>Ga0207701_10000292_pt1 | contig 51714 bp, 46 predicted proteins | sample KBSSwiSSwithPhiX_FD_184294 | JGI IMG/M metagenome (GOLD analysis project Ga0207701, IMG submission 184294) | Switchgrass rhizosphere bulk soil microbial communities from Kellogg Biological Station, Michigan, USA, with PhiX - S5 (SPAdes) (version 2) | ecosystem: Environmental > Terrestrial >... | reverse complement strand
GAAGCCCGAGGCATTTTTCTTCTACCAGAAGTCGACCATCAACTACGACTGGCAGGAGTTGAAGCAGGACTTCATCCCCAAGATCCTCGACAGCGTTTCGCACTCCCCATTCTGATCTGAGAGGCACAAAGACCACATGGCGACTCAGGCAGCGGCTCGGCAACCGGTTTCCAGCGCCCCCGGCGCGAAGCTGAAGATCCTGCGTATCGGCATCATCCAGGGCGGGCGCATCGTCGAGGAACGGCTGGTCCGCAAGCGCGAGAACATCACGATCGGCCAGTCGGCCAAGAACATGTTCGTCGTGCTGTCGGACGCGCTGCCGCGCAACTGGCTGCTGTTCGAGGCCAGCGGCACCGGCTACACCGCGCACTTCTCCGACGGAATGGATGCGCGCATCGCCGTCGGCAACGAGATCATCTCGCTGTCGCAGCTGAAGCAGACGGGCAAGATCCAGAAGCGCGGCGCCGCATGGGTGCTGCCGCTCGACGAGCGGGCGCGCGGAAAGATCACGCTCGCCGACATGACGATCCTGTTCCAGTTCGTCACGCCGCCGCCGCCGCAGCCGCGGCCGCAGCTGCCGGCCTCGGTACGCGGGTCGGCGCTCTCCGGTGTCGACTGGTTCTTCGCGACGGTCGCCGCCATTTCATTCCTCGCCCACCTCATCTTCGTCATCTACCTGCGCAACGTGGACTGGCCGCGCAAGCCCGACATCGAGGCGGTGCCCGATCGCTTCGTGCAGATGGTGGTGAAGAAGGAAGAGAAGAAGCCGGAGCCGAAGAAGGAAGAGGTCGCGAAGACCGAGGAACCGAAGAAGGAAGAGAAGAAGAAGGGCGACGAGGAGAAGAAGCCGAAGAAGGAGCTCTCCGACGAGGAGAAGGCGAAGCTGGCCGAGGCGAAGGCCAAGGCGGACGCCGAGCGGCGCGCGCGCCTCGCGGAGCAGGTCAAGTCGACCGGTCTCCTCAAGCTGCTCGGCGCTAAGGGAGCGGACGGCTCGATCGCGGACGTGCTCGGCAAGGGTGACGTCGACCGCGACCAGGAGAAGGCCTTCCAGGGTGTCGGCGGCGTCGGCGTCGCCAACAGCGACTCGCTGCGCGGCATCAAGTCGGGCGGCTCGGGATCAGGCCGCGTGGCCGACGCGGGCAGCCTGCGCGGCGGCGCCGGCATCGCGGGCGCCGAGACCGGAAAAGGCGCTGGCGAGCGCACCGTGAAGGGCGCGATCAAGACGGAGGCGCCGGCCGTCGACGGCGATCTGGATCCGAACATGGTCGCCAAGGAAGTTCGATCGCGCCTGGGCGCGATCAAGGCCTGCTACGAGCGCGCCCTCAAGCGCAACCCGAACCTCTCGGGTAAGGTCGTCATTCACTGGACGATCACGCAGGCCGGTACGGTGTCGGGCGTCGACGTCGAGCAGGACACGCTGGGCGATGCGGAGGTGGCGAGCTGCATCAAATCGCTCATCGCGCGCTGGCGGTTCCCGGCGCCGTCCGGCGGATCGGTCGATGTCTCCTTCCCATTCGTCTTCCAGGCGTCACAGTAGTGGAAACCCTCAAAGGGTTCCCTCTTGTCACGCGCGCGGTAGTTCGCAGGTAGTTCGCAAGAAATCGAACCAGCCTCACACTAACGGAAGTGGAGCAACTGCCAGAAATCGTTACGTAAGCAGAACCGCAGCGTGTTGACACTGCTGAGGTGCATGAATATAATGCCTGCCGAGTTTATAACTGTCTGATTTCCTTAGGCTTATTTTGGGGTTTCCGGGTCGCAAAAAGCAGGGACGAAGGGTGAAAGGAATGGCGCCGTGGTGAATGCGAAGGTATTGCTGACAACCACTTTCATCGCGAGCACCGTGTTCGCGCAGGGACCCGCGCCGGCGCCGATCGCCCCCCCGTCGGCTGGTGCTCCCGCCGATGTCTCCGTGAAGCAGCGTCCCACGCTGACGCCCGAGGAGATGGTAAACCAGTCGCGTGATTACGCGAAGACCATGAACGAGGTGCTCAAGCGCATCCAGGTGCTGCAGGACCAGGCCAAGCGCGCCAAGGACATCATCCGCCTCAACTGCGTGACCGACAAAGTCGTCCAGGTCCGCGTGAACATCAGCATCGCCGAGCAGTCGATCGCGTCGCTGCAAGAGGCCGTCACCCGCAACGACGAAGGCGAGCGCGTCCACGAGTTCACGCGGCTCACGATCGTCAACCAGAAGGTGCAGGTCCTGGGCGCCGAAGCAGAGAACTGCATCGGTGAGGATCTCTCCTTCGTTGGCGCGACGAAGGTCGACGTCGAGATCGATCCGAACATTCCGCAGTACGACCCCACCCAGCCGCCGACCCCCGGCATCGACATCGAACGTCCGGGCGAAGCCAGCCCGATGACCGGCTAACCCGTCGGACACCGACCCGACCCAGCCGCCAACCTCAAGGTCTGCGCGAATGCCTGCCTACATGAACCGACTTCGTCTCTCACTGTCGATTGCCATCGTCGCGACCGGAATCGCTCGGGTCGCCCTCGCGCAGGAAGTGACCATCGGCTACCAGGGGCTGCCGTACAAGTCGACCGGCGAGAGCAACACCGGGATCCAGGTCAGCGAGGGCGTGCTGATGCACGTCGGAGCCGGCGCGGAGGCCGGTTACGACACGAACGTCTTCTACGCTGAGTCCGGCGGCGAGGTGGCGTCACCGCTGATTCGCACGTCGGTGTTCGGCGACCTGGGCAACGCGACGCGGACAGGAGCAGCCGGCAAGGTCCAGTTCAACCTGCGCGCGGGCGTCACGTATCGTCGCTACCAGTCCGACGACGCGAACGTGCAACGGTTCAGCAACGCGTGGATGCCGACGGCCGGCCTCGCGCTGAGCACGGGCGGCGGTCAGTTCGGCTTCGGGCTGGCCGACACGTTCGCGCGCATCGAAGATCCGCCCTACGCCGAAAGCGGCCCCTTTCCGATCACCCGGTACAACAACCAGGCGTCGGTCGAAGGTCGCTGGGCGCCGGGTGGCGGCCGTATCACCGCCACCCTGCGCTACACGAACATGCTCGACATCTTTTCCGAGGACAGCGGCTACCAGTACGCCAACGCGGACTCGAACTACCTGATGCTCGACACGGCGTGGAAGTGGCTGCCCAAGACGGCGATCTTCCTGACCGCCCAGCAGGGCATCGTCTTCTACCTCAACGACGCGGAAGCGAACCTGGCCAACAAGACATCGTCGTTTCCGCTGATCGTGACGACCGGGTTACGCGGCCTGCTGACCGAGAAGACGTCCGGTACGCTCGCGCTCGGTTATACGAACGGTTTCTACTCCGGCGGAGTCTCGACTTCGGGATTTTGGGGCAGTACATACGCGGATCTGTCGTTCACGCTGCGCCCCACCATGCTCAGCCGTGTCGTGGTGGGCTACCGGCACGGCTTCACGAACGCCGTCATCTCTTCCTTCTCGTACAACGACACGGCCTACGCTTCGTTCGTCCAGCAGATCGCGGGGCGGCTGGCGCTCGACATCTCGGGTCGTTACGCGCACCGTAACTACGGCGGCTCGTTCGTCGACATGAACCAGGTGGGCCGTAGCGACGACTTCATCCAGGCCGGCGCGACGCTGGACTACTTCATCCGTAACTGGATCTACTTCGGCGTCGGGTACTCGCTCCTCAACAACAGCAGCAACATCGCGTCGGTCGAATATTTGAAGCAGCAGATGTTTGTACGGTTGGGACTGACGTACTAAGCTGCGCGATTCATGCTGGCGTGGTGTCCGCGCGCTCTGCGCATCGTTGTCATCGGGCTCGGGCTGGTGGGCGTGGGGTGCAGCAATACACCCAAGCGCAGCATCTCGGCCGGCGAGGTCAGCTTGCCCGAGGACCGGATCGGGATGGACGACACGTTCGACGTGCGCGTGTACGGCGAGGCTGAGCTGTCCGGCACGTTCCGTGTCGCCACCGATGGGACGATCGACTATCCGCTGGTCGGCCGCGTCCAGGTGTCCGGTCTGCGGACGGGCGAGATCCAGAAGATGCTCGTCGCAAAGCTGAAGGATCGGATCCTGAAAGATCCCCAGGTCGTGGTCACGGTCAAGGATCGGAACAGCCAGAAGATCTCGGTGCTTGGACAGGTCTCCAAGCCCGGCCAGGTGTCCTACTACCCCAACATGACGATCGTCGATGCGATCGCGAGCGCGGGCGGGTTCACGGGAATCGCCGCCAAGAACTCGGTGAACCTGCGGCGCGAGGTCGCGGGAAGGATCGAGACGCGCGTGTTTCCCGTGGCCGACATCAGCGAGGGACGCTCGCCAAACGTACAGGTTCTACCCGGTGACGTCCTCGTCGTCGACGAACGCGTCTTCTGACGCGGCCGGTTCGGCAGAGCCGTTCGCCGCGGCGCCAGCGGGCAGCCACCGCCGCGGCCGCATCCGTCGCACGCGTCTGGGCCGGGGGCTCGCGACGGCGGGGGTCGGACTCTGCGCCGCGATGATCGCCGCCGCGCCGCTCGTCGCCGGAGGTGTCCACCGGCCGACGCTGATCTTACTGTTCGCTGGAGCCCTCGCCTCCATGTTGCTGTTCGCGATCGGGATGGGGATGCAACGGCGAGCGGCCCGTATCAGCGCGGCGGTGCTGCTGCCCGCTTTGTTCGTGCTGTTGCCGCTGCTGCAATCGGTCCCACTCCCGGTGGGCGTGCGCCGCGTGCTCGATCCGGCGGGGACCAGGTTGCTCATCGAAAACGCCCTGGAACCGCCGGCCGCATGGCCCATGAGCCTCGATCCGCCGCCGACGCGCGCTCACATCGGTACGGCCGCCGCCGCCCTGGTCGCGTTCGTGATCGCGTTTCATCTCGCCTCCGGTCAGAACCGGCGACACCTGCTACTTCGCACCATCGGGCTGGCGGGGATCGCGGACGTCGTCGTCGGCATCAGCCACCGGATCGTGCGCGCGACCGAGATCTATGGCGTGCTGAAGCCGGGCGGACACAGCCTGCTCATGGGGCCGTTCGCGAACCCCAATCACAACGCCGAGTTTCTCGAGCTCGCGGCGTTCGCCTGCCTGGCGTGCGTGTTTCAGCGTCCCACCGCTCTCAACCGAGTGGGTTGGGCGCTGGGGACGGTCTTTTGTGCGGCGGGCGCGGCGGCTACCCTATCGCGTGGAGCGGTCATCGCGTTGCTGGTGGGGATGTTGCTGTTCGTCGGCCTCCGGGTACTGGCGACTCGGCGAGAGGCTCCTGGACAGCAGCGCTCGTCGATCTTGCTCGGCGCCATGCTGCTCGGTGCCGTCGCCGTGGCGGCGATCGGCTTCGGATCTGCGCAGGTCCTGGATCGATTTCGCTCCGAAGCATTCGGATCGAATCTCCGGCTCGCGCTGTGGCGAGACAGCTGGCGGGTCATTCATGCCCATCCGCTGGGGATCGGACGAGGCGCTTTCGATCATGTCTTTCCCGTTTATCGCACCTTGAAGACCCCGATCTCGATGCGTTTCACGTTCGTCGAGAACGAGACCCTGCAGATGCTCGTCGACGGGGGTTGGTTATTTCTGATCGCCGCCGCCGTGGGATTCGGCGCGCTCATCTGGCATGTCGCGCGCAAGGGCCGACATGACCTGACCGAATGCGCGCTGATCGCCGGTCTCGTGGCTGTGCTCGTTCACAGCTGCCTGGACTTCGGCCTGGAGACCCTGGGCGTCGCTGTGCCATTCGTCGTCCTGCTGGGCTCGATGCTGGGCAGAATGCGGACGCGGCCACTCGAGAGCACGAGAATCAAGTGGTCGATCGCTGCGTTCTCGGGCGCCAGCCTCGTCATCGGCATTGCGTCGGTCGCGCATGGCAGCTACGACAACTTCGACGTGCTGCTCAAACGCGCCCCTGCCGCCGAGGCGCGGCGCGATCTCGTTCAGCGCGCGCAGCGCGCCCACCCCACCGACTATCTCTACGCGCTGAACTACGCGCGGCTGGAGCCGGTCAAGGCGCCCGGGGGGAGCGCTTCACCGCGATTCCACGCCCTCAACCGGGCGCTGGCGTTGTGCCCGTCGTGCGAGGCGGTCCACGTCGAGGTGGCGCGCAACCTCTGGTCGTTGGGCCTGCGAAGCCAGGCCTTGGTCGAATGGCGATCCGCGATCGACATCCAGCCGAAGCTGCTATTGCCGGGCCTGCGCGAACTGTTCGAGGCTGGCGCGAAGCCGGACGATCTGGTTGCGATCGCGGCGCTCGACCCCAGCCGGATGACCGAGGTCGCCACCTTTCTCGGCTCCGTCTCCCACCTGGACGACGCGATGCGGGTCTTGGATCAGGCGGAGGCCGCGGGGGTGCCTCCGCGCGAACTCCTGATCGCTCGGGCCGGGTTCGCGGTGAAGGTGGGCGATGATCGTGCGGCTGCCTCCGCGCTGGCGCGAGCGCGTGCCCAGGGGATCCGCGATCCCGGTCTTGAGATCGTCGACGCGCAGCTGCACCTCCGCGCGAAGGACGAGCACGCGCCCGACCAGGCCCTGACGGTGCTCGACGCCGCGGCGGCGCGGTATCCCGGCAGTCTCGAGCTGCAACGAATGCGCGTTGAGGTGGTGCTCACCTACCGGAAGTGGCACGCTGGCGGACGCGCGCTCGACGGCCTGAAGCTGGCGCTGTTCCAGAATCACCTGTCGACCGCCGAGGCACACGCGGCGGCTGCGCGCATCGCCGCGCAGATGTCTCGCTGGAACCAGGCGCTGGGTGAATACAGAATCGCGCTCGCGGAACAGTCGTGGAACGTGTCGATGTGGATGGAATACGGCCGTGCAGCCGAATCGGCGGGTCGTCCGACGACGGCCCGTGAGGCCTACGTCGAAGCGGCCCGGCGGGCACCGAAGAATCCGGAGGCAGCGCAAGCCATCCGGCTGCTCGACGAGCGGATGCTGAAGTTGCGAGGCGCTGCCTCGGGCTCATCGCCATGAAGACCGCCTGGTATTTCTCGCTGGTCGCGGTGATCTGCTTCGAGGGAGCGGGCCGCAAGTTCCTTCCCCAGATTCCGCCCGTCGTCTTCTATTTCTTCAAGGACGTGGTTCTCCTGTTCGGTTACCTCCGCTTTCGCCGGCCCGGTTACATCACCACGGTCAATCGCTGGCTGTATCGCGGATTCAAAGTGTTCTGGGTCATCGGGTTCTGCTGGACGGTCATCCAGGTGTTCAATCCTGACCAAACCTCGTTTCCGCTTGCGGTGCTCGGTTTGCGGTCCTACTGGCTGTGGTGGGCCGCACCCCCGATCGTCGCCAGCATCCTGGATGACGAGAAGGAGAAGCAACGGGCGCTCTACGTGTTGCTCGGAACCGCCGTCGTCGTATCGATTTTCGGCGCGATCCAGTTCGCGCTGCCGGCGAGCTCGCCCCTCAATGCCTACGCGACCATGGGTGGCGAAGAGGTTGCGACGGCCGTGGTGGTGTCAACCGGTCGAAGCCGGGTCTCCTCGACCTTCAGCTACGTGAGCGGGTTTTCGGATTTCAATATCCTGATTCCGCCGCTGATCATGTCGCTCGGTCTCGACGCACGCGACAGGCGCTTGCGGTGGGGCGCGATCGTCGTCACATGCATGACGGCCGCAGTGGTGCCGATGTCCGGTTCGCGGGCATCGATCGTGCTCGGCCTGGCCGTGTTGGCCATCGCCGTGTGGAGCGCCGGGCTCGTGGCCACGCGCGTTGGGCGCCGCATCGCCTTGGGCGGTGCGACCGCTGGCGTGCTCGCGGTGGTGGTGTTTCCGGAGGCGTTCCTCGGGGTGCAGAGCCGGTTTGAGAATGTGGAAGAAACGCAGGGGCGCTTTGTTCAAGTCGCAGCGATGGCCGTACCGCCGCTGGCGATGGCGATATACGACTATCCAGCTTTTGGCCTGGGAACAGGGATGCAGCAGAACGCCCGCGCCGCAATGGCGATCCCGGTCAAGTACAATGTCGAGGTGGAGGCGGGCCGCTATCTCGTCGAGCTCGGCGTGGTCGGTTTTCTGTTCGTCTGGCTGGCCAAGGTTGGTCTCGTGGTCGCCCTTATGAGATCGTATTTAGTGTTGAAGCGGGCACAGCGCCGGGGAGCCGCGGCCGCCGCGTTGTCGTACGCATTCTTGACCCTCATCGGCAACCTGGCCTTCGATCACATCTGGCAGGCGCTCTACTTTCTGGGGTGCGGTTCGATCCTAGCCGAGGTCGCATCGGTCATGCGCGAGCGCGCGGCTGCGGTCGCCGCGAAGGGCGGCGCAGCGGTCACCGGTCGCGCCGCAACCGCGGCCTGAATCAGATCTCCGCCAGCAGACGATCGCCGATGCGCTGCCAGCTCAGATGATCGCGGTACAGCGTCTCGGCGCCTCGCGAAACCCGCTCGGACAGGGCCTTGTCGTTCACGATCCGCAACGTCGCCGCCGCGAAGGCGTCGCCCTCCAGCGCGTCCGCGAGCACGATGTTCTCCTGGTCGACGAACAGGTCGTCGGTCTCCCGTCCGCGCGTCGCCACGACCGGAACGCCGCTTCCCAGCGCGAGCGGCAGGGTGCTGCTCCGCGTGTTCGCGCCCGTCTCCATCGGGAACAGGAAGACGTCCAACTCCGCGACCTCCCGCGCGATCTCCGACAAGCTCTGCTTTCCGGCGATCCGGATCCTGTCGCGCGCGGGGTGTGCCGCGACCGCGTCCTCGAACTTCCGCAGCTGAGCTTCCCCGGAGTGCGCGAGATCCCCGAGCACGGTCAATTGCGCGTCCGACCTCTTTTCCGCGACGAACTTGAAGCAGTCCAGCACGAGGTCCACACGCTTGCCGATGGATAGGGTCGAGAACGTACCCAATCGGAGGCCGGTCGAATGCGACGTGCGCGGTACCGGCAGCGCACCGGCGCCAATGCGAATCACGCCGACGTCGGACTTGATCCGCGTCGCGCGTAGCCAACCCGCGACGAGCTGGGCGCGGGCTTCGACCGTCACGAACAGCCGATGCGCGATGGCCGCGAGGGCCGCAAATTGCGCGCGCAACAGGGCGGCGGCGACGGCCAGATCGGGCCGTCGCCTCCAGACGAAGAACAGCTCGTGGGCCAGCACGGTCACGTTGACGCCCTTGCGGCGCGCGTCCAGCGCCAATCCAAGCACCGCCCCGCTTCCCCATCGCCAGGCGTTGAACATCTGCGGCGTGTACTGGATGATGAGATCGGTCGGCGCGAACCGATCCAATTCGCGCCGCACGCGCTGCGCAATCACCACCGGTAGGCGGCCGGGAACGCCGACGACTTGAACCGTGGGCGCCTCGGGATTCGGCGCCGCAGGAGAGCGGGTGAAGACCGCGGCCTCGTGTCCGCGGCGCTGCAACTCCTCGGCGAGACGCATTGAATTGTCCCCGACGCCGCAGGTCTCCGGGTGGTAGTTGGCGCAAACGAGCGCGAATCTTCGCGCGGCTGACATTTCGAAGGCGACCATAGCAAGCGGCAGGACCGCCAGCCACCATGTGGTAAAAACACGGCTCGCCATGACGCCGAGCATCTTTTCGATAGACGTCGAGGACTGGTATCACATCCTCGACGTCGAATCGGCGCCCGAGATAGGGCAGTGGGACGAGCTGCCGGCGCGCGTGGAGGCAAACTTCCGGCGGCTGATGGACATCATGGCGGAACGCCAGGTCCGGGCGACCTGCTTCTTCATCGGCCACATCGCCAAGCGCTTCCCGCACCTGGTGAAGGAGGCGGCGCAACGCGGGCACGAGATCGCGTCGCACAGCTACGAGCATCGCCTGGTCTACACGATGACGCCGGCGCAGTTTCTCGAGGATGCAAGCCGCTCGCGCGCGCTGCTGGAAGATATCGCGGGCGCGCCGGTGACGGGGTTTCGCGCCTCGGGCTTTTCGGTCACCGAGCAGACGCCCTGGTTCTTCGAGAAGCTCGTCGAAGCGGGCTACACCTACGATTCGTCGACGTTTCCCGCGTCGCGCGGGCACGGCGGCCTGAAGGGGGGGCGCCTGGAGCCGCACCGGCTGAAGACGCCCGCCGGCGAGCTGGTCGAGCTACCGGTCACGGTCGCCGAGGTGCTGGGCAAGCGCCTGTGCTTCTTCGGGGGCGGTTACCTGCGGCTGTTTCCGTTCCCGCTGGTGCGCCGGATGTCGCGCGCCGTCCTCGATCAGGGGCGGCCGGTGATCTTCTATGTCCACCCGCGTGAGATCGATCCCGAGCACCCGCGCCTGCCGATGGGCGTGTCGCGCCGGTTCAAGACCTACGTCAACCTGCGGACGACTGAACGAAAGATTCGCAGCATCCTGACTGAGTTTCCCGTCACCACGTTCCGCGATTACATCAACGACAACCGCGCGCGCCTCGAGGTTTGCTGATGGAAACCACCACCCGCACGGCGTCGTTCTTCGACGCCTACGCAAAAGACTTCAACGCCATCTACGGCAACGAGAACACGCTGGTCAACGGCGTCGTCAACAGGCTGTTCCGGAAGAGCATGATGCTCCGCTACGAAAAGAGCCTGGCGGGCTGTCAGCCGATCAAGGGCAAGACAGTCATCGACATCGGCTGCGGGCCGGGGCACTACGCGGTGGCGCTGGCGGCGCAGGGCGCTTCGCGCGTGCTGGGCGTCGACTTCGCGCCCGGTATGGTTGAAATCGCGCGCAAGCGCGCCGAGGGCGCCGGCGTCACCGATCGCTGCACGTTCACGCTGGGCGATTTCCTGGAGGTGTCGGGCGAAGAGAAGTTCGACTACGCGATCGTCATGGGCTTCATGGATTACATCGAGGACGCGGGCGCGCTGATGCGCAAGGTGCTGGGTGTCTGCCGGGGCAAGGCGTTCTTCAGCTTTCCGGCCGACGGCGGGCCGCTCGCATGGCAGCGGCGGTTGCGCTACCGCAGCCGTTGCGCGCTTTACATGTACACGGAGTCGCAGATCCGATCGCTGGTGTCCGCGCTGGGCGTGAAGTCGAGCAGCATCGAGCCGATCAGCCGCGACTTCTTCGTCACGCTGACCGTCTAGGGCGGCCCTCGCTCACGCGCGCGAGCAGGGCGGCCCAGCGGTCGTTGATCAGGCGCTTCGAGAAACGTGTCTGGTAGGCGCCGAACGCCCGTTCCCGTGCCGCTTGCATCGCGGTCGGGTCGCGCAGCGCGATCAGCCGCCCGGCGACGTCGTCGGCCCGACCGGGCTCGAGCACGAAGCCGACGTCGAGCTCGCGTATCCACTCGGCGATGCTGGCGTCGGCGGCACCGGCGAAGATGAAGGGCCGGCCGACCGCGAGCGCCGCGAAGAACTTCGACGGCACGACGATGCCCGTGAAGTCGGGGCGCAGGCTGCCCAAGTGGAAGTCGGCGGCCTCGAGGCGACGCTGGATGGCCGCCTCATTCGCGAACGGCGCGAAACGGATGTTGGCGTCGTCGGGGCGGACCGCCGCCTTGACCGCGGGCAGCATCGTGCCGGTGCAGGCGAAGCAGACCGCGATGTCGTCGCCGGCGCGGGCGCGGCACGCGCGCGCCAGCGCGAGCAGGCTCTCGAAGTCATGCGAGCGCGAGATGCTGCCGGCGTAGAGAAGGCCCAGCTTCGCGCCGCCGAACAGCTCGCGCCGGACGACGGGGTCCGGCGGCGCGGGCGCTTCCGGCTCGACGAGGGCCCAGGGCGTCAGCGTCTCGCGCGCGGGCGAGCCCCCGTAACGTTCCAGGCGACGGCGCATGCACGATCCGAGATCGACGACCACGTCGCAGCACCGGTAGGCGGCGCTCATCACCGCGCGCACGGGCGGCGACAGCAGGCGCGTCGCGCCCGTCCATTCGGCCTCGCCGGCGTCAGGGAACACGTCCAGGCACCAGTGAATGATCGGCGTGCGCGGCCAGGCGGCGCGCAGCGGGATCGCCAGCGACGCCGCGAAAGAGGGATCCGATCCGAGGACAACGGCGTCAAATGGACCGAGCTGCAGCGCCCGCGCGAACCAGGCCGCCAGCGTCCAGGCGCTGTTGCCGAGTCGCGGGACGGGGCGCTTCTGCGACCACGCGGGGCGAAACACCCGGTGAATGCTGACGCCGTTCCAGGTTTCGGCCGCCGGGTAACGCGCTGCCTCGTCGTCGAGCGAGCGGTTGGTTGTCAGGGCTGTGACGTCCCACCCACGCCGCGCTTGCTCCGCCGCGAAGTCCGAGAAGATGCGCGCGCTGACGACCTGATCCGGATGAAAGAAGTGGTACAGGACGAGGAGGCGCGGCGCCGGGGCGGTCATGTGCTGGCGCGCATGATAATAGTCGCTGGACGGCCGTGGCGTTTTCCCCGTAACTGAGCTAATTTAGGCCCCTTCCTGGGAAGGGTTTTGACGTGAATTCGCCTCAAGATGTCAGCGTCGGCGAGCTGCTGAGCGACGCCGGTTCGAAGATCGATTTTCGCGCTTACTGGCGGACGATCCGCAAGCGCTGGCCGTTTGTCGTGCTTTCCGTGATCGTCGCGACTGCGATCGCTTTCGTGGTCACCTACCGGGAGCCCAAGGTTTACGAGTCGACCTGCCAGGTGATCATCGAACCGACAGCGCCGCAGGTTCTTCCCGGGTCGAAAGACGTCGTCGAGCTCGGCACCGGCACCTACTGGGCGAACCGGGAGTTTTATGAGACGCAGTACCGGATCATCCAATCGACGCCTGTCGCCCAGCGCACCGTCGAGAAGCTGGGGCTGCAATACGATCCCGACTACGGGGGAGCGGATCAGAACCGAAATCTTGCCGACCTCGGGCGCGCGCTCGCGGGACAGGTTTCGGTCAAGCCGCTCAAGGACTCCCGGGTCGCGCTCATCACCGTCACCGATCGGAAGCCGAAGCGCGCGGCGCTGGTCGCGAACACGCTCGCCGATACGTACATCGAATACAACCTCGACTACAAGCTGGAGGGGGCGAGGACGGCGATGGCCTGGCTGGCCGAGCAGGAATCCGAGCTGAAGAGTCAGCTGGAGAGCTCGGAGATGAAGCTGTACCAGTTCAAGAGGGACCGGAACCTCCTGGCGGTCAGCCTGGACGACAAGCAGAGCATGCTGAGCCAGAACCTCGCCAGCGTGAATACAAAGCTGACCGATCTGCGCATCCACATTCTCGAACAGGATGCCAAGCGACGAATGATCGAACGGGCGCGCAACAACATCGCCGAGGAAGAGACGCTGCCCGAGATCCGCTCCAACGGCAACATCGCCGCGTTACGCAGCTCGTTCATTCAGCTCGCGAAGGAGTACGGCGACCTGTCCTCGAAGTACGGGCCCGAACATCCGCGCATGAAGGCGATCAACGCGCAGATGGACACCACCAAGAAGGCCTATCAGGACGAGATCGACAGCGTCCTCGCCTCGTCCGAGAAGTCCTATCAGCAGTTGATCGACAACGAGAAATCGCTGAAGGCGATGATGGACAAGGAGAGGAAAGAGGCGATCGAGCTGTCCAAGCTCGAGGTCGACTACAAGCCGCTGCAACGCGCCGCTGAACAGAACGGGAAGATGTACGGGCTGATCGCGAGCCGGCAGAAGGAGATCGACACCACCGGTCCCATGCGGGCGAACAACGTCCGGGTGCTGGAACGGGCCATCGAGCCGTCCGTCCCCGTGCGGCCCAAACCGCTGCAGAACCTGATGATGGGCCTGCTGATGGGCCTCGCGACCGGCATCGGTCTGGCGTTCGTGATCGAGGCGCTGGACAACACGCTGAAGACGCAAGCGGACGTCGAGCAGGTCCTGGGTGTTCCGGTGCTGGGCCTGGTTCCGATGATCGGTCAGGCGACGGCGGGAGAGGCGGCGCCCGACGACCTGCGCGAGCGCGATCTCGGCGTGTTCCTGGATCCCAAGTCGGTCGCCGCGGAATGCTGCCGATCGATCCGGACCAACATCCTGTTCATGTCTCCCGATAAGCCGCTGCGGACCCTCGTCGTGACCAGCCCGAGCCCGCAGGAAGGCAAGACGACGACCGCCATCAACCTCGGCGTGACCATGGCTGAGGCCGGCGGGCGCGTCCTGCTCGTCGACACCGACATGCGCCGCCCGCGGCTGCACCGGTCGTTCGGCGTTCCCAATCAGACCGGCATCTCCACGGTCACCGTCGGCAAATCGACCATCGAGGAGGCCATCAAGCGGACCGATGTGCCGAATCTCGACGTGTTGCCGTGCGGACCCGTGCCGCCCAACCCGTCGGAGCTGTTGCACACCGACCGTTTCGCGGCTGTGCTGGCCGAGTGCGCGAAGCTCTACGATCGAATCATCCTGGATTCGCCGCCCACGTCGGCGGTCACCGATCCGGCGGTGCTGGGCAACCTGGCGGACGGTGTCGTTCTGGTCGTGAAAGCGGGCGAAACGACGCGAGAGGCTGGGATACACGCCCATCGCCAGCTCGCTGGCGCGAAGGCGCGTCTGTGCGGCGTCATCGTCAATGCGATCGACTTCTCGAACCCGGCTTACGGGTACGACTACTACTACCGGAACTACTATCGGTACGGGTACACGTACGGGAACGGTCCCGATCAGAAGGCCACGAGCTGAGCGAGCGGGGCGATGGCGACCGCGCTGGTAACAGGGGTGACCGGCCAGCTCGGTTTCTACGTCGCCGAACACCTGGCCAGGGCCGGCGAGACGGTGTGGGGCCTGGTCCGGCAGTCGACGCTCGGCCGCCTCGACGCTGACAGGTCGCTGCCCTATCGCCCGATCACGGGCGATCTCCTGGATGAGTACTCGCTATTTTCGATCCTCGAGCAGGTCAAACCCGACCAGATCTTCAACTTCGGGGCGCAGAGCTTCATCCCGTCGTCCTGGACCCAGCCGATCCTGACGGCCCAGTACACGGGACTGGGTGTCGTCCGGCTGCTGGAGGCCGTCCGCCGCGCAGCGCCGGGCTGCCGCGTCCTGCAAGCCGGATCCAGCGAGCTGTTCGCCGGCGCCGATCGATCGCCGCAGAACGAAGACGTCCCCATCCAGCCGCTCAATCCGTACGGAATCGCCAAGGCGTTCGCGTACCACACGATGCGCGCCTATCGAAGTCAGTACGGCCTGTTCGCGACCAACGCCATCTTCTTCACCAACGAGTCGTTTCGCCGTTCGCCGGAGTTCGTGTTTCGCAAGGTGACCCGGGCAGTGGCTGAGATTGTCGCGGGCAACCGACAGCAGCTGATGCTCGGCAACCTCGAGACGGTGCGCGACTGGGGATATGCGCCGGAATACGCGAAGCTGGCGATCGATCTCCTGAGCCAGGACGGTCCGGGGGATTTCGTGATCGCGACCGGCGAGGCGCACACCGTGCGAGACCTCGTCTCGGCGGCGTTCGGGCTGGTCGGACGCGACTGGCAGGCTCACGTGCACGTCGACAGCCACCTGGTCCGCCGCAGCGAGGCGGTTCCCATCGTCGGCGACGCGGCGAAGCTGGTGCGAACGCTCGGGCGCGGGCCGTCGATCAAGTTCGAATCGGTTCTGCGCCTGTTGCTGGCCAACGATCTGCGCGCCCTCGGCTGCGACGTCCCGTTCGCCGTACCGAAGGCAGACGGATAGTCGCGCGGGCCGCTAGCGGGGTTTGACGGCGAGGCGGCCCGTGTAGTCGATTCTCGTCAGCAGCCCGAAGTCCGGCGTCGAGGCGATGAATTCGTCCGTTGCCTTGCGCGAGCCTTTCCAGTGGCCGTAGTCGTCGATGATGAGCACGCCGCCCGGCGACAGGCGCGGGTAGAGATGCTCGAGCTCGTGTCGCGTCGATTCGTACCAGTCCGTGTCCAGTCGCAGCAAGGCGATCTGCTGAGGCGCCTGCGCTGGAACCGTCTCCTCGACCTTGCCCTTGACGTAGTGGACCCGTTCCGCGGGATAGCCGACCTGCGCCAGCGCGCCCCGCACATCTTCTAGCGACGCGTAACACCAGTACGAGCCGGCGTCGGTCTTTGACTGCGTCGCCAGCATCGCGCCCGCCCGTTGCCCTCCCATGTCGACGTCGTGCTCGGACGGCGGCGACATACCCTCGAAAGTGTCGAACAGATAAAGGTCGCGTTCAGAGGAGCCGAGCGACAGCAGTGTCCGCGCCGCCGCCATCATGCTGCCGCCCCGCCAGACGCCGCATTCGACGATGGCGCCGGGCACACGGCTGCGGGTGACATACTTCACCGCCTCGATGAGCGCGTGCACGCGCTCCGGGCTGGTCATCGTGTACGGCCGCACGACGTTCAGCGTGTCGAGGTGCGCCGGCTCGAAGTCCGGATACTGCGCGCGGCGGTGCTTGTCCTCGTCGTAGATCTCCGCGGCGCGGTGGACCATCCGTTTGATCTTCTTGAGCGTCTCGATGACGGGCATGCGAACGTCCTAGGCTGTCGGTCCGACCCCCGCCGCGGGCGGCGGAGCCTTGGTGGGCTGGCTCTCGTGCAGGCCATCGAGCGCGTTGGCGATGTACTCGCACAGGATGTCGATCGCGATCTCGGTGTCGCGATCGATCTCGCGCCTGCCGTCGTGCCATTTGACGTCCAGCGCGCGCTCGTCGATCGTCTTTCCGCCCGGCACCATGAACTGGCTCTGGAACGGCTCCGGCTCGCCGGTGGGCGGCTCGTCGCTTCCGGAGGCGGCGAAGGCGACGCTCTCGCTTCCCACGCGGAGGTTCATCTCCACCGCCCCGAACACGCCGGCGGCTTCGACGATGATCGGCGAAATCTCGCCGATTCGCGTGATCCGCTGCAGGCGGCGGCCCAGCGGTCGGATGGCGGCGCGCAGAGCGCGGTTTCGCTTGCGGTCCGCGGCTGTCGCCGACACGCGGCTCAGACGCAGGAACCCGAGCGAGCGCAGAAAGATGAACGCGACCAGCGCCAGCACGACCAGCAGCAGGGCGGCCTGGCTGCTGTTCGCAAAGGTCAGCACCAGCGCGCCGGCGCCCAGCAGCACGCAGAAACCGTAGAGCACCAGCACGGCCTGACGATGCGTCAGACCGGCGGCGATCAAGCGGTGGTGGATGTGTTCCTTGTCGGCCTGGAACAGCGGCCGCCCGCGTAACGCCCGGCGCGCGATCGCGAGCAGCGTGTCCATGATCGGCAGGCCGAGCGCGATGGCGGGGATCAGAACGGCCACCGCCGTCGTCGACTTCTGGTTGGTCTGGATCGCGGTGGCGGACAGGACGAACCCCAGAAACATGCTGCCGGTGTCGCCCATGAAGATCGACGCGGGGTTGAAGTTGTAGAGCAGGAATCCGACGATCGCGCCCGCCAGCGCCGACGTGAACAGCATCATCAGCGGGTGCCCACGTTGCAGCGACACCAGGAACGTCGTCGTGATGGCGACCAGCGCCACCCCGCCGGCGAGCCCGTCGAGACCGTCGATCAGGTTCAGGGCGTTGATGACGCCGACGATCCAGAACACCGTGAACGGCAGGCTTACCCAGCCGAGGTGGATCTCACTGCCCAGCGGGTTCGCGATCACGTCGATTCGAAAGCCGAGGTAGTACAGCAGGCCGGCGACCGCGAACTGGACGAGGAACTTCTTCCAGGCGTTTGCGCCGCGCAGGTCGTCGTACAGGCCCAGGGCCGCGATCGACAGGCCGCCGGCGAACAGGCCGATGACGTGGTCCCTCTCCGCGTAGAACAGCTGGCCGACGCCGGTCTGGAACAGCAGCAGGCCGACGAGCGGCGTATAGAACGCGATGACGATGGCGATCCCGCCCAGGCGCGGGATCGGCTTGCCGTGGATCTTCCGCGACGAGCGCGCGTGGTCGAACAGGCCGAAACGATGCGCCAGCTGCCGGACGAGCGGCGTCAGGAGCGCCCCGCAAATCACGGACAGCACGAAGGCGACGCCGGCGGTTCTCATGCGACTAGCGGGATGCGGTGGGGCGCGTCAGCACCCAGTTGCCGAGCGCGAGCACGTCCATGTGCGTCTTGAGGTAGCACGCGAGCGCGTCGGAGGGCGTCGCCACGATCGGCTCGTGCTCGTTGAAGCTGGTGTTCAGCACGACCGGCATGCCGGTCTGGCGTTCGAACTCGGAGATCAATGCGTGGTAGCGCGGATTCGTCGCGGCGCTGACGGTCTGCAGCCGTCCCGTGTCATCGACGTGGGTGACCGCGGGCAGGTGGGCGCGATGCTCCGGCCGGACCTTGTAGACCATCATCATGAACGGTGACGGCTCGCTGCGTTCGAAGATCTGGCTCGCCTTCTCCTCGAGCACGCTCGGCGCGAATGGCCGATACGTCTCGCGGTGCTTGATGCGGGTGTTCAGGATCTCCTTCATGTCCGGCCGTCGCGGATCGGCGACGATCGATCGATTGCCGAGCGCCCGCGGACCGAACTCCATCCGTCCCTGGAACCAGCCGACGACCTTTCCCGCCGCCACCGCCTGGCTCACCTCGCGATACAGGTCGGCGTCTTCCAATCGCTTGACGGAGATGGTCGCGTCCCAGCCGTTGCCGCGGGCGCGTTCCAGCGCGTCGACGACCTGGCGTTCGTCGAAGTCAGGGCCCGTGTAGGCGTCGCGCATGACGAAACGGCGCGGGCGGCCCAGCACCGCGTGCTCGACGTAGAACGCCGCGCCGATCGCGGTGCCGTCGTCGGCCGCGGCCGGCTGGACGAAGACGTCGCGGAACCTGGTGCGCTCGAAGATCTTGCCGTTGGCGACGGAGTTGAGCGCGCACCCACCGGCCAGCGCCAGCTTGTCTAGCCCGGTCCGCGCCTGGAGGTCCTCGACGACGTGGAAGAAGATCTCCTCGTAAACGGCCTGGGCGCTGTGCGCGATGTCGGCCCACTTGCCGAAGAAATCGGGATCCTCGGGATCGCGCGGCGGGCCGAGCAGCTCCTGCAGCCGCGGCGAGAACACCAGCCCGAGGTGCGGCGCGCCGGTGTCCCAGGTCATCTCGACGCCCTCGCTGTGGTGGCGGAAGTAGTCGAGGTTCAGCTCGAAGTGTCCGCCCGACACCGGTCGAATCACCTGGCGCAGCTTCTCGACGTAGGTCGGCTTGCCGTAGGGCGCCAGGCCCATCATCTTCCACTCCTCGCCGTAGCGGTGGAAGCCGAGGAACTGCGTGATCGCCGTGTAGAACAGCCCGGCCGAGTGGGGAAACTCGATCCGATCGATGACGTCCAGCGTCCGATCGCGGCCGACCGCGCGCATCGTCGACACGAAGTCGCCGAAACCGTCGATCGACATGCACGCAGCCTGCTCGAACGGCGAGATGAAGAACGCGCTCGAGATGTGCGACTTGTGGTGTTCGACCGAATGGATCTTCGCGCGCAGCGCGCGTGGCTGGATGCCCAGCGCGGAGGCGAGGATGTCGTCGATCTTCCGCACCTTCGCGACGTTCGCGAGCCGGTCCTTGATCATCTTCGTGACCGACGCGCCCTTTTGCACGGCGAACAGGATCTTCTTGTGCAGGTTCGCCTTCGGATCACGCGAGATGGCGACGTGATCCACCTCCGTGGGGGCGACGCCCGCGCTCTCCAGCACCGCGCGGGCGGCGAGCGTGGGGAATCCGGCGCAGTGCTTGTGGCGATTGAGCCGCTCCTCCTCGATGGCCGCGACCAGGACGCCGTCCTTGATCAGCGCGGCCGACGCGTCGCCGTGAAAAGCGTTGATACCCAGAATGCGCATGCGGCCGGGAAGTATATAGAAAACTTAGAGATTTCGGGATCAAAAGCAGTGTGAGATCTCGGTCACGTCCGTCAGCGCCGTGACAGCGGGCGGCGCGCCACGATGCCGTACCCGAGCGGCCAGGTGTCGAGGCGCTGAGGCATCCGCTCGGCCAGCGCATCGATGCGGTAAAGCGCCCGGTTGACCGCCCAGAGCGCCGGTCCCTTGGCGGGGCCGAGCGTCCGGTAGACAGGTCCGGCGTGCCGCATCACCGTGCAGGCCAGGCTGCTCAGCACGGAACCAAAGCGCGCTTCCTGTTCGACGATCAACCCCGCGCGACGACACAGCTCCTGCAGGCCATAGGGTGTGTAGCGGAAGAAATCGCGTGGCTCCTCGTGGAGGCCGATCGCGAACGGTACGGTGACGAGTGCGCGGCCGCCCGGCCTGAGCACGCGCGCGATCTCGGTCAGCGCGCCGACGGGATCGGGCAGGTGCTCCAGCGCTTCGCTGCACACGACGGCATCGACGACGGCGTCCCGAAAGGGCAGGCGCAAGGCATCGCCGCGTACGTCGGGCGCTGCCTGCCCACCGGCGGGCCAGTCCAGCCCGATCCAGGTCGCCGCTCCGGCGGCGAGGCGCCGGTACGGCTTTACCCCGCAGCAGACGTCGAGGACTTTGCCCGCCTCACCGTCAAGCGCGCGCGCCAGGAACTCCGTGATGTACCGCTGATGCAGGCCTTGCTCCCAGTCCGTCGGGAGAGAGAGCGCGCGGGCGAGCATCGCGCGATGCTACCCTGGGCAGCGACGAGTTCAAATGGCGCGGGCTGGTTCTCGATCCTGAGAAATGCGATAAGAGCGGCCCGTGAACGTGGCGCTGCTGTCGAGGCCCTTCCTGCCGAACGTGGGCGGCGTGGAGACCTCCAGCGCCATGATCGCTGCTACCTGGCAGGCCGCCGGGCACGACGTCGAGGTCGTGACGAAGACGCCGGATCCGGCGCCACGATCGATGCCTTACCGGGTGACGCGCTCGTGGACCTTCCCGTCGCTGCGCCGCGCGATTGCGCGCGCCGACGTGGCGGTCACGAACGGCTACTCGCGCGTGGCCGTGATGGCGGCGGCGCTCGCAGGGCGGCGTCTGATCGTGTTCCACCAGGGTTACCAGCTCATCTGCAGCGACGGACTCGGGTTTCGCAACGGCCAGTTCCACGGCTTTCGCACCACCGAGGATCTCAAGCTGGCGTTCGCGGCGGGGGGGCGCGTGGGTGTACACGCGGTGGCGCGCCTGCCGTTCGACGCCGCCGTGCGCGTCTGGCCGGCCGGGCTCCGGCACATCGTGCCGAGCCACCACGTCGGGCGCCGCCTGGGGCTCGCCCACTACGACGTCATCTATCAGCCGCCCAACCCCGCGGTGGTGGAGGCGCTGGCCGCGATGGGCCCGCCCAGTGCCGACGAGCGCGCAGCCGCCTACGCGACGGGCGACATCCTCTGCTTCGCGCGTCTGGTGTTCGAGAAGGGCTGCGACGATCTGGTGCGCGCGTATGCCCGATTTCGCGAGGGCGCCGCGCGCGGGCCCGGACGGCCGCCGCCGCGGTTGATCATTCACGGCGACGGACCCGAACGCGGCGTCTTGACGGAGCTGGTCCGCAGCCTCGGTCTCGAGCGCGACGTCGAGCTCGCCCCGTTCGTCGGCGGGGAGGAGCTGGCCAGGTTGGCCCGGCGCGCTTCGGTCGTGATCGTCCCGAGCAGCTGGGAAGAGCCGGGCGCCACCATCGCCGTCGAGCTGTTCGCGTGCGGCGCCGCCGTCATCGCCTCGCAGACTGGCGCCCAGGGCGAGATCTTCGACCACGGCCACGGTCGTCTGTTCCCGAACCGCGATGTGGAGGGGCTGGCCGCCGCGCTGGGCGAGCACTTCGGCAACGGACCCATCTATCCGCGTCCTCTTGGCAGCGAGCCCTGGACCGTGCCCGCGATCCAGCGCTCCCTCCTCGATCTGCTCGCGCGGTAGCGATCCGCGCCCTTGCCGGCGCCGTGCTGTAGTATCGCGGCGGAAATGCGCGTCGCGCTGCTGCACAACTACCGCGACGACCAGCAACCGAGCATGCGGCTTTACGCGGAACGGCTCGGGTCCGCCTTGATCCGTTGCGGGGTCTCCGTCACCCGGGTTCGCGCGCCCGGCGTGGTGCCGGACGTGTGGCGGCGCCGATCAGCCGTGTGGGCGAAGATCGATTCTTACGCGGGGCGCTACGTCGTCTATCCGCGCCTCGTTCGCAACCTGGACGCCGACGTCGTTCACATCGTCGATCATGGCCAGAGTCATCTTTTGCGAGACCTGGAACCGCGCAGGACGATCGTGACCTGCCACGACCTCATCCTGCTGGTGCTTGCCGATGGCCGCATCCCCGCAGCGAGGGTGCCCCGCGTCGCTCTGGAGGTGTTCCGCGCGACGGTGCAATTCGCCAGGCGCGCAGCGTGGGTCGTGGCCGATTCGCAGCAGACGAGTCGCGACCTCGTCAGTTTCGTCGGCGTCGATCCGGCCCGGATCACCGTCATCCATCCCGGGCTCAATCAGAAGTTTGGCCACGATCCGGCGAGCGGCCGCGCTTTTCGTGAACGGTTCGGCCTCGGCGATGGCCCGCTGGTGCTTCAGGTTGGCGACGCTGTCTACAAGAACGTCCCCGGTGCGTTGCGTGTGCTGGCCCGGTTGCGGCGGGACGGCATTGACGCTCGCCTGGCACGCGTCGGCCGCGCGCTGGGCGCCCAGGATCGGGCGCTGGCGGAGGAGCTCGCGGTGGTGCCCAGCATCGTCGAGCTGGGCGCCGTTCCGGACGAATTGATGCCGGCGCTCTATAACGCGGGGGACCTGCTGTTGTTTCCTTCGTACTACGAGGGCTTCGGCTGGCCGCCGCTCGAGGCGATGGCGTCGGGCACACCGGTCGTCAGCTCACGCGCTGGGTCGCTGGACGAGATCGTGGGCGACGGCGCGCTGACCGCCGATCCGGACGACGTCGAAAAGCTCGCCGAGCACGCGGGCACGCTGCTCACCGATGCTGACGCGCGCGCGCGCGTGGTCGCCCGCGGGCGGGCGCACGCGTCCCGATTCAGCTGGGATCGTACCGCGACGGAGATGATCGACGTCTACCGGGCGGTCGCCGCCCGGGGCGGCTAGGCGTGCGAGGCGTCCAGCGCCCGCACCAGGGCGTCGCCCGCGTCCCGCGCCGCCCAGCGTTCGGCGCGCGCGCGGGCCGAACGCCCGACCGCCGCCGCGTGATCGCGATCGGCGGCGATCCGGCGCAAGGTCTCGACCAGCGCGTCGATATCGCGGGCGGGTAACAACCAGCCGTCGACGCCGTCGGTGATGCATTCGGGCCCGCCGCTGCACGGGGTGGTGATCACCGGGGTGGCGCTGCACATCGCTTCCTGGATCACCAGGCCGAAGCCGTCGCCCAGCGTCGGGAACACCAGCACGTCGGCGGCCGCGTAGCGCGCGGCCAGCTCGCTGCGCGGGATCGCCGGGAAGTGATGAAACAGGCCTGCGTACCCATCGAGGAATGATTTGGCGAGGCGCATCGAGCCGACGAGGTGCAGCTCGGCGTCCGGGATCGCCGCCTGCTTCCAGGCTTGCAGCAGGTACGGTGTCCCCTTCGGGATGTCGTGCACACCGACGGACAGCACCCGGAACGGTCCGGCGGGCGGCGCGGGCTTGGGTTGAAACAAGTCGACCGGGAAGCCGTAGGGCGTGACGACGATCGGTGCGCGCACGTCGAGCCGCTCGAGCGTCGACTTCACGTAGCTCGAGGCGACGGACACGGTGGTGGCGAGGGCGAGCTCGGCGTCCTTGCGCCGTTCCTTCCAGTCCGGCTCGCGGTGAGGTGGCGTATCGATGGCGTCGGGCCAGCGCTGCATCTCTTCGCGCCACAGCTCCTTCGTCGCCAGGTAATGTCGCGTGGGCAAGTCCCAGATTCGCGCCCTGCCGCCCCGCGCCGCGCGGCGAAACGTCAAGAGCGCCGCGTCCTCGTAGGCGTAGACTGCGTCGGTCGCGCGCGGCCAGCGCGAGATCGCGACTCGAGCGTCGTGGGCGACGAACAGCGCGTCGTAGCTGCTGAGCGCGACGCCCACGCCGGTCAGCATCGTGGCGGCCGCGCGCGCGCCCAGCTCGATGAACGGCGCCGTCTGCAGCGCGCCTGTCGGCAACGGGTCGACCATCCGATTGCGCAACGTCGGCCAGCGTCCCGCGAGCGCGCCGGCCAGCCGACCAGAGAACGCATCGCGCTCGAACGCAACGCCCGTCGTGAACGCCGCGAGCCGGCCCGCGTGCGCGAAGGCGGCAGCCACCCCTTTCGCGACCGGTGCGGCGTGTGGGTGACTGACGAGGACCCCGTTCATTGCGTCTGGCGCCTGCCGCTAAACTAACCCAATATCCACGGGCGCAAACATGATCTCCTTGCTGCGATCGCTCCTCGCGGCGATCACGGGCCGACCGCAGGCGCAGCCCGCTGGCGCCGACGAAGTGCTGGCGCTGGCGCGCCGTCATCGCCTGTCACCGCTGCTGTCGCTGGCCGATCTGTCGGGCTGGGACGCGCCGCTCGCGGCGACCTTGCGGCGCGATCGCCTGCTCACCGTCGCGCGCCATCTGCAGCTCGCGCAGGTCGCCGAGGAGTGCGCCGAGGCGCTGACGGTGGCCGCTGTGCCGGTCGTGCTGCTCAAGGGCCTGGCGTACAACATGACCATCTACGACGAGGCCGGCGTGCGGCCGACCTCCGACGTCGATCTGCTCGTTCCCGACGCCGCCCGGCGAACCGCGTTCGAGACGCTGGACCGGCTCGGCTTCGAACCGCGCGCGGCGGCCCCCGGTTTCGACGACGCCGACTACCACGAGGTCGCCTGGACCCGGAACGGCGTCGAGGTCGACCTTCATCTCTTGCTCGCGCCGCTGGCGCGCTGCCAGATCGACTATCGGGATCTCTGGGGCAGCACCCGCGACGCGACCCTCGGCCGCGCGCGCGTGGCGACGTTGCATCCGAGGCACGCGGCGATCTTTCATGCCCTGCACATGGCGATCGATCACTTCGACGTGCCGGCGATTTATCTCCTCGACTTGAGCCGTTTGCTGCCGAGCGCCGCCGAGCACGAGCAGGCGGAGGCGCTGGCACGCGCCTGGGGCTGCTGGCGTCCGTTCGCGACAGCCGGCGTGCTCACCGCGGCGTTCCTGCCGGACTGGGACGGGGCGCCCCGTGCTTCGCCGGTCGCCGCGTTCTCGGCACGCGTGGTCGGCGCATACGGATCGCTCGAGCGGGTGCCGAGGCCCGAGCAGCTCGTGCGCAAGCTGATGCACTTCGACACACGGCCAGATGCGGTTCGCTACCTCGCCGTGCAGGCGCGACGAAACGTCCGCGAGATCTATGAACGGCGCGTCCGGCGGCGCTCCCCCCGGCAGAGACTGGCGCTGGAACGATGACGGCGGCGCGGGCGCGAATCTCCCTGGCCAACCTTCGCGCGCAGAATGCGGCGCTCGACGCTCAACTGGAGGCCGCCGCGCTGCGCGTGGTTCGCTCCGGCCGCTACATCCTGGGCGAGGAGGTCGCGGCGCTCGAGCGCGAGATCTCGGCGTCCTCGCGGGTCGCGCACGCCGTGGGGATGTCGTCCGGCTCGGATGCGCTGGTGGCGATCCTCGCCGCCTGCGGGATCGGCGCCGGCGACGAGGTGATCACGACGCCGCTGTCGTTCTTCGCGACCGCGGAGGCGATCGTCCGCGTCGGGGCGCGGCCGGTGTTTGCCGACATCGACGCGGCCACCCTGAACATCGACCTGGCGACCGCGCGCGCACGGATCGGACCGCGCACCAAGGCGATCCTCGTGGTGCATCTGTTCGGGCGCATGGTCGACACGGCGCCGATCGCGGACGCCGGCGTTCACGTCATCGAGGACGCCGCCCAGGCCATCGGCGCTGCGCTGCCCGATGGGCGCGGTCCCGGCGCGGTGGGCGCGGGGGCAGCCCTGTCGTTCTTCCCCGCCAAGAACCTGGGCGCGATGGGCGACGCCGGGATGGTCTTGACGGAAGACGCGCAGCTCGCAGAGCGCGTGCGCGCGATCCGCGTTCACGGCGCGCGCGCCGCTCACGTTCACGAGACGATCGGGGGCAACTTCCGGCTCGACGAGATCCAGGCGGCGGTGCTGCGCGTGAAGCTGCCCTCGCTGCCCGCCTGGACGCGGCGGCGCCGGGAGATCGCGCGCCAGTATCGGCAGGCGTGGGGGGAGACGCCGCTCGGGCTGCCGCCCGCCGATCCCGGGTGCGCGTGGAATCAGTTCGTGGTGCGCGTTCCCGACGGCCGCCGCGCCGCGCTGGCCGCCCGGCTTGCGTCGCGCGGCATCGACACCGCCGTCTACTATCCGACGCCGCTGCACCTGCAGCCGGCGCTCGCCCACCTCGGCGGGCGCCCGGGTCAGTTGCCGCGCGCCGAGGCGGCGTGCAACGACGTGCTGGCGGTGCCGGCCCACTCCGAACTGACCGCCGACGAGGCCGCCCGCGTCTGCGACGAGGTTCGGGCCTTCTTCCTCAGTTGACGCGGAGGAACGCGTCCATCGATTCGGGGCCGGCCGAATGAGCGGGGATGTACCGGAAGCCCTGACTCTCGATCGATCGAATCACGGCCGGCAGGTCGATCAGCTCCGGATGAAACTCGGCGATCAGCGATCGCACGCGCCCCAGCCAGGCGATGTTCTCATGCATCAGCGGCCCCTCTCCCCCCTCGATGTCCATCTTGACGACGTCGACCTCCGCGCCCGACGGTAATTTCTGCAGCAGCGTGTCCATGCTGATGACCGGAACCTCACGCCCGCCGCCCGAGGCGAGGTGCCCGACGTTCGAGTCCACGCCGTCCTGGAAATGCGCCGTGCCGTCGTGCGCGCCCACCGCCGCCTCGATGACCTGGGCGTTCACGTTGTTGCTCGCGAGGTTCAGTCGGACGAGGTCCGCATTGGCGGGCGACGGTTCCACCGCGATCACGCTCTTACAGCCGTAGCGATGGACGAACCAGAGGCTGGTGAGGCCGATGTTGGCGCCCAGATCGACCATGCGCTCGGGCACGATGTCGAAGGGCAGCCGATAACACTCGTCGATCCAGACCTCGCGGATCGACTGCATGTCGCCCCGGTTCAAGCGGTAGTGCAGCTCGATGCCGCCGCGCACGCGGATCTTGCGCGTCTGATTGCGGCTCGACAGCGGGACGACGCGCGTCAGCCGGGAAAGGAATACGTCCGATGCGAAACGCACGAACGATCGGGTATCGGCGGCGAGTGCGAAGCCCCCGCGAAGCTCGTGAGCGACGCCCGCGCCGATCTGCCGGAGGCGGGCCAGGTGTTTGAGGATCATGATTCGAGCCGTCCGAGGCCCGGTAGCTTTACAGAAAGCACCATCGGCCACAACCCCGGCTCGCTGCCGCTTGTCGCCCCGACCTGGCAGATGGTAAGCAGCGCACTGGTTCGTGTCGATGAAGCTCCTGCTGGCCACCCCCTTTCGATACGACCCTAACGTGGGAGGGCCGGCCCACACGGTCTCTCAGATCGCCCGCGGACTTTCGCAGTCGGGCCTGGATGCGAGGCTGCTGACCGGCGACAGGCGGCGCTTTCCGCCGCCGGGCGGCAGGATCTCCCCAGCCGATCTCGCACGTGTGGACCTGGTCCACAACTTCGGGATGTGGACGCCGTTCAACCACGCGATTTCCCGCGCGTCGCGTCTCTTCAGGCGGCCGCTGGTCCTCGCCCCGCTGGGGATGCTGGAACCGTTTGCCCTCACGCAGAGCGCGCGGCGCAAGCGAATCGCCTTGCGTTTGTACCAGCGTGAAGATCTCGCGCGCTCCTCCGCCGTGCACGCCACCGCGCCCGCGGAGGTCGAGAGCGTCCGCGCGCTGGGCGTCCGCGCGCCCATCGCGCTGATTCCCCACGGCGTCGACGTCCCCGCTGACATCGCCCATTACAAACGCGAATCAGGCTCCGACAGGCTCACCATGCTGTTTCTTTCGCGCTTGCACCCCAAGAAGGGGTTGCTCGACCTCGTGGAGGCCTGGTCGCGGCTGCGACCCGAGCACTGGAGACTGGTCATCGCCGGGCCGGATGAAGGCGGGCATCGCGCCGAGGTCGCGTCGGCCATCAGCCGCGCCGGTCTGGAGAGCTGGTGCGTCTTCACCGGACCCGTGAGTCCAGACGAGAAATCGCGCCTGCTCGGCAGTGCCGACCTGTTCGTCCTTCCGACCTACAGCGAGAATTTCGGTCTCGTCGTTCCCGAGGCGCTCGCACATGGCACGCCGGTGCTCACGACCCAGGGGACGCCGTGGTCGGAGCTGGTGCAGACCAACAGCGGGTGGTGGATCGAACCCGGAGCCGCGGCGCTGACGACCGCGCTCGAGACCATCCTCTCGCTGAGCAAAGACACCCTGCGTGCGATGGGAGAGCGCGGGCGGCGGCTGGTGCTCGAGCGCTACAGCTGGGAACCCATCATCAAGCAACACGTCGAGCTCTATCGCTGGCTCGATCGCGCCGCCCCGAAGCCGGCGTTCGTGTTCGACTGAGCTTCAATCGCGGCTGCATGAAAGTCTTCATACTCTCCGCGTATCCGCCGCCGCACGACTTTGGCGCGAGATGGCTCATCGATTGGGCGGCCCGGGACTCGTTTGGCGTCCACGCCCGGGTGGAAAATCCCGACGAGGCCGATCTGATCATCTTCCTCGAAGGCCACACGGCCGGAGATGCCTATTACCTGGCGGTCAGAAACCATCCCCTGCGCAGGCGGTATCCCGGCCGGTGCTTTCTCTATCAAGATCAGGATTTCGCGGTTCCCCTCATGCCCGGTCTCTATCCGTCCCTCGAGCGTCAGGACCGCGATCCAGCCTATGCGGTGGGCGCTCCGTACATCGCGCGGATTACGGAGAACCCGGTCAAGGGGCCTGCACAGGCAACAGCCGCCGCGGGCGGCTTTCTCTACTCTTTCGTCGGCAGCGCCAGCACAGATCCGGTGCGGCGCGAGATCATGAAGTTGGCCGCTGATGAGCGGGCGTGTTGTGAGGACACGGGGGATGCCCATGAGTGGGTGCTTACCCCGGAAGAGCGGAAGGTCTACCTGGCGCGATTTTCCGACGTCACCTCGCGAAGCAAGTTCGTGCTGTGCCCCCGCGGTGCTTCACCCTCGACCTATCGCCTCTTCGAGACGATGGAGGCGGGGCGAGTGCCAGTCATCGTGTCGGACGCATTCACGCCCCCGGACGGGCCCGACTGGGCGACCTTCTGCCTGCGCGTCGCCGAAGCCGAGACGGCGAGCATTCCAGCGCTCCTTCGCCGTCACGAGACTGCAGCCGCCGCGATGGGCGCCAAGGCCCGATCCGCCTGGGAGCAGTGGTTCGCGCCTCCCGTGACCTTTCATCGGATCACCGAGGCCTGCAAGGAGATCATGACCCGGCGCGCGCCAACGCGAGAAGCAGCGGCGCTGCGCGTTCGATACCTGAGCAAATTCCTGACGCCCTTTCATCTCAAGATGCTGTACCGCCTGGGCAGGTGGAAAGTGCGTGCGTTCCTATCTCGGTGAACACGCGTATCCTGGTGTGCCGATGCGATTCGACAATCCCGCCTGGCAGCAAGCACCCCTCCGGACGGGGCTGCGCGTGCTCAAGAGCCTGGTCAGGAAGCGGATCGGCCCCCTGCGCACCGTGCGGGTGCCGTACGACGATGGGCGTACTTCGATCTACGCCGATCTCGGGACGCCAATGGGGTTGCTCCTTTATCGATATGGCAACCGCGACGTCGACATCGAGCTGGCGAAGAAGCTGCTCTCGCCCGGCGACGTCTTCGTCGACGGTGGCGCCAACGTCGGCCTGTTCACGCTGGCGGCCGCCGCGAGGGTCGGGGCGGCCGGCAAGGTCATCGCGTTCGAGCCAGGGCGCGACGTGCGCCAGCGCCTCACGCAGAACGTGGCGTTGAACCACATGACCCAGATCGAGGTCAGCGCCTTCGCGCTATCTTCGGCACCGGGAGAGGCGTCGTTCCGGACGTTCGACGTGGCCGGCGCTGGCCTCAATCACCTCGGGCCCAGCGACGGTGAAGCGGGCTCCGTGGAGCTTGTGAAGCTCACGACCCTGGACGCCGCTATCGGCGCGGCCGATCGCCGTCGCCTGACCGTGATGAAGCTCGACCTCGAGGGAGCCGAGCACGCCGCCTTGCAGGGCGCCTCGGAGATCCTTCGGGACGTCCGCCCGCACCTCATCATCGAGGTCGAGGCGTCGCACCTGGCGCGGATGGGCAGCTCGGTGGCGGACGTCGGGGGGCTGTTGCTCAGTCATGGCTACCAGTTTTTCCTGGCTCGTCAGGCCGACGGCCGCGAGGTCAGCCTCTCCCGCATTCGCGATCTCCAGGCGCCGAAGTCAGGCCCAAACGTGTTCGCCACGACGGACCCCGCGCGCGTCCAGTCCAGGGGTGTGCGGATCAGTTAGCGCGGCGGGCTATGCTGGCGGACGCTTGCTGCGATATCTAGTAGGACTCGCCGCGTAGGCGCAGGCGACCGTCGCGATGCTCTTCAATTCGTTTCAATTCCCGATCTTCTTTCTCGTCACGACGCTGATCTATTTCCGGCTGCCGCTGGTCGGGCGCTGGTGGCTGCTGCTTGCCGCCAGCTGCTACTTCTACATGGCGTTCATTCCGGTCTACATCCTGATCCTCGCCTTCACCATCGTTGTCGACTACGTGGCCGGCATCCTGATCGAGCGCAGCGAGGGGCGGCGCCGGAAGTTGTGCCTGCTCCTAAGCATCGTCGCCAACGTGGGCGTCCTCGCGATCTTCAAGTACCTGCCCTTCATGAACCGGAACATGGCGGCGCTGTATGGCGCCCTGCACCTGCACTGGCCCGTGCGCGATCTCAGCATCGTCCTGCCCATCGGCCTCTCGTTTCACACCTTCCAGGCGATGAGCTACACCATCGAGGTCTACTACGGGCGCCAGAAGGCCGAGAGGAGCTTCGTCCTCTACGCCCTCTACGTCATGTTCTACCCGCAGCTGGTGGCGGGCCCGATCGAACGCCCGCAGAACCTGCTGCCGCAGCTGCGCGAGCTCCACCGGTTCGACTACGACCGCGTCACCGACGGCCTCAAGCTGATGCTGCGGGGCCTCTTCAAGAAGGTCGTGGTGGCCGATCGCCTCGCCGTCCTCGTCGACGCCGTCTACGCGGCGCCCCACCAGCATCACGGTACGGCGCTGTTCCTGGCGACGGTCTTCTTCGCCTTCCAGATCTACGCGGACTTCTCGGGCTATTCGGACATCGCGATCGGCGCCGCGCAGGTGCTGGGCATCCGTCTGATGACGAACTTCAGGCAGCCGTACTTCGCCGCCGACATCGCCGAATTCTGGAGCCGGTGGCACATCTCGCTGTCGACGTGGTTCCGCGACTACGTCTACATCCCGCTGGGCGGCAACCGCGTGCCGCAACTTCGCTGGTACCGGAACCTGCTGGTAACGTTCTTGATCAGCGGGTTGTGGCACGGGGCTGCGTGGACGTACGTGATCTGGGGCGGATTGAACGGCGTCTACCTGATCGTGGCGCTGGTGCGTCGCGCCCTCTGGCCCCAGCGGCAGGGCGACAGCCCGCGCGGCGGCGGCCTGCTGGTCCGCCGGCTCGGGACGTTCCTGCTGATATGCGCCGCGTGGGTATTCTTCCGCGCGCGCAGCGTCGGCGACGCGCTCTACATCCTGCGCCACGCGATCGATCTCTCCGGTTTGCTGCGGCCGTCGCTGCTGCTGGGGCCGGGCGGGTTGACCACCTCGCGATCACAGCTGCTGGGCGCGTTCGTCGTCATCGCCGCGCTGCTCGGTCTGGACGCGCTCGCCGAGAAGCAGAACGTCCTCGTCGTGATCCGACGCCAGCCGGTGTGGTTCCGGTGGGCGATCTATTACGGCGTCGGGTTCGCCATCCTGCTCATGGGGCGCTTCGGCGCTCAGCAGTTCATCTACTTCCAGTTCTGATGCACGCGACTTTCTGGAAGAAGCTGGTCCTGTTCGCGCTGCCGCTGGCGCTGCTGGTCGGCGTGCCGACCGCCGTTCTCGTCGCGAGCGGCGAGCTGACGTCGCCGAGGACGGTGGTCGATCGCCAGCTCCGCGGCGAGAAGGTGGTGTTCGGCCCGGCCTACACGAATCTGGTCAAACCGCTGAAGTGCCAGGGGACGCGGCGCCGCCAACCCGAGGTGATCGCCCTCGGTTCGTCGCGCGTGATGCAGTTCCGGGCGAGCTCCTTCGCGGCGCCGCAATCCTTCTTCAACGCCGGCGGAGCGGTCAACACGCTGGCGGACCTCGCGCCGTTCCTGGACTGCCTCCCGTCCGACGGGCGCCCTCGGATCGTGCTGGTCGGGCTCGACCCGTGGTTCTTCAACCCGCGGTGGGCGCACGATCTCGGCGTTCCCGACTTCGAGGAGGCGATGGACCCGCTGGCGGTCGTGCAGGGGCGGTGGCAGGACGTCTACCGGGACCTCATGCGGCACAAGATCCAGCTCCGGCCGATCTGGGATGCGAGGAGCGCCGTCGGTCTCAACGCGATCATGCGCCAGCGAGGCTTTCGCAACGACGGCAGCTACTCGTACGGCGACCTGGATCATTGCGACGACTGCGAGATCGGCTTCGCCGACACGCTGGAGAGGATCGGGAGCGGTCAGCGCCGCTTCGAGTGGAGCGACGAGATCGATCGCCAGGCGATCGCCGAGATCGAACGCTTCCTGGAAGCTGCAGCCGCCCGGAACGCCCAGGTGGTGGGCCTGCTGCCGCCGTTCGCGCCGACCGTGTGGGCGCGTATGCGCGCCAGCGGGCGCTACAGGTACGTCGACACGCTGCGCGCGGAGCTGCCGACGGCTTTCACCCATCGCGGGGCGACGCTCTTCGATCTTTCGGATCCAGCGTCGATCGGCGCGCTCGACGACGAGTTCATCGACGGCTTTCACGGATCCGAGCGGACCGACGTTCGCATCCTGCTGACGATCGCGGCCGCCACGCCGGCGCTGGAGGCGCGCATCTCGCGCGAGGCGCTGGTCCGCCGTCTCGCGCGCGCCGGCCGCTACGACGTGCCCGAGGCGCCGTGACGTTCGACCGCCGGAACGATCGGTTCGCGGTAGCCGAGCAGCCAGCGCGCGGGGCGGCCGGCCGTCGCCTCCCAGCGTGACACCAGATCGGCGAAACGATCGCTGTCGGCGATCACGCGCGCGACGTGGAAGCGGGGGCGCATCGGCGAGAACAGGCGCTTGAAGCGGAGCAGCGTGTCGTCGGGCGCGGGCGTGGCGCCGCCGCCCAGGTGCAGCGCCCGCGCGCCGGCCGCACCTGCAGCCTGCGTCGCGCGGTGGAAGAGGAAGCTCATCGCCTGGTTCTCGGCGGCGGGGCGGCGCGCGCCCAGGTGGTAGTGCCAGTAGCAGGGGCCTTCGAGGAACACCGCGCCGACGAGCAGACTCGCATCGTCGTGGATCGTTCCGATGCGCGCGCCGGGCAGCGCCCGCAAGGCCCGGAAGTACGTGGGCCCGAAGCGCAACGCCTCGACCGCCCCGAGGCGCTCCATCGCGTCGGCGTACAGCGCCTCGAACGCCGGCCAGTCGTCGGGAGCGTCCCATCGCACCGCCATCCCGTCGCGCTCGGATCGGCGGACCTTGTTGCGGAAGCGCGAGTCCGCGGCGGCGAAGGCGGCCTCGGCGCCGGCGGAGAGATCGATCGTGACCATCTCGCGATCGTCCACGATCGTCGCGTCGGCCGGCAGGAAGCGGCGGTTGTCGATGAGCGGGTGCAGGCGGAAGAACGCCGCCACCACGCCGCGCGCCGCGGCCGCGCCGCGCCACGCGTCCCAGGCGCGCGCCAGCCAGGCGGCGTCGGCGGCGCCCGCGACCAGCGGACCGCCATAGCCGTTGCACGTCTGCAGATCGGCGATACCCGTCTGCTCCGGTATCGGGTGAAGCAGCCCCGGCACGATCAGGCGCGCGTTCCCGTCCGACACGACCACGCAGCCCGCGTCCTCGCGATGCAGGCGGTGATAGCCGGGCGTGAAGTAGATGTCGGCCAGCTCCGGGGGCAGCGCGGCGAGCGCCGCCGCCCAGTCCGGGTCGGTCACCCAGGCCGCTTGCATCCGCGCACCATACGGAGTCACGAGGCGATGGACAAGCCGCGCGCCCTGAGGGTAGAAGCCCACCCATGAGCGCAAAAGGTGACGCGAGCTTCGATCCGGTCTGGGAAGAAGTCTTCCGCGCGCAGGAGTGGGGCAAGTACCCGCCCGAGCACGTGATCCGCGCCGTCGCGCGCAACTTCTACAAGGCGCCCGATCGCAAGGCGGTGAAGATCCTCGACATCGGTTCGGGCCCGGGCGCGAACACGTGGTACGTGGCGCGCGAGGGCTTCTCGGCCAGCGCCATCGACGGCTCGCCCACCGCGATCGAGCGCCTCAAGAAGCGGCTGGCCGCGGAGGGCCTGGCCGTGGACGCGCAGGTCGGCGACATCGTCAACCTGCCCTGGGGCGACGGCGTGTTCGACATGGTGATCGCGAACGGCGTCCTCTGCTGCAACACGTTTGCGAACATCAAGCGCGTGCTGGGCGAGGTGAAGCGCGTGCTGAAGCCGAGCGGTTTGTTCATCGGCGCCGACTTCACCGATCGGTCGTGGGGCTACGGCATCGGCCGCCAGGTCGAGCCGGGTGGGTTCCGCGACATCACCGACGGCCCCCTGGTCGGCAAGGGGTTCGTGCTGTTCATGGGGCGCTCCCAGATCGACGAGCTCTACAGCGTCTTCCAGGACGTCGAGGTCGAGCGCATTGCCTTCACGGCCGAGCGCGAGAAGCACGTCGTCGAGCTGTGGGTCGTTACGTGTCGCCGGCCGGCGTGACGAGGTCCAGGATCTCGTCCGCCTCGTAGTCGCGCGGCGCCGCCATCCCCAGCACGTCCCAGTAGCTCATCGGCGAGAGGCCCGTGCCCGGCCGCTTGGGCGTGATGTTGTCGGGCGAGAAGCGCTCGCCGCGCTTGATCGCGCGCGACGCCACCAAACTCTTGCGCGCGATGGGAAGGTTCTTCAGCTCCGACGGTTGCGGACGCTTGATGCCGTCGCCCAGCGCGGCGTCGATGCTGCGAATCCCCTGAACCATCTCGGTCAGCTGCGCCGGTTCGAGCGACGCGCGGTGATCGGGACCGGGCAGCTTCGAATCGAGCGTGAAGTGCTTTTCGATGACCGCCGCGCCGCGCGCCACCGCCGCGAGCGCGATCGCGATGCCGTTCGTGTGATCCGAATAACCGACCGGCAGCCCGAACGCGGCGCGCATGCTGTCCATCGCGCGCAGGTTGCAGTCCGAGTCGGGCGCCGGGTACTCGGTCGTGCAGTGCAGCAGCACGACATTGCGCTGCAGCGCCGCCTGTCCTTCGCCGGACCGGAACGCGGCCCGGAAGCCGCGAGGCGAACGTGACGCGGCGAGATCGCCGAGGTAGCCGTGCGCCAGCGCGCCCAGCGCGGTCTCGATCTCGCCCATCGTGGCCATCCCGGTCGACAGGATGACCGGGACGTTCCGCGACGCGATGTTGACCAGCAACGGTCCGTTCGTGATCTCGCCCGACGGGATCTTGATCCGCTTGAGTCCCAGCGTCGCGACCAGGAACTCGACGCTGACGTCGTCGAACGGCGTCGACAGGAAGTCGATACCGCGGGAACGGGCGCGCTCGACCAGGCGGTGATGGGTCGGGTGATCGAGCTCCAGCTTCCGCACCATCTCCAGCTGGTTCTCGCCCGTGCCGGTCGTCGCCTTCTGGTACTCGGCCTTCTCGGCGCGCGTGCTGATCACCAGCTCGGACTTGAAGGTCTGGAACTTGACGACGTCGGCGCCCGCAGCGGCCGCCGCGTCGACCAGGCCCAGCGCCATCTCAGCCGAGCCGTTGTGGTTCACGCCGGCCTCGGCGATGACCAGGGTCCGCGGCTTCACTGGGCCCGCCCGGCGTGATAGCTCATGGGGGTGCAAACTATACTCGTTCACGGCATTTCCGGCACTGATCCGGCCGCCAGACCATGAGCGCCGTGCTTCCCTGTCTCACCATCGTCACCGCCCGCGGTGGTTCGAAGGGACTGGCGGGGAAGAACGTGCGGCCGCTCGCGGGCCTGCCGCTGCTCGTGCATTCGCTGCGCTGCGCGGCGCTGGTGCCGCGTCTCGAGCGGGTGATCGTCTCCACGGACAGCCCAGAGATCGCGGAGGTGGCGCGGCGCCATGGCGGCGACGTTCCGTTCCTGCGGCCGCCCGAGCTGGCGCGTGACGACACGCCCTCGCTGCCGGTGCTGACGCACGCCCTCGCCGAGATGGAACGGATGGACGGCCGCCGCTACGCTTCGGTGCTGCTGCTCGAGCCGACCAGCCCGGCACGGCTCCCGCAGGACATCGAGGGCGCGCTCGATCGCCTCGAGGCCGCGCCTGACGCGACGATGGTGCTGGGATGCTCGGAGCCGACGTTCAACCCGTTCTGGGTCGGTGTCGTCGAGAAGAACGGGCGGCTCGACATGGTCTTTCCCGAGATGGACAAGTTCAAGCGCCGGCAGGATGTGCCGCGGTTCCTCCGCATGAACGGCGCGATCTACCTGTGGCGCGCCGACTTCATCCGCGCCGGACACGACGTGTGGCAGGAGGGCAAGACGCTGGCGCTGGAGATGCCCGAATCGCGGTCGTTCTCCATCGACGATCTGTACGAGTTCCAGCTCGCCGAGCTGATGATCGGAGCCGGGATGGTCAAGCTGCCCTGGCTGGAACCGCGGGGCGGTGGCGGGTAGATGCGCGTCGCGGTGCTGACCACCGGCCGCCAGGACTGGGGGATCCTCCGTTCCGTCTGCGTCGCGCTGCGAGACGATCCGGACTTCGATCTGCGCCTGCTGGTCGGCGGAATGCACTGTTCCGACCGGTTCGGCCGCACCGAGACGCTTGTCCGAGCGGATGGTTTCTCGCCGGCCGAGACGATGGCGTGGGTGCCCGACGAAGGAGAGATCACGGCGGCAGGGCAGTCGGCGGCGGCGCTTGCTGCGGTCGCGGATGCCTTGCGCCGGCAAACGCCGGAATGTCTGCTGGTCGTCGGGGATCGTCTGGAGACGATCGCCGCGGTGGTCGCCGCGACGCTGTGCCTGGTGCCGGTCGTCCACCTTCACGGCGGCGAGGACACCGAGGGCGCGTTCGACAACTCGTTTCGGAATGCGATCACCAAGATGAGCCATCTCCATCTCGTCAGTCATCCCGATTACGCGCGGCGGATCGCCGCCATGGGCGAAGATCCGGCGGCGATTCACGTCATGGGATCGCCGGCGCTGGACAACCTGCAGCGGAGTGATCTCGCGACGCGCGCCGAGCTGGAAGATCTGCTCGGCCTGGCCCTCGCGCCGCCGGTCGTCGTCGTCACCGTGCATCCCACGACGCTCGCGATGACCCTCGGCGCGGCCGGCGGCGATGAGGTCGGCGCGGTCGTTGCGGCGATGGCCGCGGTCCCGGCCACCTACGTCATCACGATGCCCAACAGCGATCCGGGAAACGAAGCCGTGCGCGCCGCGCTGCAAAAGGCGGCGGGCGCTCCGCGCCGCACGGCCGTCGAGGCGCTGGGCGAGCGCCGCTACTGGGGTCTCCTGCGCCACGCCGACGCCGTGCTGGGCAACAGCTCGAGCGGCGTCATCGAGGCACCGGCGCTCGCCGTGCCGACGGTGAACGTGGGCGATCGCCAGCGCGGACGGATCCGGGGCCCCGGCGTCATCGACGTCGGCGTCGACGCGGGCGCGATGGCCGCGGCGCTGCGGACGGCGCTGGATCCTTCGTTCCGGCAGCGTGTCCGGGCCGCCGAGCCGCCGTTCCTGCCCGGCAATGCCGCGGCGCGTGTGCTCTCGATCTTGCGCGGGTGGTCACCGCCCTCGCCCCCGCGTAAGGTGTCGGTGTTCCAGGCATGAACCCCGAGCAAAAGAGCGCCCGCGCCCGCGTCCGCTTCGAGAAGTGCGTCGTGCACGTCTCGAAAACGTTGCTCGACGCGATGGGCGCACTCGAGGCCGGCGTCGTCCGAATCGCGCTGGTGATCGACGATCGAGAGCGGCTAGTCGGCGTGCTGACCGACGGCAACATCCGCCGGGCGATCCTGGCGGGCGCTTCGACCTCGGCGCCGCTCGAGCCCCACGTCCAGCGCCAGTTCATCTCGGTCCCGCCCACCGCCGGTCGCGCGGAGGTCCTGGATCTCATGCAAGCGCTCACGATCGAGCAGGTCCCGGTCCTCGACGACGAACGGCGGCTTGTCGGGCTGCACCTGTTCCGCGATCTCCTGGGCGTGGGCGCGCGACCGAACTGGGCGGTGGTGCTGGCAGGCGGCGAGGGACTGCGGCTGCGGCCGCTCACCGAGACGGTGCCGAAGCCGATGCTGAAGGTGGCGGGGCGTCCGATCCTCGAACGTCTGGTCCTGCACCTGATCGGGCACGGGATCCGACGCATGTTCCTGTCCGTGAACTATCTCGCCCAGCAGATTCGCGAGCATTTCGGCTCGGGCGAGAAGTTCGGCTGCCGCATCGAGTACCTCGAGGAGGCCGAGCCGCTCGGCACGGGCGGCTGCCTGGCGCTCCTGCCCGAACGCTCCACGACGCCGCTGCTCGTCTTGAACGGCGATCTCGTGACCCAGTTCGACGTGGGCACCCTGCTCGACGGCCACGCATCCGACAGCCGGGCTTTGACCGTCGGCGTGCGGACGCACCAGTACACGGTGCCGCTGGGCGTGATCCAGACCGAAGAGGGTCGCGTGCAAGGCATCCAGGAGAAGCCGACGTTCTCGTGGCAGACGAACGCGGGGATCTACGTGGTCTCGCCCGAGCTGTGCGACCGCGTGCCGAAGGGCCGGCCCTTCCAGATGCCGGACCTGATCGCCGATTGCCTCGATCGCGGCGAGGCCGTGGGCGCTCACCCGATCGAGGACGACTGGATCGACGTGGGACGAGCGAGCGAATTGAAACGCGCGCGGGCGGGCGAATGAGCACGCTCGCCGGTCAGACCGTGCTGGTGACGGGCGCCGATGGCTTCATCGGCAGCCACCTGACCGAGGCGCTGGTGGCGGCGGGCGCCAAGGTCCGCGCCTTCTGCCTCTATAACTCGCACGGGTCGTGGGGCTGGCTGGAGGACGCGCGTCCCGAGGACCAGGCGAAGATCGACGTGAGGATGGGTGACATCCGCGACGCGCGCTTCGTCGAGGCGGCGCTGGAAGGCGTCGACGTCGTCTTCCACCTCGCCGCGCTGATCGCGATCCCGTATTCGTACGTCGCGCCGGAGTCGTTCATCGACGTCAATGTCCGCGGAACGCTGAACGTGCTGGAGGCGGCGCGGCGGCACCGCGTTCGGCGCTTCGTGCACACGTCGACCAGCGAGGTCTACGGCACGCCTGCCGATCTGCCGATCCGCGAGACGCATCCGCTCAACGCGCAGTCGCCCTACGCCGCGAGCAAGGTAGCCGCCGATCAGCTGGTGCTCGCGTATCACATGAGCTACGGCGTGCCCGCCACGGTGCTGCGTCCTTTCAACACCTACGGGCCGCGCCAGTCGACGCGCGCGGTGCTGCCGACGATCCTGAGCCAACTCGCAGCCGGAAAGACCGAGGTCCAGCTGGGGCGCGTCGACACGCGCCGCGATCTCACCTTCGTCGCCGACACGGTCGACGGATTCGTGCGCGCCGGAACGGCGGACGGAATCGAGGGCCAGACGATCCAGCTCGGCACGAACCGGGCGGTCTCGATCGCCGAGCTGTTCGAGATGGCGTGCAAGGTTCTGGGCGTATCGGCGTCGATAGTCACCGATCAACGCCGGGTGCGCCCCGACGCCAGCGAGGTGCTCGTGCTGCAGTCGGATCCGGCACGCGCGCGGGAGCGCCTCGGATGGCAGCCTCAGGTCTCGCTGGAGGAAGGGCTGGCGCGCACCGTCGCGTGGCTCAGGTCGAGCACGACCCGCTACAAGGTCGAATATCTGCATGTCTGAGGACGATCGGATCGGCCTGTCGGAGCCGTATCTGGCGGGCAACGCGCGGGCGTACCTCGAAGAGTGCCTGACCACGAACTTCGTGTCGTCGGTCGGCCCGTTCGTCGATCGCTTCGAACGCGCGTTCGCCGACTACGTCGGCAGCCGGTTCGCGATCGCCTGCGCCAGCGGGACCGCCGCTCTTCACGTGGCGATGCGCCTGGCGGGCGTAGAGGCGGGCGACGAGGTGCTGGTTCCGACGTTGACGTTCGTCGCGTCGGTGAACCCCATCATCTATCAGGGCGCCACGCCCGTCCTGGTCGACGCCGAGGCGACGACCTGGAACGCCGACCCCGCGCTGATCGTCGACGAGCTGGAGCTGCGGGCGCGGACCGGACGGCGCCAGCCCAAGGCCGTCGAGGTGGTTCACCTGCTCGGGCACCCCGCCGACATCGTGCCCGTTGCCGCCGCCTGCGATCGCCACGGCGTCACGCTGATCGAGGACGCCGCCGAGGCGCTGGGCGCGCGCTACGTCGGCGGCGCGCTGGACGGCCGCCACGTCGGTACGATCGGCAAGATCGGCTGCTTCTCGTTCAACGGGAACAAGATCATCACCTGCGGCGCGGGCGGGATGATCACGACCGATGACGAGGCGCTGGCGCGGCGCGCGAAGCATCTCACGACGCAGGCGCGCATGCCGGGCATCGAATATCGCCACGACGAGGTCGGCTACAACTACCGGCTGTCCAACCTGTCGGCCGCCCTCGGGCTGTCGCAGCTGGAAGTGCTGGGAGACATCCTCGCCCGCAGGAAGCAGAATGCCGCCCGCTACGATCGCGGGCTGGCGGGCGCACGCGGTCTGGCGCCGCCGCCGCGTGCGGCGTGGGGCGCGCCGACGTTCTGGCTCTACACGATCGACGTCGATCCGGCGGCCTCCGGAACAGATCGAACGGCGTTGATGGCGCGCCTCCGCGAACGCCGGATCGAGGCGCGCCCGATCTGGTCGCCGATTCACACCATGCAGCCGTACGCGGGCCTCCGGGCCATCCGCGGCCAGGTCGCGGAGACGGTCTTCGCGCGCGCTCTCAGCCTGCCGAGCTCGGCGTCGCTCACGGCAGCTCAGCAGGATCGCGTGCTGTTGCTGCTGCGCGGCGAACAATAAGCTGCGTGACAGCGCCCAAAACCGCCCGTATAGTCGCGCGGTTGGATGCCACCGGTTCCCCCTGCAGACCAAGCTGATCAGCGCAGCTCCGCGCCTGCCCTGGCTGCTGGTGTCATCTCGAGTGATGGCGCCGCCCCCTCGCCGGCTGCCTCAGCCGCTGCCCGAACGGCCCCGCTGCACGTAGTGCAGATCCGCCCCACGGCCGGATGGTGGGACTTCCGCCTGGGCGAGGTCTGGGCCAGCCGCGAGCTGCTCTGGTTCCTGGTCTGGAAGGACGTGAAGGTCCGCTACAAGGAGACCGTCATCGGTGCCGCCTGGGCGGTGCTCCAGCCGGTGTTCACGATGATCGTTTTCACGATCTTTTTCGGCCGCCTGGCAAAGCTCCCATCGAGCGGCCTGCCGTATCCGGTCTTCTACCTGGCAGCATTGCTGCCGTGGTCGTACTTCGCGGGCGCGTTGTCGGGCTGCACGAACGCGATCGTCGAAAATCAACGAATCATCACCAAGGTGTACTTCCCTCGGCTGCTGCTGCCGCTTTCGGTGGTGATCGCCGGGCTGGTGGACCTGGCGATCGCCCTCGTGGTGATGGTGCCGTTGCTGATCTATTACGGCATCACGCCGTCCGTCGGGCTGCTCTTGGTGCCCGCGTTCGTGTTGATGGCGTTGCTGGCGGCGCTGGCGTTCGGACTGTGGCTCACGACCCTCAACGTCATGTACCGGGACGTCCGTTACGTCGTGCCGTTCGTGATCCAATTCTTCATGTTCGCCTCGCCGGTCATCTACTCGGCCTCCGCGGTTCCGGCGCGCTGGCAGTGGATCTATGGGCTGAATCCAATGGTCGGTGTGATCGAGGGCTTTCGCTGGGCGCTCACCGGGACCGGGCGGCCGCCGGGACTGATCATGCTGGCGTCGTTCGTGGCGGTCTGCGCCTGCTTGCTCTTCGGTCTGGTCTTCTTCTCGCGCATCGACGGTTCGGTGGCGGACAGGATCTAATCGGACGTGTCAGCGGTGGCGATACAGGCCGTAGAAGTCGGGAAGATGTACCGGCTTGGAGAGCGGGAGAGCTACACCGCTCTCCGGGACGTTCTCGCAAACTTGGTGCGCGGCGCGCTGGGGCGCGGGCGCGGGGCGTCGGCGAGGGCCGAGCGGCCGATCCTCTGGTCGCTGCGGAACGTGTCGTTCAACGTGGAACAGGGAGACACCGTCGGGATCATCGGCCGGAATGGTGCCGGTAAGAGCACGCTCCTCAAGATCCTCGCCCAGATCACCAGGCCCACCGAGGGGCACATCGAGCTGCGCGGCAAGGTGGGCAGCCTGCTGGAGGTCGGGACCGGGTTTCATCCCGAGCTCACCGGGCGGGACAATGTGTACCTTTGCGGCGCCATCCTGGGGATGACCCGGACCGAGATCCAGAAGAAGTTCGACGAGATCGTCGCGTTCGCCGAGGTCGAGCGATTCATCGACACGCCCGTGAAACGTTACTCGAGCGGGATGTACATGCGGCTCGCCTTCGCGATCGCCGCGCACCTCGAGCCCGAGATCCTGCTGGTCGACGAGGTGCTGGCGGTCGGCGACGTGGCATTTCAGAAGAAGTGCATCGGGAAGATGGGCGACGTCTCGAAGCAGGGCCGCACAGTTCTGTTCGTCAGCCACAACATGGGCGCCGTGAACAGCCTCTGCCGGCGCAGCATCTGGATCCACGAGGGCAAGGTCGTGGCCGACGGAAAGTCGCAGTCCGTCGTCGCCGATTACATGCAGGCGATGGGGTCGGGATCGCTGGTCTCGACCGCGAAGGGGAACGAGCCGCTGTTCATCGAACGCGTGGTGCTGCGGAACGCGCGGGGCGAGGTGACCGATCAGTTCGACTCCGGCGACGACATCTGCCTGGACATCGAATACGTCGCCAACGGGCGCATCAACCGCCCCAACCTCTGGGTCCAGATTGCGAACAGCATCGGCCAGGGCGTCTGCATCGCCAATACGATGTTCGACGGCCACAGCCCGGATTTTCTCGAGGGCCCGGGCAAGGCGACCTGCGTGTTCCGCGCGCCGCGGCTGACGCCGCAGGCGTACGCGATCTGGATGGGCACGCGGGCCGCGGATGGCGTCACGCTGCTCAGCAACTCGAAAGATGTTGCCTACTTCAGCGTCATGGGCAGCCTGAATGACTACGGCCTAATGGGCCCGGCCGCCGACGTGTTCCTGTCGGATTTTCCCTGGCCGATCTTTCCATACGAATGGCACTTCCCGGCCACCGGGAAGCCTCCCGTTAGCGTCGAGATGCGCGCCGCGGCGACCGCCCGAAAGCCCGATTAGGATCCATCGCCGTGCACGTACTCGTCGTCGCCCCCGTCGCGTTCTTCGATTTCCACTTCGAGACCGATCTGGAACTGGCCGAGCGCCATCTGACCGCCGGCGATCGCGTCACCATCATGGTTTGCAACAGCGATCTGCTGACCTGCGAGGGAAACCCGACGCACGAGTCGGGTCGCTGCGTGCGCTGCGTGGGACGAAGCCGCGAAGGGGTCTCGCGGCTCTCCGGCAATCCCGAGGTCGTGCCGTTCCTCCAGCTGACCGAGAAAGACCGGCAGGAGCTGCGCGACATCAGGACGGACTGGGCGACGCGCGACGAGATGAACGATTTCGCTGTCGACAACTTCGACGCGGGGTGGGCGGCGCAGTCGACGCTGGCGACTTTGTTCAGCCGCCCTGACTACGACATGAACGAGCACCGCGATCAGATTCGCCGCACGATCCTGTCGTCCGTCGCGGTGTACCGGTCGGTGCAGAACTACCTCGATCGCGACAAGGTCGATCGTCTTTATGTGTTCAACGGTCGCTTCGCGACCATGCGCGCCGCGATGCGGGCGGCGGAGAGCAAGCACGTTCCGTTTTTTATTCACGAACGGGGGAGCAGCTTCGAGAAGTTCGCGCTCTACGAGAACCATGCTCCCCACGATCTCGAGTTCTTTCAGGACGAGGTGCGACGCGCGTGGGAACACGCCGATCCTGGTCTGCGTGAGCCGATCGGAGCCAGCTTCTACGCGGATCGTGTCGCGGGCTCACAGAGCGACTGGCACGCCTATGCGATCAAGCAGCTGGCGGGGATGTTGCCGGACACCTGGAAGGACGGCGCCACGAACATCGTCATCTACTGCAGCAGCTCCGACGACATCGACTGCCTGCGCGAGATGGTGCACGGCAAGACGCTGTACGAGAACCAGTACCAGGGCATCGACCGGATCCTCGCGTCGGCGCAGGACCATCCCCAGCTCAAGTTCTTCATCCGCATGCACCCGCGTTCAGCGAGCCATCCCGAGAGCGGCGGCAAGCGGCTGATGGAGCGCCGCCAGCCGAACCTGACCGTCGTGACGGCGGACAGCCCGATCAGCACCTACACCATGATGCGGAAGGCGACGCGCGTCGTGTCCTTCGGATCGACCACGGGCCTCGAGGCGACGTACTGGGGGCGGCCGTCCATCCTCGGGTACCGCAGCTACTTCGACAAGCTGGGGTCCATACACGTCCCGAAGAGTCACGACGAGATGATGCGGTTGATCGTCTCCGACGATACGCCCCCCGCGCCCAAGCATGGCGCGCTTATGTACGGCCACTTCATGAAGACCTTCGGAATGCCGTTCCGTTACAACCAACGCACCGGCCTGATGGGCGGGACGTTCAAGAGCGGCCAGCTCAAGCCCCACGTTGCGTTGCGGACCGCGGGCTGGCTGCTGGAACGTCCGGTCTTGCGCGACGTGACCCGCCGCTTGCACCTGCGCGTCGTCGATCGCAAGCTGCTGGGCGTGTAGCTCAGCGGCCGGCCGTGCCGCAGTTCGGGCAGCGGGCGAGCGGCCGTCGCGCGATTCGTTCGCCGCATTCACAGATCCAGCCGGTGCGGCGCGCCGGAATACCTGCGACGACGGCGTGCGGCGCGACGTTGCGCGTGACCACGGCGCCGGCGGCCACGAAAGCGAACTCACCGATGCGCACGGCGCAGAGGATGGTGGCGTTGGCGCCGATGGTCGCGCCGCGGCCGACGGACGTCGGTTCAATTCTCGCCTTGCGATCGACGGCGGCGCGCGGGTTGCGCACGTTGGTGAAGACGGCCGACGGCCCGACGAAGACGTCGTCCCCCAGCACGACTCCGTCATAGATGGATACGTTGTTCTGGATCCGGCAACCGCTTCCGACCACCGCGGTCGCGGCGACGAATACGTTCTGACCGAGCACGCAGCGCGCCCCGACGCGCGCGCCCGCCATCACGTGGCAGAAATGCCAGACCTTGGTACCCGCACCGATCCGCGCGCCGGCGTCGACGACCGCGGTGGAATGGGCCCAGAACCGCTTCATGCCGCTTCGAACGAGGTCGCTTCGAGACGCGCGTCGGTGGCCCTATCGAGGGCCACCGGCTGCGGCGTTCCCCCGCGGCGCATCGATCGCTCGCCCGCCTCGAGGACCGCGACGACATCGACGGCGTGCGCTCCGTTGCCGCCCGAGGCGTCACCCTGCGCCACGCACGCCAGGAACTCGCGGCACTGCGCGGTAAGCGCGTCGACCCCGTCGCAGGGCAGCAGCACCGTCCCGTGCTGTGGCGTCCAGAGACGCAAAGTCTGTTCCGGGCCGGCGAGCTCGTCGAACGTCAGCGTCGCCGCCCGACCAGCGACCGTCGTCGCGCGCGATTTGCGCGGCGCGAAGCGAGCAACCTCAATGTGAGCCGACCGTCCATCGATGAAATGCAGCACCGCCGAGGTGGCGTTGTCCTCGCCCGAGGGGCCCCACTTCCCTCCGGTCGCGGTGACGGTGGCGGGTCGCTCGCCGAACAGGTGCAGCGCGAGCGAGATGTCGTGCGGCGCAAGCGCCCACCAGGCGCTGCCTGTCCGGCGAGGCGGGCCCGGCGTCGTTCGACTCGACGCGAACGTGAGAAGTCCGCCGAGGGCGCCGTCGGCGACAATCCGTCGCGCCCGACGAATCGCGTCGTGGTGCAACAGCACGTGACCGACGCCGAGGACCAGCCCACGCGCGGCCGCCGCCTCGTGCACGGCGCTGGCGTCGCGAACCGACAGGGCCAGCGGTTTTTCGACGAACACGTGTTTTCCGGTGGCCAGAGCTCGCATCGCCACCTCGTGGTGGCGCGCCGGATCGACCGCCACGACCACGGCCGTGACCGCCGGATCGCCCAAAGCTTCTTCCGCGTCGCCAGTGAGCCGTACGTCCGGATGCGCCGCGCCCGCGCGAGAGCGCCTCTCATCGTCGAGCTCGCAGATCCAGCGAACGCGCGCGTCGGCGACCCCCGCGAACGCCCGGGTCAGGGTCTGGCCCCACGGGCCAGCGCCGATCACCGCGATTCCGATGGCGGGCATGGGGCGAATGTACCAGGTACAGCGGCTAGCCGATCCGTCGATAGAATCGCCGAGATGCGTCCTGGATCGGTGGTCATCATCATCGTGGTTCTGGCGGTCGGTTGCGCGACGGCGCCGCCACGTGCGCCCAATGCCGCGCGCGCGGTGATCCTGGCCTACGACGAAACGCGTGTGTCGACCTCAATAGCGTTCCCGGCCTCCGGTTACGAAAACGTCGTCCGCTTCCAGCTTCCTGACGGCGAGCACCGCCCGTTGCGACTGCTCTTTCAGGCAGAGGCGGAGGGACAGCTCGAGCTCACGATCTACGACAGCACGATCCTCGAGACGCCGGGCGAACCGCTCCACAAGGTGGCGCGCGACATCGCGAAAGAGGACCTGTCCAACGGCAAGGACGGCCGCTGGGTCGTCGAGGATCTGGTCGACATGAAGCCTGTGAAGGGCGTTATCTGGGTAGGTGTGAGGAAGACGGGCGGGATGCCGATGATCTGGGCGAGCAGCGTCCTGTCGGGGCAGTCATTCGTTCGCAACAACGATCCGAACCACCAGATGGGGCTGCTGCCCATGAAGACCACGCCGATGCTGCGGCTCGAGATCTCGCCCTGAGCGGGCCCGCCGGTCGCCTAGCCCAGGTGCCGTTCGCCGCCCACGTCGACCGCCGACGCGATCGCGCCGGCCAGCCACGTCCCCGCCGACTCGACCGCGTCGGCGAGCGCGCGCCCGCGGCCCAGCTCGACCGCGATCGCCGTCGCCAGCGCACAGCCGGTTCCCCGCGGGGTGGGGCCGGGGACGCGCGGCCGCGAGAACCGCCGCGCCTCGTCGGGCGTGATCAGCGCGTCCGTCACGACCGATTCGGCCTGGTCGATGTGACCGCCCTTGACCAGCACCGCGCGCACGCGATCGCGCGTGATCAGGACGCGCGCCGCCGTCTCGGCGCCGGCGCCCGTTTCGACCTGGTGGCCCGCCAGCTCACCGGCTTCGGCCGCGTTCGGCGTCACCAGGGTGGCCCGCCGGAGCAAGGGCGCGAGCTCGACCGGCTCACCGTCCCACAGCGACCCGCCGCGCGACGTGGCCAGAACCGGGTCGAGCACGACCGGCCCCGCGTAGTCCCCCAGCCCCTCGATCAGCGCCGCGGCGGTCGCGGGCCCGACGGCCATGCCGATCTTGATCGCCGCCGGACGCAACGTTGCCACCGCCGCCGCCAGCGCGTCCCTCACCGCCGCGGGCGATCGTGGCTCGACGCGGTGGACCCGGTCACCCTGCTCGGTCCACGCGGTCCCGACCGCGTGCGCGCGGGCGCCGCACGCCGCTGCCGCGGCGACGTCTCGCAGCAGGCCGGCGCCGCCCGAGGGGTCGATGCCGCCCGCGACCACCACGACAACGGGCGCCTTTGTTTGCGGCAGTTTCACCCGCTCCTATCATATAATGCGCCCACCCGACGGCGGGATGGCCCCGGCCGTCGCTTCAAAGTTTTCCCCCGTGGCCACCCAACTCCCCGAGCCGATCCAGTTCGGCAAGTACACGCTGTTCGAGCGGATAGGCCGCGGCGGCATGGCGGAGGTGTACAAGGGCCGCATCCAGGGGCCGGCCGGCTTCGAACGCGTGTTCGTCGTCAAGCGGATCCTGCCGCACCTGTCCGACGACACGTCCTTCATCAAGATGTTCGTCGAGGAGGCGAAGCTGTCGGCGCGCCTCAACCACCCGAACATCGTCCACATCTTCGAGCTGGGCGCGGTCGAGGGTGAGTACTTCATCTCGATGGAGTACATCCGCGGTCACGATCTGTCGGCCACCATGCGCGCGATCTGGAAGGCGCTGGGCCCGCCCCGCCCCGAGCTGGTCGCGTACATCGGCCGCGAGGCGTGCCGCGGGCTCGCCTACGCGCACAACCTCACCGACGAGAACGGCCGCCCGCTGGGGATGATCCACCGCGACGTCTCGCCGTCGAACGTGATGCTGTCGTACGAGGGCGCGGTCAAGCTGCTCGACTTCGGCATCGCCAAGGCGCTCGGCGACGCCGAGCCGTCGAAGAGCGGCACCCTCAAGGGCAAGTACGCGTACATGGCGCCCGAGCAGACCGAGGGCGACAACATCGACAACCGCAGCGACATCTTCGCGATCGGCATCGTCCTGCACGAGGTGCTGACCGGGCGCCGGCTGTTCAAGGGCCAGAACGACGTCCAGACCATCGAACGCGTGCGGCGTTGCGACGTGCCGCTGGCGTCGGCGTCGAACCCCGCCATTCCGCGCGAGATGGACCAGATCCTGTTGAAGGCGCTGCAGCGCGATCCGGCGCGGCGCTGGAGCAACGCCGCCGACATGGCGGATGCGCTGGACGACATCGTGCACGCGGCGCGCTTCCAGCCCACGCACCTGCAGCAGATCCTTTATGACCTGTTCCCGCCGGAGGGCGGCGCGCCCGCGCCCCGCACGGGCAGTCAGCGTTCGGGGTCGCGGTCGGCGGGCGGCGGCGTGTCGGCCAGTACGCGCTCGCGCACGGTTCCGCCCATCGCGCTCACCGCTTCGGGCGCGCGGCCGATGCCGATCGATCCCGTGGGCAGCGCCCCCGTTTCGCTTCAGCCCAAGGGGAAGTTTCCGACGGCCGCGGTCGCGTTGCTGGTGCTCGCGGGCGCCGGGTTCGGCGGCTGGAAGTATTTCGGCAACCGCCAGGCCACCGACAACCGGGTGACGTCGGTCGGCGACCCGGCCCGCAAGTTCCACGTCTATGTGAAGTCGACGCCCGACGGCGCCGACATCTTCCTCGGCGAGAGCAAGCGGCCGATCGGCGCCACGCCCGTCACCCTTCCGATCGATCTGACCGGGCTCGCGTCGGTGAAGCTGACCCTGAAGAAAGCCGGTTACGACGACTACGAGCAGGTCGTCGTCGACGACACGCCGCTTTCGATCAACCTGACCGTGGTGGGCGCGCCGCCGCCTGCGCCCGCCGGCGCCGCCGGGGCGCCGGGCGCAGCGCCCGAGCAGCCCGGTGGCGCCGACAAGAGCAAGGACAAGGACAAGGGCAGCTCGGGCAAGTCCCGTCATCGCGCGAAGAGCGCCTCGAAATCGAGCGCGGGTCAGAGCGACGAACCCACGGGCGAGATCACCGAGTAACGATGTTCCGCGGGCGCGCCGTCGCCGTCGTCATTCCCGCCTGCAACGAGGCCGACAAGATCGGCGCGACGATCCGCTCGGTCCCCGATTTCGTCGATCACGTCATCGTCGTCGACGACGGCAGCCACGACGCGACGGCCGAAATTGCGCGGTGCGCTGCCGGTCCCCGCGTCGAGGTGATCGTGCACCAGCGCAACCGTGGCGTGGGCGCGGCCATCACCACCGGCTACGCGCGCGCGCTCGACCTCGGAGCCGACGCGATCGCGGTGATGGCCGGGGACGGGCAGATGGATCCCGCCGACCTGCCGCGGCTGCTGGCGCCCGTCGTCGATGGTCAGGCCGACTACGCGAAGGGCAATCGGTTCGCGTGGCCGGGCGGATGGCGCGCGATGCCGGCCGTGCGGCTGCTCGGCGGCGGCGCGCTGTCACTGCTCACGCGCCTCGCGTCGGGCTACTGGCACATCGGCGATTCGCAATGCGGTTACACCGTGGCGTCGCGGCGCGCGCTGCACGCGATCGGGCAGGACCTTTTTCCGCGCTACGGCTACCCGAACGATCTCCTGGCGCGGCTGGGGGCCGCCGGCGCGCGCGTCGTCGACGTTCCCGTGCGCCCCGTCTACGGGCCCAACTGGCGGTCCGGACTGCGGCCGGCGCGTGTCGCGCTGCCGATCGCCGGGCTGTTGCTGCGCGGTTTTCTGCGCCGCGTGCAGGGCGCGACGTCATGAGGATCGGTGTGTTGACCACGTCGTTTCCGCGCCACGCGGGCGACTACGCCGGCAGCTTCGTCGGCGACCGGGTGCGGCAGCTCCTCGTGGACGGGCACACCGTCGACGTGCTGGCCGCGGGCGACGGTTCCGCCGCGCCCGAGCGCGAGATGCACGACCAGCGTCTCAGCGTCATGCGGATCGCGCCCGACCAGAGCAACCTCTTCTACGGCGAGGGAGCGCCGGAGGCGCTGGAACGCGGCGGGCCGGGGCTGTGGCTGGCGGCGGCGCGGTTCTCGGTGCTCCTCGCCGGCGCGGCGCGCGCGCGCGCGCACCGCTTCGACGAGATCGAATCGCATTGGTTGGTCCCGAGCGCGCTCGCCGCGCTCGCCGCCGCGCCGGATCATCGCCAGCGCGCCTTCGCGCATTCGGGCGACGTTGCGTTGCTGGAGCGGATCCCGTTCGGTCGCACCATCGCGCGCCGCCTCGCACGCTCGCGGGTGACCCTTCACTTCGTCAGCGCGGAGCTGCGTTCGCGCTTCGCCGCGCTCGCGGGCGCGCGCGTGGGCACCGTCGACGCGTTGGTGCCGTCCGCTGGCGACTGGGCGCCGCGCGCGGGCGTCGACGTCGTCGCCCGCGGGCAGTACGGGGTCACACGCCCCGTCGTGCTGGCGGTCGGGCGGCTGGTGCCGATCAAAGGTCATGACCGCTTGCTGCGCGCCTGCGCGCGCGTCCAGGCGCGCGGCCCGGGCCAGGCGGTCGAGGTCGTGATTCTCGGCGATGGACCGGAACGCGAACGCCTCGGCCGGCTGGCGGACCAGCTCGGCGTCTCCCTCCGCCTGCCCGGCTTCGTCCCCCGGGACGAGGTCGCCCGCTGGCTGCACACCGCGGATGTCTTCGTCCAATCGTCCATCCGGATGCCGAACGGCCGATCCGAGGGCGCGCCGTTCGCGACGGCCGAGGCGCGCATGGTCGGGATACCGATTCTGGTCGAAAGCGACGTGGCGCGGCTCGCGCAAGGTCTCCAGGACCGAATTCACCCAAACGCGACGGGCGTGTAACCGGATACGCACATTGGCGTTCCGCCGCGTAGCCGACTTCGCGGTTGGCGGCCGATTACGACTTCTAAGATGCCGTAACCATTGGATGTGCGTGGCGGCACGCCTCCTGCTGACAAGACCGTGTCACTGCGAGGCCCCCGCTTGTCGCAACGCGTTCATAGCGAGCCCGAGCTCTCGGTCGTCGTCGCTGTCGGCGACCAGGAAGACTCGATTGGCCATCTGATCCGCAAGGTTGCGGCGCATCTGTCGGGCCTCGGCCGGCCGTTCGAGATCCTGATCGTCAACGCGGGCTGCAGCGACAACAGCCTGTCGATCGCGAGCGTGCTGGCCACACAGATGCCCGAGGTCGAGGTGCTGGCGCGCAACACGGCGGGCCGCGCCTTCCTGCGGGGTACGTCCGAAGCGCGCGGCGACGTGGTCGTGCTGCTCGACGCCAGCAAGCCGGTGTCGCTGGCGCCGCTGGCCTGGGCGCTGTCGCGCCTCGGCAGTGGCCGCGATGCGGTCGTGCTGCGTGGCCGTTACATCGTCGCGCGCCGACTGACCGTGTTGCCGGTCGTCGTCCGCGCCGCGGGTCCGGGCGTGCTTTTCGAGGCCGTCTTCGAGCAACGCGCGCAGGAGCTGGGCATCGACATCGTCGGGTCGCGTTCGCGCCGCCCGGTTCCGCTGTTGCTCCGGCCGGTGCTGCGCTTCCTGGCCGCCTGACCACCGTTCGACCCCCGTCGACGGCTATGTGCTACGCTCACGAGCGGTGCTGAGTTTCGTTCTAGCCATTTTTGGTCTCGCGCTGCTGATCGTCTTGCACGAGGGCGGGCACTTCCTGGTGGCGCGCCTGTGCGGGATGCGCGTCGAGAGGTTCTCGGTCGGTTTCGGACCGCCGCTCGCCAGCTTCAAGCGC
>Ga0207701_10000291_pt1 | contig 51748 bp, 45 predicted proteins | sample KBSSwiSSwithPhiX_FD_184294 | JGI IMG/M metagenome (GOLD analysis project Ga0207701, IMG submission 184294) | Switchgrass rhizosphere bulk soil microbial communities from Kellogg Biological Station, Michigan, USA, with PhiX - S5 (SPAdes) (version 2) | ecosystem: Environmental > Terrestrial >... | reverse complement strand
GAGGTGAAGGTGGCTAAGAATAAAATACCCGCTGCAGCTCTTATTTCTCTTTCATTTAAAACACGAATGTCATGACCTTCTGCGGTTTCTCCGAAAAGTATGATCTTATCCATTTGTTTATTTTTTAACACCAGTAACCAGGATCGAACATTTTTGTACGAGAAAGAAAGGGGATGTAGAAACATCTCCTCATAAGCATATGCGAGCTGGAGCGATCAATTTTGTTGTTACGTTTCTTTTGAGCGACCAGGCTTAACAACTGCAAAAGAGCATTGTGGTAAAAAGGAAGGCCAGGGAAAAAGTGTAAAGTTTCATAATAATAAATTTTAGTTGACATCAATATTGTGGAGATCTATTCACAAGAATATTTCATAAATGAATACGCCAGGGGCGGTAGTCAACGAACAGCAGGTTATGGTAAACAAACAACATGGGTAAACATGGAGAAGGGAACAAAGCCGGTGCTCTTGCGGGCATTAATTTGTGTGATATTTTTTTGAGTGCTTCGCGAAGGAAATTCCCGGGGTATCAGGAAGTAATCAGTCTGATGAATTCTTCTTTTTTTCTTCTTGCTACATCAATCACGTCTCCGTTTTGCATCTCCACCTGCCCTCCTTCCCCCCGAATGTATTTTTTGATATAGGCCAGGTTAATGAGATGTGAATTGTGAACCCTGAAAAAATTGTAGGGCTCAAGGATGTCTTCAAAATCTTTCAATAGTTTAGTAACCAAAATATTTTTCCCATCCGTTAAAAAAATCCTTGAATAGTTGGAGCTGGATTCGATATGAAGAATGTTTTTTATCGGGATGAATTCAAGTCCCTCGTTGGTTGGGATCGCAATTTTCTCTTCCTGGCTCTTATTGGGAGAAAGAGACTGGCGGAGAACATCCAGTTTGTCCCTGGTGTGGGTTTGCCTGTACTTAGCCAATCTCTCCAGGGCATTTTGTAATTCTTTAATGGCGACAGGTTTCATCAAATAGTCAAACGCACTGATTCTTATTGCATCAACAGCATAATGGTTGTATGCGGTGGTGAATATTATCTCGAAATCGAGCTCGCCTAATTCATCGAGCATTCTGAATCCGTTCATTCTTGGCATTTCAATGTCCAGGAATATCACATCGGGTTTATGTTGACGAATAAACAGAATCGCATCTTCAGGTTTCTGAGCTGTAGCCACTACTTCCACATCGGGGCAAAACTCCACCAGCTTTGACTGCAGGTTTTGCAGGCTGCTCAATTCGTCATCCACCAAAATTGCTCTTAAAATCTCCATAGCTTAAAGTGCTTTTATATTGACTTCAACTTTTGTCCCATCCGGATTTCTTTTTGGATCGTAGAGGTCAGTAAATTTTACTGGTTCGTTTTTGCATTGCCCATTGTTGAAAATGCGTATCCTGTCTTCAGTGATTTTTAATCCAATGCTTTTGTGGTAAGGTTTATTTCTGCGGTTATACTCGGCTGCCTTTTCCCGTCCAATACCATTATCCTGGATCACGTACTTTATAGATTCATTATCCAACGCAGCGGTAATAGTGAGATTAAGACCTTCTTCCTCGCTATGCGCAAGCCCATGCACAATTGCATTTTCTACATAAGGCTGAATGAGTAGAGAGGGCACCCTGTAATCTCCGCCCATTAGCGCAGGGTCAATAAATGTATTATAGCTGAATTTATTGTTGAAGCGGAGTTGTTCGAGGTCGATATATAACTGAAGTGTTTCCATGTCTTTCGAAATGGGTACCACTTCGTTGCTGCTGCTGTCGAGGATCATACGAATCAGCCTCGCAAATTTGTTCAGGTAATCACTGGCCAGCCTTTTTTCATTTTGCATGATAAAATTTTCAATGCTGTTCAGGCTGTTAAAAATAAAATGTGGATTCATCTGCAAACGCAACACTTTGGTTTCAAGCTGGGCTTTTATTTTTTGCATTTCCATTTTACTCCGCTGATTGCGTTGATAATAGACTAATGAGAATACCGCGATGAGGAAAAGCGACAGCAAGAGGTAAAATATCTTAAGGCGCTGGTCGCTCCTGATCTGCAGGTTCTTGATATCATTATCTTTTTTCAGCAATGCGATTTCCTGCTCCTTTTGTGTGGTCTTATAACTGATTTCGAGATCGTTCAAATCTGCTTTTGCTTTTTCACTCGCTACGGAATCCTTGAGGTTCATGTATTCGATATGGTATTGCAGGGCGGATTTATAGTCGCCTGTTTTTGCGTGAATAGTGGAAAGTTCCTGCAGTGCGATGACAGATTGAATAAGGAACTGGTTGTCTTTTGAGATTTTCAGTGCCTCGTTAAGATGCACTTTGCATCGTTCATATTGATGTAAAGTCGTGTCTAACTTTGCGTAGTTTAAGAAGGTGCTGCAGAGGTCCCATTTGTTGTCGGTCTTGTTCAGGTCGTCGAGGTTCTGGTCAAATATATTTTTTGCCAGGTCGTATTTTTTTTCCCGGATATAGATGCTCGCGAGGATATTTTTATTGGTCACTATTGATGACGCGTCGTTGATCTTTTTTGCGCGTTCAGTGGACTTGTTGTAATACACTAAAGCGGAGTCATACTGTTCTTTGTTAGTATAAAATTCTGAAAGATTAGAAGCCGTTTGAATAAAAGGCATGTTTGCATTTTCAAGATAAATAAGTGCTTCTTTTGAATACTTTATGGCTTTGTCATCGTCTTCCATTTCATTGTACAAAAGTCCGAGGTTTGCTAAAGCCAAACCCAGCCCGGGAAAATTCTTATTTTTCCGTTCTCCATTAATCGCCACCTGGAAATAGCGAACCGCCGTTCTGTACATTCCAAACCATTGATAAACCGTGGCAATGTTTAGAGACAAAGAGATTTTCCTTGGCGCGGAGTCTGGCATAGTATCAATCAATGCCTTTAATGTGTCGAGATAAACAAATGACGAATCCTTATTCCCAAGATTAGCATAGCGATCCATGATTTCCCGTATGGAAAATGCATTGTACTTCCTCATTTTGTCGGGAAAATAAGGCAGCACTTTTTTATAGTAAAAAATCGCACTGTCATGTTTCTGATAGTAGTAAGTGTAAGCCTTGGCGATGTCGAAATAGAAAATGCCTTTCATTGTGTCGACATTATTGTTCTCAGCCATAGCTAAACCAATTCTTGACCAATCGAGAATGTGCGTGAGCTGATCTTTATCCAATGAGTCTTCAATTGCTTTCACCAGGAATCGCATTCTGGCGGTATCGCCTTGCAAAGCTGTATATGAATCCGGTAGAAATGGGCTTTTTTCCTGTGCATCTGCTTTAATCTGGCCGATAATCAGAAACAAGATGGCTAATATTTTCGGTCGAAGCCACAATGGGATTTTATCAAGTAAATTTTGCCTGGTCATAACCTGGAATCTGGAAAAATAAGCCGGCCTAAAAGCCTCTTCTAAATTTAATCAATATCCTTAAGTCGGGACAAACCTACCACTTAGCGGTAAGGAAATCTCCTGGTACTCAATACTTAGCTATGCCGGCTGCGTAAATGGGGCAAAATGAGATGTAGATGGTCGGGGCATGACCAATGTGCGAATATTCTGAAATTTCCGCCACTTACTTTCCCATGACCTCCGGCTGTACAGCGCCCGTTGTGCGGGCTTTTTATATCAGATAGTTTCACGGTATAAAATGAATCTATATGAAAAAGATTATTTTTCTTCTTACGCTGGTTCACTTAATTGTCATTTCCGCTTATGCTCAGACTACTGGAGATATAATCAAAGCGAAAGCAGGAGAAGGTGCCAGGCAGGGCGCTGAAATCGCCGTAGAAAAAACAGCCGATAAAGTAACCGATAAAGCACTTGATAAGCTATTTGGAGGAAAAAAGAATAAAAAGAACCACGGTGAGACTAGTAATAGTGTATCTAAGCAGGTTGCCGATACCAGCACGACAATGGAAACAAAATCTTCTCAGCCTAACTCATTAAAAACCTACAGCAAATTTGATTTTATTGCCGGTGAAAAAATTCTGGGATATGATGATTTTGAAAAAGAGGCGGTCGGTGATTTTCCCGGAAGGTGGACAACCAACGCATCAGGCGAGCTGATGACAGTGGATGCCCATCCCGGTAAATGGCTGAATATTTCAAAGCAGGGTTTTTATATACCGGAGTTTGTTCAGTCGCTGCCTGATAATTTCACATTGGAGTATGATGTGCTGTATATCAATCCAGCAAAAAGAGAAGGCGCCAACACACCAAGTTTAGCGTTGCAATTGATTGGCAAAACCGGGAAAAATTCTTTCGACCTGACTGTTGACCGCGCATATTTCGAGTTGGATCCCTACGGTGGCACCATAAGTATCGCCAGCTATACCAAAATGGGGGAGAAGATCCTCTCAAATGAATTCCTGGTGGCTGGTCTGGATAGGATTAATACCCATGGATACCATGTGTCAGTGTGGAGACAAAAAACCCGGCTCCGTGTGTATCTCAACGAAACAAAGGTGGTAGATGCTCCTTCACTACTCGACCCTGCTGCTAAATACAATACGATACGTTTTGCAACCTCGCTTAACAACGATGGGAGTAACTGGCTGATCAGCAATTTCAAGTTTGCTTCCGGATTGCCCGATACCAGAAATAAATTATTGACAGAAGGGAAATTTTCCACGACGGGAATTCTATTCGATGTGAATTCCGCCAGTATTAAGGCTACTTCCTACGGCGCTTTAAAAGATATCGCCGCCGTATTAACCGAGAACAGCACTTTGAAGGTGAAAATTGTAGGGCATACGGATAGCGATGGAGACGATAAGGCCAATCTCGAATTGTCGAAGAAAAGGGCAGATGCTGTAAGGGCTGCTTTGGCGGGTGAATTTTCAATCGATCCATCGCGGATGGAAACTGAAGGGAAGGGAGAAACGCAACCTGTCTCTCAAAATAACAGTGCTGAATCTAAGGCACAGAACAGAAGAGTTGAATTCATAAAACTTTAATCTTCTAAAAAATATCTGTTATGAAAAAGTATTTTCTTCTGCTTTTTGCATTGTTATCGTTGTTCTCAAAGGGATTTAACTTATTTGCCCGGGGAGACTTGTTCCAACCTTACGCCATCGATGAATCGGATCTGTTATGTACTTTTCTTTTTAAGAATTAATTCATTCAAAAAAATACAATCATGAAAAAGTTATTTCGAGGGGGCTAATCATGCATTGACTTTAGATGATACATGATAGATAAGCGGGTTTTGATCATCGTTATTCAACAGGTCCCCGATCTTCAATTCGCGTAAATAAGCCTCAGGTAAAATATTCGGTTCCCCGTTATACCTGTTGCCTTCCGGCATATAAGCGCAGGTCATGGCACGACGGAAGCCGTTGGTCATATTAGCATTCGCCCCATGGATGGTAAGGCCATTATGAAAAGAACAACTGCCGGCCCGCATCGGTGCTGCAACTGGCTTTGTATTTATTAATCCGGGATAGATCTCAAAAATGCCATCCATATTTTTTCCGATGGTTATTTTATCAAAACCTGTCAGTTTATGAGACCCGGGAATAAAAAACAAACAACCATTTTCCAATGTGGCATTATCCAATGCCACCCATATTGAAATCGCGTTGCGATCAGAATAAGACCAGAATGGGGTATCCAGGTGCCATGCAGTAGGATTTGCCCATGGACGTTTGATCAAGGCCTGGTCATGCCAGATCCTGATCCCATCAACTCCTGCTAATTGCGCAGCCATCTTACCGATCCGCTGGTCCAGCATCAGCTTTTTAACTTGCTCATTGGTTTGCCAAAGATTGAGCAACTGGTCAAATACTTTAGCGAAATAATCAGCATCCTCGTTGATGCCATCCGCTTCACCGGTTTTTATATCTTTCCCGGGTATTTTTATCCCGGCCCTTTCCTCAACGGCAGTGGTGACCGCTTTGCGCCAATGCTCCAACTCTTCCGGCGATAGGAAATCCTCAATAACAATGAATCCGTTGTTTTGATAAAATTGAATTTGCTCATTGTTTAGCTGATTTTTCATAATTGAAACTGGTTAATAATGTAAAATATTTTTTTGATGGAGCCCGTACTCCCGGATAAAAGCTAACCGGTGAGCCAGTAAGTTGGGCGTGCATCTTATTTATGAAGGCCCAATGGAAAATGTTTTGCTGAAGTTAATTACAAAAGATCATTTGATGTACACTGGCTTCCACGTCATCGTTCAAGTCTTCACGGGGCAATTCGACAGTTTGAACTGCGGGTGATGAAACTAGCCCGGAGCACAAACGAAAAACGGGGCTTGATGCCCCGTATTCTGAATCCGTTTTCTGTTGGCAAAATCATTAACTAGGCATGTTCGAGTACGCCCTGGGAAGAGTACACTTTTAGGACTGGCGGGGCAGCAAGTGCGTCCCTTACCCTGTCAACAAGTTGCTTGTAAACGCCGCTTGAATGGTAAAGGTCAGCATCTTGCTGATTATCCCAAAGTGTCATCGAAATATATTCGTCATTTGCGTCAACCGGTTCAAGCATTCTGCAGTCAATATTTCCTTTCTGTTGTCTTACTACAGGAGCTAATTCCTCAGTGTAAAGTTTTTTTGCCTGGTCAATTTTGCCGGGCAGAAATTTCAGATAAGTGAGTCTTACATACATAGTGGCCTCCTTTTTTAAGAGTGAAGAATAAAAGATGTATTACGGAAATCGGCAATAGTGCCAAATTAGTCGTGGGTAAAGAAAAAGGTACGAATAAAACCAGGGAGGGTAAAAAAAATAGTTATCCACGTCGGCCGCGATAATGCAGGGACCCTAAAAATTTAAGCGGTTGTGAATCCCTACTTGACGGCAACAGGCGCTGTCTTAATTACGCATATTTTCTAATGCGGGCCGATCCTTCAACAACGGTGCAACGGAAGAGCGGTAGGTATATTCTTAAATAATGATGGGAATTCGATGCCAGATAATAAAAGAAAAAATGGCACTTGTACTCGATCGAAATAAGTATAGCTTACTGATTACCCGGTGCCATATTTTCATAAACGCGGTTGGTGCAATCACCAACCGCGGAATATTGTTTTTAGAAATCAATTACTGTACAACCGGATGAAACGACACCTGAATATACCCGCCCACCCCAATTAGCGACACAATTAGATCTGACACCATCAGGTTTTGGAGTTCCAAATGTACCCCATTCATACTCGTCCACATAATCATCGTTTGTGTCCGAATCAGAATCCGTTTTAATTGTAAAGCAAACACTTCCAAGAAACTCACCATAACTGCTGGTAATCGAGGCTGAAGAAAAATTTTGTCCCCAGGTTTCAATATCACAACCCATTTTCCAGTACAGAAAATAGTTTTTCTTAAATACGCGAAATCGCATCTTCCTATTTGTTCCTGGTTGATAAAACCAAAGTTTACTTGGATTACTAGATGCTATAGTAATATTGCTTTCGCTGCAGGACTCAACTGTGAACTTTTCACCTCCAAGTGATGCTTGGTAAAGCTGATGCCTGGACAGTTCCTGGGCAATAAATGAGAAATCTATCAAAAGATTGCCCCCGCCCCTCGCATCAGGTTGCGACAATTCCATGACTCGTAAGTCGTATTTCTTGGTGCCAACAACTATAATGCCTTCTTCATCTGTTATTAAATCTAAAATAGGATCACCAAACGTAAAAATTGGGTTATCCTTCATGTCCACTCGCTGATATTTGCCACGTCTTTTGATAACACCACCGGGGGCTTTTTCAGAAATATTCGGCTTAAATCTTTTAACCAAAAATGTAAACAATTCATTTAAATCTGAAAATTTATTCTTTTCTGGCTTCATTATTCCCTGCTCGGGAAATATTAGCTCTAGTTTATTTGATTTAACCAAAAATTCGGCGTTTGTTATCTTCTTTGCCCACTCTTGTGGCGACGTGTTTCCTTTATCAAAGGATGTTTGAGATATTTTTGCCTTTTCCATAACAAGAAAATTTAAGTTTATAATGATATTTCTTTTAAACAACGATCTCCAGTTCTGAAGATGGTCAATTATCTTCTTACGAGTACAAGACTGACGTCGGTATTCGTATTTCCTGAACCAGTTCCATCGCCAGGTAAAAAATATTGCCTTTGATATGGACCGAAAGACTCTGCTATTCGAAGGGCGTTGGAGATTTGCCCATTGACAGTTCCGATTGTGCCAGGTAACTCATCCATTATTCGGTCAAGTATTCTATCATGTTTTACACCCCCTTCTACCCACGCGCCATAATAGTCAACATATCCTCGCAGAGTGCCGCTGCTATCCACATATAAGTAAACCCAGTATCGGATTTCTGCATCATAGTCGAACCAGTTAGGGACATCGACTCTCACTGGTATTTTTAACTCGATGTATCTTTTGGTAGGTTCATTAGGATGATCGCTACCTCCCTCGGGCCACATATCCCAGGTGACAACCGGTTCTCCACGAAGCGAAATCCTGGGAACTGAATCAATAAATGTTTTGATGGCTTCTTTAAGACCGAGGCTGCCTAATGAAATTGGTGGTAATTCGTTGTTATATTGGCGAACAACAAGTATAGAGGAAGTTCTGTCGTTCATGAAATTACCAATGTAGGGAGTGTACATCCGAGTTGAAGGACTGGATGCATTAGTTGAAAAGGAGGCAAATCGGCCATCAAATCTGTCGTTCTGAAAAAGGATTACTCGACCAGCGATTTCGGAAGGGCTTGCGTCAACATACAGGGAAGAAATAGAGTCGTTAAGGGAGGCGCCGCTGAGAGTGCCAATCCGAACTTTGCGATATACGAATCCAGGCGCATGGTTAACAAAATACGATCTCCCACCGAAGTCAGAGTGTTGGTATAACTGTGACCAAATACTGTCTGTTTCATCGCCCGGGCTAACGTCTTTTTTCAAAGTTTTAGTGCTTAACATCTTAATTGCGCTGGTAATTATTTTTTCGGCTTCGCTATTGGAGTGACCATTGTTTAATATCCTGTTAACTGCATCCTCGACAAGGAATTGATTCGATACAGTTGGGTTTTTTTTGCAGCGTTCTACCAAAAGTTGGAGACTTTCGACCGGTGTTCTCTGAGCTAGTTCTGGTAGAAACATTTCAATATTAGCCAGAACATGGGCTCGCTGTATGTTATCCCTGTCATTGGCCAGAATTTCATCAGCTGTCGGTCGAATATCGTTGGTGCCTGGTTCTAAATAACGGATTTTCCCATGGTCATTGTTAAGACCGCCGGTGCCATATTTTGCTTTAATGTCATTGGCACGTTCCAAAAGCTTAGTAATGCCTTCGGCTTCGAGTAGCATTTTCTCGAGTTCTATTTTTTTCATAATAAAATCTCCTTTTTGAGCAGATGCTCATTAATTAAAATTGATGTTGATGCTTTAACCAGGAGATCTTAACCTATCGTCGTATAATATACGTTTGGTTTGTTAACCAAAAGGCCGTGAATTAGGTCGCAAATGCTATCCTGAGGGAAACATTTGTGACAAGTTCTTTTGAAACTTGAAGAAAGGTTTGTGGCGCCTAAGGCCTTTAACTTATTTAGTGTATATGAATTCCACCTAATTATCTTGGTTATCTTAGACCGACTATAAGGAAAGAGGCAAACATTCTATTACTTCAATAAAAGGGCAAAGTTGTTTAATGGTTTTCAACTGTTAAGTAACAATTGAATTCAAATCTAACTTCATCGGTGTTTAAGATTACCACCTCCCCACAATCTTAAAATTCAACAACCGTGGTGTGAGCCGTTGCGGCATCGTAAACGTGGTATTCGAAAAATCTTTGATCAGCAGGTAAGAAATTGTATTGTCGCGATCAATAAGATTGAATACTTCGAGGCTGGCCCAGATATTATCAAATCCCAGGAAAGGGCTATGGCTTCGACGCTTGCCGCGATCGCTATCGAGCAGCAACGCACTAAAACCAATATCTACCCTTATGTAGGCGGGTATTTCAAGACCATTGCGATACTTTACATTGTTGGGAATATTGTAAGGAAGATTGCTTCCGTAAAGCAGGTTGAGGTTTACTTTTAAATTCTTGTTGGTAGCGAGATAGTCCTGGAAATACATGCCGAATGTAATGCGTCTGTCTGTCGGACGCCGAACCCATCCTTTTTCTAAAGTAACGCTGTCAACCGGTTCGTTCTGATCATTAAGAGTATATTCTTTATAAGTATCCCCTTTAATGTCTTCCTGCGTTTTCATTAAGCCAATGCTTACCCAGCTTTCAGCATCTTTGACCAATTCGCCGTGCAACCGCATTTCAACACCTGCGGCCCATGCCTTCGCAGAATTTTCGCCGTAATAACGTACGCGAACATTATCTACATCATAGGGCACGACATCGGTCATGTTTTTATAATACGCCTCAGTGGTCCATCGCATCGGACGGTTCCAACCAATGAAATTATAATCAAAACCCGCCACGCCCTGCCAGCTCTTTTGAGCCTTTACTCCCGTGTTGATAGAACCATCATAGCGTCGCAGTTCTCTGTAAAATGGAGGCTGATGATAAGCCCCTACTGCTACCCTGAATACAAAATCTCTTTTCCAATTTGGTTTCCAGCTTGCGCCAACACGGGGCGATACAAGGAACTCCTCATTTAATGTGTTATAATTAAAACGAACACCGGCAGAAACTGTATAGGTATTTAGTGAGTCGCCAAAACGGATATTGTCCTGTACATAACCAGAGAATTTATCAATGTCGAGATCGGCTGTGGATTTTAATACTTTACTCAATCGAAGTATATCGGGATCATAAGGTAATGAATAACCCGCCGAGTCCTGGCGTTCCCATTCATTGAGCTTATCGTCTACCAGCGTTTTGTCATAACCAAGACCCCATAAGTAAACATGTTTACCGCGATCATAACTCCCCTTATGAGAAAAATTCCAGTTTTCGAGTTTCAGTTCGTTGCGTGAAAAGTTTTGATATTCTCCCGCACCAAGCGGGTTAACGATAGTGCCGAAAGTTGGCTTGCTTTTGTCAAAGTCGCGTTCACCAAATAAATATGCTCCGGTGATATCGACATTTTCCGTTTCATTGTTTTCAAAGCGCGAAGCCATCCATTTCAATTTCAGTTTTCGGTTTAATTGTTGTACCCATGTTAATCCCACCATATTGGTAGTGTACTCATCCTTTTCATAGCCGTCAAAGAAAATATCAATTCCAAGATTGGCGGTGAAATATGGAGAAAAAACTGCTGAGGATAGCTGGCTGTATGAAGGCTGCAGCGAAAAGCTGGTTTGGGAAATATTGCCGAATAACTCGATGCTCGACCGGCTGGAAAATTGGTAAGTTAGCAGTGCCTGGAAATCGCTTGACGCAGGAACATAATGTCCCTGCGTTTCCTGGCTCCTCAATAAACTTTTGTTGCTCCGGTTTCGGACGCCCGCCAGGTAGCTGAATCTTTTGTTGCGGGACAATCCTTCTACCTGAAGGCCCTGCTCTAAAATGCCAATATAAACTGATCCCCCGAAGTCTTTAGGTTGTTTGTATTGAATGTCGAGCACGCTGCTCATTTTATCACCATATTTTGCAGGGAAACCGCCATTATAAAAATTAATGTTGCGGACCATCTCAGGGTTGATGAAGCTTAAACCTTCCTGCTGACCATTCCTGACGAGATAGGGACGAAAGATTTCAAAATCGTTCACATAAATAAGGTTCTCATCGTAGCTGCCGCCACGAACCGAGTATTGAGAAGTAAGCTCATTGTTAGAACCGACAATTATTTTGATGAGACTTTCGACCCCTGTTACAGGCGCCGGCATATTAATCACTGTTTTTGGATTGAGCCGCACAAGGCCGGCCTCCGCTCGGTCACGCTGATCGGTAACAACGACCTCCTTTAACACAGTTTCATCTCTTTCTAAACGTATACTGATATACTCTTCCTCATTTTCGTGAAGAAGAAAGTTCTTTTGTTCGCTGATATGACCTGCATGACTGAAAGTGATAGCAAAAGCTTTTTCTGCCGCTACTTTAAGCCGGAAAAAGCCTGTATCATTAGTTGCGATACCTGTTTGCCTTCCCAGGATAACCACTGACACATTCGGAAGTGGATTTTCATTTTCGTCAACGACACGGCCTGAAATAAAGGCTGATTTTTTTTGGGCAAAACCCATGGTAGCAATCAACAGCAATAAGCAGGATAGGAAATGTTTTGGCCGGTTCATTCGTAGTGGCGGATTTGCGGACAATATTAGTCAATAAATCTTGGTTTGCCTATTGGGTAACGGTGGGATATTCAAATTGTTGCGTGTGGCTGAGGGCATGTTTAAGGGCTAGGACGTTAAGGCGCGAAAAGTACTGGTTTAAACGCAGAGATACAGAGATAAAGAGGTGATGAAGAGATAGAGACCTGGCGAAGCTTAACCTCTTCGCGGTTAAGGTGATCCCCCGTAATTAAACCATGTTTCATTAGGTTCACGATCGTTTGCTGGCCAATGAAGATTATCATATATTAGAACCTCATTTGAGATAAAATACACGTATGAGTTCTTGTAGCTGGAAGCTTTCACTATTTTCTTTTCTGATGCCGATTACCCTTTTTTATTCATGTAAGAAGGATGATAATAATGCTGACAACCCACCAACTGATCTCCTTGTAAATGCCGTTGTAGCCAATGATAGTAGCGGCAATGTTGCCTTTGCCGCTACTGCCAAAAACGCTGTCTCTTTTGACTATTCATTTGGAAACGGCAGTCTGCTGACTGTTCAGTCCGGTGTGTTAAATTATAAATACGCGACTTCCGGGAGTTATACAGTGAAAGTAACCGCGAAAAGCTCCTCGGGCCAGGCACTCAGCAAATCAATACAGGTTGACGTAATCGTTGTTTTGAAATTGAAATGGTCAGATGAGTTTGACGTCGATGGTTCGCCCGATCCTTCTAAGTGGGGGTATGACCTTGGCGCCGGTGGATGGGGTAATGCAGAGCTGGAATACTACACCAACAGAACCGACAATTCAATTGTTTCTAATGGCACTTTGAAGATCATTGCAAAGACCGAAAGCTATAACGGGAGCCCTTATACATCTGCCAGGCTCTTGACAAAGGATAAGTTCTCGTTTAAATACGGGAAAGTCGAAGTCAGGGCAAAATTGCCGGAAGGTATTGGTACCTGGGCCGCGATTTGGATGCTGGGCGACAATATTTCTTCGGTCGGTTGGCCCGCCTGTGGTGAAATTGATATCATGGAGCACCTGGGGAGACAATTAAATAAGATTTATGGCACCCTTCATCATCCCGGGCATTCCGGTGGGAATGGTGATGGCAGCACGGTCAACATATTAAATGCCACCACAGAGTTTCATAAATATTCAGTAGAATGGTCCAATGCCTCTATTAAGATTGGCGTAGATGACATCCCATTTTACACTTTCATCAACGCGGGAAATCTACCGTTTAATCAGAATTTTTTCATGATTCTTAATGTCGCCATGGGTGGCAATTTTGGAGGCCAGGTCGACCCGGCATTTATCAGCGGAGTTATGGAAGTTGACTATGTCAGGGTGTATCAATAGAGATTGATAGGAGAGACGCTAGCTCTGTTTCAGTTTTTGAATTGTTGCTTTCGGGTCAGCTGATTTGAACACGGTGTTACCGGCAATTAAAACGTCGGCTCCTGCGGCAACAATAGAACTGGCATTTTCAACAGTAACGCCGCCGTCAATTTCAATTAGTGTTTTTGTTCCGCGTTCATCAATCATCTTACGGAGCTGCCTTATTTTTTCCATTGTGTGCGGAATAAATTCTTGTCCGCCAAAACCGGGATTGACGCTCATCATACAGATTATATCAGTGTCATGAAGCACATCGGTCAATGCTGAAACGGGCGTGTGGGGATTGAGTGCAACGCCGGTCTTCATGCCCAAAGATTTTATCTGCTCAAGATTTCGGTGCAAATGGGGACAGGCTTCGATATGAACAATCAGGTGATCAGCGCCTGCATTCTTAAACTCTTCAGCGTATTTACCCGGTTCCAATATCATCAGGTGTACGTCGCATGGTTTTGTAGTGGCTTTGCGAAAGAATTCAATGATCATCGGACCAAAGCTGATATTAGGAACAAAGCGACCATCCATTACATCGAGATGGTACCAGTCGGCTACACTTTCATTAAGCATTTTACATTCGTCGGCCATTTTCATGAAGTTGGAAGCCAGCAGTGAAGGAGCAACAATGGGCATTTTTCTGATTTGAGGCGCAAGATAAGGCAGTTTGATGGTTACCAGTTGACGGTTACAGGTTACCGGAACTGGTAACTATTTAATTTTTTCAGCAGCTTCTTTCGCTTCGGTGAAGGTATTATCCAGCTCAAAAGCCTTTTCGTAATTCTCTTTAGCTGCTGCTTTATCGCCCAATAATTCCTGGCATTTACCCATCCAGTACCAGGCATCGGGGAAAGATGGAGTAATTGTATTCGCGAGTTGAAATGTCGTCAATGCTTCATTGGTTTTCTTCTGGTCCAGCAAAATTTTTCCCTTTTCGATATATGCATTGAGGTAACGATGATCGACTTTTATTGCGCCGTCAAATGATTCAATGGCTTTCGTTCGATCATTGATGTTCGAATAATATAGTCCCTTTATATAATATGGTCCCGCAAACAGGCGCTGCGAATCCTTTTTTATTAAAGAGTCGGCCAATTGCACCGCTTTACTGTTTTTTGCTTCAGCATATTGATAAGCGAGCTTGCTGACAATTTCGATGTTGGTGGGCATATATGCATAAGCCTTTTCAAGAGCATTGACAGCCCCTGCCGCATCATTCTTTTTCAGCAAGAGGTCGGATTTTAGAAGCAGGGCGTTGACCTGGTCCGGTTCCTGTCGTAATATTTCATCGCAGGCTGCCAGCGCATCATTTGTTTTTCCCGTTGTGTCATAAGCTCTGACCAGGCTCAGTTGCAAAAACATACTTTTTGGAAGTTCTTTAATTGCATCTTTAAGAAAAACAATTGCCGAATCGGGTTTTTTATCCAATAAAATGTTGCTTACACCAATTGCGTAATTTTCCCGGGACTGTAAGGACCATGCTTTTCGGAAGTCTGCAAGAGCTGGTTCCGGTAAATTGTTTTTATTTAATGCCACTGCCCTCCTGAAATATAATTCGTCGTTTCCGGGATCCCTTCGAATGCTGTCCGTTACAGATGCAAAAGGAGGTTGTGAAAGTATCTCGCCATAGGGAGAAGGTGAATCGCTGCCGCCACAACTCCAAAACAAAAAACTTAGAAGCAGGAGAAGAAAAAATTTCATAATTCGAACCGATGGATTAAACAGGACGCATATTACAATTTGCTGACAAAGCATAAGTTTGCCAAAATTAACTTCACAACGCTTCAATAAACGAAAAACAATGAGAAAACTTGTATTTGGCGCAGTAACGGTTTTAATCATAATCATATCATCGTTTAAGAAAAACTCGCCTGATATTACCTATTACCCATTCCCCACTCACCACTCACAACTCACAAACGATACCCTCCTTTATCCTGAAGAAACCCATCTCGCCAACATACAGCAATTGACTTTTGGCGGAGATAATGCGGAAGCATACTGGAGTTACGATGGGAAGCATATTGTCTTTCAGCGCACCAATCCAAAAGAGGGATTGATGTGCGACCAGATATTTATGGGGAAGGTGCCGCAAAGCGCAAATGAAAAATTTGAATACAAACTGGTAAGCACCGGCAAGGGGAGGACAACTTGTCCTTTCTTCACTAAAGACGGAAAAAATATCATTTACGCATCCACTCACATGGCTGCTGATACCTGCCCACCCACTCCCGATCGAAAAAAATACGGTAATAAATACATTTGGCCTCTTTATGATAGCTATGACATTTTTATGGCCGACCTGGATGGAAAAATTGTAAAACAGCTGACAAACGCTAAAGGATATGATGCCGAAGCAACGCTTAGCCCGGATGGGAAATCGATGATCTATACGAGCGATAAGGACGGTGATATTGACCTTTACATCATGAATCTAAAAACGGGCAAGGAAAAAAGGATCACAAATACTCCTGGCTATGATGGCGGTGCCTGGTTTAGCCCGGATGGCAAAAAGATAATTTGGAGGGCATCCAGGCCGAAATCTGAAGCAGAGATAAAGGAATATAAGGAACTGCTTGCAGAAAATTTGGTGGCGCCAACGAACATGGAAGTATTTGTGGCAGATGCTGATGGCAGTAATGCAAAGCAGGTAACGTCATTTGGCCAGGCAAACTGGGCGCCAACATATATGCCCGACAGCAAACGAATCATTTTTGCATCCAATCATGAGTACAAAAGAGGATTTCCATTTAATCTGTACACCGTTAATGAAGACGGAAGCGGATTGACGAAAGTTAGCCGTGACAACGGATTCGATGCATTCCCAATGTTTTCTCCTGACGGCAAAAAAATAATATTCAGCAGCAACCGAAATAATGGCGGTACAAGGGATACGAATGTTTTTATTGCGGATTGGAAGGAATAATGTTTAAAGTTTCTGGTTTGAAGTTTGAGGTTAACGTGATTGCCCTAACTTCGACCTGAAACCTCAAACCTCAAACCTCGAACCTCAAACGACATTATGGATACAGGACTATTACACCTTCACAACCTTTTGCGGTGGGTTATACTCATCCTTTTGCTTGCTTCTTTGTTTAAGGCTTTTTCGGGTTGGCGAAATAATAAAACTTTTTCTCCCGGCGACCGGCGGATTTGGTTATTTACACTGATCGCTGCCCATATCACTTTGCTCGTAGGTTTGTTCCAATGGTTATGGGGACGCTACGGAATATTGACAGCGACATTGCCGGAAGGTGAGAGTATCATGAAAAACCGGTTCTTTCGGTTTTTTTGGGTAGAACACCCAACGTTCATGGTACTGGCTATTGTAATGATCACATTAGGGTACGGGATGTCAAAAAAATCAGTACCCGACAATGTAAAATATAGGAGGGCTTTTTGGTTTTTCTTCATTGCTCTTTTAATGATCCTCGTGGCAGTTCCCTGGCCCTTCAGAGTCGGCATCGGTAGACCGTGGCTTCCCGGGATGTAACCTTGAGGTTTGTGGTTTGAAGTTCGATGTTTGATGTTGGGGCGTACAGCTGTCCTCAAAGCCGAACATGATGCCAGAAGGTTGCGACCTCAAACAGTCATTTATTGGTTCTGGAAAATATCTTACTGACGATCTTCCATTCTCCATTTACTTTTAGCATGTTCATGTAGTCGTAAAGGATTGCTTTGTCGGTTTCAATCTTTATTTTGCCATTTGCTGCATCGCCCTCAATATTCAAAGCAACGATTTCAATTTTTCTATCCTGTTTTGCAGGGTTAGCTTTTACGCGGGAAATATAGTCCGCGATGGGAACATCCTTAAATTCGCCATTTTGTGCATCGACGTATTTCATCGTAGCAGAAGGGTGAAATGCTTTTTCTACTTTATCGCCGTCGCCACTCATATAATTTTCTAAACAAGCCCGCACTGCTTGCTCATCAGCATTATTCTGAGCCATACCCGTTGCGGAAAGGATCAGTGAGACAATTGCTAAAACATAAAGTTTTGTAGTGGTTGCGTTCATTTGCAGTGATTTTAGTAAACAAAAAAGTACCTGAATGTAATGGCGCATCCGGAAGCTAAAATCTTAATTCGTGATGAACGAGGAATTATTTATACGAGCGGCTTGTTATGCACTTGTCAAAACTTTAGAGCTTCTGCCACTTTCTCCATTTCAGCCGACGTACCTATGGTTAAACGAAGCCATTTGGTGCCATCTTCAAAGGTCCTCGCACCCACGATTTGATGCGATTCGAGTTGTTGTCTCACGTCCTTTGCATATGAGGTGGAATCAAAATATACGAAATTGGTATGAGATTGCAGGTACGGCATTCCGGCTTTGTCCAATGCTGAATAAAGAATTGAACGGGCCTTTTGATTTTCCTTTTTACAGTAGGCAGCAAAGTCGTTATCATCCAGGGACACCAGTGCGCCTGCAATCGAAACAGCGCTGGCCCCGGCATTTGCCCATGGCTGGAGCTCATTTATCCTAACGATTGTCTTTTGATGAGCCAGGGCATAACCAACTCTCGCGCCTGCCATTCCGTAAATTTTGGAAAATGTTTTTGCGACTACAAGGTTGGGATAATCATTCACCATATTTGCCATTGAAGGCTCGTCGCAAAATTCTGTATATGCTTCATCAAGCAATATGATACACCGCGGTGCTATTTCCGTGATGAAGGCCTGTAGGTCACCGGCAGGAATTATGTTACTGGTTGGATTAGCAGGGTTGCAGATGTACACCATTTTTGTGTTGGCATCCATCGACTCTTTGATTCTTTGCAGGTCTGTGGTTCGTGCGGATGTGAGCGGGACCAATTTTACCGCAAGTCCAGTATTTCTGGCCGCCGTCATCCACAACCGGAATGTAGGATCGGGAGCAACGCAATTGCCTTTTTGTAAAGACGCCATCAACGAAACAATCCCCAGCAACTCTGATGATCCTGCGCCGATGGCAATATTATCTGCTGACAAATTGTAGCGAAGACCCAACTTTTGCCTTAGTTGCGCAGTTGCTTCGCCCGGGTACCTGTTGGACCTGTTGACCAGGTCCATCATTGCTTTCCTTGCCATCGGCGAAGGTCCGTGTGGATTTTCGTTCGAACTCAACCTGATAAATTCGCCAGGACCATGCGTTGTAATGATTTTGTCTGTTTCGCGGGAAAACAAATCCCTGCTGAACGTGAAACCCGCCACTGCAAGTGCAGACTGTTTGAGGAGTTGACGGCGATCCATACTTAAAATTTTATTCCATTAAGGTACAACAAACCTTAAAGCATTTTCAAAAATGTTGACGCTGGATCGTAAGTTGCCTATTGGTTCCAATTTTCATCGTCCCAACATTATAGTGTCGACCGCAATTAAGCGAATTCGTGACATTAAGATCGGGCTGCTTTTGTCACCGCCAGCTCACGCATCTTAAAACGCCGACCTTAGAAATCTTGCTTTACTTCGAAATACCATATTCTTTAACAGCGCTTGTTGTAAATTTAAGTACTGTATGCTTGCGGATATTCACATACTTCATCAATCAGAGTTTTACCGGATAAATGATTTCAAATGTCATTGCGATCGGTGTTCGGTGTCCCAGGTTGAATATGACGATAGTATGTTTATCAGTTTCGTCCGAAAAGGTTTTTTTGAATTTCAAACATTCAGGAGAAATGACGAAATGCACATAGGCAGAATGCTAGTATCCAAGCCCGGATATGAACACACCACACGGCATATCGATAGCCAACCAGACCTCACGACGAGTTTTGAATTCACAACTGAATTTTTCCGTATCGTAAAAGAGGAATATGCGGCACAGGCCGGCTGGTTTTTAAATAACAACGATATACACTCGCTGATGCTTTATGGTAACGCGGAATTGGATTTGTTGCACCACCGTATTTTCCAAATCCTGGCAAGCAAGGCAACAGGTGGGCTTCAAATGGATGAATTGGCAATGGAGTTGGTGGAAAAAGTGATGGCCATGGTCAGCGGATCACCGGCAAAAATAGATCCCATAACCGAAGCGCTGAAGCGATACCACCTGCGCACAATTGAGAACGCCAAAGAGTACATACTTGGACATTTTAACGAAAACATTTCATTACATCAACTGGCTCAATACTGTCATGTGAGTCTTTTTCATTTCAGCCGTATTTTCAAGAGTATCATGAACGTTTCACCCCATCAATACCTCGCCGGTATCCGTTTGAATCATGCAAAAATTTTGCTCACAACTACCGGGCAACCGGTTACCGATATAGCGTTTGCCTGCGGATACAATAGCCTGGAACATTTTACTACAGCTTACCGGCGGAAGTTTACGACCAATCCGGGACGGCACCGCGCCGGTAAAATGACACTGGATATTTAAGTCGATTTGTAGTAAAATAGAATGTATGTCTAAACCCTTAAACGGCTGCCCAATTCAATTACATTACAGTCTTTGATATTCTTTCCGTCTATTATGAATGTGATCAGTGTCCTCACCTTATGCCATCCCTGGTTGCCGGCAGCACCCGGGTTCATGTGCAAACACTGAAGTTTTTCATCAAACATCACTTTTAAAATATGCGAGTGACCACAAATAAATAGCTGCGGTTTGTGTTCTAAGATCAATGGTCGCACACGGTTGTTATAGCGTGGGGGATATCCTCCGATATGAGTGATAAAAACTTTTACTTCCTCGCATTGAAAGAAAAGATCTTCCGGATAGCTGTTCCTTACTGAATTATCATCGATATTTCCATATACACCGAGCAATGGTTTTTGACATGCGAGTTGATTGGCTAATTCCAAATTGCCAAAGTCGCCAGCGTGCCATATTTCATCGCATTGGTCAAAATGCCTGGCAACCTGTGGATCCAGATAACCATGAGTGTCTGATATCAATCCTATTCTTTTCATTGCACAGCGAATTTAATTGTAAATTTGGCTATGCATTGCGAAGGAGGGACGACCGAAGCAATCTACTTGAAGCCGAACCAATAACGGGATGCTAACTGGCTCGGGATATTTGTCAAAGTCCCTCAGACTTTAAATTTCAATTTTCTATGCCTCATTATCATAAACTGGGAACAGTTCCTCACAAGCGTCACACACAATTCCGAAAACCCGATGGTGGGCTGTATTCGGAACAATTGTTTTCGACCGAAGGATTTTCCAACGATTACTCATTGCTGTACCACATACATCCTCCCACGCAAATCATTAAAACCGAACCGCAGCTTAACGTCGCTCCCACAATAGCGGAGGAAAAAATGCTCAAACACCGGAGCTTTGACGGATTTAAAATAAAACCTAAAAACGATTTTTTGGAGAGCCGGGTGCCAATCCTGGTCAACAATGATTGTCACATTGTTTTGGCAGCACCGCAGGACGGCATGAAAGAATATTTTTATAAGAATGCAGATGCAGATGAAATGATATTCGTACACGAAGGAAAAGGGATTCTGAGAACCATGTACGGAGAATTGCCCTTCGGATATGGGGATTACCTGGTGATTCCAAGAGGAACAATTTACCAGGTTGAATTTTCGGACAGTGTCAACAGGCTTTTCATAGTTGAGTCGTTTAGTCCTATTCGCTACCCTAAAAAGTACGTAAGCAAATATGGCCAGTTGCTGGAACATTCGCCGTATTGTGAGCGGGATATTCGTTCCCCGATGAATTTGCCCACTTTTGACTCGCAGGGCGATTTCTTAATCAGGGCTAAAAAGAAAGGAGTGTTATATGGCCTGCATTATGGCACTCATCCGTTTGATGTTGTTGGATGGGACGGATGTTGTTATCCTTTCGCTTTCTCTATTCATGATTTTGAACCAATCACCGGGCGGGTGCACCAGCCGCCACCGGTACATCAAACGTTTGAAGCCAACAACTTTGTAGTTTGTTCTTTTTGCCCCCGTTTGTTTGACTATCATCCAGACGCCATTCCCGCGCCCTACAATCACAGTAATATTGACAGCGACGAGCTGCTGTATTATGTAGATGGTGACTTCATGAGCAGGAAAAATGTGACGAGAGGGATGTTAACGCTGCATCCCGCCGGCATTCCCCACGGCCCTCACCCGGGGGCGGTCCAAAAGAGTATTGGCGCGAAAGAAACTAAAGAGCTTGCGGTTATGGTGGATACCTTTCATCCATTGATGCTGACAAAAGAAGCGCTCGATATCGAAAATGAAAATTACGTCATGAGCTGGGCAGAGTAAGCATAAAGAAAAGTACGTGACGGAAAGGTGACGGCTGCAGCCTTCCATTGTAAAAAAGCCCAATTCATCACCTGGAAATCCCTGTTTGTAAAAAAATATTTGTCCAAATCTAATGTGTTGCTACCTTTGTTAACCATTTGGTTAAATCGTATGGTTAAACAAAAAAAAGACCAGGGTACGGAACACCTCATCATGGAGGCCGCAAAAAAAGTGTTTTTACGCAAGGGGATGGCTGGCGCGCGGATGCAGGATATTGCTGACGAGGCCGGGTTCAACAAGGCTTTGGTTCACTATTATTTCCGGAGCAAAGAAAAACTCTTCGAAGTGATCTTCATGGAAGCGGCAGGAAAACTCTTCCCAAAGATTAATGCCATCTTTGACGGCGACCAGCCATTGTTTGAGAAGATCGAACAATTTTGCGACGAATACATCTCGATCGTCAGCGAAAATCCGTACCTGCCGATGTTTGTTTTAAACGAGATTCACCAGGATCCCCAATACTTCCTTCAAAAAGTGTGGGCAGGAAAATCAAAGCCAAAGCCTGCCAAATTCCTCGAGCAAATAGACCGGGAAGTCAAAAAGGGAACAATCAAGAAAATTAACCCGCTCCATCTTTTAATGAACCTGATATCGATGACGATATTCCCATTTGTGGCCAAGCCTATGATTGAAAAGAACCTGGGTCTCGATGACGCCCAGTTCCGCGCAGCGATGGAACAGCGAAAGAAAGAAATCCCGAGGTTTATAATAGATGCGATAAAGAAATAAATTTTTTTCATTAAAAATCAACCATATGGTTAAGAAATTTGGGTGCTTTTGGTTGGTGCTGTTTACGCCTTGTTTTGCATTTGCGCAGGAAATAACAAATCTTACCCTGCAGCAGGCTTATGACCTGGCCTATAAAAACTATCCTGTTTGGAGGCAAAAGGACCTTGTACGACGCACAGCTGATCTCAATATTGATATCCTGCAAAAAGACTTTTTACCACAAGTGACAGTGGTAGGACAAAGTACCTATCAATCTGCTGTAACTGAAGTTCCCATAAAAATTCCGGGTTATACTATTGAGGCTCCGTCAAAATCACAACAGAAAGTCGTCGCCGACTTAAGCCAGCTCATATATGATGGTGGTGTCACAAGGCAGCAAAAAAATTTCGAGGATTTGAACGCTGTAGTGGAGGATCAAAAAGTTGAAGTTGAATTGTACCAGATCAAAGAAAAAATCAATCTCTACTATTTGGGCATTCTTTACATGGACGAACAATTGAAACAAGTTGAACTCGTAAAATCAGATATAGAAAATGGTATAAAAAGAGTGGAAGCGCAGGTACAGAACGGCACGGCCTTTAAATCAAATTTGAATAGTTTGAAGGCTGAACTGCTCGAAGTAGACCAGCGTAGAATTGAAACAAGGGCCACAAAGAAAGGATTGGTGGACGCCATGGCCGTTTTTCTCGGCCAGCCAATCAATGAAAATGTTCAACTCGAAAAACAAGTGATCAATAATGTAGTTTATGGCGAGATCACGAGACCTGAACTCAAACTTTACAATGACCAGTCAAAACTTATAGACCAGCAAAATAAACTTATTACAGCCAGGAATCGACCCAAGGCAAGCTTATTTGCCCAGGGAGGATATGGCAGGCCGGGGCTGAACATGCTGGTGAATGAATTTGACACTTATTATATAGGAGGTCTGCGGCTAAATTGGTCGCTTGATGGATTATACAAGACAAAAAAAGAAAGGGAGAAGGTCGAGGTGAATAAAAAGATTGTTGATACTGAGAAAGAAACTTTTTTATTGACTACAAATACCCAACTGGTCAGGCAACAGGCGGAGATTGAAAAGCTAAAACAGCTGATTGTTTCGGACAGCGCCATTATAGCGTTGCGGCGAACGGTAACTGATGCTTCGAAAGCTCAGCTTGAAAGCGGTGTCATTACCGCTACTGATTATCTCATAGATGTAAATGCGGAAGACCAGGCAAGGCAGGGCCTGATTACCCACGAAGTGCAGTTGATCCAGGCGCAAATAAATTATTTAACCATTTCAGGAAAGCAATAACCGCAACCAGGAATTTAAAATAGAGTTTATGAACAAGGGATTGAATTTATTAATTGGATTAACAGCTTCCGTTCTCTTATCATGTGGCGGGAAAAACGGAAAGTACGATGCGTCGGGAACGTTCGAAGCCGACGAAGTGATCGTGTCGGCAGAACTGTCGGGAAAGATCTTGCGCTTTGATATTGAAGAGGGCCACACCCTTGCAAAGGATTCAGTAGTTGGAATGCTGGATGCAGAAAATATTTCCCTTCAAAAAGAACAGGTCGAAGCCAATATCCAGGCGTTGGGCGAAAAAACATCAGACGTCACTCCGCAAGTAAAGCTTTTAGAAAACCAGCTGGAAGTGCAGCGTTCGAAGCTTAATAATCTGTTGCATGAAAAAGCAAGAATAGAGAAATTGCTGAAACAGGACGCGGCAACAGGTAAGCAACTTGATGACATCAACTCAGAAATTGACGTGGCGGGAAAAAATATCGAAGTCACCCAGCAGCAGATCAACGTACAGCGCAACAGTGTAGCTGCACAAAATCGCAGTATACTCAGCGAAAGCAAGCCGTTGCAAAAAAGGGTGGCCCAGTTGGATGATCAGTTAAGCAAAGCCAATATCGTCAATCCTGTTAATGGAACAGTGATTACAAAGTATGCTGAAGCGGGCGAGGTCACGTCTGCCGGTAAGGCACTTTATAAAATTGCAGATTTGTCGACCTTGACGCTCCGGGCCTATATCACGGGATCGCAACTTTCACAACTAAAACTCGGGCAAAACGTAAAAGTTTTGGTAGATGATGGTGCGGATAAATATAGAGAAATGCCGGGTACGGTTACCTGGATATCAGACAAAGCTGAGTTCACACCAAAGACCATTCAAACGAAGGATGAACGGGCAAACCTGGTGTATGCCACCAAGATCAAGGTTAAGAACGATGGTTACCTTAAGATCGGGATGTATGGGGAAGTAAAATTTAATGAACAGCAAGTGAATTAAGATTTAAGCATGCCGGCAGTTGTGGTAGAAAATATTGTTAAGAGATACGGTCTCAAAAAAGACGAGGTCATTGCATTGCAGGGAATAAGTTTTGAGGTGGAGCCGGGGGAACTTTTTGGAATCATTGGTCCTGACGGAGCAGGCAAGACTTCCTTGTTCCGGATACTCACAACATTGCTACTGCCGGAACAGGGAACAGCTACGGTCAATGGATTCGACGTGGTGAAGGATTATAAAAAGATTCGTCAAACGGTTGGATACATGCCCGGCAAATTTTCATTGTACCAGGATCTGACCGTGCAGGAGAACCTTGATTTCTTTGCCACTATTTTTAATACTACCATCCGGGAGAATTATGAGCTCATCAGGGACATCTATTCTCAAATCGAACCTTTTAAAAAACGCCGGGCCGGCAAATTATCCGGCGGCATGAAACAAAAGCTGGCTTTAAGTTGTGCATTAATACACCGTCCCTCTGTCTTATTCCTTGATGAACCAACGACTGGTGTGGATGCCGTTTCAAGAAAAGAATTCTGGGAAATGCTGAAAAGGCTAAAAAGGCAGGGCATCACAATTTTGGTTTCCACTCCGTATATGGATGAAGCAAGTCTTTGCGACAGGGTGGCGCTGGTGCAGTCCGGAAGACTAATGTCGGTTGATACACCGGCTGGCGTTACAAACTCATTTGGAAAACCATTGGTGGCTGTCCGCGGCAATAATATGCTCGAATTGCTGCACCTCCTTACGCAACACGAAAACGTCGCCGATGCATATCCCTTTGGAGAGTTTCACCATGCTGTTCTAAAAGATGACGATCAGACTTCATTGGAAGCTTATTTGGAGGCGCAAGGGCAAAAAATTGAATTGAAAAAAATTAAGCCCGATATAGAAGATTGTTTTATCGCTTTAATGAAGAACTGAATGGATAATCAAAAAGTAATAAGCGTACACCAATTGACCAAGCGGTTTGGAGATTTCACTGCGGTGGATGCTATTTCCTTTGATGTGTACAAAGGTGAGATTTTCGGTTTCCTCGGAGCAAACGGTGCAGGCAAAACAACGGCCATGCGGATGTTATCCGGTTTGTCCATGCCTACATCAGGAAAAGCAACGGTGGCGGGATTTGACGTGTATAGGGAAAATGAAAAGATCAAACGCAATATTGGCTACATGAGCCAGAAGTTTTCCTTGTATGAAGATCTTACAGTAAAGGAAAACATCCGGTTTTATGCGGGAATTTATGGAATGAGCGAAACATTCATTAAAGAGAAAACGGCATTCCTGCTGAGAAGTCTTCATTTGGATGAAGAGGCCGATAAACTCGTGAAGTCGCTACCCCTTGGATGGAAGCAAAAGCTGGCTTTTTCGGTGGCGATCTTCCACGAGCCCCAAATCGTTTTCCTCGATGAGCCAACCGGTGGTGTAGACCCCGTAACACGAAGAGAATTTTGGAATATGATTTACCAGGCGGCCGCCACGGGCATTACAGTGTTTGTAACAACTCACTATATGGATGAAGCAGAATATTGTAACCGGGTCTCCATTATGGTAGACGGCAGGATCGACGCATTGGACACCCCGGGAGGATTAAAGAATACTTTTCATGCAGCATCCATGGACGAAGTTTTCCTGAAGCTGGCGAGAAAAGCGACGAGGACCGAGAATTAAAAAAAATGGGCGAATCAATTTGAATAAGTGAAGAAAAAGTTTCCATATTCCATTTTAGATTTTCAATTCGTAGCATTTGTGGTGAAGGAATTTCACCACATCTTTCGCGACAGGCGAACCTTATTCATTTTGTTGGGCATGCCGATTGTGCAGATCATCATTTTCGGTTTTGCATTGACCAATGAAGTGAAGAATTCCCGGATCGCGATATTGGATCAATCAAAAGATCCGGAAACTGCTTCCCTGATAAGTCAACTGGAAGCAAGCCGTTATTTCGACATCGAGGAAAACATATACTCGTATCGGGATATCGAGGGAGCATTCAAAACAGGAAAGATCAAATTGGTGATCGTTTTTCCTCAACATTTCGGAGAGGACCTGCAGCATTTCAATAAGGCCCAGGTTCAGATGGTCGCCGACGCTTCCGACCCGAATGTAGCTAGCACGCTGACCAATTATGCAAGTGCGATTGTAGTGGCTTACCAGGAAAGAATCACAAATGAGAGAAAGCTACCCTACACTATTAATACAGAAATGCGGATGTTGTACAACCCTCAATTAAAAGGCGCCTACAACTTTGTGCCCGGCGTGATGGCAATGGTACTGATGCTCGTGTGTACGTTGATGACCGCAATCACGGTTGTACGGGAAAAGGAAATGGGGACGATGGAAATATTGCTGGCGTCTCCGATCCGCCCTTTAAAAATCATTATCGCTAAAGCGGTACCTTATTTACTCCTGTCGGTTGTGAATATCGCGAGCATACTGTTGTTAAGTGTGTTTGTACTGGATGTCCCCGTGAACGGTAGTTTGCTCTTGCTGATATTTGAAAGCATTCTTTTCACGCTCACTTGCCTTGCATTTGGTTTACTGATCTCTGCCAGCACCGATTCACAGCAGACAGCTATGTTCGTCTCGCTTACCGGAATGTTTTTACCGACTATTATGCTTAGTGGGTTTATGTTTCCTGTCGAAAATATGCCGCTGCCGTTACGGATCATCTCCAACGTGGTACCGGCAAAATGGTATTACATGGTGGTGAAAGATGTAATGATAAAAGGGCTTGGATTTGCATCGATCTGGAAAGAAACGCTGGTGCTTGCAGGAATGATGTTTTTTCTGCTGGCGATGGCCATCAAAAAATTTAAAATCCGGTTGGCATGAGAACACTGCGGTTTTTATTGCAAAAGGAGTTCCGGCAGATTTTCAGGGATCCCTCGATTCTACGAATAATCTTTGTGATGCCTATGATCCAGTTGCTGGTTCTGCCATGGGCTGCCGACTATGAAGTCAAGAACATCAAGCTCAGTGTGGTTGATCATGACCACTCTGCCTATTCGCGGCAGTTAGTATCCAAAATCACGTCTTCCGGTTATTTCATCTTACAGGATTATACCGCTTCGTATCATAGAGCGGTTTCGGAAATCGAAAAAGACAAGGCAGATCTTATTCTCGAAATACCTGAATCATTTGAAAAAAACCTTGTCAAAGAAGACGAGGCCACGCTTTTTATAGCTGTTAATGCAATCAACGGGACCAAGGCTAATCTTGGTGCTGCCTATTTGAGAAGCATTGTCCAGGATTATAACCGCGAAGTACGGACCGAATGGATACAGTTTCCACGATTCAGTCCTGAAACAACGATAGAAATAACCACTTCAAATTGGTTCAATCCATTGATGAATTACAAATTCTTTATGGTGCCGGGTATTTTGGTTGTCCTGGTTACGATGGTGGGATCTTTTCTTGCTGCGTTGAACATTGTGAAAGAAAAAGAAATTGGCACCATTGAGCAGATCAATGTGACACCGGTAAAAAAATATCAATTCATTTTGGGCAAACTGATACCATTCTGGGTGTTAGGGTTAATTATACTTTCGATCGGGCTCCTGATTTCAAGGATCGCTTATGGCATCGTCCCTGCAGGCAGCCTTTTCACCATTTATGCCTTCGCCGGAGTTTATCTGCTGGCGGTGCTTGGATTGGGCCTTCTTGTATCCACATATACCGGAACACAGCAACAGGCCATGCTGATTTCATTTTTTATGATGATGGTCTTCATTTTGCTTGGCGGACTTTACACTTCCATAGATAGTATGCCACACTGGGCGCAACTGATAACCAAAGTAAACCCCGTTTCCTATTTCATCGATGTTATGCGACTTGTCGTTTTGAAAGGGAGCGGGCTTGCCGACATAAAATCACATCTGCTGACGGTATTCGGTTTTGCCGTTTTGTTCAATGGCTGGGCAATTTTGAGCTATCGCAAACGGTCGTAAAAGTCTTTTTTTAAAAAGGGCAATCTTATTTATATTCGATATATTAAAACTATTGCTATGCTAAAACTTGGCGAACTCAAATCTGGCGATATTGTTTTATTAAACGACGAGGGGATTGACCGGGAAGGAACAGTGGTGAGGATAAGTCACGAAAACCGGCAGGCCCTGGTAGATAACGGCGTGCAGGAATTCTGGTACGACCTGGCCGACATCCGGCCGATCCCGCTTGACGAAGATCAGTTGATCAAACTGGGATTTGAGAAAGAAGTCGTAAACGGTGAGGAAAAGTACAAAAAAGGCTCTTTTCGGTTGCTTGCTCATAAACCGGGCGATTTTTCACATTTAGAAATGTGGTGGCGGGAGGACCGCCGGCATTTTGATTTCCCACTTTCGGTACATGATCTTCAAAATCTGCATCTTGACATGACAAAAGTGCCCTTGGAAAGGCCTTAATCCCGAAGCATTTTCTTGCCTGTTCAAATAAATTGATAATTAACTGTTCACCTCAAAAAAAGAAGGGGTTTTTTCTTTTTTCGCCCGCATACACCTATCTTTGCAGCCCTAAAATTTGTATGTCGAAACAACCCCTTATTAAACAAGATGGTATCATTCTGGAAGCCCTTTCAAATGCAATGTTCAGGGTAAAACTGGAAAACGGCCACGAAATACTGGCGACCATCTCAGGAAAAATGAGGATGCACTACATCAGGATTTTACCTGGTGACAAGGTTGGGGTTGAAATCTCGCCGTATGATTTATCGAGGGGAAGGATCATATTCCGATATAAATAAGCTGAGAATCATGAGCTGAGGGCTGGGTCCCAAGGCCCGGGACTTCGAAGCTCAAAGTTAAAAATATGAAAGTAAGAGCATCAATTAAGAAACGCAGTGCTGATTGCAAGATCGTTCGCCGCAAAGGCAAACTTTATGTAATCAACAAAAAGAATCCCCGCTTCAAGCAAAGGCAGGGATAATATGCAATAAGCAATTTGCCGATTGCCTACTGCCAATTTGAATTAAGAGAAACTTTAAATTAAAGCAAAAACATGGCTCGTATTGCCGGTGTCGACTTACCAAAAAATAAAAGGGGTGAAATAGGCCTAACCTATATCTATGGTATTGGCCCCTCTACTGCCAAATATATTCTGGATAAGAATAATATTGACCGCAACAAGAAAGTAAATGATTGGAATGATGGCGACCTGAATGCTATCCGTAACACAATAACCGATGAACTGAAGGTAGAAGGCCAGTTGCGTTCCGAAGTGCAAATGAGCATTAAGCGATTGCTTGACATTGCGTGTTATCGCGGTCTTCGTCACAGGAAAGGCCTTCCTGTTCGGGGACAACGTACAAAGACCAACAGCAGAACAAGAAAAGGAAAACGTAAGACGGTTGCCGGTAAGAAGAAGGCAACTAAGAAATAATTTTTTGCGTTGATCGCAACGACATTTTGAACGAAGGTCATTGCGAGCAAAGCGAAACAATGCACCAGAATTTTGAGTTGATTCCAGATACCGGGTGCAGGAGGAGGATCAGCTCAGTCGCGCCTTGGGCGGGATGATTTTAAAAAATAAAAAGGATTACCTCAGAACAACGAACATGGCAAAAGCACAAGCACAGCCCAGCGCAAAAGCGGCTGCAAAGAAAAGAGTGGTAAAAGTTGACGCCTATGGAGATGCACACATCTCTGCCACATTCAACAATATCATAATCAGTCTGACAAATAAGAACGGTCAGATCATTTCCTGGAGCAGTGCCGGAAAAATGGGATTCCGCGGTTCCAAAAAGAATACTCCGTATGCCGCGCAGACGGCTGCAGCCGATGCTGCAAAGATCGCCTTCGATGCCGGTCTCAAAAGAGTGGATGTTTATGTGAAAGGACCCGGCTCGGGAAGAGAGAGTGCGATCCGTTCGATTTCCCAAAACGGAATTGAAGTAGTTATGATTAAGGACGTAACTCCGTTACCGCACAACGGCTGTCGTCCTCCGAAGAAAAGAAGAGTATAATGATGTACGGTGCACGTTGTACGCGTTTCCGATTAGATATCTGCGTACATCGTACACCTGACATCCCACATATATTGAATCGCCAGGATTCATTCATTTAATTAAAGGGTGACTGATTAATTTTTACCGCTTTCAACGATCAGTTCACCGGTTTCTAAAAAGCGGAAATGAATAAAAACTATGGCACGTTACAATGGTCCAAAGACCAAGATTTCACGCATTTTTGGTGAACCAATCTTAGGCAATGGTAAGTGGTTGGGAAAAAACAGCAACCCTCCTGGTCAGCATGGTGAAAAACGCAAGCGCAAGACCTTGGGTGAATATGCCCTCCAGCTTCGTGAAAAGCAAAAGGCCAAATACACTTACGGTATTTTGGAAAAACAATTCCGCAAAACTTTTGAAGAAGCATCTCGTATCAAGGGTGTAACCGGTGAAAACCTCATCAAATTACTTGAGGCCCGCCTGGATAATACCGTTTATCGCATGGGCATCGCTCCAAGTCGCCCTGCCGCGCGCCAGTTGGTTAGCCACAAACACATTGAAGTAAATGGTGAAGTGGTGAATGTTCCATCTTTCCAATTAAAGGCAGGTGATACTGTCGCAATTAAGGAGGGGAGTAGAGAAAGAAGTTCCATTACCAGTGTAGTAAGGGGAAAAAATCCAAAATTCAACTGGCTGGATTGGAATGAAACTGAACTGAAAGGTACTTTCATCACGTATCCTGAAAGGGAAAGCGTTCCTGAAAATATCAAGGAACAGCTGATTGTGGAATTGTATAGCAAGTAATCGCAACGGTTGCTTTGACCGGGCGGACAAACAAAACAAAAACTTTAAACATTCTATATGGCCATTTTAAATTTCCAAAAACCCGATAAAATCATATTACAGAAGGCATCGGATTTTGAAGCTCAATTTGAGTTTCGACCCCTGGAACCCGGTTATGGTGTAACCATTGGCAATGCTCTTCGCCGTGTATTGCTTAATTCTTTGGAAGGCTATGCAATTGTGGGCGTGAAGATAGAAGGTGTGGAGCATGAATTTGCCACAATGAAAGGTGTTTCCGAAGATGTGGTTGAAATTTTTCTGAACCTGAAGCAGGTTCGGTTCAAAAAAAGCGTGGACCATGAGGTGGCAAATGAGAAAATCATCCTGTCATTAAAAAACAGGACGGAATTCACAGCCGGCATGATAGGAGAGGGAACACATTCATTCCAGGTGATGAATCCGGATCTGCTGATTTGCACGTTGGATTCTTCTGCGAAGATGGACATTGAACTGACCATCGGCAAAGGCCGTGGGTATGTCCCGGCAGAAGACAATAAGCCCAAGGATGCGCCGCTTGGTTATATTCCGATCGATGCTATTTACACGCCTATCAAGAATGTAAAGTATACAATTGAAAATACGCGTGTGGAGCAGCGCACCGACTTTGAAAAACTTATAATGGAAGTTTCCACCGATGGAACAATACATCCTGAGGAAGCGGTAAAACAGGCTTCAAGGATTTTGATTCAACACCTGATGATCATCACGGATGAGAACATCACATTCGATAATAAAGAAGAAAAGAAAGAAGACCTGGTGGATGAACAAACGCTTCAACTGCGTAAAGTTTTGAAGACCCCACTGGAAGATCTTGATCTTTCTGTGCGTGCATTTAACTGCTTAAAAGCTGCGAAGATCAACTCGCTGAGCGAGCTGGTGCAGTATGAGCAGGAAGACCTTATGAAATTCCGCAACTTCGGCCAGAAATCATTGGCTGAAATTGAGCAGGTATTGGGTGAAAGAGGATTAGGCTTCGGAATGGATTTGCAGAAGCTGGGTGTGGATAAGGATGAACTGTAAAATGTGCGAATTATAGATGCACTTAGCTTACTGATAAGTAGGTTGTAATTCCTGACACGGTACAACCGAATATTCTAAACTTTAATTTGAAGTGTGTGATCAGTCGCAATCCGCACATCTTCAAATTAGCAAATTAAAAAGTCATGCGTCACGGAGACAAAGTAAAAAATCTGGGAAGAAAAAAGGCACACAGGGATGCGTTATTAAGCAACCTTGCCTGCCAGTTAATTGAGCACAAAAGAATTGTTACCACCGTTGCAAAAGCAAAAGCTTTGCGCGTTTATGTTGAGCCATTAATTACCAAGGGCAAGAATAATACAACACACGAAAGGCGTGTGGTATTCAGTTATCTCCAGGACAAAGAAGCTATCAAGGAATTATTTAGCAATGTAGCAGAAAAGGTCGGTGGCCGTCCCGGGGGATATACCCGCGTTATCAAACTTGGCACACGCCCGGGTGATAATGCAGAACAGGCTTTGATCGAGCTGGTAGATTTCAATGAAATTTATGGCAAAGGGAAGGGTGAAGCCAGGGAGGCGACAAAGAAGACCCGTCGCAGCCGTGGTGGTTCTAAAAAGACTGCAACTGCCCCAACTGAGGAAGGAAAGACAGAAGAAACTCCAAAGGCCAAAGCAGCAAAATAGTTAGCTTTTGAGAAAATTGCAAACCCTGTCTGAACTTCAAGACAGGGTTTTTTTTATGCCGATAGTTTTTTTCTGCTTCCCTAAAAAGGGTTATTTTCAGTCATGATTGATTGCTTGCCGGCATACCTCTATTTTAAAATACTCATGCATGAGTCATCCGTCAAACAGAGCATTAATAAAGTATCGGAATGAAGTCGGTATTCGTTTTCAGCTTTACAATAGTCTTTTTACATCATTGCCGTTTCACCGGATAGAAAAGACAGGGATTTTATTATCACTATTATCCAGCAATTGTGAAGATGGATATAAAAAGAACCTGAGCCCGATTCGCATTATTGATGAATTCTTCACAAAACATACATCATATGTAAATGAAAAGGATAAAACTGATTTACTTTTCAGGTTTGTTCAATACCTGGAAAGACAGGTGGTTTTATTTGATGCCCTTGAAGATGCTTCTTTCGGAAAAGTAATCGATCTCAATGGAGTCGGTACATTGAAGCATCTGGAGTCGGAGGTGCTTCAGCAAAACAAGCAGGACGACTTGGCCGAAAGACTAAAGGATTTTTCTATCCGGCTTGTGCTGACTGCTCATCCTACACAATTTTATCCCGGTTCGGTTTTGGGTATCATTAATGACCTCGCTAAAGCATTGTCGGAAAATAATACCAACATTGTAAATACCTATCTCCAGCAATTAGGAAAAACGCCTTTTTTCAAGAAGAAAAAACCTACTCCTTATGACGAGGCAATCAGCCTGATCTGGTATTTAGAGAATGTTTTTTATTCTTCAGCCGGAAGAATCTTATCTGCTTTAAAAACACAATTTCCAGGCGTTGTCAGTAAAGGCTCTCCCGTTATAAGGATGGGGTTTTGGCCCGGCGGTGACAGGGATGGCAATCCATTTGTAACGACAGATATTACGTTGCAGGTAGCTGACGCGTTGCGGGGTAGCATTATCAAGTGTTATTACCTCGAAGTTCGCCGTTTAAAACGTCGCCTTACTTTTGAGGGAATAGACACGCTGCTGACTGACCTGGAAAATAAGTTGTATAATAATCTTTTCATTCCCGGATTGAAAACGAGGCTCACGAATGAGGAGATTTTAAATACACTGGACCAGATCAGGCAAATCATCATTCACCAGCATAATGGATTGTTTCTTCATACCGTTGATAATTTCATCAATAAGATTGAAGTATTCGGGTTGCATTTTGCTTCATTGGATATACGGCAGGACAGCTCCGTGCATGCTAAATTGTTTGAAGCCCTGGCGGGAAAGGGTGACGTTTTGCCGGAAGGCTATCCCGGTTTTAGCGACGAAGAAAAATTGAACGCTATTCTGACCATTGATAAGAAGGTGGAAATTGATCAACTCGAAGATCCTATCCATCGCGACACGCTCAAATCAATAGCTGCCATAAAATCTATTCAGCAATTTAATGGAACGCAGGGTTGCCACCGCTATGTCATCAGCCAATGCAACAGCGCACTGAATGCAGTAGAAGTGTATGGATTGTTTCTTCTGAATGGCTGGAAACCTGAAGAGATCAATATTGATATTGTGCCGTTGTTTGAAACGATCAGTGATCTTCGTCGTGCCGCTGATGTGATGCGCACCTTGTATACAAATCCAGTTTATAAACGACACCTCAAGCGCAGACACAACCGGCAGACAATCATGCTGGGTTTTTCCGATGGAACGAAAGATGGCGGTTATATGATGGCAAACTGGGGAATATACAAGGCAAAGGAAAAATTAACGGCAATCTCCCGGGAGCACAACATTGAAGTTATTTTTTTTGACGGCAGAGGAGGACCACCTTCAAGAGGAGGTGGAAAGACCCATAAGTTTTATGCTTCCATGGGACAAAATATTTCAAATGCGGAGATCCAGTTGACGATCCAGGGGCAGACTGTGAGTTCAAATTTTGGGACCATTGACTCTGCGCAATTCAATATGGAGCAGTTGTTGAATGCCGGGATCTCGAATTCTTTATTTTCTGAACTGGAAACAACATTTACTAAAGAGGAGGACGCTCTACTGCAGGAGGTTTCAGAACTTTCATATACTGCATATAAAGAGTTGCGTGATCACCCCTACCTCGCCGATTATCTTTTGCAGGCAAGTCCGTTGCGTTTCTACAGCGAAACCAATATCGGCAGCAGGCCTGCCAAACGGGGAACATCTTCGGGTCTCACGTTGAAGGATCTGCGGGCAATACCATTTGCAGGGTCGTGGAGCCAATTGAAACAAAATGTTACCGGCTTTTATGGTGTTGGCACCGCACTTCGAAAAATTGAGGAGAACGGCAAATTCGCAGAAGTCAAAAAACTATATAACAGTTCATTGTTTTTTAAAACACTGCTGGATAATTGCGAGATGGCAATGATGAAGTCATTTTTCCCGCTCACTGCTTACCTGAACCGGCATAAACAGTTTGGCGAAATATGGCAGCTCATATTCAATGAATATGAATTGACCCGCCAGTATCTCATGAAATTAAGCGGCCATACCGAACTAATGGCCGATTACCCCGTGGATCAGCTTTCCATTCAAATGCGGGAACGTATCGTATTGCCGCTTCTGACAATTCAGCAATATGCGCTTACCAAGATCCGCGAACTTGATGAACAACTGGTGCAGACCCCGGTAAAAGAAGTGTATGAAAAGTTAGCTATGCGCTGTTCCTTTGGAATTATAAATGCGGGAAGGAACTCGGCTTAACATCAATCAGTATCCGAAGCGGTTCTAACTGTTATAATTTTTCATCATGCTGAGTAAGATCAAGCCCTGTTTCTTCCTCCTGGGGTGATACTCTTATTGGTAATATCAGGTCAACTATTTTAAAGAGGATAAAGCCCATGACAGTGGCATAAACAACTACAATCAGACAACCCAATGCCTGATGTAAAAAGAATTGAGTACCTCCGTAAATAAGTCCATCACTTCCTATAGCAGGATTTATTTTTTTACTGGCAAACACTCCTGTAAGTATCATACCGACAATGCCCCCTATTCCATGACAGGGAAAAACGTCCAGCGTGTCGTCAATAGTGGTCTTCCCTTTCCAGTAAACTGCAATATTTGAACAAATGGCTGCTATGAATCCTATGAACATACTTTGAGGTAATCCCACATATCCCGCGGCCGGAGTGACGGCTACAAGACCTACTACGGCGCCAATGCAAAAACCAAGGGCGGAAGGTTTCCTTCCACGTAACGTATCAAAGAATATCCATGAAAGACCCGCAGCTGCAGAAGCCGTGTTTGTATTTGCAAATGCATTTACTGCAAGGCCGTTCGCGGCTACCGCGGAGCCTGCATTGAATCCAAACCATCCAAACCACAAAAGTCCTGTTCCTAATAAAACATACGGTATCCGGGCAGGCTTTACTTCTTCTTTTGTGATGTGAACCTTCCTTCTCTTAAGCATGATGGCTCCGGCAAGCGCGGCACAGCCTGCAGAAATATGCACAACGGTACCACCTGCAAAGTCAATGACACCAAATCTAGCCAGGAAACCATCCGGGTGCCAGTTCCAATGAGCAATAGGAGAATAAATGAAAAGGCTGAACAGTATCATGAATAAAATATAGGAGCTAAAACGAATACGTTCTGCCGTTGCTCCCACAACCAGCGCTGGGGTAATAATTGCAAATTTCATTTGAAATAATGCAAAGAGTAAGATAGGGATAGTCGGTGCAAGGCTCCAGGGCTCATGAGCGTTAATCCCGTGCATCATAAAAAATTCCCTTGGGTCCCCAACGAAACCATGAAACGATTTTCCGAAAGCAAGACCAAAACCTATAACTATCCATAATATACTGATGAGGCCTGTGGCAATAAAACTTTGCATCATGGTTGAAATGACATTTTTCTTGCCTACCATGCCTCCGTAAAAAAAAGAAAGTCCCGGTGTCATTAGCAATACCAATGCTGAGGAAATCAGCATCCATGACACATCGGCAAAATTGTAAACTTTGGCGCCGTCGAAATCATCAAAAAGAGGAATAAAAATCCCTATTATGGAAAACAGTCCCAATAAAACAAAAGGAATCGAACCATTTAACTTTTTCATATAAAAATGATTTAGTTATAAAAAGTTGATTTAACCCTTGTTCCTTGATCATAGGGAATATTCCTGAATTAGTTTCCGAGAGAGTTTAGAAACGACAGGTCGGTGACTACATTTTAAAGTATCATGCAGCATTGATGCGGGAAAAACGAAATAGAAGGGAGATATCTCCCTTCTATTTATTGAATATCAATTTCGGTTATTTAGTTAATGGCTTTTCATTTCCCCTTTTTTAGACCTGGGCTTGATAAGAATCATCATGACCACCTATTATAATTTCAAAAAATGAAAATGCAGGTCCTGACATAAATGGCTTTCATATCAGAACGAGTAAATTGCAGCAAAGAGGAAGTTCCCCATCGTCTTTGAAGGGGCACCGTCCTTATCTAAGAAAATATCTTCACTGCCACTGTCGAAGCGTATTTCGGGAATAAATGTGAACCCGCCTTTCTTAAACTGGGCAGAAAGGGTGGTGGCAAATACACTTCCTCCATGTGGTAAGCCACTATATACTTTTAGCTGGTTGTCGTCATTGAACAATTCACCGCGCAGCGTCAATCCAAAGCTGGAGGTTGGGTCAAAATTAAGATAGACTGCAGAACCCCACCATGCTTCACCATCGAGGTTCTTGGCACCATCCCACAATTTAACGGAGGTATATGTCCCGTTGAAGCCAACACTGAATTTGTCGCTTACTTTAGCCGTTAATACAGCATCCACCTGGCTTGACTTTGAAGTATCCGGAGATTGTCCACCGACGTAGTTCAGGTACAGGGCCACTTTTTCACTTGCTGCGAGGCCATATTGTGCAATGAAAAACTTTTTGTTGATCATATCATCGGGCGGAATGCGATAATCGGTAGCATTGGATACTCCCAGCATAAGGCTGTGCTTACCCTTGGAAATTTGACCTTTTAACCCGGTGTGGGTGAAAGGTCCATTGGTAAACATGTAAGACATGCTATAGTTCCGGTTCAACTGCGGATCCACCAACTCATATCCTACATGTGTCGCCCATGTTCCCAATGAAAAGGTTAGCCAGTCGGTTGGAGAATAGCTGACATAAAGTTGTTTGATAGCTTGGGTAATGCCTTCATCGGCATAAGCGAAATCTTTAGCACGGGGACCAAATCCAAGGTCGGCAACTGCCCCCACCTTATCTCCCTTGTGCTCCAGTTTTACGCTGGCCATGCCAAGGGCGAAGGTATTGTGCGTTTGGGTGAAGCTTGTATGTGTATTGTCAGCCGTTTTGGCAAAATCATATTTATAATAGCCATCAACAGAACCCGACACTTTAAGAAACGGTTCCTTTACTTCTTCTTTTACCGTGGAATCCTGGGCCCTGACTGAATGAGAGACTGCAAAAACAAAAGCAGCAGTTGGTAAAACAGCGAAAAGTTTTTTTCGTAACATTGTATACATTTTTGATGTTAAGGAAAGGGCACAGCAGGTATAAACTTTTGCGAGGAGCTTATACCCACCATCTGTGCCTTTTTCTATTAATAATGGTTTAAAGAGACTGAAAAAACTAATTAAATCAGGCAAGCGTTTTTTCTTCTACAGTGCCATTGTTGTGCACCAGCAGTGTACCCTGTACATATTTTTCGTTATGTTGAGAAGCATCTAATCCCTCTTCTTCTTCTTCTTCGGTAACCCTCATGGGCAATATCATGTTGATTACTTTGAAAATGATAAAGGAAACGACAAAGCTATAGACGACGGCGAGCGCCATTCCTTTCAATTGAATTAAGAATTGACCGTCCACTACCAGCGAGTTTACAGTTTTACTGCCAAATACACCTGTCATAAGCATACCGGTCATACCGCCTATACCGTGGCAGGCAAATACATCCAGCGGATCATCGTATTTAGTTTTGCTTTTCAGGAATTCGGCAACCACATTGGAGACAATGGCAGCGACAAAACCAATAAATAAAGCCTGTGGCACCCCAACAAAGCCAGCTGCAGGTGTGATGGCGACCAAGCCAACGACAGCACCGATACAGAACCCGAGAACCGATGGTTTTTTACCGCGAAGTACATCGAGGAACATCCAGGAAAGACCGGCTGTAGCAGCGGCAGTATTGGTTGTTGCGAATGCATATACGCCCAATGAACCGGCGCCTACTGCACTACCGGCATTAAATCCAAACCAACCAAACCATAGTAAACCGGTACCAATTAATACGTATGGTATGTTAGCGGGATGCGCAGCGGTCGTAGTCTTACGTGGCTTAAGCACCAATGCGCCAGCAAGAGCTGCCATACCAGCAGAAATATGAACTACAGTGCCTCCTGCAAAGTCAAGCACGCCCCATTTGAACATGAGTCCATCGGGATGCCAGGCCATATGTGCCAGGGGTGCATAAACGAGTGCACCAAATAATGCAATAAACAAGGAGTAGGAGCTAAAACGGATACGTTCAGCTACGGCTCCCACTACAAGGCCGGGAGTAATAATGGCAAACATCAGCTGAAAGAATGCAAACAATGGCAAGGGAATCGTTGCTGCGAGCGGCCATGGCTCACCATTCATTACATTTCTAAAGAAAAGAAATGTTGTAGGATCTCCGATAAAGCCACCAATGGATTTGCCGAAGCAAAGGCTAAACTGAATGACAATCCATAATACCGAGATTATACCGGCCGCAACGGTGCTCTTGATCATAGTCGCTATCACATTTTTGCGACCAACCATTCCACCGTAAAAGAACGCAAGTGCCGGGGTCATTAAAAATACAAAGGCGCAGGACACGAGCATCCAGGCAATATCGCCACTGTTGTAAACATACTTAGGTGTCTTTCCATCCTCACCTAAAACCGATGCAGGATCGAAAGAAGCTGCGGGGCTAACAAAAATTGCTGCTACTGCTATAACCAGCAATATCAGAAAAGGTGCCACCTGTTTCACTGTTGTTTTGCTCATAATCAGAAAAGGGGGGTTTAAATATTAATAAAAATTTTAATGCAGCAATCTGATAGCTAAATTACAGATTTTTTCATTCGAAAATTTGATATATGAGAAAATAAAACAGGAATGTTTAAAAAATGTGACTATTATCGGTAAATAGTTTATATTATTTAATTTTATTATTTATAACCTTGTTGGTTAAAATCTGCCGTTGATTTACAATATGATAAGAATAAATCAACTAATGCGAGCGACTGTTTTTGAGAACAAGTAGGGGGAATTCGGCAATTGATTTGCGACGGAATTATTTTTGCAACGTCGTAATAAGTTGCGTTGCCAGAATAATCAGCAGCCCAAAAGCAGGAGGTTAAAAAGGCAGGACAGCAAGTAGCAGGTCACACTACGGCATTTACCAAGAATTATAGTGAGGACACTTTCAATAGCGAGTCTTTTGTCTCGAGAAGCGAAACACCATTATTTAAGAATTCATCCACTTTCCTGGCGCATTCCCTTCCTTCGCTGATGGCCCATACCACCAGGGATTGACCACGACGGACATCACCTGCAGCGAATATTTTAGAAAGACTGGTCTGATAATTTTTTTCAGTTGCTTTGACATTGCCTCTTTCGTCTTTTTCAATTTCAAGCATATTCAATAATCCTTCATGCTGCGGATGCACAAAGCCCATTGCCAATAATGCGAGTTCACAGGGGATTTCTCTTTCACTACCGGGTCTTTCTTCAAAACGTGCAGGACGTCCATCTTCTGATGCTTTCCATTCGAGGTCGACAATCTTAAGTCCTTTCAAATTCCCCTTTCCGTCTCCAACGAATTCTTTTGTTGCAATGGACCATTGTCTTTCACATCCTTCTTCATGAGAGGAAGATGTCTTTAATGTCATCGGGTAAGTTGGCCAGGGCATAAACGGTGTCCTGTCTTCCGGTGGTTTGGGAAGAAGTTCAAACTGCGTAACAGTTTTTGCAAAATGACGATTCGAAGTGCCGACGCAGTCAGAACCAGTATCGCCGCCCCCTATAACCACCACATTTTTGCTTGTAGCTGTAATATCTTCTCCGAAAACGTTGCTCTCAATGGATGGATTTGCAAAAGGATCCAGACCTGCATTACGTTTATTCTGCTGCTTTAAAAACTGCATCGCAAAGTAAACACCCTTAAGATCGCGGCCGGGTATATTTAAATCCCTGGGTATGGTGGATCCACATGCAAGCACGATCGCGTTGTATTCTCTGAGCAAGTCATTGACATTTACATTAACACCCACATTAGCATGGCACTGAAATATGACTCCTTCTTCTTCCATCAATTTTACTCTTCGCTCAACAACCCACTTTTCGAGTTTGAAATCAGGAATACCATATTGTAATAGTCCGCCGGGTTTGTCATCTCGTTCAAAAACGGTAACCAAATGCCCGGCATAATTCAATTGGGCGGCGGCGGCCAAACCAGCCGGGCCGGATCCTATAACGGCAACTTTTTTTCCTGATCGCAGGTTGGGTTTTCTTGGCTTTACAAATCCTTTTTCAAATCCAATTTCTATAATATGCCTTTCAATTTCTTCGATGGCAACAGGAGGTTGATTAATTCCTAATACACATGATGTTTCGCACGGAGCGGGGCAGATCCGACCGGTAAATTCGGGAAAATTATTAGTGGATGTCAGAATATCATAGGCTTCTTTCCAATCCTTTCGGTATACCGCATCATTGAATTCAGGAATTACATTGCCGAGTGGGCAACCGCTATGGCAAAAAGGTACACCACAATTCATGCATCGTGCTGCCTGTTGATTCAGCTTGTCATCACTGAATTTTTCGATAAATTCTTTAAAGTGATGAACTCTTTCTTTCACCGGGATCTTATCTGGCAGTTCTCTCGTAAATTCCTTAAAGCCTGTTGGTCTACCCATTTTTGTTTTTCTCGTTTATTCTTGTTCTTTTAATTTAAAATATTTGACAACTTAGCCACATCAATCCATGCCGGCACTGTCCGTATCACATTCGCAAGGCACATTTGTTTGGATTGTTGGCAGGTTATTTATTAACCTCGACAGTGACTTTCTTATGGCTTATCGCCTTTTTGTAATCAATCGGGAACACCTTTACAAAATGCTGTAACTGGTTATCCAGGTCTTCAAGGATAAACTTAGCGACGGAACTACCTGTATACTCAAGGTGTTTCTGAATCATAATGAAAAGTTCATTCTTGTCGTCAAGCGTACAATCGTCGAGGTCTACCATCTCTGTATTGCAATTATCCCTAAACGTTTTATTCACGTCATAGACATAGGCGATGCCGCCACTCATACCCGCTGCAAAGTTGCGGCCGGTGCCTCCCAGAATAATAATCCGCCCACCTGTCATGTATTCGCAACCATGGTCACCTACACCTTCTACCACGACGTTTGCGCCCGAGTTCCGTACGCCAAACCGTTCGCCGGCTTTACCACGAATAAATGCTTCCCCGGAAGTAGCCCCATAAAATGCCACATTCCCGATTATAATATTTTCTTCAGGAACAAATGATGCTGTTTTCGGGGGGTAAACAATGAGTCGTGCCCCGCTCAGGCCTTTTCCAAAATAATCATTAGCGTCTCCTTCAAGCTCCATTGTAATGCCCTTCGTATTAAATGCTGCAAAACTTTGGCCAGCTGTACCGGTCAACTTGAAATGTATAGTATCATCAGGCAGGCCAGCACCTTTATAAATCTTGGAAATTTCATTTGATAGGATGGTCCCTGTGGTGCGATCTGTATTAATAATGGTGAATGCAGCCCGTACTTTTTCTTTTCGTTCAATTGCGGGTTTAGCTGCTTCCAATAATTTCCAATCCAGCACCTGCTGCAGACCATGATCCTGTTCTTCACTGCAATATAGACTTGTATAAGAAGACGAAGGTTCTTTATGAAGTATTGGTGAAAGATCGAGCCTGTTATATTTCCAATGGGTGACATGTTCCCGTGCCTCGAGATTATGGACCTGGCCGATCATTTCGTTTACGGTCTTATAGCCAAGTTCCGCCATTATTTCTCTCAATTCCTGTACGATGAATTTGAAAAAGTTTACCACGTGATCGGGGTTGCCGGTGAAGCGTTTCCTTAGCTCTGGATCCTGGGTGGCAACACCGACGGGACACGTATTCATATGACACTTACGCATCATGATGCATCCTTCCACGACCAATGCCGCCGTAGCGATACCCCATTCTTCTGCACCCAACAATGCTGCAATTGCAATGTCACGGCCTGTTTTCATTTGTCCATCTGCCTGGACAACCACGCGGCTCCGCAATTTGTTTTTGACTAAAGTCTGGTGGGTTTCGGCAAGACCCAATTCCCAGGGCAGACCCGCATGTTTTATTGAACTTATTGGTGAAGCGCCAGTTCCCCCGTCATGACCTGCTATTAAAACCACATCGGCCTTGGCTTTGGTCACGCCAGCCGCGATTGTACCGACACCTGCTTTACTCACCAACTTCACGCTGATCCTTGCGTTCCTGTTTGAATTTTTTAAATCGAAGATCAATTGCGCAAGATCTTCAATTGAGTAAATGTCGTGATGCGGCGGCGGTGAAATTAAACCTACGCCGGGTGTTGAATGTCTCGTCCTTCCGATCCACTCATCAACTTTGTGACCCGGAAGCTGACCGCCTTCACCCGGTTTGGCTCCCTGCGCCATCTTTATTTGCAATTCATCAGCTTCTGTCAGGTATAAACTGGTAACGCCAAATCTTGCCGATGCTACCTGCTTGATCGCACTGCGCATTGAATCTCCATTAGGTAACGGATCGTATCTGCGTTCATCTTCTCCGCCTTCGCCAGTATTGCTCTTGGCTCCCAGGCGATTCATTGCAATGGCAAGTGTAGTGTGTGCTTCCCATGAAATGGAACCAAAACTCATCGCCCCGGTAGCAAATCGCCTGTATATTTTTTCCGCCGGTTCTACTTCATCAATTGAAATTGATGGCCGGTTCTTCTTAAACTGAAATAAACTACGAAGCGTACACGCTTTTTCGCCCTGGTCATTAACCAGCCTGGAATATTTCTTAAAGGTGCTATAATCATTTCTCCTTGTTGCATCCTGCAAAAGGTGAATTGTTTGCGGATTGAATAAATGAAATTCGCCTTTACGCTTCCACTGGTATACTCCACCGACGGGTAAACGATCGACAGGTATATCCTTCCTGTTGAATGCGAAGAAATGTTTTGCCAGCACTTCTTTTGCTATTTCGTCAAGCCCCATCCCTTCTATACGCGATGTTGTACCGGTAAAATATTTTTCAACTACATCCCGGTTCAATCCAAGTATTTCAAATATTTGGGCGCCCTGGTAGGATTGCAGTGTGGAGATGCCCATCTTTGAAAACACTTTCAGCAATCCCTCATTTACTGCCTTGATAAAATTCTTCTTGAGTTGGTCCTCGGTTAAATCTGTTTGTAACCTGCCGGTCTCTTTAAGATCGCGTATAGAAGATAAAGCGAGGTAAGGATTGATCGCTGTTGCACCAAATGCAATGAGACACGCAAAATGATGAACTTCCCATGCATCACCAGCTTCAACTATGATGCCCACCTGTCCCCGCATTCCTTTCCGAATCAGGTGATGGTGTATGGCAGCTACTGCCAGCAATGAAGGAATGGGCGCATGATCAGAATCTATAGCCCGGTCCTGCAGTATCAAAACTTTAAATCCATCATGTACTGCATCAACGGCATACCTGCTGAGGCGATCAAGCGCTGACTTCATTGACCCTGCTTTGCCATCGGCACGGAAATAACACTGGAGTGTTTTTGCCTGGAACAGTCCGGTATCAATACTCCTGATTTTTTCAAGGTCGTGGTTATTGAGAATCGGTTGCTTTAATGCTACGCTGTGGCAGGTAAGCGGATCTTCAATTAAAAGATTTCCATTATTACCTGCAAAACTTGCCAAAGACATTACCAGCCGCTCACGTATCGGATCAATCGGCGGATTTGTAACCTGTGCAAATAATTGTTTAAAGTAATTGGCCAGGTGCTGTGGTTGGTCACTCAGTATTGCTAAAGGCGTATCGGAACCCATAGAACCCACCGGTTCTTTACCATCAACTGCCATCGGCGCAATGATTGTATCGAGGTCCTCTGTCGTATACCCAAATGCTTTTTGGTATTTGAATACCTGGTCGTGTTCCAGATGGGTGAACATGACACGCGGCTCAGGAAGTTCTTCCAGTCGAATCTTGTACTTATTAAGCCACTCAGCATATGGTTTTCTCGAGCAGATATCCTTTTTCAATTCTTCATCGCTGATGATCTTCCCCTTCGCCATATCCACGACAAACATCTTACCCGGTTGCAGCCTTCCTTTTTCTTTGATGATAGACGGGTCAACGGGTAAAACACCGGTTTCCGACGCCATGATTACGCGATCATCCGTGGTGACGCAATAACGCGATGGCCTGAGACCATTCCTGTCTAATGTAGCGCCAATAACTTTTCCATCAGTAAAGGAAATCGAAGCCGGACCGTCCCATGGCTCCATCATAGCAGAATGGAATTCGTAAAATGCTTTCTTGGCCGGGTCCATTTGATCGTTACCGTCCCATGCTTCAGGTATCAACATCATCATCACGTGAGGTAGCGAGCGGCCGGTCAATGTGAGCAGCTCAATCATATTATCCAGGCATGCTGAATCACTCTGGCCTTCCGTCACAATCGGCAAAAGCATCTCCATTTCTTCTTTTGTGAAGAGGGGAGAAGTAAATCCTTTTTCACTCGTCTTCAGCCAATTCAAATTTCCCTGCAACGTGTTGATCTCGCCATTATGCGCAATATACCGGAATGGCTGAGCAAGTTTCCACGAAGGAAAAGTATTAGTTGCAAAACGGGAATGCACCAATCCAAATGCACTAACCATTCTCTTGTTGCTGAGATCAGTGAAGTATTGTCTCACCTGCACACTCGTAAGCTGTCCTTTGTAGACAATTGTTTTGTAAGAAAGAGAAGCAATATAAAAACCAATTTCATCTCTTTTTACCGTGCTCTGGATAGTGTGGCTGGCAAGATTGCGAAGTACAAATAATTTTCTTTCGAATTCTTCAGGGTTTGTAATATGGTCGGGACAGGCCACAAAAACCTGTTCCATTTCCGGTTCGACGCTAAGTGCCGTTGGTCCGATACCGCTTGTATTTACCGGCACTTTGCGGTATGCAAGAATTTCAAGGTTCAGAATTTCAGCCGTGCGGTTAAAAATGTCACGGCATTCTTCCCTAAGGCGGATTTCTTTCGGAAAAAATATGACGCCGACTGCATACTTACCAAAAGAAGGGAGGTGCACGCCCAGCTTGACGCATTCATCAAAGAAAAATTCATGCGGCATCTGGATCATGATCCCGGCTCCGTCACCTGTATTGTTTTCGCAACCACAAGCGCCGCGGTGCTCCATATTTTCAAGCACCGTCAGGGCATCTGCTATGTTTTGGTGTGATTTGTAACCTTTTATATTAGCTACAAAGCCAATACCGCAGGAATCGTGCTCAAACGAAGGATGATATAAACCCTTATTGCTTGCCATAGGCAAAGTAATTTATTTAGATAGTTTATAGAAAAAACACCATTGGGCTGAATGAATAGCAAGCAAGCCTGTAAATTACTTATTTTCTCGCAAAGGATGGCCTGGATTTATGCAGAATTTGCCTCGAAATCTGTGGATTATTGGAAGTTTTGACCGTCGTCAATTCTGGTCGTCGGACCGCCCGTTCGAGCATCATCTCTTAGACTAAATACCCAAACAAAGTATCATTGTTATTCAACTCGGTATAACTGATCTGGTGCTCATCCAGTTTTTGCATGAGGGCTTCATAGTCTGACCTGCTTTGCAATTCAATGCCCACCAATGCCGGGCCCATTTCCTTGTTTGTCTTTTGCATGTATTCGAAGCGGGTAATGTCGTCCGTGGGTCCAAGTACTTTGTTTACAAATTCCTTCAGGGCCCCTGGCCTCTGGGCAAAGTTGATCAGGAAGTAGTGCTTCAGCCCTTCGTACTGAAGGCTTCTTTCTTTGATCTCCTGCATCCGGTCAATGTCGTTGTTACTTCCGCTTACAATACAAACAATATTCTTTCCCTTTATTTCTTTGGCAAAATCATCAAGCGCGGCAATTGACAGCGCCCCTGCTGGTTCAACTACGATAGCGTCTTCATTATACAGCCTGAGAATCGTGCTGCATGCCTTTCCTTCCGGTACCAGGCGCATGTCATCCAGCACTTCTTTGCATATTGGAAACGTAAGGTCCCCTACGCGTTTGACCGCGGCCCCGTCAACAAATCTGTCGATGTGCGATAACGTCACGGGCCGCCCGGCCTTCAGCGCTTCATACATTGCCGGTGCTCCCTGGGGTTCTACGCCAATTATTTTTGTATTCGGAGAAAAAGTTTTGAAGTACGATCCTACGCCTGCGCTCAATCCGCCGCCGCCAACTGGTATAAATACAAAATCAATGTTTGGTTTGTCGGACAGGATTTCCATTGCTACTGTTGCCTGCCCTTCAATAATGCGCACATCATCAAAGGGAGGGATGAACGTCATGTCGTGCTCTTCAGTAAATCGTTTCGCTGCAACAGCACAATCATCGTAAGTGTCACCCGTTAACCTGATCTCAATACTATCGTCACCAAACATTTTCGTTTGGTTGACTTTTTGTTTTGGCGTAATGACAGGCATAAACACGACGCCGTGTACATTTAATTTTTTACAGCTATAGGCAAAGCCCTGCGCATGGTTGCCTGCACTGGCGCAGACGACACCCTTCGCAATTTTCTCGTAACGCAAACTCCTCATCATATTATATGCGCCGCGTAACTTATAGCTGCGCACAACCTGCAGGTCTTCCCTCTTCAAATACACATTGGCCATGTATTTACGGGAAAGATTAGAGTTTAACTGTAGTGGTGTATGATGAGCAATTCCCTGCAGGCGATCAGCAGCCGCAGAAAAATTAAGCGACACAATATTTTTTTTCACGCCTTCCATTTAAAAATGCAATATGCAAACTTTAAAATGAGCTAAACGCGACACCGAAGCAGTAGCCCGGCAAAACGCCGGGACGACTACTCGATTTATTAGCCGGCGAACCGGCGCTGACCAGGGACTTAAATAAAAATTATCCTACTGAATGTAATTTCTCCGTTTGTTGCCTGAACACATCTTTTGTTGAGGAATGAGCTTCGGAAGGTCCGCCTGGAACCTGGTTCTCCGGTCTTAGACTACGCACGGTTTTCCCAGCCTGCCACAACTCGCTTTCGCGGAGTTCTTTGAGTTCTGCTTCAAGTTTTTCACGATAGTCAGGTTGCGAGTTAGAGTCAATTGACCTTTGTGATTCTTTGCCGGCAGCTACGCTTTCGTATAATTCAGTAAATACAGGTTTTGTTGCATCACGGAATCTCTTCCACCAGTCTAATGCACCGCGCTGTGCGGTAGTAGAACAATTGGCATACATCCAATCCATGCCATTTTCGGCAACGAGTGGCATCAATGACTGGGTCAGCTCTTCTACGGTCTCATTAAAAGCTTCACTCGGAGTGTGACCTTTTGCACGCAATACTTCATATTGAGCTGCGAAAATTCCCTGTATGGCTCCCATCAGTGTTCCTCTTTCACCCGTGAGATCCGAATAAACTTCTTTTTTAAAGTCCGTTTCAAAAAGATAACCGCTTCCGACCGCGATACCCAATGCGACCACTCTTTCAAATGCTTTTCCGGTTGCATCCTGGTAAATGGCATAAGAGCTGTTGAGACCCCGTCCCTGCAGGAACATTCTTCTCAACGATGTACCAGATCCTTTTGGAGCTACTAAGAATACATCCACATCTTTTGGAGGAACGATTCCCGTTTGCTCGTTAAATGTGATACCAAAGCCATGCGAAAAATACAATGCCTTACCGGGGGTTAAATGTTTTTTAACGGTTGGCCAGAGTGCAATCTGCGCAGCATCGCTCAACAAATAACATATGATGGTCCCTTTTTGCAAAGCCTCTTCGATTTCAAACAAAGTTTGCCCGGGCACAAACCCATCACGAACGGCTTTGTCCCATGTTTTGGAATCCTTACGCTGGCCCACAATCACATTGATACCATTGTCTTTTTGGTTCAATGCCTGTCCCGGGCCCTGCACACCATAGCCAATGACGGCTATTGTTTCATTTTTCAAAATCTCCTGCGCTTTACTGAGTGGAAATTCATCCCGTGTTACGACATTTTCTTCCAGGCCGCCAAAATTTAGTTTTGCCATTGTTATTTGTTTTTGGTTATTATTGTTGGTTTAGTTATTGCTGGTCTGCCACAGGGACCGGATTTCTTTAGCGCAATCTTCAAGAAAGGCCGCATCTTCCTTGCTAAAAGCATTTTTAGTTTCGCTTTCGGCATCAATGGTGCCGGCTACGGTCTCATTGTTTTCTGCAAATACAGGGACGATGATTTCAGATTCCGTATTGCTGAACGTAAGCAGGTAGTCTTCATCCGAATTGATGTCGTTTACGATGACGGTCTTCTTAAGCATGGCCGCCTTTCCGTTAAGTCCTTTGTCTCTCGGGAACGATGTAAATGCAGGCTCTGTTCTCCCTGCACATGAAATAATAGATATTTCCGACTCCTTAACATCATACAAACCTACCCATGAATATTTTTTGGAGGTACGGATCTTGTCAGCAATCAGTCTTGCTTTTTCCTGCCGGGTAAGACCCGACTTTAATATTTCATTAAAAGATATATTTTCCATAACTGAACGATTAAGCGGTTTACATGCTGAATACCTTTTCATTGTCACTCAGATACTCGTTTTCTATCACCACTTCACTGGGTTCGCGGTATTCGAATTCTTTAAGTTTTTCATGGAATCCATCACTTGCTTTGATAATAGCAACCCGTGCACTGCGTACAAATTCAATCAATCCATACGGCTCGAGCACTTTGATAAGATTGTCGGTCTCTTCACGATGCCCGGCGACTTCAAAAACTGTATAATCTTTGCGAATCACGACAGCTTTGGCACCATGTTCGCGCAACAGTCTTTCCACTTTTACTTCTTCTGCAATGATATCAGTCGGCACCTTATACAGGGCCAGCTCCTGCCACACTATTTCTTCCTGGGTATTGTAGTAAGCTTTTAATACTTCTACCTGTTTTTCTATCTGGCGGCAAAGCTTTCTTACTACGTCTTCTGTTTCGTTGATGACAATAGTAAAACGATGAACACTGTCCACTTCAGAAGGAGAAGTGTTGAGGCTCTCAATATTGATCTTTCTCCTTGAAAAAATAATGGCGATCCGGTTAAGCAACCCGATTTGGTTCTCCGTGTAGACTGTTATCGTATATTCCTGTTTCACCATAAAGTGATTTTTTATTTGTTATTTTTTTACCGCGATCACGATGCCTGTCGACCAATTTAGTTTGGTGATCACCAGGTCGTTTCTTTCGTCCAGTTTGTCCATCAAACCCTTTACTTTTTCATCATGACCTAAAGGCCAGTTTGGCTGTGGCAACATATCATCAATGATATAATAGCCTGCCTTGTTTAACATTCCAAGCGTTTCTTCAAATAAATCATACTTTCCGGGCATTGCGTCTGCAAAAATGAAATCGAACTTTTTGCCTATGTAATTACTTATCCAGTCGTAGGCATCCGTCCGGATAATTTCAACCCTGCGGTCATTGATATATTTCTGTGCCACATTCAGCAGTACTTCATCGTTATCAATGCTGATCAAAGAACTTTTTTCGTCGAGGCCATCAGCAATCCAGGCTGTTGCCAATCCAGTGCCTGTCCCTAATTCAAGAAACCTGCCGGAAGGCTTTGAGGCAGCTAAAGTTCTTAAGAGCCTTCCCGTATCGGGATCAGAAGCCATACCGAATTTTAATTCATCGGTTGCCTCCTTTATCGTTTCATAAGCAGGAGGAAAGCTCCCAATTGCTATATCATTTATACTGGCCTGCATTTGTCAAATAGTATATTGTATCAGTTCATTACGATTAGACTTCCTCCTTGCATAATACTATTTCTGCAACGCCCCGCCCTTGCGGCACCATTGGAAATACATTATTTTCTTTTCCTACCATGACTTCCAGCAGATAACTTCCCTTGTGTTCGACCATTTCCTTTAATGCGTTTTTCACATCTTCTCTCTTTGAAACGCTCTTTCCGGGGATGCTAAAGCCCTTGGCTACTTGTACGAAGTCAGGGCTCGTGATGTCCACAAACGAGTACCTGTTTTGATGAAAAAGTTGCTGCCATTGACGCACCATTCCTAAAAAATTATTATTAAGGATAAGAATTTTTACATTGGGTTTGAATTGCATGATGGTCCCAAGTTCCTGGATGGTCATCTGGAACCCTCCATCACCAATAATAGCTACTGTCGTCCTTGTGGGATCACCATAAGCTGCGCCAATTGCCGCGGGCAAAGCAAATCCCATCGTTCCCAGTCCACCGCTTGTGATGTTGCTTTTAGTTTTATTAAATTTTGAATAGC
>Ga0207701_10000290_pt1 | contig 51862 bp, 37 predicted proteins | sample KBSSwiSSwithPhiX_FD_184294 | JGI IMG/M metagenome (GOLD analysis project Ga0207701, IMG submission 184294) | Switchgrass rhizosphere bulk soil microbial communities from Kellogg Biological Station, Michigan, USA, with PhiX - S5 (SPAdes) (version 2) | ecosystem: Environmental > Terrestrial >... | reverse complement strand
GGCACACCGGCGTACATGGCGCCCGAGCAGGCGACCGCCGACCCGCACATCGACCATCGCGCCGATATCTACGCGGTCGGGGTCGTCGCCTACGAGCTCCTGACCGGCGTTCCCCCGTTCACCGGCGGATCGGCGCAGCAGGTGCTCGCCGCGCACGTTACCGGCACCCCGGTACCGATTGGCTCCGTGCGCCCGATGGTGCCGGCGGCGATCGAACGCGTCGTGATGAAGTGTCTCGCCAAGCATCCGGCCGATCGATGGCAAAGCGCCGCCGAGCTCCTCGCCCAGCTCGAGCCATTGTCGACACCGAGCGGCGCCTCCGCCCCAACCGACGCGCGCGTGGAGCCTGTGGCACGCCGCCCACGCCGCGCCTCACTCGTGCCGTTTGCCGGCATCATCATCGTTGCCGCAATCGCTGCCGGCGCAGCGTTCCTCTTCAAGCGGACGCCGCTACCTCCGGCGGTAGGTCGCACCACGCAGCTCACCAGCGAGTCGGGACTCGAGATTTTCCCGGCGCTGTCCCCCGACGGGAAGGTCGTAGCCTACGCCGCGGGCAACTCGGCGCGGATGCGTATCTTTCTGCGCCCGGTGCGCGGCGGGCGTACGCTCCCGCTCTCCACCGACACGGCAGCCGTCGAGTCACAACCGGGTTGGTCACCGGATGGCGAGCAGATTCTCTTTCTGTCGCGCGGCGGTGCGTGGGTGGCGTCGTCACTTGGCGGCTCGGCCCGGGAGATCGTATTCCCATCGGCCAGAGGCGAGGTCATCTCGGCGGCGTGGTCACGCACGGGGGACTCGATCGCCGTCGTCCGCGGGGACTCCCTGCTGGTCGTGTCGGCGGACGGTCGCGGGAGCCGGTTCGTCGGTCCCGCACTCGAATGGAATTCGTGTGTGTGGTCGCCCACACGGGACCAGGTGGCGTGCGTTTCGGGGAACCGCGACTACGTACTGCTTGGCCACAACTTCGGGAACCTGAGTCCAAGCGCGATCGTTGTCGTAACGCTGGCAACCGGGCGCGTCGTACCGGTCACCGATAGTCTCGGGGTGAGCCTCAGCCCGCAATGGTCGAGCGATGGCTCGCGACTGTTCTTTGTGTCGAACCGCGATGGGCCGCGCGACGTGTACGTGGTGTCGGTCACGGCCGATGGACGCCCACGCGGGCAGCCCGAACGGGTCACGACGGGGCTCGGCGCGCAGTCGATCACGTTCGACGCGCAGGGCAAACGGCTCGTTTACGCCGTCTACCGCGAGGAAGGAAACCTGTGGTCGATCCCGATCCCCGCACGGGATCGCGCACCGGTGACGATCGAGCGGGCAACGCAGCTCACCTCGGGCAGTCAGGTCGTCGAAACGATGTCCGTGTCACGCGATGAGCGATGGATCCTCTTCGACTCGAACATCGCGGGCTCGGCGGACGTCTACCGGATGCCGGTTGGCGGTGGCGAGCCGGAGCGCCTAACGAGCGATCCGAGCCACGAGTTCTATCCGGTCCTGTCATCAGACGGGTCGGAGCTCGCGTACCACTCGCCACGGGGCGGCAGCCGCGACATGTACGTCCAACGGGTCGGCGCGGCGGCCGCGGAGCGGTTGACGGCGACGCCGATGCAGGAATGCTGTGCGATGTGGTCTCCCGACGGGCAGACGCTTGGCTACACGGACTACCTGGGTGAGCAAGGGATCTTCTTCGTGCGTCGCGACGCGGCGGGCCGCTGGAGCGCGCCAACCCGGCGGCTCGACCACGGCTTCTCCTGGGCTTGGTCGCGAGACGGTTCGCTCATCGTGCTCACGGCGGGGCGGCGGCTCCGCAGCTCGATTCCATCGGAGCGGATCGAGGTGATCGCGCCGGACTCAGGGGCGCCGCGAGTTCTCTACACGGCCGTGGATACGCTCCGCGACCCAATCGTCGGCCGTGTCGATTTTGCGCGGGATGGGGCAGGCGTGTATTTCAAATCCCACGACGTGATGGGCCGTGCGTCATTCTGGTATGAGCCGCTGACCGGTGGGCGGCCGACGATGCTCGTGCGGTTCGATGATCTCGGACGGCAATCGTACCGCTCGAATTTCGCCGTCGGCGCGGGGCGATTCTTCTTTACGATCAACGATCGCCAGAGCGACGTCTGGGTGGCCGAGCTCACGACGCGTTGAGCGCGAGCGTTCAGCGTGGCAGCGCAAAGGCGACGTACGCATCCGACGACTTCGAGCCCAGCTTCCCTCCACCGGCGGCGATCACCACGAACTGCCGCCCACCCACCGCATACGTGCTCGGCGTCGCATAGCCCGCCGCAGGCAGTTTCGCCTCCCACAACTGCTTCCCCGTCGCCTTGTCGAACGCGCGGAGCTTCTCATCCTGCGTGGCGGCAATGAATACGAGCCCACCCGCCGTAACGATAGGCCCGCCATAGAGCTCGGTACCGGTCGGCGCGACCCCTCTGGCAGTCAGCGCAGCAAACTCGCCGAGTGGGATGCGCCATCGGTACTCCCCGGTGTTGAGGTGGATGGCGCTGAGTGTGCCCCAGGGCGGCTTGATCGCCGGGTAGCCATCCGGGTCCTTCCATCGCTCGTATCCGGCGAAGCGATACGGAGACGCCGACGACGAGCGGGTTGATGCCACGGCGTTAGGCTTGATCCTGGCGGGTCGTCCGAGCAGGTAGTCGGCGACGGCGACTCGTTCCGGCTCCGGCAGGTCGCGAAACGGCGGCATCAACCCGCGTCCGCGCGCGATCACCGCCTGGATCTGCGCCGCCGAGAGTCGCCCGCCCACGCCCGACAACGGCGGCACGCCGTCTCCGTCGCCTCGTCGGTCAGCCCCGTGACACCCGGCGCAGAACGCCGAGTAGACGTCCGCACCACTGCCTAACGTGAGACCGCCGAGTGCGCCGAGCGTCATCGGACGCATTGCAGCGATCCACGGCACGTCGCTGGCGTTCACGTACAGCACGCCGGTCTCGCGGTCGACCGCCGCACCGCCCCACTCACCACCACCATCGAAACCCGGAAGGACGACGCTCCCTTTCACACTCGGCGGCGTGAAGAGGCCGTCGTTGCGGAGCCCGCGAAACCGGCGGAGCGCCGCTTCGTGCGCCGCGGGAGACAGGTCAGTGAGGTCTGCCTCCGTCATCGTCTGGCGCGCGAACGGAGCGGGCTTGGCCGGGACAGGCTGCGTCGGCCACGACTCTTCTCCATTGAGGTCCGTCGCCGGCACCGGCCGCTCCTGCACCGGGAACAGCGGACGGCCGTTCTCGCGGTCGAACACGAACACGAAACCGGTCTTCGTGATCTGCGCGACCGCGTCCACAGTGCGGCCCTCGTGCCTCACGGTGAGCAGGTTGGGCGCCGCGGGCAGGTCGCGATCAAGCAGATCGTGATGGACGGTCTGAAAGTGCCAGATGCGGCGTCCGGTCCTGGCGTCGAGTGCAAGGAGCGTGTTCGCGTACAGATTCGCGCCGCGACGACCGCCGCCATAGAAGTCCGGACTGGCCGATCCCGTGGGCACGTAGACGATTCCGCGCCTCGTGTCGACGCTCATCCCCGGCCACGAGTTCGCGCCGCCGGCCGTCTTCCAGGCGTCGTTAGGCCACGTGTCGGAGCCCGGCTCGCCTCGCTGTGGAATCGTGTGAAATGTCCATCGCACCCGGCCGGTCCGCACGTCGTAGGCGCGCACGTGACCGGGCGCCGCACCCTCGTCCTCGCCAACGCGAGTCCCCTGGATGAGCAGATCCTCGAACACGACACCGGGGCTCGTAGCGATGACGTAGCCTTCCGAGGCCGACTCCGCCGAGTCGACCGGCACGTCGCGTCCGAGCCCGGCGCCGAGGTCGACCGATCCCGAGTCGCCGAACGTCACAATGGGACGGCCGGTGGGCGCGTCGAGCGCATAGAGTCGGCGCCCAGCAGTGAAGAAGATGCGCCGGTCGCCGCCCTCCGCCCAATACACGACGCCGCGGTTCGCGTGGAGCTCTCGAGTCCGACCAGCAAACGGATCGAAGCGCCACCGGAGCGTGCCGCTGTCCGCTCGGAGCGCGATGACAGCAAGTGCGGGGGTCGTCGTGTACAGCACACTGTCGACCACGATCGGCGTCGCCTGAATCTCGGATCGACTTCCGGCCGGCATGTCGCCGGTGTGGTACGTCCACGCGACCGTGAGCCGCGAGACGTTGGCGCGATTGATCTGATCGAGCGTGGAATAGCGGTCGTTGGACGGCGCCCCTCCCGTGACCGGCCAATCGTCGCGATGAGAGGGGGCGCAGGCGGCCACGAACACGGCCATGGCCGCAGTTGCGGTCAGCCATCGAATGAACACTGCGGCCGCGTTATGCACGTGCCGTCAGTCGTCCGGCATCAGCGCGCGATTGAATACGACCTCCCAGAGATGACCGTCGGGATCGGCGAAGTATCCGCTGTAGCCGCCCCAGAACGTCTTGTGCGCCGCCTTCACGATGGTTGCACCGCACGCCGCCGCCTGCTGCATGACGGCATCGACCTCCTGCTCGCTCCGAACGTTGTGTCCTATCGAGAGCTCGGTCGCGCTGCGCGGAGCTTTCGCGAGTCCCGAGTCGTGGGAGAGGCTGTCGCGCGGCCAGACCGCGAGCTTGAGACCGTTCTGCAGATCGAAGAAGGCGACAGCGCCGTGCTCGAACTCGCGTCCGACGATGCCTTTCGTAGGGAAGCCGAGGTCTCGGTAGAACGCGACCGAGCGTTCCAGATCGTCGACTCCGATGGTGAGTACCGTAATCCGTGGCTTCATGACAGCAACAGGTTACAGGTTACTGGTAGGGGTTATTGGTTGCCTGGACCAACTGGATGCTCATCTGCGTGTTAGAGCCGTCCTGAGGGTTCGATAACCAATAACCCGTACCAGTAACCAATTACCAGTTCCAGCCCCTAATAACCAGCAACCAATAATGGAACTGTCCGGGTGTGCCGGGAGGGCTGTACGATTGGCGCGCGCGGGTTGAGTTTCTTGTCGTGATCTGCCGGGCCTCCGGTCCGGACGCGTTCTCGAAACCCCGAGCCCACGGTGCCGCTATGCGCTGCGCTCCTGCCGTCGTCGTCGCCCTTTCGTTCCTGAGCTCTGGCGCGCTCGCCGCGCAGCAAGACCTGCGTCCCGCCCTGAGTGGCCGCGCCACGAGCGTCGTGTCGTTGAGTGTCCCACGTCCAGAGGGCGCAGCCGAGGCGCCACCGACTACACCTCCAGTGACCATCGTCCTGGACTATGGTCAGCCGCACCTGCGCGGCCGTAAGCTGCACACGGACAGCCTCGTGCCGTACGACAAGCCGTGGCGCACTGGCGCGAACGACGCAACGACCCTCACGACGGGCGTCGACCTCGTGCTGGGTGGCGCGACACTGCCCGCGGGGAAATACGTGCTCTACACGATCCCGACCCGCGGCGACTGGAAGCTGATCATCCAGAAGGAGGCAGGCCAGACAGCCGAGTACAAGCCCGAGCTCGACCTGGTGCGCGTCGACCTCAAGCGGCGCCCGATCACGGAACCCGTCGAGAGCCTAACGATGTGGCTCATCCCGTCGACGGCGCCGGGGAAGGCCCAGGGAGAGCTCCGCCTGGCGTGGGGGACGAGTCTGGTGTCGACGACGTGGTCGGTCAAATAGTCGCGGACGTGTCGGCCTAGTTGGCCGGCCTCATCAGCACGCCAGACATCCTTGCTCCTTCGCTTCCGTCGGGCCCGCGCAACTCGAACTCCACCGTCCGATCGGTCTGCGGATGCAGCTGCCACAGCCGCATTTCACGGTTGTGTCGCGTGTACCAACCAGTTTCGGCCGGAGCGGAGGAACCAACCGGGTTGTTCACCGCGTGGCTGAAGCTCCCGTCGAGATAGAAATCCCACGTATGCTCGACGCGCTGCTCGTCGGTGTACATGAAGGTGCGGCGGAACGTCGTCTGCGGGTCGAACGGCGGTTTTCCGGGAGCCCCTGCGGTTTCGGGCGCACTGTTGCTCGAGGCGTTGTACGCGTCGGCGGCTAGCTGCGTGCAGTCATCCGCCCGTGCCGCGTCGCCCTTTTGCTTGTAGTACGCCGAGAGCAGCATTTGGATGCGCGTCGCGTCCGTGAGGTCGCCTTTCCTGTGAGCCTTGACGAGAAGAAGGATCTCACGCTCGCGCTCATTGGTGGGTGTGGCTGGGACTCCCGAAACGTCGAACCGTTCGACCTCGCGCTGTGGCTTCTTGGTCTGCGCGTCGAGCGACGAGGCAACGCACAGCGCCAGGGCGGAGACAAGGATGCCGGCACGCATGGAGACGTCCTCCCGTAAGAGCGTACTGCCAACTGCCTAACTATCGTCCCATCCGGCGCGGGCGTCAGTCGGCGAATCGACTAGACCTCCTGCGGGAAAACCTGACGGGGTCTCCCATCTCCACTTCGATGCGAGGGGTCCGGAACGCGACAGTCGCTCCGGAGCATCCGAGCGATCCGCTGAATCCGAACACCCCTTTTCGTCTGTGGGGCCGGCGTTATCAAGGCCGGCATCTACAACCAAGGGGTGTTCGGATGCTCCGGATGCCACTGATCATGCGGATCGTTTCGGGGCAGGGCCATCACGGTAGCGCAACGAGCCTGCGGCGGCAGTACTCGCGGGAGCAACCACTGCAGCGTCGGAGTGAGTGTTTGTAGTTCCGGTACGGTTCTCTTCCCCGGATTCGATCACTGGCACCTCGACGCGCCGCGGCCGGAACGCAATGACCGACAGCGGCGGCAACGTTAGGCCCAACGCGTGCGGGCGACCGTGCAACGGCGTCGGGGATGTCTCGACAGCACCAAAATTCCCCATACCGCCCCCACCATAGACCGCAGCGTCGCTGTTCAGGATTTCCTCCCACACGCCGCCCACCGGCGCCCCGATCCGGTAGTCGTATCTCGGCACCGCCGAGAAGTTGCACGCGAACAACAGGATATCGTTCGCGTCTGCCGCGCGTCGGATGAAGCTCACCACGTTCCCTTCGTGGTCACTGCAGTCGATCCACTCGAACCCATCCGGTGAATCGTCGCGCTCGTACAGCGCTGGCTCGCGACGATAGACCGCGTTCAGGTCGCGCACCCAGCGCTGCAGCCCGGCATGCATCGGGTGGTTCGTGAGGTCCCAGTCGAGACTGAAGTCGTGATTCCACTCGCGCCACTGCCCGAACTCGTCTCCCATGAACATCAGCTTCTTGCCGGGATGCCCGAACATGTAGCCATACAGCGCGCGCAGATTCGCGAACATCTGCCACACGTCCCCGGGCATCTTCGAGAGCATCGCTTTCTTGAGATGCACCACCTCGTCGTGCGAGAACGGCAGCACGAAGCGCTCGGAGTACGCGTACATCAGGCTGAACGTGATCTTGTTGTGATGGTACCGCCGATACACGGGGTCCATCGACATGTACTCGAGCATGTCGTGCATCCACCCCATGTTCCACTTGAAGTCGAAGCCAAGCCCACCCACCGCCGTCGGCCGCGAGACCATCGGCCAGGACGTCGACTCCTCCGCCATCACCGGCACGCCGGGGTATTCCGCGTGAATGCGGTCGTTCAGCAAGCGGATGAACTCGATCGCCTCGAGGTTCTCGCGTCCGCCGTAGCGATTGGGAATCCACTCACCAGCGTTCCGCCCGTAATCGAGGTAGAGCATCGACGCGACGGCGTCCACGCGCAGGCCATCGATGTGATAGCGGTGGATCCAGAAGAGCGCGTTGCTGATGAGGAAGTTGCGGACCTCACGGCGTGCGTAGTTGAAGACGAACGTGTCCCATTGCGGGTGGAGTCCGAGCTTCGGGTTCGCGTGCTCGTAGAGGTGCGTGCCGTCGAAGTAGCCGAGCCCGTGTCCGTCGCGCGGGAAGTGCGCCGGGACCCAGTCGAGGATCACGCCGATGCCGCGGTGGTGCAGCGTGTCGATGAGGGCCATGAGATCGTGCGGGCCGCCGAAGCGACTCGTCGGCGCGAAGTAGCCGATCGTCTGGTAGCCCCACGACCCGTCGAAGGGATGCTCGGTGACCGGCAGCAGCTCGACGTGCGTGTAGCCCATCCACTCGACGTAGTCCGCGAGCTGCGGCGCGATCTCACGGTACGTAAGCCACCGGCCGTTTTCGTTGGCGTTGCGCCGCCACGAGCCGAGGTGGACCTCGTAGATCGACATCGGGTGCGTGCTCGCGTCGTGCGTCGCGCGCGCGGCGATCCATTCGGCGTCGCGCCACTCGTAGCCATCGAGCTCCGCGACCTTCGACGCGGTCTGCGGGCGAATTTCGGCGGCGAAGCCGTAGGGGTCGGCCTTCTCGCCGAAGGCGCGGCCGTCGGGGCCAACAACGCGGTACTTGTAGAGCGCTCCGGTCTTCACTCCGGGAATGAACCGCTCCCAGACACCAGCCTCCTGCCGTCGCGTGAGCGGATGGGCGTGGGGGCTCCAGCTGTTGAAGTCGCCGACGACCGACACGTGTGTCGCGTTAGGCGCCCAGACGGCGAAGTGGACGCCCGCAACCCCATTCACCTCGCGCAGGTGCGCGCCAAGCTTCTCGTAGGTGCGGTAGTGCGTGCCCTCGGCGAGGAGATGGAGGTCGAAGTCGGTGAGGACGAGGTCGCTCATCGACTACGGATTCGAGGACGAGTCGCGCTTCGAGGTGGATCGGCGCATGCAGCGAATATACTGTCGGCCGTGTTGCACGCGCGTCCGCGCCGTCGCAAGTTCAGACGCCGCGCTCGAGCATAGGCGGCAGAACCTGCACCCTGCCTACGACAGCGTGACCGGCGCGGATCTCCTTGCCGAGCTACAGTCATCGCTCGGCGCCGCCTACACCTTCGACCGCGAGCTTGGCGGCGGGGGAATGGCCCGTGTGTTCCTCGCTCACGAGCGCGGACTCGGGCGACCGGTCGTCATCAAGCTCCTGAATCCCGAGCTGGCCGAGGGGATCAACGCCGATCGGTTCGAGCGCGAGATCAAGCTCGCGGCCTCGCTGCAGCAGGCGAACATCGTCCCGCTGCTTTCCGCCGGTCGCGCGGCGCGGTACGCGTACTACACCATGCCGTTCGTCGAGGGACTATCCCTTCGCGACCGGCTTACGCGCGACAGCGTCGTACCGATCGGTGAAGGGATCAGTCTCCTGAAGGATGTCGCCCGTGCGCTCGCGTACGCGCACGAGCGAGGCGTCGTGCATCGCGACATCAAACCGGGAAACGTTCTCCTTTCGGGCGGAACGGCGGTCGTCACCGATTTCGGGATCGCGAAGGCGCTCACCGCGGCCCGCGGGGACGGCGGGCTCGAAACGCTGACCGCGGCGGGGATAAGCATCGGCACCCCCGCGTACATGGCGCCGGAGCAGGCCGCCGGTGATCCGCACACGGATCACCGCGCGGACATCTACGCATTTGGATGCCTGGCCTACGAGGTGTTCTCGGGCAAGCCGCCGTTCGAGGGCGATGCGCCGCATCGCCTCATCGCCGCACACTTCACGGAAACACCGCGACCGATAACTGAGCGACGCGCCGAGCTCTCTCCGACGATCGCGGCACTCATCGCGCAGTGTCTGGAGAAAGACCCGAGGCGTCGTCCGCAGAGCGCCGCCGAAGTGCTGCAGGCATTGGATGTAACGTCCACCTCGCAGCCAGTGGCTGTGCGTGGTCGCTCGCCCGCGCTCGTGGCGGCTGGTGCCCTCACGATCGCCGCGCTCGTCGCTGGCGCTGCCTATCTCGGCTCCCATGGTCGCGCCACCAGCGAGGTCGTTTCGCCCGAGCCGTTGGCGTTCGCGGCGATCCCGTTTCGAAACGTCGCGCGCGACACGGCGCTTGACTACCGCGCAGATGGTATCCGCGATGAGATCCTGAACGGTATGAGCGGAACGCCAGGGATTCAGATCGTTGCCCGAACCGCGGCGCGACGGTACAAGAGTCTCGACACGCTCGACGAGCACGTGGTGGCGCGCCAATTGGGCGCGCGATTCCTCGTCACCGGGACGTATCGACAGGACGGCAACGGGATCCACGTCTCGGCGCAGCTCAGCGATTCCATGACGCGAGGCGAGCTCTGGTCGGCATCGTTCGATCGTGGGGTGACCGACTTCGGCGCGCTGCCTGGTGAGATCTCGAGGACGATCGCCGCGACACTGCGCGCGCGCTATCCCGGGCGCTTCGGCGAAGCGAGTCGCCCCACGCGCCTGGTGGGCACGACGAACGCGGCGGCACTCGAGCAGTATCTCATTGGCCAGGCGCAGCTGAGACGCCGTGGACCCGGAGTGAGGCTGGCGGTGTCGAGCTTCGAGGCGGCGATCAAGCTCGACCCCCGGTTCGCTCGGGCGCACGCAGCGCTCGCGAACGCCCTCATGTTAGTCCCGTTCTTCTACGGAGCTCCGGTCGAGCAGGTGTCGGCGCGAGTCAGCACCGCCGCGCAGAAGGCGCTCGATCTGGATAGCACCCTCGCGGACGCACACACCGCGATGGCAATGCTGTACGTGACCAGCGCACAGTGGACGAAGTTCCTGGCGGAATCCGAGCGGTCGATTGCGCTCGAACCCGACAACTTCGACGTGCACTTCGTGTACGGCCGCCAGTTGGTCCACATGGGCCGAATCGCCGATGCACTTCAGCATTTCGCGCGCGCCAAGGAGCTCGAGCCGGTCTCACCACTGCTTACCGCCTGGACGTCGTACGCGCTCATGCTGAGCGGCCAGACGGACTCCGCTTGGAAGGGAATCGAGCAGGCGATGAGCCTCGACTCGACGTTCTTGCCGGTGATCAACATCGGGTCGACCGTGGCCCTGGCGACAGGCCACGACGATGTCGCGCGCCGCCTGATGGCGGTCGCGCTGCCCGTTGGCTTCATGTCGACCAAGCCGTACGTGATGGCGAGGCTGGGCGACACGACGACGGCGATGCAACTCGTTTCCGCGATGGAATCGAACAACCCGCGCCCGTGGTTCACCGACGCACAGCGCGCTACAGTCAGGCTTGCAATCGGCGATAGTGCCGGTGCACTGACTGCCCTCGAGCAATCGGCGCGGTCGAGCGGAGGCCTTTGGGAGGTACTAATGTCTCCCGCTGGTCCGGCGTTCGACCCGGTGCGACACACTGAGCGCTTCGCAGCCCTCATGCGGCAGGCAGGTCTGGACGTCCAGACGTTCAACGCACTGCGCGCGAAACAACCGCGTTAGGCCACGAGGCGCGTCGTCTCGACGATCGAGGGCGACTGATCCCGGCGTCTTACGCGCTCAGCGGCCTCCAGATGCCAAGCCGATAGCCATCCGGATCGACGACCCGCAGCATGCGAACGCCCCACGGCATATCGGCCGGCTCCTTGGCGAGCGTCCAGCCCTTCGATTTGATGCGCTCGGCGATCGCATCGACGTCCTGGGCGGTGTCGAACGTGATCGAGAAGCCCTCGCCTTTCGTCCGCTCCCACCCTCTGCCACCGTCGTCCTGGTTGAGAAAGATCCTGGCGGTTCCCGAACGCACGGTGGCTGCCGCCGGCTTCCCGTCGCGCTCCCTGAGGTTGTCTACAGTGAACCCGAGGACGTCGCGGTACCACGCGACGCTCTGCAGGAGGTCCTTTGCGGTCAGCGAAATGAGTACGCTGCGCGTGTCGAGCGGATCGAGGGCCGCGGCGCGTGCGTCGGCGGCGGTTGCTTCGGTGGTCATCAAACCTCGTCAGAGTTGTGGTAGCTCATGTTGGTCGGCGCGCAAAGCTAGCTCACCGACTGTCCGGCGGCAGCGTCCACCCGCGAAACTTGTAGTAGCGCTCCTTGGGCTCGCCCGTCCATCCGTTGATGCCCTGTCGTGGAAGCCACCAGCCGTGAATCACGAGCACGAGCGCCAGCGGTATGGCGATGACGAGATAGGACCACGGCCGCCCGAACTGAACGGCGATGAGCCGAGTGACGGCGAGGAAGACAATCACCTTCGCCACGCGTCGCCACTTTGGCGTGCGCTCCTCGAAGTGGCCGAAGAGGATATTGCCGACGGCGAAGATCGTCGCGACGAGGGCGACCTCAAACCAGGAATCCATGGTGCGGGGAGTAGAGGTCGAGCTGGACAACAGGAGACGTGTACGTCAGCACGCCATCGACGACGCGGGCTGGCGGCGCCAGCTCATGGAGCGCGGTAGCGCCCGCATCCTGAATGTGCCGCACCTCGTAGCCAAGCGCCACGAGCACGTCCGCGATGATGCGGCGGTGACACCGCCACCAGAGCAGCTCCGCGCACATGATCGCGGTCCGCAACCCCGACGAGATCATCGACAACTCGAACAGCCCCTCGGCGAACTCCTCGCTCACGGTGTGGTCGGCATATCCACGGAACGCCTCGTTCTCCCATGCATCGTTAGGCGACGCGGGATCCGGCCGTCGCCTGCCGCCGAGCGCTTCGATCCACTGGTAGCTCACCCCCGCGTCGCGCAGCGAGCCCTCCAGCGCCGCCGAGCCGAACTGCGGCAGGCGCCGGGATCCGGGAAAGCGACGGACGTCCACGACCGCCTCGATCTCGTGCGCGGCCAGCACGTCGATGAATTCCTCTGCCGTGCGGGTCGAATGCCCGATCGTCCAGACCGTCACGCGAGCGGGCGCCGCGCCAACACCTGGAAGATGCGCGGCGTGCTCACGAGCGTATCGGAGCGAGTGAGGAACGCATCCAACGCTTGGGTCAACACCTCGAGCTCGGCGTTCGTCGCGAGCCCGGCTGCGGTGAGCGCGGGTGCGACGTTATCGAGCGTGATACGATGGATGTGCTTTGCCTCGCCATCGAGGTACACCGGCTGCACGTGGGAGAGGTGCAGCTCCGCCAGTCCGACCTCGCGGAACAGACCTGGAAGCTTCGGCCCGATCTCGGGGTCGGCGCCCCTCGAGCGAACAACTCGGTTGTACAGCTCGACGAATTGTTCGAGCGCCGGAGAATGCGGGTGCGAGAACACGCCCGCATGGTCGATGTCCTCCACCACAATGACGCCGCCGGGCCGGGCCGCGCGCACCATTCGCCGCAGGACCGCCGCCGGATCACGAAGGTGCGTCAGCAGGAATCGGGCGTAGACCAGATCGTACTCGGCGTCATCCTCGAGCTGCTCGACATTCGACGCGTGAAACTGGACGTTGTTCAGGCGGTCGCGGTCCGCGTCCTCTCGAGCGAACTGCACCTTGACGTCGTCCTGATCGACGCCGTTGACGCTCCCCGATGGCCCTACAAGGCGCGCCATCGCCAGGCTGACGTCCCCGGCCCCGCAGCCGAGGTCCAGACAGCGCATGCCTCGCGTGAGGCCGGCGGCGACCAGCAGCCCCTCGGTGGTGGGCCACATCGCCCGGGCAATGACGCTCATTCGCGATCGCCCGTGTTCGCCTCCCCGAATCACGTAGCTCGTGCTCACCTGACCTCCCTGTCGGCCACAGCATTGCCGGTCATTGGCTTGACCCTGAATCACCCGCAACGGCGAACAGTGATACCGGATCGACGGTAACGCGGCCATAACGCACGATGAGATGCAGATGCGGGCCCGTGACTCGGCCCGTCGCTCCGACCTTACCGATCAGCTCACCCCGCTCGACTGTGTCACCCTCCGCGACCAGTTGTCGGGAAAGGTGCAGGTAGGCGCTCGTCAGCCCAGCGCCGTGATCGATATAGATCACGTTGCCACCGAGGTAGAACCGACCAACGATGCGCACCACGCCCCGGTTAGCGGCGCGCACGGGTGCACCGGTGGCGCCGGCGAAGTCGGTGCCCATGTGGCGCGACGTAACGGTGCCGTTGAATTCCCGACCCCGGCCGAATCCGCTCGTTATGCGCGAGTCTCGTGGGTGGAGGAAGGGCTTCCTCCAGAGCCGTGGGGTCTCGTGCGACGCCACGGCCACCGCGTTCGCGCGGTCTGCCTCGCGTTTCATTCTGGCAGCGAGCGCGGAATCGGGTGGCCGTCCGAAGGTCGGAGCGACGGTCAGGCGCTCGACGGGGTACTCACCCCCAGTCGCCGCAATGCGGGCGTGGAGCGTGTCCGTTCGTTCGCCGGAGTTGCAGAGCACCTGGATACCTAACGAGTCGGCCGCATCGATCGGCACGGCGGCAAGCGATTCGACCGATGTCGTGCCTGCCACCGTTGAGAAATGCAGCGCTTCACCGGCGACGACGCCCGAAAGCGTCGCTCCCGTCGGCACGCCGGAGACGCGCACGCGGAAGAGCGCACCCTGACGCGGGCCCGTGGGCTCCCACGAGATCGCGGTAGAGTCGCCGCAGGCGGTCGCGCGCCGGGGCCCGCCATCGCGCGTCGCACGGGGTTCGCTGCACATTGCGGCCGTGACCATCGCGACGGCGGCAACCAGGAAGATCGACCGGGTGGGCATTGGCGAAAGTTACCGTTGCCGTCGCCGTAAGGTCGCGCGTCCCGGATCGTGCCACGCAGCACTTACCTTCGTCGTGCGGCGATGGCCGCACGCACCCTGTCCCACCCCTCGGGGTGCTCACCGTACACACCGTCCTTCCATTCGTTCAGGAAGTAGTCGACCGACACGCCGTGCTCGTTCACCAGGCCGAGGTTCGCGCCCTTCTCGATCAGGTAGAGCGCGGACTCCCACTGGCGGGTGGAGATGAACTCGACGACCGGCGACGTTCCGTTCGACTGTCGCCGATCCACATCCGCACCACCGTCCACGAGCGCGCGAACCATCTCGGGATCGTTGTTGACGGTGAACAGCGGCGTGTTGCCGCTCTGTGGATCCACGACATTCGGGTCCGCGCCGTGCGCGAGCAGCAATCGCATCGCTTCGTGCGCGGCAGGCGAGCGCCCGAAGAGCGTGTAGCTAACGAGGTCCTCCCCACTGCCCATGCGAGTCGCGCGAGCATCGGCGCCAGCGTCGAGGAGGACTCGCACGGGGCCGGCGCTGCCTCCCTTCTCCCGCACCAGCACGAGCGCATACGCGAGAAGATCGTTGCCGCGTTGATCCTTCGCCGCCGGTGGTCGCTGGCCTTTCAGCAGCCCGGTGAGCGTCGCCGTGTCGTTCTGCGCAATCGCTCGGGCCAACGCCGCCGCGGTGGCATCCGTGAAGTTACCCACGTTAGACTCGGCGACGGCATAGCTCCGAGCTCGCTTCGCCCTGATGAGTGGATCAGCGATGAGAAAGACGAGCGGCCACGCCATGATCACCGCCATCGTGACGAGCCCGGTCAGTGATTGCCTGCGGGCGGCGATGCGCACGCCAACAGCAGCACCTGCGAGGAGGATGATCATCAGGAACGCAGCCAGCCCGCCGAGGCCGCGGCCCTCGGGGCCCGATCGCTCGGTTGCCATCCGGATCATGGCGTAGAGCGCGAGAATCGCGAGAGCGCCCCAGAGCGACCAGTCGACCTTGGTCATGATGGCGGTGACCATCTTACGCTTGGTCTCGGGTTCGATACCTTCGTTCGGCATCGGCTGCCGGTGTTCGGGTGATCGATGCGCATCGAGCATACGTCGATTCGACCGGTCTCGTCCAGCGCGCGCAGATCATTCTCCAGCGGCTGTGATCCATAGCGCCCGTCGTGCCCTTCGCTTCCGGAGTCTGCCATGCTCACGCCACGCCGCTCCGCCCTCGTTCTCCTCGTCGCTCTCGCAGCCTGCCGCGCCGCCAGCGATTCGCCCACCGCGCCTAACGTCACCGCGCCGATCGGCGGTGCGGCGTTCGCCAAGCCCGTCGATCCAGGCTACAAGGTCTATCAGGATGGCAACACGATCGACGCGCAGACACAGCCGAGCGGCGGCGCGTACCTCGCCGGTGGCGGCACCGACGTCGATGCCGGCATGGTCTGGCTCATGGGGCAGGGCGGAACGCGGAGTGCTGGCCAGTACGGCGATGTCGTGGTGCTCCGCACCAGCGGCAGTAACGGCTACAACAAGTACCTCGTTAGGCTCGGCGCCAATTCAGTCACCAGCATCGTGATCACGTCCGTCGCCGGCGCGAACAGCGACGTCGTGACGAACGCGATCGCGAAAGCCGAGGTCGTGTTCATTGCCGGCGGCGACCAGTCGACCTATGTGAACCTCTGGCGCGGTACCGCACTTCAGACGGCGGTCAATGCGCGCGTGGCGCAGGGGTATCCGATCGGGGGCACGAGTGCGGGGCTCGCGGTCCTCGGGCAGTATGTCTACGCGGCGCTGAACGCTTCGGCCCAGTCGGACATCGTCCTGCAAAACCCGTTCGACTCATCCGTGACGCTGCAGTCCGCGCTGTTCAACGTGCCGTTGCTCGCGAACGTGCTCACGGATTCGCATTTCCAGACGCGCGATCGCATGGGACGGCTGCTCGTGTTCCTGGCGCGTCTGCAGGAGGACGGCATGGCGTCGGCGCCGCGGGCGATTGCGGTCGACGAAGGGTCGGGTGTCGGCGTCTCGGCCGACGGCATTACAACCACGTTCGGCACCGGTGTCGGGGCCTACTACCTGAGCGTCGCGAAGAACGCCAAGCGTGTCTGCGAAGCGAATACGCCGCTCACGTACTCACTGGTGAGCACGGTGCACGTGACGAACGGGGGGAACTTTACGCTTGGCAGCTGGACGAGCACCAGCAGCTCGCCGTACGCGCTCAGCGTGTCGAACGGCGTCGTGTCGTCGTCGACGGGCTCGATCTACTGACCGGGTCAGTCCCCTCCGTACGCGAGCTCGTCCATCTTCGCCGCGAAATCAGTCCACGAGATGCGCTTGCGCCGATGCCGTCCACCACCCTTCCAGTAGAAGCCTCCTCGCCCGATGTCCACCTCGCCGAGCTTTTCGCCGCGCGAGTAGATGTAGAGCTCGAGGCCACTTCCCGCCTTCGTGAGCTCCGGAACGTTGAGGTTCACGTAGACCGCGTGCTTCCGTTCGATGTGCCTCGCTTTCGATCGCTTGCGCATTGGCAGTGAGACCGAGGTTGGTGTTGATGTTCGCTACACAACGAGGTCAGTTCGAGATCACGTTAGGCACCTTCCGCTGCTGCAGCATGGTGTTGAACGCCGCGACGTCCCCCGCCATCACGCGGTCGAACTCCGTCTTCACCGCCCTGACCTGAGCGCGCAGCAGGTCAGCCACCTGCTTCTGACTCTCCGTCGGCGCGAAGTCGCTCGACTCGATCTCGCCGGCCAGGTACTGCAGCTGCTCGCTGATCCGCTCCGGCCATCGCAGCGCGTCCTGCCCCCGACCCGTCGCCCGCGTCTGGAACAGCTTCCGCTCCACCACACGAAGCTTCAGGTCGAGCGAGTCTGCCGCCGTGATGACGTCCTTCCGCGTGGAGTCCCCACCCATGGTCGACTTCAGCGCGGCAAGCTGCCCCCGCACGTTCTCGAGCGCGTTGATCATCGCTACTGCGCTGTCGAGATCGGCCGCAACGTTCCTGACCACCGCGATGTTCTCGGTGAGCGTCGCCTCGGTCCCGCCGGTGTTCGGGTCCTTCTTCACCACGAGGGGCTGCGACTCGCTCGTACCCGCGATCTTGACGGTGTAGGTCCCCGGCGCGACCAGCACACCGAGCCGCCCAATTCCGGGAGCGTCGCGGCCCTCGAGGGACACAGAGAACCACGGCGCGAACTCGGGGCTCGTCCGAATCTTCGCCTGCTTCGTCAGGTCCCCGCGGAGATTCCACCACACTCGGTTGATGCCGGCGTTCTTGGGCGCCTTGAGCGTCCGAACCACCGCGCCACTCGCATCCGAGATCGTGATGCTCACACTGTCCTTCGACACGATCGTCTTGCCGGCACTATCGCGAACCGTGCTGTCGCTTCCCTTCTTCAGAAAGAAGTTGATCGGCGCGCCGTACGGCGGTGCGTAGCCGGCGCTCGCATCGTACGAGACCGCGAAGGGTTGCTCGGTGTTCTGCAGCCGATACGCCAGACGCGGCGGGAAGAGGTGCACGTCCTTCGCGGTGACGTTGGCGCCTAACGTCCGGAGCGGCGTGATGTCATCGAGAATCCAGAAGCCTCGGCCATACGTCGCCACCACGAGATCGCTATAGTGCGGCTGCACCACGATCCAGTACACCGGCGCGTGCGGCAGATTGTTCTGAAGCGGCTGCCAGCTCCCGCCATCATTGAACGAGACGTAGAGGCCGCCCTCGGTGCCGAGGTACAGCAGGCCACGCCTAACGGGGTCCTCGCGCACCACGTGCGCGTACGAGAGTGGCGTCTTCGCGAGGCCCGTGGTGATGAGCCTCCACGTCTTCCCGAAATCCGTCGTCTTGTAGACCCATGGGTCACGGTTGTTCACCTGATGGCCATCGACGGTGAGGTACGCCGTGCCGACGTCATACCTCGACGGCTCGATATTCGAGATCGTCCCCCAATCGAGCAGACCGGGAATATTCTTCGTGACGTCGGTCCAGGTGGTGCCGCCGTCCCGGCTGACGTGAACGAGTCCGTCGTTCGTTCCTGCCCACAACACCTTCGCGTCCATCGGCGACTCGCCGATCGCGAACACTACGCCCGCGTACTCGACGCCGATGTTGTCAGGCGTCAGGCCGCCTGAAATCTTCTGTCGCGATTTGTCGTTCCGCGTCAGGTCCGGCGAGAGCTCCTTCCAGTGGTTGCCGCCATCGCTCGTCATGTGCACGTGCTGGCTCCCCACATACAGCACGTTGTGATCGTGTGCGCTGAGCGTGAGTGGCGCCGTCCACACGAAGCGGTACTTGAGGCTCTCCGCCGCCCACCCGATCGTCGCCAGCGGCCAGATCTCCACCGTCTGCACGAGTTTCGTCCGCCGATCGTAGCGGGTGATGATCCCGCCCATCGACCCCGAGCCCGACCCGCTCGACCACACGAGGTTGCCGTCCACGGTGTCCGGGATCGCCCAGCCACTCTCGCCACCGCCGACGGTCTCCGAATGTCCTCGGCTGATCGTCGGGAAATCGAACCCCGCTCCGAAGAAGTCACCCCCGCGCGGATTGCTCGGCACCATCGCCGACGGTCCATCCTGACGGTTGCCGTAAACGTTGTACGGAACGCGGTTGTCGACCGTCGCGTGGTACATCTGCGCGAGCGGCAGCTGCGTCACGATCCATGATTTGCCGCGGTTGATCGAAACCGACACGCCGCCGTCGTGACTCACGACCATGCGGTTGCCGTTCGTCGGGTCGATCCAGATGTCGTGATGGTCCCCGCCAGGCGTCTCCGTGAATGGCGGGTCGATGATCGTGGCGCCGCCGTCGAGCGTCTTGGCCCAGTTGGAGGTGAGAAAGTACGCCTCGTTAGGATTGTCGGGCGACACGCCCATTCTATTGTAGTAGTGCGTACGTCCGGCCACCTGACGGTCGTGGTTCACGAGCAACCACGTGTCGCCACCGTCGTCCGACCTGAACAGACGGCCGCTGTCCGTTGACTTGCCCTCGGGCGTGGGCACACCATCGCCGGTCTCGATGAGCGCATAGATTCGGCTGGGCATCGCCTTGCTGATGCCGAGTCCAATCTTGCCGACGGTCCTGGACGGCATTGCCGAGCCGGTGAGCTTTTTCCAGGTCGTCCCGCCATCCGTGGACTTCCAGATGCCGCTCCCGGCGCCGCCGCTGTGGCGCCCCCACGTCTTGATCTCGATCTGCCAGAACCCGGCGTAGAGGATGCGTGGGTTCGTCGGGTCCATCACGATGTCGGATGCGCCGGTGGAGTCGTTCACGAACAGCACGCGGTCCCAGGTCTTGCCGCCGTCGCTCGACCGGTAGATCCCGCGCTCCGGTTGCGGGCCGTAGGCGAAGCCTAACGATGCCGCGTAGACGAGGTCCGGGTTCGTCGGGTGCACGACGATTCGCGAAATGCGCCCCGTATTCTCCAGGCCCGCACGCTTCCACGTTTTTCCGGCGTCGGTCGAGCGAAACATTCCCCAGCCGGCGGAGATGTGGCTGCGCGTGAATGGCTCGCCTGTCCCCGCGTAGACGACATTCGGATCGCTCGGTGCAACGGCCAGCGCCCCGACCGACGACACCGGCTGCGAATCGAACACCGGTGACCAGTGAATCCCGCCATCGGTGGACTTCCAGAGTCCCCCTGAGGCAGCGCCGGCGTAGTAGGTGTTCGGGTCGCCGGCGACGCCGGTCACCGAGGTGACGCGATTCCCCTCGGGGCCGATGTACCGGTAGGTCAGTCGCTGGTAGACCGCGGTATCGGCCTTTTCCGGGGTGACTTCCTTGAGCTCCTCACGGGGCTTGTTCTGGGCCGCAGCGACGGAGGCGGAGGCGAGCAGCACGGCCGCAGAAAGTGTTCGACGCATGAACGCACCGTGACGTAAAGGGTCGGAGAATGTAGCGCAGTCCGTGTCGGGGGACAAAGCAGGTCAAGCTGGCAAGCTACCGCGATGCCTGACTCGGCTTCCCGACGAGAGTCGGCGCACGATTGAGCCGCGGCCAGTACAGCGTTTCGATCGCGCGGAGGTGGCGGAGCTCGTGCCCGGCAATGTGAAACGCCAGCCCGCGAACCGACGCCTCGTAGCCATTGACTGTCCCGCGATACGTCCACGCGTCGGCCGAAAGTCCGTCCAACAACGTCAGCGTCGCGTTGCGCACGGCCGAGTACTCGGTGAGGAGCGACGCCCAGGATCGTCGGGTCGCAGACGCCTCCGTTGCATACTGCTTTTCGTCGAACCCATCCAACAACCGAGTGTCCCGCCGCGCAAGACAGAGCATCCGGTAGCCGAACACGCGCTCGTCGTCGGCCAGATGCGCGACCACGTCCTTGAGCGTCCACTTGTCCGGTGCGTAGGTAACGCCGTCGACGGCATCGTCGTTCACGCTCTCGAGCAGGGCGAGCACGCGCTCGGCCTGCGACGCGAGCGCCGCGAGCGCGTCATCGCCGGCCACGTGCGCGATGTCCGTCGCGGCATACGCGGCGAACTCGCCGGGCAGCGGTCGTCCGCTCTGGACGTGTGTGGGTGAAAGCAGCATCGGGCCTGGCACCCGGTTGCGCTCAGCGTCGCTCGGCATCGGTCAACCTAACGAGTCGTGCACGCACGTCACGAACCCTCGGCTGCAGCTCCGCATCCGCGCCGCTCCACAACTCGACGAACTTGTTGTAATAGGACGCGGCGTTGGCGCGGTCGCCCTTTTCTTCGTAGAGCTCCCCCAGCCGCTTGTACACGGGAGCCAGGTACAGGCCATCGCCGTCGATCGCCAGTCGACGCCACGACGGAGTCGCGACAAACCGCTCCAACATGACGATCGCGGAATCGGGCATCCGCGCCTGATCGAACGCACGGCCAAGCGTCATGTAGATGCAGATGCTGCAGCCCTCGATGGGGCCGTCGGGACGACGATCGCCGCGCCTGAACTCCTCGATCGCGTCACGCGGGCGCCGCTCGGCCAGCGCGATCTCTGCGAGCGCGGTGTGCCGATCCGGCTCGAAGTACCGCCGCAGTGTCGTATCTCTCACTTCGCTGTCGAATTGCGCGAGCACCGCACGCGCTCGGTCCGCACGACCGGCAAGCGCGTAGGCCGTCGCGATCCCGAAGTAGTTCCGGTCGTCCACCGGCAGTGATCGCAGCGGCACGCGGGCCAGAAGGGCGTCGAGTCGTTGCACCGCACGCACCGGCTGCGTATCGAACCACGCATCGATCAACGAAGCCGTCACCGAGTCCTCGATCGGAGAAATCGGCATGTTGCGCTGCTCGTCCTCCAGCCGCGCCTCGCCGAAGAGCCGCGCGCTCTCGGCAAGTCGCCCCTCCCGCAGTGCCAGTGTCGCCACCGCTCTCGTTGCGATCGACCGATTAGTCGTGGTCTTCGACGTACGCATGCGACGGAAGCGAGCGGCGGCGGAGTCCACGTTGCCGCGCGCATACGATAGCGTCGCAGACGAAAGCTCGAGTCCCGCGATGTCCCCGAAGCGACGCCGCGTCTCGTCATACATGGCCAGGGCCTCGTCCGTCCGACCCAGTTCAACGAGAGTCCGGATGACCCCGCCGAACGCCAGCGAGCTGGATGAGTCCAGCACGATGTCACGCCGAAAGGCCGTATCGGCGCGCGCGTACTCACGCCGGGTCGAATAATCCACACCGAGGTTGTTGAAGAGGCCCGCTTCGTCGGGATAACGACGAGCCATCTCTTCCTCCGCCGCGATCCCGCGCCCTCGATCCCGGCCGGGTCCGAGCGCGAAGTCCGCGAGAACCCGAAGGCGGCCGGCCTCTGTGAGTCGATCCCGAAATCGATACGCATGCGCCATCGCCGAGTCCTGTCGATCCCGCGGCATGTTCGCGTTGAAGTAGACGATGCTGAGCTTGCGCCAGGCCGCCGCGAACGCCGTGTCGATGCGCACCGCTTCCTCGAGCGGCGCTACCGCTCCACCGAAGTCGCTTTCAACGTCGTTGATCCGAACGCCCTCCGCATACTTCTTTAGGGCCTCGAGGGACGGCGTCGTCACTTGCACGAGGGGAGGGCCAGCGTGCACGGTCCGGAGGGACTCTCCGATCTTGCCACGAAGCTGCCGGGCAAGCTTGTCGATCGTCGGGAGGAGGTCTTTCGGACTATCGGCGGTCTCGCGGAAGGACGCGAGCTCCGCGCCGGAATCGGCCGTCACGAGCCGGAGCGTCACCACGTAGCCGGCGCCTAGCGGGGTGACGTCCCCGTCGACGACGGCCTTCGCCCCCTCGCGCTGCGCAATCTCGCGAGCGACGGCGAGATCGACGGGCGTCCCGGGCTCGCGCTCCATGCGGCGAAGCGTGGCCGCGATGGCCGAGGGCGACAGTATCCCAATGACATCCGACTGTCCGAGCTGCGCGCGCACGGCTTCGCTCACGACGGCGCCCAGTGCGGAATCCGCACCGCGGACGCGGAAGTCGGTGACAACCAGCCGGTCGCGTTCGCCAAGCCTACCTGCGGCGAGCAACGACCCGGCCGGCCCGATGCCTAACGCGCGCAGCAGCATGAAACCACCAATAACGACGATGAACGCGCTCACCGCCAGGACGCCGCCCAACCACGTCCGACGCCAGCTCACGTGAGGCGTTACCTTCACGGCAAGCGACGCCATCGGCCCACCGGGGATCGACGGGACGAGCGTCCCACGCGGAGTCAACGTCGGCGTTGCCGTCGCGACATGACGGGCGACGCGATGTACATAGGCCGTGAACAGAATGACCGGCAGACCGAGCGCCATGACCACGAGCGCGCCCGGAAAGACCCAATCCGGGAGGCCGACGGCGGCGATGGCAAGACGGGCCAGGACCGCCACGGCGATGAACGCTGCAGCGTAAATCGCGAGCGATCGCCACAGCATGCCGCGGGCACCTAACAAGATCGGCGGCGCCGACGGCATTGCTCCCGCGCTCGTCACGGCGTCCAGCGCACGCAGGACGTCGGCGGCGCCCTGAGGTCGGGCCCCCGCCTCCTTTTCCAGGCATCGCATCACGAGATCGGCAAGCGGCGCGGGCGTATCGGTGCGGAGCTCGGCAATCGCCTGCGGCGGCTCGCTGAGATGCGCTGCCACGATTCGCTGAGGCGTGCGATCGGTGAACGGCGGACGGCCGGCGAGCAGCTCGTAGACCATGCACCCGAATGCGTACACGTCGGCGCGGTGATCCAGGCTCGGATCCCCGACGGCCTGCTCCGGTGCCATGTACGCCGGCGTGCCGATGGATGTGCCGAGGTCCGTGAGCGTGGCGCTCCCATGGTCGCCGCCGGAACGCGCGGCCGAGATTGCCTTGGCGATCCCGAAGTCCGTCACGACCGCGGTGCCACCACTCAGGAGGACGTTGTCCGGCTTGATGTCGCGGTGGACGATCCCACGGTCGTGGGCGTATTGCAGCGCCTTCGCCACGTCGCGGGCGATGCCAACGACCTCGGATATCGGGAGGGCCCCGCGCCGCGCGAGGTGCGCCCGCAGCGATTCGCCCTCCACGAACGGCATCGTGTAATACGGCAGCCCGCCCGTCTCCCCCACCGTCAGTACAGGGACGATGTTCGCCTGCTGGAGGGAGGCGACCGTCTGGATCTCGCGCTCGAACCGGTCCGCCGACACGCCCGCGGCCAGCTCGGGGGACAAGACCTTCACCACCACCTTCCGGCGGAGCCGCGTCTCCTCGGCCGTGAAGACGCGGGACATGCCCCCGCCACCGAGCTCACGCTCGAAGGTGTAGGCCGCGCCGAGGGTCGACTCCAGCTGGGTACGGAGATCCATGCGGATTCCGGTCGCGTAAGGTCCGGTCAGGATGCGGCACTAAGCTAGGCCGGCGTGGGATCGGAAACCAGTTCGTAATGATTCCGTAAGAAGCGGAATGGAAACCCTGACGCAGGACATCCGCTACGCCGTGCGCGGCCTCCGGAAGGCTCCCGGCTTCACGCTGGTCGCGCTGCTGACCCTTGCCCTCGGCATCGGCGTCAACAGCTCGATCTTCAGCGTCGTCAACGCGATTCTGTTCCGCCCGCTGCCCGTCGCCCAGCCTAACGAGCTGGTCGACATCTACGGCCACCAGTCGACATCGAACACCCACGAGACCAGCTCGTATCCGAACTATGTCACGTACCGGAGCGAGACCACCACGCTCACGGACTTGATCGGGTACTCGAACTTCTTTGCGCACCTCTCGATCGAGGGAAGCTCCGACATCGTGGTCGGCGAGCTGGTGTCTGACAACTATTTCTCTTCGTTAGGTGTCCGTCCGGCTCTCGGCCGCACTTTCACGCGTCAGGAAGCCTCGGCCTTCGATGCCTCGGCGTATGCGGTCCTGAGCGATCGTTTCTGGAGGACGAAGTTCGCCGGGGCGCCCGACGTTGTGGGCAAGACCTTCAAGATGAACGGCATCGTCTACACGGTGCTCGGGGTCGCGCCGCCGGAATTCATCGGCACGATGCCCGCCGTCACGACTCAGATGTGGATCCCGATCACCATGGCGGAGAAGGTCGAGCCGATCGGCAATCAACGCGTGTTCGGCAAATCCACCGGCAACACCCGCTTCGAGCGCCGGGGCCAGCACTGGATGCGGCTCAAGGGTCGCATGAAGCCAGGCGTCACCGACGCCCAGGTGCGCGCCGAGTTCGAGGGGCTGGTGCGGCGACTCGGCGAGGAGTTCCCCGAGACCATGAGCAAGGAACGGATCAGCGTCGTACCCTCGCGCGACGTACGCATCAATCCCGACGTGGACTCCAAGATCGCGCCCGCCGGCCTCCTGATGGTCGCCGCGGTGGGCCTCGTGCTCGTGGTCGCCTGCGCCAATCTCGCGAACCTCATGCTCGCTCGCGCCGCTGGCCGCCGTCGCGAGATTGCCGTCCGCGCCGCGTTAGGCGCGGAGCGGTCGCGACTCGTGCGGCAGCTGCTGACGGAAAGCGTGTTGCTCGCACTCCTTGGCGGTGCGATCGCGCTGCCGCTTGCCGCCGCACTCTCCAGGGTCATTGCTCGCGTGCAACCCCCGCTTCCCATCGACCTCGGCCTCGCGGTGAGCCCCGACTGGCGCGTGCTCGTGTTCACGCTGCTCGTTGCCGTGTTCACCGGCGTGGTGTTCGGGCTGATCCCCGCCCTGCGGTCGTCGCGTCCGGATCTCGTGCCGGCGCTCAAGGACGCGAGCTCGGCGTCCAGGCGAAGGAGGTTCGAGCTGCGCGACACGCTCGTTGTCGTCCAGATCGCGGTGTCACTCGTGCTCGTCGTCGGCGGCGCGCTCCTCGTGCGCAGCCTCGCCGCGGCGGGTCGCGTCCCGCTTGGCTACGATGGCGACCGCACGGCGTATCTCTCGCTCGCCCTCGAGATGAACGGCTACGATCGCGCGCGTGGCGGCCAGTTCCTCGAGGAGGGCGTCCGGCGCCTGCAGTCGTTGCCGCAGGTGGAGGCAGTCGCGCTCACGAGCCGTCTCCCGCTGTCGCTCAACAACAATGGATTCTCGGTGTTCATCACCGGCCACGAGACGCCCGATAACCGGCCGATTGATATCGACGGTGCCTACGTGGACGAGCGGTACTTCGATGCGCTGCGCGTGAAGCTGCTCGCGGGCCGCAATATCGAGCCGGCCGACCGCGATGAGCGGCGCCGGGTGGTGGTCATCTCGAACGCGATGGCCCAGCGCTACTGGCGTGGTGAGCCCGAGAATGCGCTGGGCCGGGAGCTCCGCCTCGGCGCGGGCAGTGACCCGTACCAGGTGATCGGCGTGGCAGCCGACTACAAGGTCGACACGCCGGGGGAGAGCCCGAAGGCGTACCTCCACCTGCCGCTCAGCCGCCAGGAGACGTTCGGCAATTACATCGTCAGGACGTCCGCCAACGGGAGCGCCATGGTGCCGGTGCTGCAGCGCGAGCTACGGACGCTCAATCCGGAGCTGGTCTTCCTCGACAAGGGAACCGAGCGCGATCTTGCAGACGTTAGGCTCTTTCCCGTGCGAGCTGGCGCCTGGCTGATCGGCGCGTTCGGTGCGTTGGCGCTCGTGGTGGCGGCGGTGGGCCTTTACGGCGTCATCGGCTACTCGGTCAGCCGGCGCGTCCGCGAGATCGGCATCCGCAAGGCGCTCGGCGCCCGACCCGGACAGCTTCTCGGGATGGTGCTCGGCGAAGGGATGGTGTTGGTGATGATCGGCGGTGTGATCGGGGTGGTGCTCGCTGCCGGTGCGGCTCAGGTGCTGTCGAGCGTGCTGTTCGTTGGTCCGTTCGACGCGGTGAGCTTCTCGATCGCGTTCGGCGTGCTGGCGGTAGTGGCGCTGGTGGCGAACGCTGTCCCCGCGCGCCGAGCAGCGAATGTCGACCCGATGGTCGCGTTGCGGTCGAGCTAAATCGACCGCTCGTCGCATCGAACCGTTCGGTGCGGGAATTTTGGCCTGCACCGCATGGTCTTTTCCGTTCCTGAGACTGTGTACCAACAACACCAGGAACAACGAAAGGACCACTCTCATGCAAATACATTTCCGCGGCGCGTCCAGGTTTCTCGCGCCGCTCGCGATCGCAGCACTCGCCGCGTGCGGCGGCGGATACTCGCCCACTGCGCCATCGGACCCGGGCCCGACGGACCCGAACCCCGTAGCGGCGGCGACCGTCCAGGCCACACCGTCGGAGCAGTTCACGCCCGGCCGTATCAACCTCACCGTCGGCGGCACCGTGACGTACGCGTTCGGCTCACTGGCCCACAACGTCTTCTTCGACAACGCGCCGACCGGTGCGCCCGAGAATATCACGGCGCCGAGCTCGAACAAGTCGGTGACGCTGACGTTCAATACGAAGGGGACGTACGTCTACAACTGCCACATCCACCCGGGGATGCGGGGGACTGTCGTCGTACAGTAGCCGTGGCTTGGCGTCCGGCGGCGGCAGCGGAGTTTTGAGTCGGCAGTTGCAAGTCGTGTGTGGTGAGTTCAACAGCGCAGGAAGACTCAATACCGATCGACTCTCGACTGCAGGCTCAAACTCCATTGCCGCCGCCGGACCCAGGCCAGGCTGATGCGCCGTTAGGCAGCCTGCAGCTCGCGTGCAACGTCCTCGAGGCGATCGTAGCTGATCGCCGCTCCGCGCTCCATGCCGGATGACAGCACCATATCGCGGATGGCCTTCGACGGGTAGCTCGCGATGACGGTCACGCGCGTCTTCCCAGCCTCCTCGGTGAACGTCGTCGTCACGAGCGATCCATCGGGGTACGGCTCCATGAGCTCCGTGTAGACGAGACGGTCCGGTGGCGTGATCTCGTGGTATTCGCCGTGGAAGGCAACTTCGCCCTTCGGGTGGCGGTTCACGAATCGCCACTTCCCGCCCACGCGGAGGTCGACCTCACAGACCGGCACGGAGTACCCGTTGCCGAGTTGCCCCCACCAGCGGGCGATGTGCTCGGGTTTGGTCATCGCCTCGAATACCAGTGCGCGAGGCGCGTCGAAGAGACGCGTTAGGCAGATATCGGTCTCCGACGTCGTGGTGACCTTGAAGGTCTCGCTATTTGCGGCGGCGCTGACGGGCATGTTTCGTCTCCTTCGTCTGAAGTTCCTTGAGGTAGGTGTCGAGGCGGTCGAGGCGGCCTTCCCAGATGGCTCGATAGCGTTCGGCCCATTCGGCGACGTCCTTGAGAGGCGCGGCCTCGAGGCGGCACGGTCGGAGTTGGGCTTCACGTCGCCGCGAGATCAGCCCCGCGCCTTCGAGCACACGGAGGTGCTTGGAGATGGCGGGCATGGTCATGCGGAACGGCGCGGCGAGCTCCGTGACCGTGCATTCACCCATGGCGAGCCGGGCGAGAATCGCGCGCCGCGTGGGGTCGGCGAGGGCGGCGAACGTCGTGCTGAGTCGGTCGGGGGTCATCTGTATTTAACCATACGGTAATTTAACTATGTGGTTAAATACACTGCCCACCCTGGTCCTGTCAAGCAGCCGCTTCTTGCTGCTTGCCGCCTGCCGCCAGTGGCCTGCCGCCTGCCACCATCACTGCGCCAACAGGATGCCGCCCGCGCCGACCAGCGCAACCAGCACCGCGCCCGGCACGGCGAACCGGAGCCAGCGGTCATATCCCACTCGCGCTCCGAGCACCATCGCGAGCAGCGCGCCGTTGGTCGGCGTGATCATGTCCATGAGTCCGGCGCCGGTCTGGTATGCGATGACCGCCGCGTCCCGCGAAATCCCGAGCAGGTCGCACAGCGGAGCCAGAATCGGCATGGTCAGCACGGCCTGACCACTCATGGTCGGCAGTGGAACGTGCAGCAGTGCCTGCGCGGGAATCATGAGCAACGCGGCCAGCGGTCCTGGCGCCCGCGCGAGCGACGTCGCGAGCCCATAGACGATCGTGTCCATCACGCGGCCGTCCGACAGGACGACACTGATCCCTCGCGCTACGCCAACGAAGAGCGACGCGGCGAGCAGTCCCTCCATGGCCTTGAGGAAGACGACGGCGCTCTCCGAGAGTGTGTGCCCGGCCACCAGCGCGATGACGAAGCCCGCGACGAGGAAGGTCGCGGACAGCTCGTTGAAACCCCAGTCCCATCGAATGACGCCGATGACGTAGGGCACGAAAGGAGCGATCGCGAGCACCAGCAACACCACGTCGCGCTTGGTGGCAGGCGCGGTGTCTGGTGGTGCCTGCTCCGGACGCACGTCATCGCGCGACACCATCGCGAGCGTCCAGACCATCCAGACAGCGACCGCGACCACGAGCAGCGAAAACCTCAACACGGGTTGAGTCAGCGGTGGGAGCTCGGCGAAGCGGAGCGCGATTCCCGTCTGGAAGGGATTCGTCGGCCCGAAGGCCGAGCCGACGGCGGCCGCACCAACGCTGACGGCGAGTGTCGTCACGGCACCGAAGCCGAGGCGCGTGCATAACGCGAGGAGCACCGGGATGAGCGCGATGATCTCCTCTTGCATGTTCTCGAGCGCGCCGAGCGTCGCGAACACGAGGCTGACGAGGATGACGATGAGCCTCGGGCGTCGCGTGCGTCGGAGCAGGCTGCCGACGAGCCGAGCGAGCGCGCCGGTGGCATCGAGGAGCGCGAACGTACCGCCGACAAAGAGGATCGTCAGGATGACGTCTGCGCCGGAGATGATGCCTCGCGGCACAGCCATGAGCGCACCGCCCGGGCCCACCGGCGCCGCCTTCGCGGGCGTATACGTTCCGGCGATGACGACCGAGCGCTGAGTGACCGGATCCGTGCGCCGCTGGTAGAAGCCGGCCGGAATGACCCACGTGAGCGCCGCCGCCACGGCCACGCCGCCAAGGAGGAGGATCAGCGGATGTGGGAGCCGCGGGAGCGGGAGGCGCATTGCGCGGAGAACATACCGCTCACCGCGCGCGCCGACAAACCGCGTTGCGGCCGTGATTGCAGGGCGCCATGTTCGCGAACATGAAACCCATTGTCATTCTCGCCCTCGCTCTCGCGGCGTGCACACGCGCCTCCAGCGCTCCCACGCCTGCCCCCTCCTACCCCAACTCGTACGAGACGGTCATCACCGGCGGCAAGATCGTCGACGGAACCGGCAACGCCTGGTTTTACGGCGACGTCGGTATCGTCGGTGACCACATCGCCCGCATAGCGCCCGCCGGCATGCTCGCGAAGGCCTCGGCGCAGCGGCGCATCGATGCGCGCGGGCTGGTCGTCGCGCCAGGTGTCATCGACATCCAGGCCCACTCGGAGGAGCAGCTCCTGTACGGCGACAGCCGTGTCATGGGCATGATCACTCAGGGCGTGACGACGATGATCATGGGTGAAGGGGAAACACCCGGTCAGGTGTCGCAGACGATGTTCAACGACTACCTCAAGTCCGGCGACACCACGCACGCGGCGCTGTTCCGGTCATTCATCGGGCCGAAGGGCTTCGGCGAGTGGCTGCACGCCATGGAGCGTCACACCGCGTCGGTCAACTTCGGGTCTTTCATCGGGGCCGGTGGCATCCGGCAGTACGCGAAGAACATGGCGCAGGGTGCGCCGACGCCCGCCGAGCTGGACACGATGCGTACGGTCGTTAGGCAGGCCATGCGTGACGGTGCGTTCGGCGTCGCGAGCGCGCTGATCTACCCGCCGGGCAACTACGCCGGGACCGAGGAGCTCATCGAGGAAGCGAAGACGATGGCGCCCTACGGCGGCGTCTACATCACCCACATGCGATCGGAAGGCGATCGCTTCGTCGAGGCCGTGGACGAAGCGATGCGCATCGGCCGGGAGGGCGGTGTTCCCGTCGAGATCTACCATCTCAAGGCGGCCGGCGTGAAGAACTGGCCGAAGATGAAGACCGTCATCGCCAAGCTCGACTCGGCGCGGGCGGCGGGCCAGGACATCGCGGTCGATCAGTACCCGTACACGGCCGGTGGGAACAATCTCTCGTCGTGCATTCCACCGTGGGCGCATGCAGACGGCAAGCTGCTCGATCGCCTGCGCGACGCACCGACGCGCGCGAAGATCAAGACCGAGATGATGGACGAGAACTCGAACTACGAGAGCCTGTGTCTCGGCGCCACGCCACAGGGCGTCGAGGTGGTCGGGTTCCAGGTGGACTCGCTCAAGAAGTACGAGGGCAAGCGCCTGCCGGAGATCGCGTCGGCCTGGAACAAGGACTGGGCCGATGCGCTGATGGACCTCACGCTGGCGGAGCGGAATCGGCTGGGGCAGATCATCTTCGTCGCGTCCGATTCCAACATCGCGATGCAGGTGAAGCTGCCGTACATGAAGTTCGGGACGGACGCGGCCGGCTACGACCCGGATAGCGTGCACGAGTCGGTGCATCCACGTTCGTACGGCACATACCCGAAGATCCTCGGCCGGTACGTGCGCGACTACAAGTGGCTGACGCTGGAGGACGCGGTCCGCAAGATGACCGGCGCGACCGCAGCGCGGCTGTCGATTCGCGACCGCGGCGAGCTGAAGGAGGGGTGGAAGGCGGACATCATGATCTTCGACCCGAACACGATCATCGATAAGGCGACGTACGAGCAGCCGCACCAACTTTCGGTGGGCGTGAAGCACGTGTTCGTGAACGGGGTCGCGGTGGTGTCGGACGGGAAGGTGACCGGCGCGAAGCCGGGCCGCGTGGTGCGCGGCCCGGGGTATGGTTTGCCCTGACGTTGTCATCCCGATCGCGCGAGAGGGAGCAACTCAGAACTGAAAAACTCATAACTGCCAACTCAGAACTCTTTCAGGGTTCCAGTCCTCGACCTCACCACGTCCGGCGATGCACAGCGAAACGAGGAGCTCACTCGCTGGCCATACATCGCGAGATGTTTGGCCAGCGATTGAGCACCGAGGCTCGCCTGCCTTCATAGCTCTTGGCGGGTCCGTAAACGGGCTACCCTGTAAGAGTTTAGAGTTGGCAGTTTTGAGTTTTTCAGTTCTGAGTCACTCCGTTCCGTCACGGGTGCGCGGGGTCTTACTGCAGCGGCACACGATCCCACGAGAAGATCGACCCCGTCGTCGGCTTCGGATCGATCGTTAGGCGCACGTACTCCGTTCGGCCATCGCTCCCCTCCACCACCATCCGCGTCACGTTCTCGGCCACCGGAGTGGAAGGATGCAGCGCATGGGCCAGCGCGTTCTCCGGGCTCGCGGAGAACGGGTTGTCCACCTTGAACCGGTGCGAATCCCCCTCGAGGATGAGCACCGGTTTCCCGAACGCCGCCGCCAACGTCCCGATCTGGGTCACGAGCGCGTCGAAGCCGTCGAGTTTCGCCGTGGGATCCCACATGTCCGCCTGCATGAACAACACGACACCCGCCGCATCCTCGGTGTTCGCGAGGGCGAACGCCTTGTTCAGCCACGCGGTGTTCGCCTGGGCCCGGCTTGCGACCTCCTCGGCCTGCGTCGGGAAGCTCGCGGCGTCCGCCGGGAGCGGGGAGCCCCACGACGCGAGATCGTTGTTGCTGCCGGTGATGTTGAGCGCGGCGAAAACGACGCGCGACTCCATGAACATGGTGTTCTCGACGAAGGCGAAGTTGTCGGGGTCGTCGGCCTGGGTGAGCAACTGCTTCTTCCGACCGCCTAACGTCTGGCCGGGCACCGGGAAGAACAGCGCCCGAACCGCCGCCAGGCGCTCGGTCGGCGTGTACAGGCCGTTGTTCTTGCTGGCCACGTGACAATCCGTCCATTCGTTGTCGCCTGGGGTGTACACCAGCGGATCCTGGAACGTGTCGAACAACCCGCGAATCGTGGTGAAGTACTCATCCGTGCACGGGCTCGATGACCCGGCTTTGATGTCCCCGAGGTGCACCGCGACGTCGACCTTCGGGTCCGCGTTCATGAGCGCGATGAGCTTCGGAAAGTCCTCGAGCTTCTGCGCGCCGTAGGGAATGTCGCCGATCACCGCCAGCGTATACGGATTCGCGGACCCGGTGTTGATGGGATTCCCGATGTCGAACGACGGCTGTTGCTGGGGATTGACGGGAGCGTCGGTGTTGCACGCGGCGGCGGCAATACAGGTGAACAGCGAAAGAGAAACGACGGCAGCGTGTCTGGGCATTGGGCCTCGGCCGTTGGAATGGAAGGGCGCAATACTCCCGCGCGTCTGCGACGGCCGGATCACCGCATGGTCATCGACACGTCACGAACAACACGGAGACGCGTCGTTCGCGAGTCATTCGTGCGGCGTTCATGCGCCGTTCATTCACCGTTCAGCGTCGGTTGAGCCTCGCCACCGCCTGTGGCATCTTTCGTTCACGTTCAGCGATTGCCTGCGCGACGGCCCGCGCGGGCTTGAGCGAGCACGAGGCTTCGACAGACGGCGGCACCGCCGGAGGAGGGACGATGGCAACGACGAACCTCACCGAGCTCCTCGACCGAGAGGGCATCAGGTACATCACGATCCAGCACTCCCGCGCCTACACCGCGCAGGAGATCGCAGCCGCGGCGCACGTCTCCGGCAGGGAGATGGCGAAGACGGTCGTGACGAAGATCGATGGCAGACCAGCGCTCGTGGTGCTGCCCGCCGGCGAGAAGGTGGACTTCGACCAGATTCGCGCCAACACGGGTGCGCACGACGTCGAGCTCGCGACCGAGCAGGAGTTCGCGACGCTGTTTCCTGGATGTGAGCTGGGCGCCATGCCGCCGTTCGGCAATCTGTACGGGCTGGACACGTACGTGACCCGAAGCCTCGCGGATGATGAGGAGATTGCGTTCAATGCCGGCACGCACACGGAACTGATCCGAATGCCATATCGCGACTTCGAGCGAGTAGTCCACCCGAAGTCCATCGATTCGCGAGCGGACGCGAGGTAGACGGCCATACCCCCGAGCGCGCGCCGTCCGGTCCACTTTCTCGACGACCAGCGCCGAAACCGACGCCGAAGCGTTCGGTTCGGTGTGTTCGCCGTCACCGCGGTTGCGATCGCGGGTCTTCCGCTGTGTGTCGTGATCGCGCCGCTGTTGCTTGGCGGCGTGTTGGTCGTTGCGCACCTGATCGACCTGGTCGAGCCACTGGGCCCCGAACAGTGGGCAGCGCTGCACGACGCGGTCTTCGTTGGGCCGACTCTGTACAGAAAGCTGCTCGGCCAACAAACCGCCATCTCGTGGCGGGCGCTCGCGCTCATTTACGTAGCGCCGGGCGCCGTGCTCATGCTCGTGACATGGCCGTTCATGCAGTTGCTGTCGCGGAGTGCCGGCGTGGGATCGCTTCTCCGCCGCCTCGATTCGCGACCGCCCGACCCGCAACGTCTCGCCGAGCAGCAAGTGGTGAACGTCGTCGGCGAGATGGCCGTGGCAGCTGGTGTACGCGCGCCCGCCGTGGGCGTGATCGACTCGGACGCAGTCAACGCCGTTGCCGTCGGTCTCACCACGAACGACGCGACGATTCTCGTCACCAATGGCTTCCTCGAGCGGCTGGACCGTGACGAGCGTCAGGCTACAGTCGCGCATCTCATCGGGTCGGTGGGCAACGGAGACCTCGAGATTGCCGCAACGATCTTCTCCGTATTCGAAACGTGGGCTCTCGTCGCCGCGCTCCTCGAGACGCCGTTGAGTGCGCGGCGGCGCGCGTTCGTCCGGCAATTCGTTCGGCTCGCCTACCAGGCAACGCGCGGACGCGTGGACGAGCGTGAAGCGCGAGCGATGGTCGACGCACTGCTCATCGGATCGGGCCAGGATGTCGATGACTTCATCTCGATGGTCGAGTCCGTCCACCCTTCGTCGTTCGGGAACGGGTGCTACATCATCCTCGTCCAGATCCCGCTCATCGCGAGTGTCGGGCTCGGGATGATCGCAGCGCGAGAATCGACGAATCTGTTCACGCTGTTGGTGCTCGGCCCGTGGCTCGGCGCGATGTGGCGCGCGCGTCGGTACCTCGCCGACGCCACCGCGGTTCAGCTGACGCGCAACCCCGATGCGCTGGCGCGAGCGGTGCGGACGCTGTCGAGCTGCGACGTCGAAGTGCCCGGCGGCTGGCCCGTCCACTTTCTGTTCCCGGTCTGGGTACCGGTGCCCGTCACACCGGATTCGAAGTTCGCGGGTGCGTCGACCCAAGCCGCGCGCATGCGCGTCGAGCCAGAGCCGCGCCTTCGACGTCTTGCCGCGCTCGGCGCGTTAACGGGCGACCACTCACGCGTTAGGCTCGCGCAGCGCGTTCGATCCGCGCTGTCGGAATGGCGCGACCTCCGAAATCTGATCGGGTTGATCATCGCAGCGACCGCGCTGATCGCTGTACTGATGCTCGTCACGATGCTGTGTGCGTCGCTTCTGTTGATGCTGCTGTGGTACGCGCTTCGATGGATCACGCTACCGCTGAGATTTCTGCGCGGCTCTCGGTCCTGACGCCACACCACGCTCCGCCTCACGCCGCGTCCGGGTATTGTTGACTTTCGACAACATGGCCCTAGTTTAGTGTCGGAACTCGACAACTCGAGGTTCGGCACGCCATGGCCCGACAGGAAACCGATCTCCTCCGCGGCACACTCGATCTCCTCATCCTGAGAACGCTCGCCGGAGGGCCCATGCACGGGTGGGCCCTGAGCCAGTTCATTCAGCAGCAGTCCGAGAACCTGCTCCGGGTGGGACAGGGCTCGCTCTATCCTGCGTTGCAGCGGCTCGAGCAGCAGGCGTGGATCGAGAGCGAATGGCGACCCACCGAGCAGAACCGGCCGGCCCGGTTCTACACGCTCACGGCCTCTGGGCGCCGCGCCCTCGTTGCGGAGACGAAGAGCTGGCGGCAGTACGTGCGCGCAGTGGATCTGATCCTCGAGGGTGCCTAACGTGGCCAGGCGGCCGCTGCCGACTGACCGCGTCCGCGCCTGGCTCCGCCGGGCCCGCGCGCTGATGCGCCGAGACGTGGCCGACCGCCGAATGTCCGCGGAGCTCGCGTTCCATCTCGACATGGAGACGGACAAGAACATCCGCGCCGGAATGAAGCCGGCGGACGCGCGACGAGCCGCTGTGCTGGCGTTCGGCGGAATGGATCGCGTCGCGGAGGAGATCCGCGATGTGCGAGGCATCGTGTGGGTCGACGACGCCATGCGCGATCTCCGCCACGCCGCACGAGCGCTCCGTCGATCACCCGGGTTTGCCGCGAGTGCGATCGCCGCCCTCAGCCTGGGCATCGGGGCGAACACGGCCGTGTTCGCGGTTGTTCATGCGGTCGTCATCGCTCCGCTGCCGTATGCAGAGCCGGACCGACTCGTCCGCGTGTGGGAAGCGAACCCGGCGCAGCGCATCGAGCATGCACTGGTGTCGCCGGGGACGCTCGTGGACCTCCGGCAACGGAGCCGAACGCTCGAGCGCGTCGCCATCTTCGGCGAGCGCGAGATGCTCTTCACGGACGACCGCCAGACGTGGGCGGCTCGCGCGGCTGCCGTTTCGCCTGCCCTCTTCAACGTGTTGAGTGTCCGCCCGACTGTCGGTCGCGTGTTCCCCTCGGAAGACGACCGCACGGCCTGGACGGGGTCGCACGACGACGTCGTGATCAGTTACGGGCTATGGCAGCGCCAGTTCGGCGGCGACCCCGCGGTCGTCGGCCGCACGATCCGCATGGATTACCGATGGTCGTACACGATCATCGGCGTCATGCCGTTGGGATTTTCGTTTCCGACGAACACGGATGTCTGGGTTCCGCTGACGTACGGCCCGACCGTGTCTCCGCTCGAACGACAGTTCCGCTATTACGGCGCGGTCGCGCAGATGCGACAAGGCATGACCATCGACGAGGCGAGACGCGAGACCGCGACGATTGCCGCCGAGCTCCAGACCGAGCTCCCCGCGTCGAACGCCGGATGGACGATCGAGCTGGCGCGGCTCGACCGGAGCATTGTAGGCGGCGCGCGACCCGCCCTGTTCGTCCTGCTCGGTCTCGCGACGTGCGTGCTGTTCATCGCGTGCGGCAACGTCGCGACGCTGGCGGTCGCGCGCGCGACCGCCCGGCGTCACGAGCTCGCCGTTCGTACGGCGTTAGGCGCCGGGCGAGGCCGCCTCATCCGGCAGTGGGCGGCGGAAGCACTGTTGCTCGCGGGGTTGGGCGGCGCGGGCGGAGCCCTCGTGGGCTACTGGTGCAACCGGCTGTTGCTCGCGCTCGCGCCACATGACATCCCGCGGCTCGACGAGGTTGCGTTCGGCACTTCCGCGGTCGCCTTCGTGGGACTCGCGACGATCGTCGTCGGGCTCATTATCGGCCTGGTTCCGGCACTCCGCTCGCGGGACGCCAGCGCACTCGATGCATTGCGCAGTCGCACGCGGACCGGCGGAGCGCGCTCCGCGCGATCTCGCGAATGGCTCGTCGGGCTGCAGGTTGCGTTGACGTGTGTTCTTACGGTGGCCGCCGTGCTGCTCGTTCGCAGCTTCGAACGCCTCCAGGCCACCGACCTGGGGTTTCGCCAGGAGTCGTTGCTCTCCGCCGAGCTTCGTGTCCCTGCCGGCCGATTCTCGGGAGCACAGCCGTGGTTCCAGCGCGTCGAGTACTACGACCGTCTCATCGCCGAGCTGAGTCGAATCCCTGGTGTCCGCGGGATTGGAGGGACATCGAATGTTCCACTCACGGGCGAGGTGGGATCCGGGAGCATGTGGCGCACCGATGCACCCGGCGCGCATGGCGCGACGCCACCGACATCGGCCGCCGACCAGTGGAAGGCCGGCATTCAGCTCGTGACGCCCGGCTACTTCGAGGTGCTTGGCGTTCCAATCCTGCACGGACGCGCATTCGCCCAGAGCGACCGGTTCACCGAGCAGGCGCTCGCCAACCTGGATCCTCCACGTCCGCCGGGCGTGGCCATCATCAACGAGGCCATGGCACGGCGTTACTGGCCGAGCTCCGACCCGTTAGGCTCGACGATCTTCCTCTTCGATGACAAGTCGTTCGCGGCGTACCGCACGGTCATTGGCGTCGTTGGCGATGTTCGCTCGGCGAGCGTCGATTCCACGGCCGTGCCGACCGTGTACCTGCCATTCGCCCAGAACTCCGGCCAGGGCTTGTCGCTGATCCTGCGCTCGGACCTTTCGTTGAGCGAGCTCGTTGCGCCGGTTGTGGCTCGCCTTCGCGCGCTCGACCCCGCGATCAACATTGCGAATGTTCGTCCGTTCGCCGAGGTGTTCGACGGCGCGCTTTCCCGTCCGAGATTTACGACACTGCTCGCCGGTGGCTTCGCGATCCTCGCGTTGGTCATCGCGGCCGTCGGGGTCTTCGGGATCGTCGGCTTTCTGGTCGCGCGGCGCACACAGGAGCTCGGGATCCGCGTCGCCCTCGGTGCACGCCACGGCGATGTGCTCTGGCTCGTACTGTCGGAAGGACTGCGACCCGTCTTGTTAGGCATGCTCGCGGGGTCGGTCGCCGCCGTCGTCGTGGCGCGCGCGATGCGCGCGCTGTTGTACGGCATTTCGCCGCTCGATCGTGCGAGCTTCGCGATGGCAGCCGCGATCCTCGTTGCGACGTCGGTCATTGCGGCGGTGGTACCGGCCGCGCGAGCAGTCAGCGTCGATCCGCTGCAGTCGTTGCGGAATGAATGAACGGGGATGAGGGCTGGGGGATGAGGGATGAGGGTAGAAAGCGAGAACCCTCGGGAGGCCTCACTCTGCGTGAATGGCATCCCGAGAGTTTCCGTTCTTAACCCTCATCCCTCATCCCTCATCCCGAGGAGATAACCAGCTTGAACCCGTCGGGGTCGCGGAGGCGGAACACACGCACGCCCCACGGCATGTCCGTCGGTTCGGAATCGAGTGTGCCTCCGCACTGCTTGATCCGGTTCGCGACATCATCGACGCTTCCGGCCACCGTATACTGCAGCGAAAAGCCTTCGCCTTTCACGCGATCGAGTCCCTTCGCTCCGTCATCCTGTGTGATCAGGAGCTTCACGGCCCCCGCTCTGAACGACACGGCTCGGAGTTGCCCATCGCGCTCGTGTTCGCGGTCGACGGTAAAGCCGACGACGTCGCGATACCAGGCCAGGCTCTTCCGAATGTCCTTCACGGTCAGCGACGCCGCCACGGCAGTAGCATTGAACGGCGCGAGGTCGGCAGCTGGAGCGCCACCAACGGGCTTCGAATCTGTGGTCATGCAACCTCGTCGGGATTGTCGGGCGCGCGGTTCAGCGTGAAGAGCGTGACCTCGGGCCTGACGTTGAAGCGTACCTGCACGAGATGACCGAGCCCGCGGTTGATGTACAGCATGCGGCCCGGGGCGATCTGGTATTCGCCTGATATATAGCGCTTGTTGAAGACCGGCAGGATCGGCGGCGGCAGAAACGGCGGCTTCACCTGGCCGCCGTGTGTATGACCCGAAAGCGACCAGGCACGCACCCCATCCCAGATCGGCAGGTCCTGCACATCCGGGTTGTGCACGAGGACGATGGTCGGCCGCCCGGGTGCGCGGGTCTGTAGTGTCGCTCCGGCGTCCCGGCCGCCGGGCGGAGTCTGTTCGACGACACGAGTCCCGTCCGGGAGGTAGTGCGGTACGAGCCGCTGGGCCGCGTGTCGGCCGAACTCCGGGCTCCAGAAGTCGGTGAGCCCGACGAACTGCAGGTCGCCAACGACCTCGACCTCGTTCCGCAGTACCCGAATACCGGCGTCGGCAGCGATCTGCGTGATCCGATCGGCGACCTCGACCTGTCGCCACTTGATTCCGTAGTCATGATTTCCAAGTACGCCGACCGTTCCGAGCCGCCCGTTAGGCACGTGGCGCAGGACCCGGGCCAGCTCACGGGTGGCATCGGCGGATCGATACGTCACGAAGTCACCCGTGAACACGACGAAGTCGGGCGCGAGCTCGCGCGCGCGGTCAAACGCCTCGATGAGATACGCCGAGCTCACGCGCGGACCGACGTGAATGTCGCTCAACTGCAGCAGCGTACGACCCTCGAGCGCGGACGGCAGGTCCTCCAGTGGCAGCGGTCGTCGGACGACATCCACCCAGTGCGGTTCGATCTGCCACGCGTACAAGGGGACGCCGGCGGCGGTCGCGAACGCGGCGCCCCCGAGTGCGAGGAACTGACGGCGGTTCATTCTCGATAATACCGAGCGGCGTGCTTAACGCGTAGTGACTTGAGGCTCAGGGGGTGCTGCCCTTTCGGTAGTCGAGCTGCGGCGGCTGGCTCCCGAGCGCCGTCTCGTACTTGAACGCGGGTCCGCGCTTGGTATCGAGCTCGGCCTTCGCGGCCGCGATCGTCGCGGGCGTGCTGAAGAGATCCGCTCCCGTCAGCGCCATGGTCTTCGCGGCGACCATCATCCCCTTGTAGCCGATGGTCGTGCCACCGGCCGCCACGGCCTGCCACGAGTGGGCCGCCGTGCCAGGAACCCAGGTCGCCGCCGAAAGCTGCACCGTTGGCACGACCCAGCTCACGTCCCCGACGTCGGTGGACCCGGCGCCCGCCGCGCCAATGGACAGCGGCTTCACCTTTGCCACGGTCTCGAGTGGCACCGCCGTGAATGCATCGCTCTTCTGGAGCCGTTCGGCGAACGCGCGTTCCGCCGGCGTGTAGGTGAACCCGCCCACCTTCTCGAGCGCACGCTGCTGCACCTTCGCCAGCGTTTCGTTAGGCAGCAGCGAGTAGACCGACCCCACGAGCTGGACGTCATAAGTCGTCCCGGTGCCCAGTGCGGCACCCTTGGCGGCGTTGACGACCTTGTTCCAGATGTCCTTCACGATGGCCATCTCGACATGCCGCACGACGTAGTACACCTCGGCCTCGTCCGGGACGACGTTAGGCGCCTTGCCGCCGTTCGTGATGATGTAGTGGATGCGGCTGCCGTCGGGGATGTGCTCGCGCAGCATGTTCGTCATCACGTCCATCGCTTCCACGGCATCGAGCGCCGAGCGCCCACGCTCGGGTGCGGCGGCCGCGTGGGCGCTCACGCCGTGGAACCGGAATTTGCCCGAGATGTTCGCCATCGACCGCTCGCCGGTCACCGAGTTGTCGTCGCCGGGATGCCAGGCAATGACGGCGTCGACGTCGTTGAACACGCCATCGCGCACCATGTATACCTTCCCCGCGCCGCCCTCCTCGGCCGGCGTGCCTATCATCCGGATCGTCCCCTTCACGTTGTTCGCCTGCATCCACTGCTTGAGCGCGATCGCGGCCGCGGTGCTCGCGGTACCGAACAGGTGATGGCCGCAGCCGTGGCCGGGGCCACCCGCACGTAGCGGTCTGCGCTCCGGCACGCTGTCCTGCGAGAGCCCGGGCAGCGCATCGAACTCACCAAGGATGGCGATCACCGGTTTGCCGCTCCCGAACTCGGCGATGAATGCGGTGGGCTCGCCGACGACTCCAGCCTTCACGGTGAAGCCCGCGGTCTTGAGCTCGGACTGCAGGAGGGCAGAGCTTTTCTCCTCCATGTAGCCGACCTCCGCGTACGTCCAGATCTGCTTGGCGACCGTCGCGTAATGGGCCGCAGCGGCGTCGAGGGTGGACAGCATCGGCGCGGTATTCGCAGCAGGCTTCGGGACCTGCGCGCCCAGTGGAAGCGCGATGACGAGGAAGAGACCGAGCGGACGCATGCGTCGGGGGGGGGTGAGGTCGAACAACGAACGTGCCGGACAGAGCATTCGAGTGCTGAACGATGCTGGCACCGACCGCAGAACTTGTCCACACCCGTCATGAGAGTAGTATGACAGCATTCGGTCATGACATCGGAGTCGGAGCGACGGGCTCATGTCACATCCATCGACGGCACTGCGTATCCGCGTCAACGGCGCCGACCACGACGTTTCCGCTGAGCCGGACACGCCACTGCTCTACGTCCTGCGCAACGAGCTCTCGCTCAACGGTCCCAAGTTCGGCTGCGGACTCGGACAGTGTGGCGCGTGCACCGTGCACATCGATGGCGCGCCTCGACGCTCGTGCGTGACGGCCGTCTCGGCCGCCGCCGGGAAGGACGTCGTGACGCTCGAGGGACTCGGCACTCCCGAGCGACCGCATCCGCTGCAGCAGGCGTTCATCGACGAGCAGGCCGCGCAGTGCGGTTACTGCATCAATGGAATGATCATGCGAGCGTCCGCGCTGCTCGCGAAAACGCCTCGCCCGTCGCGTGACGACATCCTGTCCGCGATGGACGCGAACCTCTGCCGGTGCGGAACGCATATGCGCATCGTGCGCGCCATCGAACGTGCCGCGGCCGGCGGCGCCGCCGGACCGGCCGGACGGGAGGGCTGACGTGAACACGTCATCAGCGTGCACGCAATCACGCCGCGAATTCCTCGCCGACGCCGGCGTTCTCCTCGTCGGCTTCACACTGTTCCCGCGTGGCGCACGAGCTGGATCGTTAGGCGCTGTGCCGGGGACGTCAGCCGCCCCATCCGCCGACGCGCTCGACTCGTGGCTCGTGATCGGCCGAGACGAGAGCGTGACGGTCTATGCCGGCAAGGTGGAGTTGGGCACGGGCGTGTCCACGTCGCTCCGGCAGATCGTGGCGGAGGAGCTCGACGTGGCCCCGGCGCGCATTGCGTGGGTGCAAGGGGATAGCCAGCTCACGGTCGATCAGGGCCGAACCGTCGGCAGCGGCAGCGTGAAGCGTGGTGGCGCCCAGCTTCGACGCGCGGCGGCGGAGGCACGACAGGCGCTGCTCGAGATGGCGGCGTCGAAGCTGGGCGTGCCCGCCACGCAGCTCGCGATCAATGATGGCGTCGTCTCGGTGACTGGCGACGCGGCTCGAAGCCTAACGTTTGGTACGCTCGTCGGCGGCGGGCGCTTCGAGCGCACGGTCTCCGGACGCGCACCGGTCAAGGCACCATCGGCATACAAAGTCGTCGGCCATCCAGTGCCGCGCGTCGAGATCCCCGCAAAGGTCACCGGCAAGCACGTCTACGTACACGACGTCCGCCTCTCGCGGATGGTTCACGGTCGCGTCGTCAGGCCGCCGCGCGTCGGCGCGACGCTCGATTCGTTCGACGAGCAGTCGGCGGCGAAGCTGCCTGGTGTGATCCGCGTGGTGCGGAAGGGCACATTCGTCGGCGTCGTGGCGGAGCGCGAAGAGCAGGCGGTGCGCGCCGCGAAGGCGTTGACCGCAAAATGGTCGGCGACGACCGTGCTGCCTGACGCGGCAGATCTCTACGCCAGATTCAAGTCACTGGCGACGGCCGAGCGCGTGGTCGGCGAGGCCGGCGACGCCGCCGCCGCGCTCCGATCCGCCGCGCGGCCGGTGCGCGCGACGTATCGCTGGCCGTTTCAGCTCCACGCGTCGATCGGGCCCTCGTGCGCCGTGGCTGACGTCCGCCGCGATGGCGCCACCGTGTATTCCGCAACGCAGGGCGCTCACCAACTCGTCGCGCCGATCGCGGCGCTGCTCGGGATGTCGAGCGATAACGTGCGCGTCGTCTTCACCGAAGGGTCCGGGTGCTACGGACACAACGGCGCCGACGATGTCGCGGCCGATGCGGCGCTCCTGTCGCAAGCGGTCGGTCGACCAGTGCGGGTGCAGTGGAGTCGCGAAGACGAGAACGGGTGGGAGCCGGAGGGGCCCGCGATGCTGTTCGAGATGGCGGGCGCCGTTGGCGCCGACGGAAAGATTTCAGCGTGGACGTATGACGCCTGGACGCCGACGCACGGCGCGCGGCCGACGCGCGACCCTGCCTCGCTGGTGGCCGGTGCGCTGGTCGGCGGGTCCGCATCGACCGCCGAGTTCTTCAGCGGCGGCGGCGAGCGCAACGCTCGGACCACTTACGTGCTGCCTAACGAACGAGTAGTGTCGCACCCCGTTCCGTCGTTCCCGATCCGCACGTCGTCGCTCCGCGGGCTCGGATCGCCGCAGAACTCGTTCGCGAACGAGTCCTTCATGGACGAGCTGGCGGTCGCCGCCGGCGTCGACGCGATCGAGCTTCGGCGGCGTCACCTGTCGGACGCGCGGGCACTGGCAGTGATCGAGGCTGCCGCGAAGCGCTCTGGCTGGACCCCTCGGACGTCGATCCGTGAGCGCGGCGGAGCGGCGAGTAACGGCATAAGGAAAGGCCGAGGGTTCGCGTACGTGCAGTACGATCGCACCGAGGCGTATGTCGCGGCGGTAGTCGACGTTGACGTGAGACCCGACACGGGCTTGGTGCGAGTTCGTCGCGTGTGCGTCGCGCACGACTGCGGGCTCATCGTGAACCCGGATGGTCTGCGCAACCAGATCGAAGGCAACGTGGTCCAGGCGATCAGCCGGACGCTCAAGGAAGCCGTGCGGTTCGACTCGACGCGCGTCACGGGCGTGGACTGGAACGGGTACCCGATTCTTCGGTTTTCGGAGATTCCGGACGCGATCGACATCGACCTGATCGATCACCCCGATCAGCCGTCGGTGGGCGCAGGCGAAGCGGCGACGTCGCCGATTCCGGCGGCGATCGCGAACGCGATCTTCGATGCGACGGGTGCTCGGGTCCGGCAGGTGCCGTTCACGCCGGACCGGGTGCGGGAAGCGCTGCGCGCGTCGAAGGTTTGACGCGGCTTTGACGCGGGCCTGACGCCGGCGCGTCACCCCAGTCGCAATCTTGTCATCCCGAGCGAAGCGAGGGATCGCGATCATCCCGACCAAGGGCCCTCTGCCGGGAAAATCGCGATCCTTCGCCTGACGGCTCAGGATGACGACCTGGAGGCTTACCGTGCACTCGACCATCCGCCACGCCATCCGCCGCCTGCTCCGCGAGCCGACACTGACGACCACCGCGGTGCTCACGCTCGCGTTAGGCATCGGCGCCACGACCGCCGTGTTCACGGTCGTCAACGCGGTTCTGCTGCAGCCGCTCCCCTACCCGAGGCCCGAGCGGCTCGTCGACCTGTCGCACACGCTGACCATCTCGGGAATCACGCGGGTCGACCAATCCGACGCGACCTTCCTCTATTACGCTCGCGAAAACCGCGTGTTCAGCGGAATCGGCGCCTATCGTGTCACCGGGGTCAACGTCGCTGGATCCACCACCGGATCGACGACCGGTAACGCGAGCGCCGAGCGCGTGAGTGCAGGGCTTGTCAGCGCGAGCACATTCCCGGTGCTTGGCGCCACGCCACTCCTCGGCCGTACCTTCCGCGACAACGAAGATCGGCGCGGCGCGCCACGCGTGGTGCTCCTCGGACAGCAGCTCTGGGAACGCAAGTTCGGCGCGGATCGTGGCATCATCGGACGTCAGATCTCGATCGACGGTGTGCCGCGTGAGATTGTGGGCATCATGCCCGCCGACTTCGATCTTCCGGGGGCCAGAACGGACGTGTGGCTTCCGCTCGGTATCGACCCAGCGCACACGGCCTCGGCGGCGTTCGATTATCGCGGCGTCGGCAGGCTGCGCGACGGTGTGTCACTCGACGCGGCTGCCGCCGAACTCCAACGCTTGTTGCCTCTTGTCCCGGAGGCCTACCCGGGACGCCTAACGGCACAGTCGATCGCGCAGATTCGAATGCGGGCCGTGGTGCGTCCACTGCGCGACGTCGTCGTAGGCGACGTCGGACGCGTACTCTGGGTCGTGCTCGGCGCCGTTGCGTGCGTCCTGCTCATCGCGTGCGCGAACGTCATGAACCTGTTGCTCGTGAGAGCCGAAGGCCGCCAGCACGAGCTCGCCGTTCGTCGCGCCCTTGGCGCCGAACGCTGGACGCTCGCGCGGGATCATGTGGCCGAAGGGAGCGTGCTCGCCGTCGTCGGTGCCGTGCTCGGACTTGGCGTCGCCGTGGTCGGCGTCCGTGTGCTTCGGTCGCTCGAAGGCTCGATCGACGTGCCGCGCCTGGCCGAGGTCCGTGTCAGCGTTCTGGTGGTTGCTGTGGTCGCCGCGGTGACCGTGCTGGCGACGCTGCTCGTGAGCGTCCTCCCGGCGCTGCGCGCGGCGTCGTCCACTGCCCTCCCGGCGCTCACGGAGATGGGACGGGCGCTCACCGCCAGTCGAGGGCGGCACCGCGCTCGACACACGCTGGTCGTCGCCCAGCTCGCGCTCGCACTCGTACTCCTCGCGGCTGCGGGACTCATGGCGCGAAGCTTCGCGCGACTGCTTTCCGTGCCACCAGGAATCGATGCCGCACACGCCTTTGCGTTCCGCGTGGCGCTGCCGACAACCCCGTACGCTGACTCCAGTCGCGCTGCCCGCTTCATCATTCGGGCGCTCGAGCAGATCGCCACGATTCCAGGCGTCGACGGCACCGGCGCCGTCTCGAAGCTCCCGTTCGTTCCCGATGCGCGTCAGGACTCGGCGCTGTTCGTCGAGGATCATCCGCTTGCGCCGGGGACCATGCCGAACATCCATCAGTTCGCGTTCGCGAGCCCGGGCTACTTCCGCGCGATGGGGATTCCGGTGATCGAAGGCCGCACGTTCGAGACGCTCGACCCGGCGCGTGCGCCGCGGGAGCTCGTGCTGAGCCGCTCGGTCGCCTCGCGGTACTGGCCGCAGGGCACGGCAGTCGGCAAGCGCGTGCGGATGGCGCCCGTGGGTGAGTGGTACACGGTGGTGGGGGTGGCCGGCGACGTCCATGGCACCGCACTCGACCAGCCACCCGATGAGATCGTCTACCTGCCGCTGGTCGTGACGTTAGGCGGTCAGGCGATGGGGCTGGACGCCGAACGACCGTGGACGCCTCGAGACATCGCCTTTGTGGCGCGCACGGCCGGGGACCCAGCCATGGTCGGCCCCCGGGCCGAGCGCGTGATCAGAGATCTCGATGCCGAGGTACCGGCTTATGGCGCGCGGTCGATGGGGGACGTCGTCGCTCGGTCGGCGGCGAGGACCACGCTCACGCTGACCCTGCTCGGCATCGCGTCGCTGGTCGCGCTGGCGTTAGGCGCCGTCGGAATTTACGGCGTGATCTCGTACGTCGTGAGTCTGCGCACGCGCGAGATCGCCGTTCGTATGGCGCTCGGCGCTCGGCCCGTCGACGTGCGTCGGATGGTCTCGCGGCAGGCGGCGGTGGTCGCCGGCATCGGAATCGCCGTGGGCGTCGCCGGCGCGTTCGCGCTGACGCGCGTGTTGGGCGCGCTGTTGTTCGGAGTGAGCCCCTTGGATCCCGCGACAATGATCGCCGCCGCGGCAATCCTGGCAGGCGTGGCGGCGCTAGCCGCGTGGTTGCCCGCGCGTCGCGCGGCTGGCCTGGACCCTGCGCAGGCGTTGAGAGCCGAGTGAGTGTCGGGGGTGCGTCCGCACCGTGTACGACTTCGGTGCGGGCGCAAGCTTTTTTAGGGGAACAACGATATCCCGGATGAAGCAGAAACTGCCGGATCCGGCTTTGCATTCACGCTGGCTCTCGCAACGACCCGGGATTTCTTGGGAACGACGTCGGGATGCACTGAACTGGCTTCCCGGGGTCGTTCTTAAGAAAACGGCTCGTTGGGCAAGCAGGCTGGCCCGTTAGGCAGTATCCGGCCGCTTCCGCCGCATCCGCGTCATCGCTGTTCACGAAAAAAGCTCGGCGAACATCGAAGTCGGACGTGTCGGTGAACATCGAAGTCGGACGTCAGGTATTAAGCAGCATCTTCGTCAGATTCACCAGCCCCGCGCCCTGCTGCGTGCGAACCCGCTTCAGGTCCGTACAATTGTCGATGAGGATCTGTTTGACGCGATCGGGCTCGCCGACGAACTCCCGCCGCACCGACAGGAACGCCGCCGCGACACCGGACACGTGTGGCGTGGCCATGCTCGTCCCGCTCATCTCCACGTACAGATCGTCCACCGTGGCCGCCGCTTTCTTCACCTTGTGCCGGCACGACAGGATGCGTTCCCCCGGCGCGACCACGTCGGGTTTCTGACGACCATCCGCCGTCGGACCACGCGACGAGAAGTACGAGATGCCGAAGGTGTGCGGGCTCTCCTTGTGCACCGATCCGACCGCGATGGCTTCCTCGAGATTCGCCGGATCGCCGATCGACAGGTCCATGTTCGCGTCGATCGTCCCATCCAGCGTCTGCAGCACGGCGAATCCTTCATTGCCCGCGGCCAGCACGACGACCACGCCCTGACGCCAGAGCCGCTTCAGCTCGCGGCACAGTGGTGAGTGGCCACACGCGTAGACACTCTGATCGAACGAGCCACCGAGGCTGAGATTCACACCGTGTATCACGAGCTGACCGGCGCCCTCGTTCGTCGTGAAGACGTGATCGAGCGCCTTGATGATCCACGAATCGTCGCCGTCACCGTCGTCGCCGAGCGTCTTGTAGATGTAAAGCTTCGCTTCCGGCGCTACACCCGACATCACGCGATCGGGCTTCCCCTTCTTTCCACGAAATTGCTGCGTGCCGGCAATGATTCCGGCGACATGCGTGCCGTGCCCGTAGTTGTCCGGCGCGGATCCGGTGATGAGCGCGCCGCGCTTCGTGCAGTCGTACTGTGCTTCGATGTTCGCGAACCTGGCAAAGTGCGGATGCGCGGCATTCACTCCGGTGTCCAGCACGGCCCAGCGAATGTCGCGCCCGACGGCAGAGTATCCGACGTTCGCCGTGCGCGCCTGAATCGTGTTGGTGGAGGTGTCGAGCAGCGCGCTCTTCGCGGAGTTGCGCCAGATGCGTGAGATGGATCGACCGGCCGCGGGTTCGACGCTCGCGAGGGTCTCAGCCTCTTCGCGAGTCAATTCGGCCGCCACGAAGCGCTGCAGCGGATCGATGGCCAGGGCCTCCTCGCTGACCTTCCGGTCTCGGGCGATCTGCTTGAGACTGGCGACGAGATTCTCCCGGGTGGCGTCGAGCTTTCCCTTGGAGTCGTTGCCGCTCGAGGCAAGCTCGATGAGCACCTTGTGGCGCACTTCGGCTGGCTGGTTCTCGAACCGACGCGCCATGTCTCGCGCGATGACGAATGGGGCGATCGGCTGGAACGCCGCCGTTTCCACCGCGTTGCGAACGGCCGTCTGCACGACCTCGGTCCGCAGGTATCCGGAGCCCGAATGCGGGTGCCTCGGGGCATCGGGGTTGCTCGCCGTGAAATCCTGGATCGACGTTGGACCCATGATCTCACCGGCAAGCGTGCTGTCGAGCGCCACTGGATCGATGGCGTCGGCGACGTTGATCCACCGCTTGATGCATCGCGGGACGCGCAGCGATTTCTGCCCCGTTAGGCTCCGGATCTGATCCTGTACCTCGGTAATACCAAGCGGGGATCCGACCGTCACGAACAGTTCCACCGGATACGCGGCGGGATCGAGATCGCACAGGACGTCGTACGCGATCATCGACCCCTGGCTGTGGCCGATGACGACGAACGGCCCACCTCCGACGCGGATTCGCTCCAGGACGCTTTCCTTCATCGCCGCGCGTCGTGCCGGCACGTAGAAGTAGTCGTTCACGTCGCGAAGAAAGGCGCGGACGATCCGGCGCGTGATCCACTCGCGGAGAGGCCGCGGAAGCGGCAGCGCCGTTGCCGCCAATCCCTCAACGGCCTTGGTCCCCACCTCGGGAGGCGTGCCCTTGGCCTCCATCTTCGCCGCGATGGCGAGCAAGGTCTCGCGGTCCGTTTTCCGGCTTGCGATCGCGGTGATCTCGTCATCGAGCGACACTGCGTCGACGTGCTGTCGGACGCTGATGGCGCGTCCTGTGGGCTCGTCCTCGAGCTGCGTGCTGTCAGGCGATGCGCATGTCCCTTCGCTCGGGTCCGGGTAGAATGCCCGGTTGACCCAGTACGCCAGCCTGCTGCGCTCCGCCAGGTCGAACCCGAACAGGGCATGGTCCCACTGGCATTTGAGAATTGCCGGCAACGGTTTATTCCCGATGCCGTGGACGTAGACGATGGTTCGACCGATGCCCGGTTCGGTGTTCGCCGCCCTCCTGCCCGCCGCCGTAACGCGCTTCGTCGAGCCGCGGGCAGCGCTGGCGGATTTCTTCCCGACACGGCGGGACGACGGTTTTCGTGGAGTCGGCATGACGAGTCACTCGTTAGGTATGGAGACGACGGCGCAGGCAACGACGGCAAGATAGGACCACGTGGCCCGTCGACACACACGTGGTGTAACCCGGCGATACTATGTCACTCGGGTGCGCTTCGCGAGCGGCCGCTCGGCGCAAATAGCCTGGTCACCTCTCGCGCCACCTGACCGGGTTGCATAGGCTAAGTGTTACGCCCATGACTGCAACTTCCACCACCAGACAGGAGGAACACATGCTGCTGGTCCGCGACATCATGTATTGCAAGCCCGGCAAGGTCCGACCCATGGTCGAGAAGTTCGTCGCCATGTCGAAGCTCGGTGAGAAGACAGGCATGCCGAAGATGCGTGTGATGACCGACGTGAGCGCCGAACGATACTGGACCGTCGTCTCCGAAATGGAGGTCGAGAGCATGGACGCGCTCATGGCGATGATGCAGAACCCGGACGCCGCCAAGGAGTTCGAATCCATCATGAAGGGGTACCACGATCTGGTCGACCACGGACGGCGCGAGGTCTACAACATCGAGGCATGATCGTGCGCTGCTCGGGCGGAGTGTTCCTGCGACTCGCCACCGTCGCTGCGTGCGCGGTTGGCACCGCTCGGGCGCCTAACGCTGGAGCGCAGGTGTCGCCCGGCGCTCGCCCCACGGCGCCGTCGCGCTACGACGATCTGGTCACGCTGTTCACCGCCTGGCGCGCGTTCCAGCAGCCGAAGGTGGTGAACGGCGTGCCCGACTACTCGCCCGCCGCCATGGCCGCGCAACACCGCGAGCTCGCGACCTACCGCCAGCGGCTCGCAGCGCTCGACACCGCCGGGTGGCCGACGCACGCCCAGGTGGACTACCACATCGTTCGGGCCGAGATGAACGGGCTCGACTTCGATCACCGTGTGCTGCGTCCGTGGGCCAACAACCCGGCGTTTTACATGACGGTGTTCGCCGAACAGAGCGATCAGCCGGCGCGCGAAGGCCCCCACGCGGCGGGTGCCGTAGAGCTGTGGCGCTACACGTTCCCGCTATCAGCGAGCGAGACCGCCGAAGTTCGTCGAGGCCTGCAACCGATTCCCGAGCTGCTCGTGCAGGCGCGGCGCAACCTCGTCGGCAATGGTCGAGATCTCTGGGCGCGGAGCGCGGGCGACGCTCACGACCAGAGCGCCACGCTCACTGACCTCGAGACGAAGCTCGGGAGCACCGCGCCGGCGGACCTCCTCGCCCAGGTCAAACGCGCCAAGGCTGCAACCGACAGCTTCGCCACCTGGCTCGCATCCCGGATTCCGACGAAGACCGGACCGTCGGGTGTCGGCGTCGCGAACTACGACTGGTACCTCAAGAACGTGCAGCTGGTGCCGTATACCTGGCAGGACGAAGTCCGGATCATGGAGCGCGAGCTCGCGCGTGCCCGCTCGTCGCTCGCACTCGCCGAGCAGCACAATCGCGGTCTGCCCGAGCTCGTGCCCGTGGCGAGCGAGGAGGAGCACACACGGCGTTTCGCCGCCGCCGTGGATGAGTATATGGCCTTTCTCCGCGACCACGACATTCTCACCGTGACGCCGTGGATGGGTCCCGCGATGCAGGCACACGTCGGACGTTTCTCGCCGGGGCCGCGCGAGTTCTTCACGGAGGTCGACTACCGAGACCCGGAAGTCATGCGGACGCACGGCTATCATTGGTTCGATCTCGCTCGCATGACGAACCAGCCGCACGCGAGCCCGATTCGGCGCGGGCCGTTGCTCTACAACATCTTCGACACGCGCACCGAGGGCCACGCCACGGGCTGGGAAGAGATGATGCTGCACGCCGGGATGTTCGATGCGCGCCCGCGCACGCGCGAGCTCATTTACATCCTGCTGGCCCAGCGTGCGGCCCGGGCGTTAGGCGATCTGCGCATGCACAGCAACGAGCTCACGCTCGAGCAGGCCGCGCAGTACGCGTCGGCCAACACCCCACGCGGCTGGCTCCGACTCGACGCGAACACGGTACGAGGCGAGCAGCACCTCTACCTCCAGCAGCCGTCCTACGGCACCAGCTACGTGATCGGCAAGATCGAGGTGGAGCGCCTCATGAGCGACCGGGCGCACGAGCTCGGGGACCGATACTCGATGCGGGAGTTCATGGACGCCTTCGATGCGGTGGGGCTCATTCCCGTGATGCTCGTTAGGTGGGAGATGCTGGGACGCCTGGATGAGCCGGTGCGCCGAGTCCTGCGCTAACAGGCTCCAATGTTGGCAATACTTTTTCGGGAACTGCGATGAAGCTGATCTGGCGGAAACTGCCGGATCCGGCTTTGCATCGACGCTGGCTCGCCCAACAAGCCAGGATTTGAGAATGGAACGGCCTCGGGAAGCTCATGCGTCCCGAGGCCGTTCCTTAAAAGTTCATGGCTC
>Ga0207701_10000289_pt1 | contig 51925 bp, 48 predicted proteins | sample KBSSwiSSwithPhiX_FD_184294 | JGI IMG/M metagenome (GOLD analysis project Ga0207701, IMG submission 184294) | Switchgrass rhizosphere bulk soil microbial communities from Kellogg Biological Station, Michigan, USA, with PhiX - S5 (SPAdes) (version 2) | ecosystem: Environmental > Terrestrial >... | reverse complement strand
ATCCCGCTGCCGCTGATGCCGACCGGCACGCTCGGCGCGGTCATCAAGATCCGGGAGATGTTCCCGACCCGGACGATTCTGTTCGATATCGGCGTGGCCGGCCCGATCGCCGGGTTCGTGATGCTCGTGCCGGTGCTGTTCTGGGGCGTCGCGCTGTCGCACGTGGTCCCGGATCCTCACATCCAGCAGGGGCTGGAGTTCGGCGAGCCGCTGCTCTTCCGCGCCGTCTCCTGGCTCATCTTCGGGCCGATTCCGAACGGGCAGACCCTCAACGCGCATCCGATGGTCTTCGCGGCGTGGTTCGGCATGCTGGCGACGGCGCTGAACCTGCTGCCGTTCGGCCAGATGGACGGCGGCCACCTGACGCACGCGACCCTGCAGCGCCACTCGACGATCATCTCGACCGTGACCGTCCTCGGCACGGCGGTGATGTGCCTCTTCTCACGCTCCTGGCTGGCGACGACCATCGTGATGCTGGTGATGCTGTTCGTGGTCGGTCCGCGTCACCCGCGGGTGCTGGACGAGAACGAGCCGCTCGCGCCAGGGCGGATCGCCATCGCGGTGTTCGCGCTGGTGATGCTGATCCTCTGCTTCACGCCGATTCCGCTGGACGTCCTCGGCGGGTCCTGATCCCTGCCCCGCCTCACAACACACTGACCGGATCGACGTCCACCGTCGTCCGCCGCGCCAGCTCCGGCCGGGAGGCCAGCGCCGCCAGCAACGCGCGCCGCATCGTGCCGCGATTGCTCCCCTTCAAGAACAGCTGCACGCGATGCTCGCCCTTGAGGCGGCTGAGAGGGGCCGGGGCCGGCCCCAGCACTCGGTACTCCGACCGGTCGGTCCGCAGCGCGCGAACGATCTGCGACGCGTCGGTCATCGCCCCGTCCATCGTCGGAGACCGGACAACCGCGTTGATCAGTCCGACAGACGGCGGATACCGCATCGACTGACGGAAACGGATCTCCTCCGTATAGAACGCCACGTAGTCCTGACGAGTGGCGTGGCGGATGCTGTAGTGGGACGGAAACAGCGTCTGCACGATCGCCTCGCCGCGGATGGCGCCGCGGCCGGCGCGTCCGGCGACCTGGGTCAGGAGCTGGAACGTCCGCTCGGCGGCGCGAAAATCGGCCAGGCCCAGCCCGACGTCCGCGGAAATCACTCCGACCAGCGTGACCTTCGGGAAGTCGTGTCCCTTCGCCAGCATCTGAGTGCCGACCAGCACGTCGATCGCGCCTGAGGCGAAGCGCGCCAGCAGCGCGGCAATCGCGCCGCGCCGGCGAATGGTGTCGCGGTCGACGCGAGCGACCCTGGCGTCCGGGAAGATGGCCCGCACTTCCGCCTCGACACGCTCGGTCCCGAACCCGACCTGTTCGAGGTACTGACCCGCACACACCACGCACGCCTTCGGGATCGGCACGGCGTAGTTGCAGTAATGGCAGCGGGCACGCCGGACCGCCCGATGCACGGTGAGCGAGAGGCTGCAGTTCGGGCACTCCAGGGTCGAGCCGCACTGCCGGCATACCACCGACGTCGCGAAGCCGCGCCGGTTCAGCAGCACGATCGCTTGCTCCCTGGCCGCGAGACACCGCGACAGTGATTCGCAGAGCGGCGCGCTGACGATCACGTCCGGGCCGTCGACGGCAAATTGTTCCCGCATGTCGATGACCTGTACTTCCGCCAGCGGTCGATCGAGCACCCGCCTGGTGAGCATCACCAGCGTGTAGCGGCCGTTGAGGGCGTTGTAGTAGCTCTCGAGCGACGGGGTGGCAGACCCGAGCACGACCAGCGCGTTGGACTGGCGGCCGCGCATCACCGCCACGTCCCGGCCGTGATATCTCGGGCTTTCCTCCTGCTTGTACGATCCGTCGTGCTCTTCGTCGACGATGATCAGCCCCAGGCCGCGCAGAGGCGCGAACACCGCCGACCGGGTACCGACGACGACATCCACGTCGCCGCGGCGGATGCGATGCCATTGATCGTGACGCTCACCGTCGGAGAGCGCGCTGTGCTGGATCGCGACGCGATCGCCGAAGGCGCGGCGGAACGCCGACGCGATCGCCGGCGTGAGCGCAATCTCCGGCACCAGCAGCAGCACCGCCCGGCCTTGCGCCCGGACGTACTCGGCGAGACGCAGGTAGATCTCCGTCTTTCCGCTGCCGGTCACGCCATGGAGCACGGCCGGGTGAAAACCGCGGGTGTTGGCCAGCGTCGCGAGGCGATTGAATGCCGCCGACTGCTCGTCGGTCAACACGTGCGACGGCGACGGCTCGGACGCTGAGGCGTCCAGCTCGAAGGGATCACGATCGACGCGGCGCCGCGACAGGGTGATGAGGCCCAGCGCGGCGAGCCGGGTGAGGCTCTGCGGTCCGACGCCGTCCCGTTTCAGATCGCTCGTGTCCACGCCGTCGGGCGAGCCGCGCAGCACGTCGAGGGCGATCCGCTGGCGCTCTCCCAGCTTCACCCGCTCGGGTCCTTCCTCGTCGGCCGCGATGTCGAGCCCCTGCGCGGTCAGCATCGCCACCCGTGTTGTGCGAAAGGCGGAGGCCCGCCCCTTGAGCGGCTGCGTCAGCATGACCATGCCGTCCCGCTCGAGCGTGACCACCGCGGCGTGCACGCCGCGCCCGCTCGCCGCGACCGACGCGACCCGGGCCGGCGCGCCGTCGGCAATCCGATCCAGCACGGTCCGGCGCAGCCCACGCTGAGCCGGCGTCGCCTGGCGGCCGGTGTCGGTGATCTGGACGTAGCGCTCGCTCTCGATCCAGGCGCGAGGCGGCATGGTGGCGGCAACGGCTTCGCCGATCCCGCACGCGTAGTACTCGGCGACCCACGTGGCCAGCGCGATCACGTCGGCCGGCAGGAACGGTTCGAGGTCGAGCACGTCGATGACGTCCTTGACCTTCGTCACGTCATCTTCGGGCTGGACGACGTCGAGGACACAGCCGGTCATGGTGCGGGTGCCCAGCGGGACGAGGACCCGGGCGCCGATCGCCGGGACGGCGAGGCCGTCGGGCACGGCGTATGTGAGGGCGCCGAGGAGCGGCACCGGTACGGCAACCGAGACGAAACGCATGGCTACCAGGCCGCTGAGAGAGCCGGCCTGGACGTGACATGGCAGATGGCAGATGGACGGGGGCTCACCGGTTCGCCGTCTCCCATTTGCGATGCGTGATGGCTGCCGGACACGTCGGCCATCCGCCTAATCGAGGTGCTCAGCGGGATCCTGCAGCAGGACTCTGACCTTCTTCATGTCGTCCCACACGTCGCGCTTGCGATCGGGGCTGCGCAGCAGGAACGCCGGATGGAACGTCGGGATCAGCTTCGCGCCACGGTAGTCGAACACCCGGCCGCGTAAGCGCGAGATCGGATCAGCGGTCTGAAGGAGCGTCTTTGCCGCGAACGTGCCGAGCGCGACGATGACCCTCGGCGCAATCGCGTCGATCTGGCGGAAGAGGAACGGCTCGCAGGTCGCGACTTCGTCCGGCTCCGGGTTGCGGTTGCCAGGCGGCCGGCACTTGATCACGTTGGCGATGTAGACGTCGTCTCGGGTCAGGCCGATGGCCTCGATGATCTTGGTCAGCAGCTGGCCGGCACGGCCGACGAACGGGACCCCCTGTACGTCTTCGTCGCCGCCAGGTGCCTCGCCGACGAACATCAGCGACGCCCCAGGATTCCCAACACCGAAGACCACCTGCGTGCGGCCGAGCGTGTGCAGCTTGCACCGCGTGCAGTCGCCGATGTCGGCGCGAATCGAGATCAGCACGTCGGCGGGCGCGCGCACGAGGGGTATGTCTGACGGCGTGGCGCCCGACCTGAAGGTCGGGCCTGCTACGGCTGGTGCACCTGGGCCGGCTAAAATCGGGTCCGCCGGAGGCCCGACCTTCAGGTCGGGCGCGACATCCGCTCCACGGCGTCGCCACGCGGCGTCGCGGCTGATGCCGGTCACACCGAGTTCCTCATAGAAGCGGAGATGCTGCGCGAGGTCGCGAGGGTTCACAGGAATTCGGGGAATCAGCGCGTGACGCGCTCGACGAGCCGCTCGGCCCGATCGAGGATGTGAGCGGCGAGCGCGGTCTTCGGTCCGGTCGGCCAGGCTTCTTCGCCGTCGCGATCGATGAGCGTCGCGGCGTTCTGGTCCGACTCGAAGCCGGTGCCGTCCTGAGTAATGTCGTTGGCGACGATGAGGTCGACCGCCTTGCGGGCCAGCTTGGCGCGGCCGCGTGCGACGGGGTCGCCGGCTTCCGCCGCGAAGCCGACCAGCACCGGACGATGGCCGCCGGCGCGCGCGGCGCCGAGTCCGGCGAGGATGTCCGGCGTCCGCACCAGCGTCAGGGTCAACGGGCCGTCTGTTTTTTCGATCTTCCCCGCTGCGCCGCCACCCTCCGGCCGATAGTCGGCGACGGCGGCCGCCATGATCACCATGTCAGCTTCGCTCGCCCGCGTCGTCACCGCCGCCTCCATCTCGAGCGCGCCACGGACCCGCACCACCTCCACACCCGGCGGCATGGGTTCTCGTGAAGGCCCGGAAACGAGCACCACGCGAGCCCCCCGGCGCGCCGCCTCGGCAGCGATGGCGTAGCCCATCTTGCCGCTGGAGCGATTGCCGATGTAGCGGACGACGTCGATGTCCTCGTAGGTCGGCCCGGCGGTCACGAGGACGAAGCGGCCGAGGAGCGAGCCGCGTGGCTGGAGCAGCTGGTGCGCCGCCTCGGCGATCGCCTCGGGTTCGGCCAGCCGGCCCTTGCCGATCCAGCCGCAGGCCAGGTAGCCAGAGCCGGGATCGACGAACCGGACGCCGCGCTCGGTCAGGGCCGCCATGTTCCGCTGCACCGCCTCGTGCTCGAGCATGTTGGTGTTCATGGCTGCCGCCATGAGCACCGGGGCCCGCGTCGCGAGATAGAGCGAGGTCAGGAAATCGTCGGCGATGCCGTTGGCGAACTTCCCGATCACGTTGGCTGTGGCGGGCGCGACCAAAAGGAGTGAGATGTCCGTGGCCAGCGTGATGTGCTCGATGTCGGCGTTGGCCCCGCGAGCGTATTGATCGGTGATGACGCGCCGCCGGGTGATCGCCTCGAACGTGACCTCGCCGACGAAGGCGGTCGCAGAGCGGGTCATGATCGCCGCGACATCGTGGCCGCGCTTCTGCAGCTCGCGCGCGACCTCCACCGCCTTGTAGGCGCCGATGCCGCCGGTGACGCCGAGCGCGATCAGGGCCATGCGAGTCCCTACTCGGCCGGCTCGATTACCTGCTTCGTGACCTTGCCTTCCTTCACTTCCTTCTGCGCCAGCCGCACCAGCTTCTCGGTGCCGGCCGTCCGCGGGGTGCACCCGCGCAGGAGCTGGCGGGCCCGCGCCCCGGCCACGATCACGAATTCAAACGCGTTAGGTACGTCCGTCCGGTGAACCACGTTCTGTCCTTTCGACAAACGATTGCACGATCTGTTCGGCCGTGGTGCGCATCGACCGCAGCCGGGCCCGCTCGGCGAGGACGATCGCGTGCAGCCGCTGCACGCACGCCTCGAGCTCGTCGTTGACCACCACGTAGTCGTACTCGACATACGCGGCGATCTCGGCGCGCGCGGTCGCCAGCCGCCGCTGCATGGCCGCCTCGCTGTCCTTGCTGCGGCCGCGGAGCCGCTGCTCGAGTACGTCGTACGAGGGCGGCAGCACGAACACGCCGACCGTGTCGGGGCACCGGGTCCGCACCTGCCGGGCTCCTTGGACGTCGATGACCAGCACCAGGTCGCGGCCGAGATCGCGCTCGCGCCGGGTGTCGGCGGCAGCGGTACCGTAGAAGTTGCCGAAGACGTCCGCCCACTCGAGAAACTCGTCGGCGGCGATCATCGATTCGAAGCGCGCGCGGGTGATGAAATTATAGTCCACACCGTCGGCTTCGCCCGCCCGCGCGGGGCGCGACGTGTACGAGCGGGAGAGCGACAGACCGGGCACGATCTGGGCGAGGCGTTCGACCACGGTGGTCTTGCCGGTGCCGGACGGCGCGGACACGACCAGCAGGAGGCCGCCGGCGCAGCCGTCGCGCGGGTCACTCGACATTCTGGACCTGCTCGCGCATCTTCTCGAGCTCCGCCTTCAGGGTCACGATCAGCTCGGACACCACCGGGCCTTCGGCTTTGGAGCCGGTCGTGTTGACCTCCCGGTTCATCTCCTGCAGCAGGAAATCGAGCTTGCGGCCGCAGGGCTCCGGCCCGTCCGACAGCCCTTTCCAGTGCTCCAGATGACCGCGGAAGCGCACGACCTCCTCGGTGATGTCGGATCGCCCGACGAACTTCGCGATCTCCTGCGCGACGATGGTCTCGTCCGCCAGCGCGTCGGCCCGGAGCTCGCGGACCCGTTCCTGCAGCCGTTTGCGCAGGGCGTCCATGCCGCCCTCGGCCGCGCGCGCGACACGCCCGAACAAGTCCCCCAGCATCGCCCGGCGCGCCTCGAGGTCGGCCAGCAGGAACCCGCCTTCCGTTGCCCGCATCGCGTCCAGCTCGTCGAGCGCCGCATCCACCGTCGACTCGACCAGCGGCGTGAGCGCGGCAAGGTCCGCGTCCGCCTCCGTCACCCGCTCGCGAATCGCAAGGGCCTGCGGAAAGCGCAGGAGATCTCCAGGGGTCATCGCTCCCGACACGTAGCCCTGCTGCCGGGCGCGCTCGATCGCCCCGCCGAGCGCCGTGAGGAACTCCTCGTTGAGATCGACGTCGAGCGTGGCGGCGCGCCGCTGCTGGACGCCGACCACGACCTCCACCCGGCCGCGCGCGACATGCTGCTGCACCAGCCCACGCAGCCGCGTCTCGAGCGGCGCGATCGTCGCCGGGATCCGGAGCTGGACGTCGAGGAACCGGTGGTTGACGGACTTGATCGTCGCGGTGATCGTCGCCGCCTCGTGCTCGCGGGTCAGGGACGCGAAGCCGGTCATGCTCTTGATCATCGAGTCATCATCGGGGCATCAGGCGCCCTCGGGCGCGATCTCCGCTTCGATCTCCTGCTTCTCGAACAGCTGCAGGGCATACAGCTTCGCATACACCCCGTCGGGAATCGCCAGCAACTCCTCATGACGGCCGGTCTCAACGATCCGGCCGTGCTCGAGGACGATGATCGCGTCGGCCCGGCGCACGGTCGAGAGCCGGTGCGCGATCACGAACGCGGTGCGGTTCCGCATCAGGTTGACCAGCGCCTCCTGGACCAGCCGCTCCGATTCGGCGTCCAGCGACGAGGTCGCTTCGTCCAGGATCAGGATCGGCGGATCTTTCAGGAGAGCGCGCGCGATCGCCAGGCGCTGCCGCTGCCCGCCCGACAGCCGCTGCCCGCGCTCGCCAATCGTTGCCGCATAACCCTCGGGCAATGACGCGATGAACTCGTGCGCATGGGCCGCCCGCGCCGCGGCCTCGATCTGCGCGGTCGACGCATCGGGCCGCCCGTAGGCGATGTTCGCCGCAATGGTTTCGTCGAACAGCACCGTGTCCTGCGTCACAATCCCGATCTGGGCCCGGAGCGACGCGAGGTTGACGTCGCGTACATCCTGACCGTCGACGAAGATCCCTCCCGAGGCGACATCGTAGAACCGCGGGATCAGGTTGACCAGCGTCGTCTTGCCGGCGCCGCTCAGCCCGACGATCGCGAGAATCTGGCCGGCGCGAACACTGAACGACACGTCGCGCAGCACGTAATCGTCCGACCCGTCGTCGTACTCGAAGCTCACCCTGCGGAACTCGATGCCGTGGCGCAACGGCGGCAGCGGCCTGGCCCCGACGCGATCCTTGACCTCGGAGTCGGTGTCGAGCATCTCGAAGATGCGCTCCGAGGCGGCGATCGCCTGCTGCAGATTGGCGTTCACCCGGCTCAACTTCCGCACCGGCGTGTACATCATGAACGCCGCGACCACGAACATCAGGAAGTCGCCCTGGGTCATCTGCGGCGGGTTCGACGAGATCTTGCTGCTGCCGTACCACATCAGCCCGATGACCCCGAAGCCGCCGAGAAACTCCATCAGCGGCGGCAGCAGCGCGACGGTGCTGGTGATCTTCAGGTTGGTGCGATACAGCCGCTGCGAGGCCTCCTTGAAGCGCCGCTCCTCCCGCGCTTCCGCGCCGAACGCCTTGACGATGCGGTGGCCGGTGAAGGCTTCGGCGGTGACGTGCGAGAGATGCTCGAGCTCCTGCTGGCCGCGCCGCGTGCTGCGCCGCACGCGTTGCCCGAGGCGGACGAGCGGGTACACCACCACTGGCGCGCCGGTCACGCACACCAGCGCGAGCCGGAAGTCGACCCAGAACATCACCGCGGCGTAGCCGATCAGGCTCAGGCTCTCGCGAATCAGATCGCCGATCGTCTCGGAGACGGCCTGCTGCACCTGGTTGACGTCGTTGGTGATCCGCGACATCAACGCGCCGGTGGTGCGCCGCGAGAAGAAGCCGGCCGACTGGTTCAGGATGTGGCGGAACAGTTGATTGCGGATGTCGCGCACCACTCGCTGGCCGACGTCCGTCATGAGGTAGCCGGAGAAGTACGAGCCCAGCCCCTTGGCGAGATAGATCGCCATCACCGCCAGGCTCCAGGCCCGCAGATCGATCGGCACGCCCCAGAACGAGAACGGCGCGAGCTGGTGCGTCAGCACACCGTCGGTCAAGGGCTTGATGAGCGTGGTCAGTCCGGCGGCCGCGGCGGCATAGAGCAGCATGGCCGCGATCGCCGCGATCAGGCGCCCGCGATACGGGCGGGCGTAGCGGAGAAGCCGGGGTAGCGGATTCACTCGGTGAAGCGATACTTCAGCAGCACCCACAAGGCCACGAAGCCGTCACGCCAGGTGATCTTCTTCCCTTCCTCATAGCCGCGTCCATCGTAGGTGATCGGCACCTCGTAGACGCGGTAGTGGCGCTTGAAGATTTTAGCGGTCAGCTCCGGCTCGATCCCGAAGCCGTCGGAGTGGAGCGTCATCGACCGGAGCACCTCGGTGCGCATCACCTTGTAGCAGGTCTCCATGTCCGAGAGCATCGTGTTGTAGAGCACGTTGGTGACGAGCGTCAGGAACCGGTTGCCGGCGTAATGCGTGAACAGGAACACGCGGTGCCGGCCGAGGAACCGCGAGCCGTAGACGACGTCCGCGCGCCCCTGACAGATCAGCTCGATCAGCTGTGGAAACTCTTCGGGCGAGTATTCCAGGTCGGCATCCTGTATCACCATCAGGTCGCCGCGCACTTCCTGGAAGCCGCGCCGCAGCGCGGCTCCCTTGCCCCCGTTCTGCGGCTGCAGAATCAGCGTGAACGATCCGTCGGCGGCCAGCGCCGACAGGATCTCCCGCGTCCCATCCCTCGACCCATCGTCGACCACGATGAGCTGCACGCGAATGGGAACCGCGAGGACCCGCCGGATCATCTCTTCGACCGTCGCCCGCTCGTTGTAGACGGGCATCACGACCGACAGCAGCGGATCGGTGAGGATCCCGACCAGTCGAGACATCAGGCGGCGGGCCGGTCGCCGTAGCCGCGCGACGGCGATTGCCGACTGCGGTACGCCGTTTCGACGACGACGTCGACGTCCTCGAAATTGCAGAGGCAGGCGCCGTCAGGCGTGGCGGTGACCGGCACGGTGGTCACGGCCGTCCCATCGAGTAGTAGGTGAAGCCCTGGGCGCGCAGGGTTTCGGGGTTGAAGATGTTGCGGCCGTCGAACACGATCGGGGTCTTCATCAGCTTCTTCATGCGCCCGTAGTCCGGCTCACGGAATTCGTTCCATTCCGTCACCAGGGCGAGGGCGTCCGCGCCGCTGAGCGCGTCGTAGCTCGTCTCGGCGAAGGTCACTTTCGGCCCGAAGATGGTCTTGGCAATAGCCATCGCCTCGGGATCGTAAGCCTGAACCGTCGCCCCGGCGGCGATCAGCGCCTTGATCAACGGGACCGCCGGCGCCTCTCGCATGTCGTCCGTCTTCGGCTTGAATGCCAGCCCCCAGACCGCGATCTTCTTGCCCTTGAGGTTGCCGAAGTGCTTCTCCATCTTGCCGAGCAGCCGCAGCTTCTGACTGTCGTTGACCTCCTCGACGGCCTTCAGAATCTGGAAGTCGTAGTCGTTGACGGCCGCGAAGCGCAGCATCGCCTTTACGTCCTTCGGGAAGCAGCTGCCGCCGTAGCCCACGCCGGGGAACAGGAACGACGGGCCGATCCGCCGATCCGAGGCAACCGCCTTGCGGACCTGATCGACGTCCGCGCCGACCGCCTCGCACACATTCGAGACCTCATTCATGAACGAGATACGGGTGGCGAGCATCGCGTTGGCCGCGTACTTACTCAGCTCGGCGCTGGCGCAGTCCATCATCATCACCGGCGCGCCAGTGCGGGTGAACGGCGCGTACAGCTCACGCATCAGCTCCGCGGACCGCTCGTCCTCCGCGCCGATCACGACGCGATCCGGCTTCATGAAGTCGTCGATCGCTGCCCCCTGTTTCAGGAACTCCGGATTGCTGACCACGCTGAACGGGTGGGTCGTCTCCCGGCGGATGATCTCGCGCACCTTCGCCGCCGTCCCGACCGGCACCGTGCTCTTGTTGACGACGACCTTGTAGCCATTCATCGCCTTGGCGAGATCACGTGCGACTCCGAGGACGTGTTGAAGATCCGCCGAGCCGTCTTCCCCGGTCGGCGTCCCGACGGCGATGAAGATGATCTGCGCGCTCCTCACGCCGCTGGCCAGGTTGGTAGTGAAGGTCAGCCGTTTTTCCGTGCGGTTCCGTCGGACGACTTCCTCGAGTCCCGGCTCGTAGATCGGGATCTTGCCCCGCCTGAGCAATCGAATCTTCGCCGGGTCGCGGTCGACACACACGACATCGTTCCCGTTTTCGGCGAAACAGGCGCCCGCCACCAGACCCACATAGCCAGTTCCGACGACCGCGATTTTCATCCGTTCAGGTCTCCTGAAAATTGCAAATCCATAACACTAACACAGCCGAAAAAATGGTGTCAATTCATTGAGCTTGAAGGGGTTGCGAGTTTTTGCCCTGTGCTAGCATGCTCCCCCGGTGCGCATCCTCCTCGACTACCGGCCCGCGCTCGTCGAGCGAACGGGGGTCGGCGAGTACACACACGAGATGGCCAGGGCGCTGGCGAGGCTGCTGCCCGAGCGCGACCAGCTGGTGCTCTTTTCGAGCTCCTGGAAGGATCGCCTCGAGCCGGGCCGTGTGAGCGGTGCCGCCGTGATCGACGTCCGGGTGCCCGTCCGCGTGCTCAACTTCGTCTGGCACCGCCTCGAGCGACCACCGGTCGAACGCTTTGCCGGAACCGTCGACGTCGCGCACTCCAGCCATCCGCTGCTGATGCCGGCCCGCAACGCCGCGCGGCTGGTCACGATCTACGATCTGTTCTTCCTCGCCGATGCGGCCGGCACCGCGACCGAAATCCGCCGGGACTACCCGGCGCTGACCGCGGCCCACGCCCGCCGTGCGGATGCCGTAGTCGTCATCTCGCGATACACCGCGTCCGCCGTGGCCGCGCAGCTCGATGTGCCTGCCGACCGACTCGTGCTGTGCCCACCAGGGGCGCCCGACTGGCCGCGCCGCGACCGGCTGCAACCAACCGGCCCAATCTTGTATCTCGGAAGCGCCGAACGGCGGAAGAACGTACCCGGCCTGCTGCGCGCGTATGCGCGCCTGCGGACACTGTGCCCCGACGCGCCCCGGCTGATTCTCGCCGGCCGTCCCCCGGCAGCTGGCTCCGAGATCGAGGCGATGCTGCGGGCGCCGGATCTGGCCGGGCACGTCGAGCACCGCGGCTACGTCGACGAAGCGGAGCGCCGGCGTCTTTACGCCGCCGCCTCGATGCTCGTGGTCCCGTCGCTCGACGAAGGCTTCGGGATGCCCGCCCTCGAGGCGATGACCCTGGGCGTTCCAGTCGTCGCTGCCAACCGCGGCGCGCTGCCGGAGGTCACCGGCGACGCTGCCCGGCTCGTCGATCCAGAGGACGATGCGGGGATCGCTGAGAGCATGCGGTTGGTCCTGACCGATACGGATGGGACGCGGGTTCGTGTCGAGCTGGGATTCGCTCGCGCCGCCGCGTATACGTGGCGAGCGAGTGCGGCGCGCCTGCTCGAGGCCTACCAGGATCTTCACGCCAGGCGGCAGGCGCGCGCGTGAGGCCGCTGCGCATCGGCGTCGACGCGCGTGAGCTGCTCGGCGATTCCACCGGCGTCGGGCGTTATCTTGGCGAGCTGCTCCGGCGCTGGGCGGTGCGGCCGGACGCGGACCGGCGGCATTTCATGCTGTACGCTCCCGAGCCGCTGACCCTCGCACTGCCAGAGGGGAGCGCGACGGTACGCGTGATCGGCAGCGGCCGCGGCACCTGGTGGGAACAGACCCACTTGCGCACGGCAGCCCGTCGCGATCGCCTCGATCTGTTCTTCGCGCCCGCCTACACGGCGCCGCTCGGAACCGGGCTGCCGCTGGCGCTCACCATTCACGACATCTCGTTCGTGGCCCATCCCGAGTGGTTCCGCGCCGGCGAAGGGCTGCGGCGGCGCTGGCTGACCCGGCGCGGCGCGGGCCTGGCGTCCGTCATCTTTACCGACTCGCAGTTCTCCCGCCGCGAGATCGAGCAGCACCTGCACGTCGATCCGGGCCTGATCGAGGTCATCCCCCCCGGCGCCGCCGCGCCGCGGATCGGGCGCGAGCCCCCGCTGCCGCCTCGTGAGCCGCTGGTGCTGTTCGTCGGGTCGCTGTTCAACCGGCGGCGGCTGCCGGACCTGATCGCGGCGTTCGCGCTGGCGACGCGGCAGCGGCCGGAGGCGCGCCTGGTGATCGTCGGGGACAATCGGACCTGGCCGCGGCAGGATCTGTTCGCGATCGCCGCTGCCCATGGGGTCAGCGCGCGGACCGACTTCCGCAGCTACATCCCGGATGCCGAGCTCGCCGCGCTCTACGCCCGCGCCTCGGTGTTCGGGTTCTTATCCGAATACGAGGGCTTCGGCCTGACGCCGCTCGAGGCGATGGCCGCCGGCGTGCCGCCGGTCGTCCTCGACACCGAGGTGGCGCGCGAGGTCTACGGCGACGCCGCCATCTACGTCGCGCGTGGCGACATCGAAGGGGCGGCCCGCGCGATCGAGGGCCTGCTCACGGACCCGGCCGCGGCAGCCCGTGTGCTCGACCGCGCCCCGGCGATCCTGGCACGCTATTCGTGGGAGGACGCGGCGGCACGCACGCTGGCGCACCTCGAGCGGATCGTCCGCCAATGACGCTCTCGATCGTCATCGTCAGCTACAACGCCCGCGCCGACCTCGAACGCTGCCTCGCGTCGCTGAGCGCTCACCCGCCGTCGATGCCGCACGACGTCATCGTCGTGGACAACGCCTCCACCGACGACAGCGTGGTCGCGATCCATCGCGGCTGGCCCGCGATCAGGCTGATCAGTCAGGCGTCCAACGGCGGCTTCGCCCAGGCCAACAATGCCGGCATTCGCGCCAGTCGCGGCGATCTGATCTTGTTATTGAACAGCGACACGATCGTCCCCGCAGGGGCGATCGATCGGCTCGTGGCACGCCTGCTCGCAGTTCCGCCTGCGGCGGCGGCCGGCCCGCGCCTGGTCGACGACGAAGGGCGGGTCGAGATCTCGTTCGGGGCGATGATCTCGCCGTTCGCGGAGCTGCGCCAGAAGCTGCTGGGGGCGCTCTACGCACGGCGCGTCGCTGCGGTCGTGGCCCGGGTCGAGGCCCGGGCGAGCCGCGAGCAGTTCGTCGATTGGGTGAGCGGCGCGTGCCTGCTGGTCCACCGGACCAAGGCCGAAGCCGTGGGGCTGCTCGACGAGCGCTTCTTCCTCTACACCGAGGACGTCGATTTCTGCGCCGCGTTGCGGGCGCGGGGCGGCCGCATCCTGTTTACCCCGGCGGCGCAGATCACGCATCGCCGCGGCCGATCCCGCGCGTCAGCACCCGACGCGATGAACCCCGCCTACCGGCGCAGTCAGCTGGCGTTCTATCAGAAGCATCATCCGCGCTGGGTGCGGCTGCTTCGCCTCTACCTCCGCCTGACGGGCTCCTGACGCACCGGCGCCGCGGGTGCCGCTGATAAGATGCCGGATACGTGCGCATAGCCATCGACGCGCGCAAGCTGCGCGATTACGGCATCGGAACCTACGTCCGGAACCTGCTGCGGCACCTGTCGAGACTCGATCAGTCCACGGAGTACGTGCTGCTCTGCCGGCCGGAGGACGGAGCGAGTCTGTCGGCGCTGGGGCCGAACTTCCGCTCGGTCACCGAGGGCTCGCCGGCATACTCCATGCGTGAGCAAGTGCGTGTGCCGAACGACTTGCGGCGCGAGCGGGCTGACCTGTTCCACGCGCCGCACTACGTGCTCCCGCCGCTCACGCCATGTCGCGCGGTGGTCACGATCCACGATTGCATCCATCTCCGCTTTCCGGAGTATCTGCCGAGCCGCGTCGGGTATGCGTACGCGCGCGCGTCGCTCTGGGCCGCGACGCGCCAGGCCGCCCGCATCATGACGGTCAGCGAGGCTTCGAAGCGCGACATCCTCACCTATTTCAGCGTCCCCGAGGAAAAGATCGACGTCATCCCCAACGCCATCGACGAGCGCTTCAACCAGCCGCCCGACCTCGAGCAGATCCAGCGCGTGCGCGAGCGCTATCAACTGGACGATCCGTTCGTGCTCTACGCCGGCAACATCAAGCCGCATAAGAATCTCGAGCGGCTCATCGAGGCGTTCCACCTGTTTCGCAAACCCGGTTTCGAGCCGGTGAAGCTGCTGATCATCGGCGACGAGATCTCGAAATACGCGACGCTGCGCCGGGCCGTGCACCGGCTCAAGCTCCACAAGCACGTGCGCTTCCTCGGCTTCGTGTCGGACGACACGCTGGCCGCGCTCTACCGCCTGGCCGCGGTCTTCGTCTTCCCCTCGCTCTACGAAGGGTTCGGGCTGCCGCCGCTCGAAGCCATGGCCAGCGGCGCGCCGGTGATCACCTCGAATGTCTCGTCCTTGCCCGAGGTCGTCGGCGACGCGGCCGTGCTGATCGATCCGTACGATCCCGAAGCGATCGCCGATGCGATGACGCGTGTGCTGTCGGACGAAACCTTGCGGGCGCAGCTGCGCGCCCGGGGCCTGCTGCGCGCCCGGCATTTCTCCTGGGAGCGCTCGATCGGACGGGTCCGCGACATTTACGGCGAGGTGCTCGCGCAATGACGATCGCGGGGCCGCCGGCGCGGCGCGTGGCGCTGGTTCACGACTGGCTCACCGGGATGCGCGGCGGCGAGAAGGTCCTGGAAGCGCTGTGCACGCTCTATCCGGACGCGCCGCTCTACACCCTGATCCACGTGCCGGGTTCGGTGTCACCCCTCATCGAGTCCCGCCGGATCGTGACCTCGTTCGTTCAGTCGCTGCCCGCATCCGGCAGGCATTACCGCCGCTACCTGCCGCTGTTTCCGGCCGCGGTCGAATGGCTGAATCTGGAGGGCTTCGACCTCATCATCAGCAGCAGCCACTGCGCGGTGAAGTCGGTCCTGCGGCCGCCCTCGGCGGTCCATGTCTGCTACTGCCACTCGCCGATGCGCTACGCGTGGGACCAGTTCGACGCGTATTTCGGGCCACGGCAGGTCGGCGCGGCGGCCAGCCGGGTGCTGCGGCCTATAATGGCTGGGCTGGCACGGTGGGATGCGGCGACGGCCGGGCGGGTCGACCAGTACGTCGCGAACTCCCGATATGTTGCGGGCCGGATCCGCCGATACTATAATCGCGCCGCGACCGTCGTGTATCCACCTGTAGATACAACCTTTTACCGTCCTGACCCGAGCCATGACACTGACCCGCCATTCCTCATCGTGTCGGCGCTCGTGCCCTACAAGCGCGTAGAGCTCGCCATCGAGGCCTGCCGCCGCATCGGGGCGCGGCTCGACATCGTCGGCCGGGGCCCCGAACGGGACCGGCTGGAGGCGATGTCCGGGCCGGGTGTCCGCTTTCTGGGCTGGAAATCAGACGAAGAGATCAGAACGCTGTATCAGCAGGCGGCCGCCGTGCTCCTCCCGGGCACGGAGGACTTCGGGATGGTCCCGGTCGAGGCGCAGGCCTGCGGCACACCGGTCGTCGCGCTCGGCGCGGGCGGAGCGATGGAAACGGTGCGCCACGGCGTGACCGGCATCCTGGCCGCCGAGAGCTCTGTCGAGTGCTTCGCCGCCGCTCTCGACGAGTGCCGGCGCACGCCATTCGATCGGGCGGTGATTCGTGCCAACGCCGAGCAGTTCTCCCGGGAGCGGTTTCTGGAGTCTTTCCCTGCCGTGGTGGATCGGGCGGTGCGCGACCGCGCCGAGCAGCTGGCGGTGGAGCGCGCGTCATGATGCGCCGCTACAACCGCCTGCTGGTCGCCTACTACATCATCACGGACGCCCTGCTGGGCGGGGCGGCGTTCGCGCTGGCCTATCTCCTGCGCTTCGAGACCGCCCTCGCCGGCCTGATTCCGGTGACCAAGGGGCAGCCGCCGTTCGGCCAGTACGTCCGCATGCTGCCGTTCATCGCGCTGCTGGTGCCGATCGCGTTTCAGGTCCAGGGACTCTATCGGCTGCGCCGCGGCCGATCGCGGGTCGACGATTTCTTCGCGGTGTTCGTCGGCAGCATCTTGGCGGTCGTCCTCGGGATCATCGGCACGCTGTACTTCCAGACCTACTACGTCCCCGACGAGCTGAAGGATCAGGGCGTGTACGAAGTCTCGCAGCCCGTCTGGGCGCTCTTCCTGGTGATTACGGTCTCGTTCTCGTACGCCTCGCGCGAGGTGGTGCGCGAAGCGCTCGAGCGGCGATGGCGGGCGGGCATCGGCCTCAAGCGCGTGCTGATTGCCGGCGCCGGCGACCTCGGGCGGCTGGTGGCGGACAAGGTCCTCGAGCATCGGGAGCTGGGGTTCAAGGTCGTCGGCTTCCTCGATGATCGGGCGGGCGGCGACCACATCGGCTATCGGGGGCTGCCGCTGCTCGGCATGCTCATGGACGCGGACGAAGTGATCCGCAGCGAGAAGATCGATCACGTCTACGTCGCGCTGCCGCTCGAAGAGCATGTCAAGATGCTGGGGCTCGTCGAAGCGACCAACCGCGAAGGGGTCGACGTGCACGTCGTCCCCGACCTGCTGCAGTTCATCGCCCTCCGAGCGCGCCTCGAGAACCTCGACGGCGTACCGATTATCAGCCTCAACGACGTCCCGCTACGCGGATTCAACAGCGTCCTCAAGCGGACCATCGACGTCGCCATCTCCTCGACCGCGCTGCTCGCCCTCTCGATCCCGTTTGCCATCATCGCCGCGCTGATCCGCCGCACCTCGTCCGGCCCGGTGTTCTACACCCAGGAGCGCATGGGTCTGGACGGCAAGGCCTTCCAGGTCCTGAAATTCCGATCGATGTACATCGACGCCGAAGAGGAAACCGGTCCGGTGTGGGCGCGCGACAACGACCCGCGCTGCACGCCCGTGGGGCGCTGGCTGCGCAAGCTCGATCTCGACGAGCTGCCACAGCTGGTCAACGTGCTGAAGGGTGACATGTCGATCGTCGGGCCCCGGCCGGAGCGGCCGTACTTCGTCGATCAGTTCAAGCACCGGATCCCACAGTACATGCTGCGCCACAAGGTGAAGGCCGGGATCACCGGCTGGGCGCAGGTCAATGGCTGGCGCGGGAACACCTCGCTCGAGAAGCGGATCGAGTTCGATCTGTACTACATCGAGAACTGGTCGGTGGGGCTCGACATCAAGATCATGTGGCTCACCGTGCTGCGGGGGCTGCAGAAGCATGCGTACTAGCGGCCAGCTTCCAGCTGCCAGCTTCCAGCGGTGGGACCCAGTCGGGGTGGGCCATCGCGTAGAAGCCGGCGCCCCTCCTGATCCAATCCGAACATTTCGTCATGGTTACTCGCTGGAAGCTGGTAGCTGTGAGCTGGAAGCTGTGATCTTCTATGTCTAGAATCGTCATCACCGGCGCGGCCGGGTTCATCGGGTCGCACCTCTCGGAAACGCTGCTCGACCGCGGCCACTCCGTGGTGGGGATCGACAATCTCCTCACCGGCGCGACGGCCAACATCGCGCACCTCGTGAACCGCGACTTCCAGTTCATCAAGCACGACGTCACGAACTACATCTTCGTCGAGGGTCCGGTGGACGCCGTGCTGCACTGGGCCAGCCCGGCCAGCCCGATCGACTACCTCGAGCTGCCGATCCCGACGCTGAAGGTGGGCGCGCTCGGCACGCACAAGGCGCTCGGCCTGGCCAAGGAGAAGAAGGCGCGCTTCGTCCTGGCCTCCACGTCAGAGGTCTACGGCGATCCCCTGGAGCACCCGCAGAAGGAAACCTACTGGGGTAACGTCAATCCGATCGGGCCGCGCGGGGTCTACGACGAAGCCAAGCGGTTCGCCGAGGCGATGACCACGGCGTATCACCGGTTTCATGGGGTGGACACGAAGATCGTGCGGATCTTCAACACCTACGGGCCGCGCATGCGGCTGAACGACGGCCGGGCGATTCCCGCCTTCATGAGCCAGGCCCTTCGCGGCGAGGACATCACGATCTTCGGGAACGGCTCGCAGACGCGCAGCTTCTGCTACGTCACGGATCTGGTCGACGGCATCATTCGATTGCTCGAATCGGACCAGCACGGTCCGATCAACATCGGCAACCCGCGCGAGATGACCATCGAGCAGATCGCCACCGACATCCTGCGGCTGACCGGCTCGTCGAGCAAACTGGTGCACAAGCCGCTGCCGGAAGACGACCCCAAGGTCCGACAGCCGGACATCACCAAGGCGCGCACGCTCCTCGGCTGGGAGCCGAAGGTGCCGCTCGAGGAAGGGCTGATCAAGACGCTCGAGTATTTCAAGACGAAGCTGTAGACGTGACGCTTCGCGCGATTCAGACAGGCTTCAGGCTTCAGGCTTCAGGCTTCAGGCTTCAGGCTTCAGAAATTGGACTCGGACGCCGCGGCTGTCGCCTATATCGGAGGTCGTCGTCGCAAGAAATCCGGCCTGTAGCCTGCAGCCCGTAGCCTTGGTCTCCTTACCTAATGTCCCAGCTTGATCACCTGCACGGCGTAGTGAGCGGCTGAAATCACCGACATCACCAGCGACGCATAGACGAACAGCGTGACGAGGAACGCCGGGCGCTCGAGGTAGTTGTAGTAGAGCGCCACCACGCCGGTCATCACGTAGATTCCGGTCGCGATCTTGCCGAAGATGGACGGCCGGAAGGTGCGCGGGCCGACGGCGAGATTGACGACGGCGACGGTCAGCACGATGACCACGTCGCGGCTGATGACCAGCACCGTGAACCAGAGCGGCAGGCGATTCACCGAGCCGATCGCCGGCAGCGTCAGCATCACGAACATCGTGACCAGCAGGAGCTTGTCGGCCATCGGATCGAGCCAGGCACCGAGGGTGGTCTTCTGACCGGTGCGCCGCGCGATCAAGCCGTCGAGCAGATCGGTCGCGGCGGCGGTGAAGAAGGTGATCAGCGCCCAGCCGCGATAGCCGTAGAGCAGCAGGATCACGAACGCCGGCACCAGCAGCATCCGCGTGATCGTGAGCTGGTTGGCAGCCGTGAGGTTCATCGGGTGCGCGGCTGGGCGAGCTCTTCGAGCTTGCTGATCGCGGCGACGGTTTCGGCACCGGACGCGGGCCGGGTCAGCTGGAAGCTCCCGTCCTCGGCCGGTCCCATCACGCCGGCCTCGACCACCAGCGAGACAGCCGGGTAACTCAGATGCCCCGGCCCGACGTCCGGAAAGCGGCGCGGCGTCGCTTTGCGCCACTCGGCACCGAGCGCCGGCTTCTCGTCCGCGACCAGCGCCAGGACCCGGCTGGCGGCCCGGGCGAGGTCAGCGCGACGGACAATCGCCGACGGCTGGAACGTGTGGTTGGCGTAGACCTCCATCACTCCGGCGCGCGCGACGCTCAGGATCCACGGTGAGGCCCAGCTCGTACGCGCGTCGGTGATCACGACGGCGGTGCGCCGGTCGAGGCGCGACAGGAGCGGCTGGAGGCGCACGCCGATCAACGCGGCGAGCTGCTCGCGGGTGACGGTTGGGGCCGTGGGGATCGCCTGGTACTCCGGCGGCATCGCCGCCAGCGCGGCCCGCGATCGCAGGCCCTCGACGCGGGCCGTGAGCGAGTCGTTCGGCTCGAGCGCGAGCGCGGCCGAGTACGACTCGATGGCCGCGTCGAGTGCGCCGCGGGCTTCGAGCATCTCGCCCGTCAGCACCAGGGCCCGGGGATCCGTCGGGTCCAGCGACGCCGCCTTCTGCGCGTGCTGGAGCGCGGCGTCGAGATCGTTGTCCTGACGCTCGACTGCGGCCAGCTCACGGTAGAGAAACGGACTCTGCGGCGAAGCGGCGATCGCTCGCTGGAATCCCTGGCGCGCCTCGCTCAATTTCCCACTCTCGGCGGCCTTCCGGGCGGCCGCGACCTCCTCCTGCATCACGCGCAGCGTGAGCACGTCGATGCGGCTCTCGAGCGAATGGAGCGAGGGGTCCGCGGCACTCGCCGCCTGGAAGCTGGTCAGCGCCTCGTCTGCCTTGCCCAATACCAGCAACGCGTCGCCGCGGCCTGCCAGCGCCGGCGCGTAGCGCGGGTTGGCGACCACCGCGCGATCGAAGTGCTGGAGAGCGGCCTCCGCGTCCTTGCGAGCGAGCGCAGCGTAGCCCAGCCCGGCTTCGGCCGGATAGAAGTCCGGCGCCGCCTTGAGCGCCGCCGTGAAACTGCGCTCGGCAGAGCGCGCGTCACCCGACTGCAGCCACTGCCACGCTTCGGTGTGCCGCGCCAACACGGCCGGGGTGCCGATACCGGCTGGAGCCACCGGCATGACGAAGTCGGGATAGTGCGGCGTGGTGACCGTCGGCGGCGGGATCGTCTTCGGCGCGCAGGCGCTCATCACCAGCGCCACGAGCAGCACACCCGCGCCGCCCCAATGCGTCTCCGCCCGGTGCCGCCCCGTTACCCTCACGTGGCATTCACCGCCGCGTCGCTGAACCGCGCCAGGAGCCGGCGCGGCAGGTCCGCTTCGATCGAGATATGGTCGTCGGTCGTCGCGTGCTGCACGATCCGCGCGAGCCGGTAGAGCTGGGCGACGCGGGCCCGCGACTCCTCGCTGCGGCCGTCGAACACCAGGGTCACGCGCGTCGTGTCGAGCGCCAGGCGCGCTTCCATCGCGGCAATGAGGTCGTCGCGGCCGTCGCCGGTCAGCGCCGACACGCACAGCGCGCCCGGATACACCGCCCGCAGCCGCCCCCGCTCGCCGTCGTCGATCCGATCGCACTTGTTGAAGACTTCGAGCACTGGAACGGTGTCCGCGCCGACGTCGCCCAGGACGGTGCGGACCGCGGCCATCTGCCGCTCGCGTTCGGGATTCGACGCGTCGATGACATGGACCAGCAGGTCGGCGTCCGCAACCTCCTCGAGCGTGGCGCGAAAGGCCGCCACCAGCGAGTGCGGCAGCCGATCGATGAAGCCGACGGTGTCGGACACGAGCAGCTCGCGCCGGTCCTGCAGCTTCACCCGGCGGACGAGCGGGTCGAGCGTCACGAACAGCGCGTTCGAGGCGACCGCCTCGCCGCCCGTGAGCACGTTGAAGAGCGTCGTCTTCCCGGCGTTGGTGTAGCCGACCAGCGCCACCGTCGGCACCGCGGCCTTGTGACGCCGCTCGCGCGACTGCGCCCGCCGCCGTCGCACGGCCTCGATTTCCTTCGATACCATGCTGACGCGGTGGCGGATCCGCCGGCGATCGGTCTCCAGCTTCGTTTCGCCGGGACCGCGGGTGCCGATGCCGCCGCCCAGCCGCGACAGCGCGGCGCTCGAGCCGACCAGTCGTGGCATCAGATACTGGAGCTGCGCCAGTTCGACTTGCAGCTTCCCTTCCCGGGTCCGGGCGCGGCGCGCGAAGATATCGAGGATGAGCTGCGTCCGATCGATCACCTTGCGCTCGAGAGCAGCCTCGATGTTCCGCAGCTGCGCCGGACTCAGCTCGTTGTCGAAGACGACCAGGTCGGCGCGCACTTCGTCGCACGACGCCGCGAGTCGCTCGAGCTTGCCGCTGCCGAGAAATGTTGCCGGGTCCGGCGACTGCCGTTCCTGCATCACCCGCAACGCGACAGTCGCGCCGGCTGCTGACGCGAGGCCGGCCAGTTCGTCGAGCGAGTGCTCAGGGTCGAAGCGGCGCGCCGCCCCGCTGATCAGCCCGACGAGCGCGGCGCGTTCGTGCGAGGTCGATGACGTCGGCCGGGTGGCCGCAGGGCGCGTCACTCCAGAAATGTTAGCACGCGGTCCCACGCGATCGCCCCGGCGCGCACCAGCCGGGGGCCCTCGGGCGTGAGCTCGACGATCGTCGACGGCGGGCCACCCGGTGCCGCGCCGACATCGATCACCGCATCGAGGCGTGAGGCCAGTGTTGGGTCGATGGCGTCCGCCGACGCCGCGGCCGCCTGTCCGGAGAGATTGGCGCTGGTCGCGGTGATCGGAAATCCGAACGCGAGCGCCAGCGCGCGCGCGACAGCGTGATCCGGCACTCGCACCGCGACTGTTTCGCCCGGACCGCGTACCGCGGCGGCGATCGTTGGCAGCGCAGGCAGCACGATCGACAGCGGCCCGGGCCAGAACGCCTCGGCAAGCCGGCGTTCGCGCGCGCCGAGCCGCGCCGCCTCGAGCGCCTGCTCGATCCGTCCGGCAATCAACGGAATGGCCATCCCGCGCTCGCGCCCCTTCGCGTCGTACAGCCGCTCGACCGCGTCGTCCTGACGTGGATCCACCGCGAGGCCGTAGACCGTGTCTGTGGGAAAGGCGACGAGCCCCCCATCGCGCAGGATCGCCGCCGCCCGCGACATGGCCACGGGATCGGGGTCGCGCGCGTCCACCCGAAGCACCATCGCGCTCAAATGTCCTCCGCCGTTTCAGGCGTGAGCGCCGGCGAGCTGCCTTCGGGCAGCATCAGGCGCGGGACTCCGGCGGCCAGCACGAGCAGCGCGACTGCATCGAGGATGAACACCGCACGGATGCTCGTCGCGGCCAGGAAACCGTTCACGATCGGGCTGATCGCGAGTCCAACCAGCGATGCCGTCGTCAAGAGGCCGAATCCCGCGCCGCGCGCGGCCGAGGGGATAACGGCTCCGGCCGCGGTATAGGCCGCGGTGGTCGAGACTCCGATGGCCAGTCCGAAGATCGGCGTACCGGCGATCAACAAGCCGATGCCACCAGCCACGCTGTAGGCGAGCGCCCCGAGCGCCCCCAGCCCAGCGCTCGCCGTGATCACCGCTCGAGCCGACGCGCGGCGCAGGAGCGCGCCGCAGACGTGGTGCCCGATGGCCCCGGTTCCGGCGCCGAGCGAGAACAGCAGACCGGCGACAAGGGGCGCGCGGGCGGCGGACGTCCCTAATTCGGTCACGAACAGCGGCAGCACCGGGCCGAAGCTGCGGTCGACGAACTGCAGGGTGAAGATCACGGCCATCAAGAGAATGAAGTTCTCGAACGCCAGAACGCTGCGGAACGACAGCCGCGTGGTCCGATCCTTCAGCAGCTCGTGATGAACTTCGCTCTCGTCGTACATCACGAACACCAGGACGAGCGCGATCACGTAGAACACCGCGGTGACGAAGAACGCCCAGCGGAGGCCGACCAGCTGCGCCACCGCGCCGCCGATGATCGGTCCGATCGCCGGACCGAGGCGCTGGGCGGTCTGCACCGTGCCGATTGCCGAGGCCATCCTGTCGCGCGGGGCCGAGTCCGCCGCCATGGTCAGCGTCAGCGCGCCGTAGCCGGCGAAGAAGCCCTGGACCGCGCGCAGCGCGAACACGTGCCAGGGACGCGTCACGAACGCCATCCCGCCCATCACCACGATGAAACTGAAAAGCGACCGCTCGACCATGATCTTGCGCCCGTAGCGGTCCGCGAGCCGGCCCCAGAACGGCGACAACAGCGCGGTCAGCGCCGGCGTGACCCCGAGGCTGAGGCCGGACCACAGCGCGATCTCACCGACGTCCCGCAACCCGAGCGTCTGGAAGTACAGCGGAAGGAACGGCATCACCACCGTGAAGCCGGTGAAGCCGATGAAGCTGGCTGCGGTAACGGCGAAGAGGTTCTTGCGCCAGACTAGAATCTGACCCTCACCTCGCGCGACCGGCGCACGTCACTGGGCGACCCGGGTGTCCGCCGCGAACGGCGGGAGCTGGCAGCGCGTCGGCTTGTCCTGGCGGAACCCGAGCACGTAGTCCGCCTGCATGAGGGTGTGGATCTCGCGCGTGCCCTCGTAAATCACCGCCCCCTTGCAGTTGCGATAGAACCGGCCGACCGGGTACTCGTCGGAGTAGCCGTTGCCGCCGTGCACCTGCACCGCGTTCCCCGCCGCGCGCTCCGACGCGACGGTCGCGACCCACTTCGCGAGCCCGGTCTCGCGCGTATTGCGGCGGCCTTCATTCTTCAGCCAGCCGGAGCGCAGCCACAGGAGGCGCGACACCTGATAATCGGACTCCATCTCCGCGATCATCTGCTTGACGAGCTGATGCTCGGCGATGGGCGACCCGAACGCCCGCCTCTCCTTCGCATACGCCGCACTCGCGTCACGGCAGGCGCGGATCAGCCCCGTCGCGCCGGCCGCTACGGTGTAGCGCCCCTGGTCGAGGGCGAACATCGCAATCTTGAAGCCCTCACCCGGCCGGCCGACCAGGTTCTCTTCCGGCACTTCGACTTCGTCCATCTTGAAGAAGCCGGTGTTGCCGGCGAGGATGCCCCACTTCTCCTTCAACGTCCCGCTCGAGAACCCCTTGAATCCGCGCTCGACGATGAAGGTGCTGATGCCGGAAGGATCGCGCTGCTTCTTCTTTTCGAGGTCGCTCCAGGCGAACACAAGGAAGTTGTCGGCCACGTCCGCCAGCGAGATCCACATCTTCTCGCCGGTGAGAAAGTAGCGATCGCCGCGCTTGACGGCCACGGTCTGGATGCCGCGCACGTCACTGCCCGCGGCCGGCTCCGTCAGCCCGTAGGTGGCGATCTTCGAGCCCTGCGCCTGCGGCACGAGATAGCGCTGCTTCTGATCCTCCGTGCCCCACGACAGCAGCGTCAGGCAGTTCAGGCCGGCGTGCACGGAGATGATCACTCGCAGCGACGTATCGACGTACTCGAGCTCTTCGCTGATGAGGCCGAGGCTGATGTAGTCCATGCCGGCGCCGCCGTATTCCTGCGGCACCGAGCACCCGAGCAGACCGAGCTCGGCCATCTGCGGCAGGATACGGGGATCGAAGCGGTGCTCGCGATCGAGCTCGCGGATGCGCGGCGCCACCTCCCGCGCGGCCCACTGGCGCACGGTCCGCTCGATCAGCTGGTGGTCCTCGGTGAGATCGAAATCCATCATGGCAGGCGTCCTTCTGCTGGAGAAAACAGGCCATTGTACCGCAGCCCTCCAGACGTGATGGGGCCTGCTACTCGTACTGTTTCAGCCGCTTCTCCCGCCTGCGCTCGGCGTCGCGCACGCCGCTGTTCATGAAGAGCAGACGGAGTCCCGACAGGATCATGCTGAGCCCGAGGAACGTCGGCAGGACCATGCTTCCGCCGGAGGCGGCGTAGTCGTAATAGATCAAGGGGGGCGCGAGCGCGAAGAGCGCCACCGCGATCCAGGTCCGCAGTCGGATCATCCGCCTGCTGCCGTCGAGGGCCCCGGCCCGAGCGGGACTCACGATCAGCAGTAGCGGCTCGTCGACCCGCCCGCGCGCGTCGAAGATCTCGAACCGGACGGACTCGTGCTGCGCGACCCCGTCGACGCAGAAGCGGCGCGCGTCGGATAGCGAATCGAACACCAGGCAGGTCGTCTCGTCGGGACTTGGAAACGCCCGGCCGTGCTCGTCGACGGGTGCGCCGCTGTCGGCATCGCTCCCGAACGCCACGAACTGATGCGGCGCGACGAGATCGATCCAGTTCGGCGGCCGCCGCGCCGGGTCATAGAGCCGCAGCGCATTCATCGCGTCACGAGAACGGCGTCACCGGCACGGACGCCCAGCCGGTCCGCGGCGCTGGCGCCGTTCAGCGCGATCTCGAGGTGATCGCTGCTGCCGAACAAGGCCGCGGCGACGCCGGGGCCGATCTCGGCGTAAGTCTCGACCGGGCCGCTGACCGCCTGCCCGGCGATCGAAACCGTTACTGCGCGGCCGGCGGCAAAGGACTCCAGGACGCCGCGCTCGATGTTGGTGACGATGTTGCCGAACCGATCGACGAGCACCACCTGCCCCCGCATGATCGCCTCCTCGACCGACGGCGCCGGAATGGCCAGCCGCACGTAGCTTTCGAGTGGCGACCCGAGCTCAGTCAGTGCGATGCCGCGCGCCAGCCACGCCGCCGCCGGGGCAAACCGGTCGCGCCCTTCGAAGGTCCGGCTGATCGCCGGCAAGGCGTAGCGGCGCTCGGTGAGTTCGACGATCTGGTCGGGCGCATGAGCGGCGAGCGCAGACGTGAGCAGTCCGTTATCGGGGGCCACGAACCGGAATCCTCCGGCGGCCACCGCGATCGCCCGCCGCCCCGAGCCCACTCCAGGATCAACGACGCACAGAAAGATCGTCGCGGCTGGAAAGTAGCGGCAAGCGGCCGCCAGCTGCAGCGACCCCTGGAGGATGTCGTGCGCCGGGATGTCGTGTGTGAGGTCGACGAGGATGCTGTCCGGCGCGATCCGGAGGATGACCCCCTTCATCGTGCCGGCATAATGATCCCGCAGGCCGAAATCGCTCAGGAGAGCGATCACCGCTGGCATGTCGACAGGATACGCCGGAGACGCGGGGCGACGTGCCGCGACGCCCTATGGGCGCCGCAGCAGCATCTCGCGGGTGTTGTTCTTGAGCAGGAACGAGTCGGACACGCTCAGGCCCTCGAACATCTTGATGATGTCGCGGTTCTGGAGCGTCCGGCGGGCGCCGCCGGCCCCGCTGTGCGTGCGACAGCGAAGGTTCTTCTCGTCAACGATCTCGAACTTCGTGTAGGTCGATCGCTCGACGCTGGAGGTGCAGAAGAGACCCAGCACGGCTCCGCCCGGCTTGAGCATCCGGACGATCTGCTGCGCCAGCGCCTGAACCGCCGCCTTGTCGAGGAAATCGAAGAGATCCCAGCAGAGGATCCCGTCGACCGTGCTGTCGGCGTGGCGGAAGCGGGTCTTGAGGCTCTCGGCCATCTGCCCGGTGGTGCCCGCGCGCGCATGGCGATCCACTTCGCCGATCAGATCCTCGATGAACAGCTTGCAGCCAAGCCGCTCGCCGTAGAACTCGACGTTGCTCCCGACGACGGGACCGAAGTCGAGCAGCAGCGGCGACGTCCGCGGCGCCAGCAGGCTGACGAACTTCGGGAAGGCCTTGGAGGCCATCACCGGATCATCGGCGCTGCGCGCCACGGCCGGGGCGAAACCAGGGGGTGAATCGGGGCGTTTACCGCCCCACTTGAGCAGATCGGTCAGCATGTGGACACCCGGAAAAGAGCGTACGGCGGGCACCGGTGGGTGCCCGACGACGCGGCGCTGCTTGATTACCGGGTGGCGGTGACGGCGGCCGGCTGACCGGCGGCGGACTTGCTCTCCGCCGGTTTGGCTTCGACCGGCTTGGCGTCGGCGCTCTTGCCGCCCGCCTTCTGCATGTCGATGCTGCCGCGGAAATGGGCGCCTTCCGCAATCGCGACCCGCGGTGCGGCGATATCGCCATCCACCGAGCCGTTATCGCGGATGTCGACCTTCTCGCTGGCGGTCACGTTGCCGGTCACCTCGCCGAGCACGACGACGGACTTGGCGAAGACCTGGGCCTTGATCCGGCCGTTGGGGCCGATGGTGAGCACGTTCTGGCGGAGCTCGATCTTGCCTTCGACCTGACCCTCGATGGTCAGATCCTCGCTGCCGTTCAGCTCGCCCTTGATGACGACGGACTTTCCAATGTTCACAGCTGACCTCTCGATCCCGCGCGATGGCTCAGTAGCGTAATTGGAGGTCCGCAGCTCGGCAGCCGCGGCTGGCGGCTGGCCGACGGCCGGAGCCGGCGCTGGCGTCGGGCCAGACGCTGCCGGAGTCGGTTTCACCGCTTCGTCCCGTTTCCACATTAGTCACTCTCCAGAGAGTCAAGAAAAAGCATGAACCTCGCAGGGCAATCGTGTTATCGGCATGAGTCGGCTGGGAGAGCAGGCCGGGCTAGTATACGTGACCCGCTTTTTGCTGTCTAGTCCTTATACTGCTGAGACTTAGCGCCATGCTACAATTCACTGATCAGGTCGATGCGCATCTATTTCGATCACAACGCGACGACACCCGTGGACCCAGCGGTCGCCGAGGCGATGGCCGGTGCACTGGTCGAGGACTTCGGCAACGCCTCGAGCGTGCATCATTTCGGGCAGAGGGCCAAGGCCCGCCTCGATGACGCCCGCTCGGAAGTGGCCACGCTCCTCCACGCCGACCCGTCGGAAGTCGTCTTCACCAGCGGCGGGACCGAGGCCGATAACTTCGCCCTTCGCGGCGTCGCGGAAGCGTTGGAGCCAACCGGCCGCCGGCACCTGATCGCGAGCGCGATCGAGCACGAGGCGGTGCTCGTCACGTTGAAGGCCCTCGCCCGCCGCGGCTGGAGCATCAGCCACATCCCCGTCGACACCACGGGCATCGTCCGGCCGGAGGCGCTCGCGGCCTGCCTGCGCGACGACACGGCGATCGTGTCGGTGATGCACGCGAACAACGAGATCGGGACCATCCAACCGATCGCGGAACTGGCCAGGCTGGCCCACGAGCGCGGCGCGGTGATGCACACCGATGCCGTCCAGTCGGTCGCGAAGATCCCGGTCGACGTGCGGGCGCTTGGCGTCGACTTGCTGTCGCTGTCGGCGCACAAGTTCAATGGACCCAAAGGTGCCGGCGCACTGTGGATCAAGCGCGGCACGCGCCTGACGGCGCATATGACCGGCGGCAAGCACGAGCGCGCTCGCCGGGCCGGGACGGAGAACGTGCCGGCCATCGTCGGGCTCGGCGTTGCCGCGCGGCTGGCCGGCACGAAGCTCGCGACGGAGCCGGCGCGTCTCGCGGTGTTGCGCGATCGACTGGAGGAGGCGGTGCTGGCGCGTGTGCCGGGGACGGCCATCAACGGCGTCCGTGACCCGCGCGTGCCGAATACCACCAACATCAGCGTCGACGGCGTGGAGGCCGAGTCGCTGCTGATCGCGCTGGATCTCGAAGGCATTGCGGTGTCGACCGGGTCGGCGTGCTCGTCGGGCACCCTCGAGCCGTCGCACGTCCTGCGCGCGATGGGCCTGCCGTCGCACCGCACCCAGAACTCGATCCGTATCAGCCTTGGCGCGGGCAACACCAGCGAGCAGGTCGACGTGCTGCTGGAGAAGCTGCCTGCAGTGGTGACGAAGCTGCGGAGCCTGACCCGCGCCTTCGCGCGGACGTAATCGCCATGCGAGTCGTCGTGGCGATGTCCGGCGGGGTCGATTCGTCGGTCGCCGCGGCGTTGATGGCGGAAGCCGGTCACGAGGTGATCGGCCTCTCGATGCAGCTCTACGATCAGCGCGACGGCGAGGTGCGCTTCGGCACCTGCTGCACCATCGACGATCTCCACGATGCCCGGCGCGTCGCCGCCCGCCTCGGGATCCCCCACTACATCGTCAACTTCGAGCGCGAGTTCGAGACGCACGTGGTCAGCAACTTCGTGTCGGAGTACGCCGCGGGGCGGACGCCGATTCCGTGCGTGCACTGCAACGGCGACCTGAAGTTCGCGACGCTGGCGGCGCGCGCCGAGGGGTTCGGCGCTGACGCCGTGGCCACCGGCCACTACGCCCGCGTGGAGCGCGACGCTGCGACCGGGCGATACCTGCTCAAGCGCGGCTGCGATGCGGCAAAGGATCAGTCGTATTTCCTGTTCACGCTGACACAGGCGCAGCTGGCGCACGCGGCCTTCCCCGTCGGCGCGCTCGACAAGCAGGCGGTGCGGGCGCAGGCGCGGGCCCTCGATCTGCCTGTCGCCGACAAGCCGGACAGCCATGAGATCTGCTTCGTTCCGGACGGCGATCAGGCTGGGTTCGTGGAGAAGCACGGCGGCGCCGGAGCTGGAGGAGCGATCCGCGACGTCGAGGGACGGGTCGTGGGCACTCACGGCGGCGTCCATCGCTTCACCGTCGGCCAGCGCAAGGGACTCGGCCTCTCCTCCCCGATTCCTCTCTACGTCGTCGGGATCGACGCCGCGAACGAGACGGTAACGGTCGGTCCGCGCGCCGCCCTCGAGCGCCGCTCGGTGACGGCCCGTCAGGTCAACTGGATCGCGGGTTATGCACCGCCGATAGCCTCACGCGCCACCGCCCAGATTCGGCATCGCCATCCCGAAGCGGCCGCGACGATCAGTCCTCTGGACGACGACCGGGTGCAGGTCGAGTTCGACAGGCCGCAGTCAGCCGTCGCCCCGGGTCAGGCACTGGTGATCTACGACGGCGACGTGGTGCTTGGGGGCGGGTGGATTGAGTAGGAACTGACGCTACCCGGGACCGGGGATTCGGGACTAGGGACCCGGCGATCAAGACGCCCGACCTGGCGGTCGGGCCAGACCGGTTCACGGTTCAGTGGGGTGCGCAGAGCGGCAAAGCCGCGCCGACCGGTCGACTTCTGATTGTCGGGTCCCCGGTCCCGGGTCCCCGGTCCCGTCTAGATGCTCAGCTGCGCTTCGCCGAGGTGCTGCGGGAGGCCGTCGAGGTAATGCTCGGCGTCGAGCGCCGCCATGCAGCCCGACCCCGCAGCGGTGATCGCCTGACGGTAGATGTGGTCCTGGACGTCGCCGCAGGCGAACACGCCGGGGACGCTGGTGCGCGTTCCCGTGTGGGTGCAGATGTACCCGTTGGCATCCATCTCCAGCTGATCGCGGAAGAGCGCGGTGTTCGGGGTGTGCCCAATCGCCACGAACAGCCCCTCAATGGCCAATTCCTTCCGCTCGCCGGTGACGAGGTTGCGGAGGACGATGCCGGTGAGCTCGTTCTTGTCGACGTCGTGGACCGATTCGACGGCGCTGTTCCACTCGACCGAAATCTTCGCATTGGCGAAGACCTTGTCCTGCATGATTTTCGAGGCGCGGAGCGTGTCCCGTCGATGGATCAGCGTGACGTGGGTGGCAAAGCGCGTGAGGTAGAGCGCCTCCTCGAGCGCGGAGTCTCCCCCGCCAACGACCGCGACCGCCCGGCCGCGGAAGAAGAACGCGTCGCACACCGCGCAGGTCGACACGCCCTTACCCACCAGATGCCGCTCGCCCGGTAGTCCGAGGAATCGCGCGGACGCGCCGGTCGCGATGATCACGCCGCGGGTCTGATATTCGGCTTCCGCGGTGCGAACCGTGAAGGGGTGCTGCCGCAGGTCGACCGACGTGACCGTCTGTCCGACGACCTCGGCACCGAACCGGATCGCCTGCGCGCGCATCTCGTCCATGAGATCGCGGCCCATGATGCCGTCGCGGTGCCCCGGCCAGTTCTCGACCAGGGACGTGAGCGTCAGCTGGCCGCCCGCTTCCATGCCTTCGATGACGAGGGGCGTCAGGTTGGCCCTGGCAGTGTAAAGGCCGGCGGTGAGACCCGCCGGCCCGGACCCGATGATGATGACGTTGCGGATCATTGGACGCTACGGCCGCTCCGGTCCGCCATTCACACGTGCTTGTCGATCAGCTTCTTGAGCGAGTCCTTGTCGGCCAGCCCGACGACCTGCTCGACGATCTGGCCGCTCTTGAAGAGCAAGAGCGTGGGGATGCCGCGGATGCTGAAGCGCATGGGGGTCGCGGGATTCTCGTCGACGTTCATCTTGCCGACGACGACTTTGCCGTCGTAGTCGCCCGCGAGCTCGTCCACAGTCGGGGCGAGACGCCGGCACGGGCCGCACCACTCGGCCCAGAAGTCGACCAGGACGGGCGTGGGCTGGTTGACGGTCTGCTCGAAGTTCGCGTCCGTCAGGGTCTGTACCTTCTCAGATGCCATTGCGCTGTCTCCGTTCGGCGAGGGGTCCGCCGACACTGTGGAACCTCGTTATCTGGTTGTCGGCGCAGCGATTACGGCTGACGCGTGGACCGTTCCCGGGCCTCGGCCGTCAACGCTCTATACACTTTGACATACTCTCGCGCCGAAGCGTCCCAGGAATGGTCCTGGCGCATCGCGCGCCGCTGCATCCCGCGCCAGAGGTCGGCGCTCCGATAGGCCACCAGAGCCCGGCGGATGGCGTCCACCAACGCTCCCGGTGTGTACTGCAAGAACGTGAACCCCGTCCCCGCCCCCGCCCTCCCGGCATCGTCCACGGTATCCTTGAGGCCGCCCGTGGCGCGAACTATCGGCAACGTTCCGTAACGCAAGCTGTACAACTGATTGAGCCCGCACGGTTCGAATCGTGACGGCATGAGAAACAGATCGGCGCCGGCCTCGATCAGGTGGGCCAGGCGCTCGTCGAAGCCGATCGTCACGGCCACCCGGCCGCTGTGGCGCGCGGCCAGCGTCCGCCACAGCTCTTCGTAGCGACGCTCACCACTTCCGAGCATCACCCAGGAGGCGTCCAGAGACATCAACTCGTCGGCCGCCGCGGTGAGGAGATCGAAGCCCTTCTGGTCGGTGAGGCGGGACATCAGACCGATCACCGGACGGGCGATCGCCCGAGCATCGGCTCCCAAACCGGTTTCCTCGAGCAGCGCCCGCTTGGCTGCCTGTTTACCGGTGAGGTCATCAGGAGTGAACGCCGTCGGCAGGTACGCGTCCGCCGCTGGGTTCCACCGTTCCGTGTCGATCCCGTTCAGGATCCCGACCAGGTCCGCGGCGCGGCGGCGCAGGATGCCGTCAAAGCCGAAGCCCAGCTCAGGGCTGGTGATCTCGGTCGCGTAGGTCGGGCTGACGGTAGTGATCTGCTCGCTGAAGTTGATCCCGGCCTTGAGATAACTGACCTGGCCCCAGTACTCCATCGCCTGGATGTCGAGGACCTCCCAGCCGAGGCCGATCGCCTCGACTGTGCTCGCGGGAAAGAGTCCCTGGAATGCCAGGTTGTGGATGGTGAACACGGCGGGGACGCCACCGACGACCGGGTCGGCCGAGAACAGCATCTTCTGGTAGACCGGGACCAGCCCCGCCTGCCAGTCGTGCGCGTGGATGATCGACGGGCGAACACCTTTGGCGCGGGCGTATTCCAGCGCCGCCCGGCTGAAGATGGCGAAGCGCCACGCGTTGTCGGGATAGTCGCCGTTCGCGTCACCGTACAACCCGTCGCGATCGAAGAGATCCGGAGCCTCGACCAGCGCCAGCCGGACCCCGCTATCGAGCGTGCGTTCGAGCACGGACAGTGAGATCGTGGTTGCGCCGAAGCGGAACGACACCGTGACTTCGGAGGCGCCGGTGGTCTCTACGCCACGATAGCGCGGCAGCACGATCGTCACGTCATGACCGCCCGCGGCGAGTGCCTGCGGCAGCGCCGCCGCGACTTCAGCCAGTCCGCCTGTCGTGGCGAACGGGTGCGCCTCGGAGGTGACCATCAGGATCGACAACCGCTCGCTCACCGGCTGCGTTGCCGGCACCGCACTGGTCACCACTGGCGCAGCCGCCGGCGCCGGTGCCTCGGCTGTCCGGACTTCCGCCGGACTGTCGACGGGCGGCTCGACGAACGGATTCGGGGCTTCCCGCAGCGCCGCAGGGGCGTTGGCCGCACCTTCGGATACCGCGCCAGGTGGCGGCGGTACCACGCTCGCGACTTCAGGGGCAAGCGGATCGCCGTGGACCGGCGGGTCGGAGACCGGCGGCTTCGCGACGCGCGTCCGCTTGGCCGGCTTCGCGGCGGTCACCGGCTTGGCTGCTGGCTCCGCGACGACCGCGGCGGGCGCGGCCTTCTTGGCAGCCGCCGGGCGTCGCGGTGCGGCCTTCTTCCGGGTGTTTACGGCCCCAGGCGCGGGCGACTCCTTCTTCACCGGCGCCGCCTCGGCAACCGGCGCCGGCGCGGGTTGGGGCGCGGTCGCGGGGGCCGGTTCCGGAGTGGCAGCGGCAACTTCGATTTGCGGTGGAACCGCCGAGCCGTTTGGCTTCGGCGCGGCCTTCCGCTTGCCTGCAGGTGCGGATGAGCTAGTTGGTGCCGGCGCGGCGGTGCCGGGAACGGATGACGTGGTCGGGACAGACTTCGGTGCGGAACGCTTCTTCTGTGACATCTACCTTCAGCGTGGAAAATGAGGAACGCAAAACCGGCAGTTTAACATGGGGGCCATCAGCTCGGCCCGGGACGCGACCCCGGCCGGGCCTTCACTGCCGCTTCGCTCGCGCGTCCCAGCGCGGCCTGGCGCCGCGACTCGGCGAACATGTGGCGCCGGCTGTAGACGTCGGCCAGAACGTAGTGGCCCAGCGCGGCGTACTCGGAGTCGGGCCCCTTCTCCAGCCCGGTGCGCGCGAGCCGCTCGGCAGCCGCCGCTACCCCACCGAGATGCAACTCGATCGGCGCATCGAGAAGACCTTCACGGTGTCGGGGAACCGCTTCGGGATCTACGGGGACATCCAGAATGTCTTCAACCGCGGCGGCATCACCAGCGTGCTCACCCGTGTTCCGGGCACCGACACCAGCACGCCGCAGGGCATCGTCACGCTGCCGTTCGAAACGCCCGGGACCATCCAGGACCCGCGGCAGCTTCGCCTCGGCGGCCGCTGGTCGTTCTAGCGCCCGCGCTGCGCGTCCGGGGGGCTGCGGCCTCCCGGACGACGCCTCGGCCGCCGCGCCGCGCAGCACTTGCATCCCGTCCTGCTAGAATTCTCCGGTGACGACCCCCCATCAGGGTCCCCCGACCCGCTCCGAACCTCGCGAAATCTTCGAGCTGCGCCGCCTCAAGGAGGACCACCCCGATCTCGGGGCCGCGGTCGACCTGCAGATCGAGCTGCTGCAGCAGCAGCGGCGCGTCCAGTCGCGCGTGTCGCTGCCCTCGATCCCGCTCGACGCCGCCTACCTCAATGAACGGCTCGCCACCCCGCCGATCCTGGAGTTCTCGCAGATTCCGCTGGACTGGGGGGACATGCGCTTCCTGGTCCGCGCGACCGCGACGGCGATGCGCAATCACGACGCGCTCGACGAGGCAGACTTCCGGCTGGCCGAGAACCTCGCGCGCGACGCCGACCGACTCGCGATTGTCGCGAAAGCCTGGTACGACGCCGCCCGGCCCGGGGCGGCACCGATGCCGCCAGAGGTGTCGGGCCTCGACAACGTGCTGCTGCAGTCGATGCGTCCGTTCCTGACCCGCGCGGCCGAAGCGATCATGGCCCGCATCGACTTCGCCGGCTGGCGCGCGGGCACATGCCCGCTGTGCGCGGGCGAGCCGGATCTCGCGGTGATCACGCCCTCCGCGGAGCGCATCCTGATCTGCGCCCGGTGCAGCGCGCGATGGCGCTTCCATCAGCTGACCTGTCCGTTCTGCCTGAACGCTGAGCGCAGCCGGATCACGTCGTTCGCCAGCCGCGACGGCCGCTATCGCCTGTATGGCTGCGACGTGTGCGACCGCTACATCAAGGCGTACGACGCCCGGCAGGCGTCGCGGCCGGTGTTACAGGTTGTCGATGGGGTGGCGACGCTGCCGCTGGACGCGGCAGCGATGCAGAAGGGCTACAAGTAGGCGACCACGCCGCGGACGGGTCGAGGCTTACTGCTGCGGCTCTTCCTTCGTGAAGACGTCCGCCTTCTCGGCGAGCCAGTTGAACAGGTGACGGGTCTCCCAGAAGCGCCCGTTGTTCGAGGTCGCCCCGAGCACCACCACCGCGACGTTGTGATTGGTCGCCGGCAGGCGCAGCAGCGTGGCCAGGCAGTAGCCGGCCTTGCTGATGAAGCCCGTCTTCCCGCCCATCACCTCCACCTCGCCACCACGCACCAGACGATTGGTGCTGTGGATCGGAAAGGTGCGGCGGGTGGTCGACACCTGATACTCGGCGGTCCGCATGATCGGCGAGATCCGATCGTCGGACGCGGCGAACGAGATCAACCGGGAGAGATCGTAGGCGGACGAGACGTTGTCGGGATTGAGCCCCGAGGGATCGACGAAGGACGTGCTCTCCAGACCGAGCTCGAGGGCCTTTTCGTTCATCCGCTCGACGAAGGAGGCCGTGCCGCCGTGTGAGAGGCGGGCCAGCGCGCGCGCCGCGGCGTTGTCCGAGGCGATGAGCGTGAGATGCAGCAGGTTGTCGAGGGTGATGCGATCGTTCGCCTTCAGGTAGGTCGTCGAGGCCGCGAACACGTCGCTGCGTTCCACCGTCACTTCGCGCGAGAGATCCGGGTTGTCCTCGAGGAACACCACCGTCGTCATCACCTTGGTGATGCTGGCGATGGATCGCTTGTCCTGCGCATTCTCCTGCCACAAGACCTTGCCGTTCTCCGGGTTGAAGATGATTGCCGCCGCCGCGCGGACGTCAGGAACGAGCTCTCCCGACGCGTCGGTCTTGAACCGCGGCGTCATCGCGACCTGAAGCGCTTGTACGGAGCGGAGCCGGGTCTGTTCACGCACGCGCGCCGCGTCGCGGGCCCGCTCGAGCCGAGCCTTACGAGCGCTCGACGCTGCCGCCGAGTAGGTCGGCTTGCGGGCGCCGCGCGCCGTCGTCGCTGAACGTGCCGTTGAGGTCGAGGCGCTCTTGGCCGCGGCCTTTTGGGGCGTGGCAGCGGCGGCCGGTGACACGAGGCCGACACCGGCAGCGAGCAATAACGCGGACAGACGGATCAGGTGCAGCGGGCGGGTCGGGCGCAAGAGTCCTCCGGGGCAGCTATCTGATCGGAAAATGCCGGGGCTGTAAAAACGGAATGCATCAAGTCTAACAGATAACCCCATGGCCATCAACCATTTCTGTAACTGAAGTACGAAAATTGCGGGCCTCTTGCGCCCCTGAACGCCAGTTTTTACACGAACCGCAGGTAGGATTACAAGACACGGACCACCTCCACACGCTGTCCCCGCGGGTTCGGAAACGACCGGAATCGCTACAGGGTGAAGCGGCCGACTCGGCCAAGCGGTGCGATACTCTTTTCGGCGGGGACCACCCGGTGCGACAGGAGCGTCACCGCGCGAGGGCGACCGTCAGCAGCAGAGCTCGAGCCGTGCCCTGCCACGAGTCCGTGCTGTCGAAGCGCTCGTTGAGCGCATGAGAGCCGCTGCCCCGCCCGCCGCCGTCGATGGTGATTGCGGGCACGCCGAGGCTCATCGGAATGTTCGAGTCCGTCGAGCCCTCATCAAGGGCGGCGTCCATCCCGACCGCCTTGGACATCCGCAGCGCGGTTTGCACGATCGGCGCGGCGGCTGGCGTGTTTCCGGGCGGCCGGTCTCCGACCAATTGCCGGTCGATGGTCAGCTTCCCGGCGTTTTTCCAGCGCGCGTTCTCATCCACCAGCGCCTGGTCCAGGGCCCTGGTGATCTTCGCGTCGACCGCGGCGAGCGACGTTCGATCCGACGAGCGCAGGTCGATTTCCATCCAAGCTTCAGCCGCGATCGCGTTGATCGACGTCCCGCCGCCGACCCGGCCGACATTGAACGTGGTCTTCGGATCCGTAGGCACGTCGATCGCCGCGATGGCGGCGATGGCCCGACCCAGCGCGTGGATTGGATTGGCGATGCCGAAGTCGCCGAAGCTGTGGCCGCCGCGCCCCTTGAAGGTGACGCGATAGCGGCGGCTGCCGACCGCGGTCCGGGTGATCGAGGTGCCCGCGCCGTCGACCGAGACGAAGCTGTCGATGCGCCCGGCCAGCTCGGTCTTGAACAGGTGCTTGACGCCGCGCAGATCGCCAAGGCCTTCCTCTCCTACCGTGCCCACGAACGTGACCGTTCCGGCGGTCTCGACTCTGGACGCGTTCAGCGCCCGGATGACGCCGAGCACGACCGCCAGGCCGCGGCAGTCGTCGGCGATCCCGGGACCGGCGATCGTGCTGCCGGTCCGCGTGGTCGTCACCGTTGTGCCTGCGGGAAACACGGTGTCGAGATGGGCGCTCATCACGAGGTGCGGCCGCGGCTGCCGCCCCGGTCGTTCCCCCAGCACATTGCCGACCGCGTCGATGCGCACGTTGGTCAGACCGAGCCGCTCGAACACCGCCTTGTAGGCGAGCCCGCGCGCCTGCTCGGCGAACGGCGGGGCGGGAATCTCGCACAGCCGCACCTGCTCGTCGATCACGTCCCGCTCGTTGGCGCGGACCGCGTCGAGCGCGGCGCGGATCGCCGGCTCGTTCAACAGCGTCTCACTCGATAGCGGACGCTGGCCGACGGCGGGCGCGGCAAACAGGGCGGACGTCGTCAGCGTCGCGACGATTGCGTAACGAGCGCAGAGGCGAGCGTTCATCCTCACGCGACAGACTCTATCGTGACGCCGCGCCGGCGATCCAATTCGTTGGCGCGACGATTCAATTGACGGATGCACGGCCGCACGCCCGGACGACCGGCGCACCTCGCGGCGGGCGGCGCGCCGCGAAAGCGTGGCCCCAAGCAGAAAAATCTCTGGTTATGCCGGACATTCGTGGACGAGCGTCAGCGTTCCGTTCGCCGCCGCTGCAATTCATCATCGGTACAGGATTTGCTCGGCCTCGGTGCGAGGAGGACGCATGATGAGTCTCGTTCGATTCCTCGGGTACACGTCGCTTGCGTGCGGGTGCATTACCGGTCAGTACCGGGAGATCGCGACCAGCCGCGAGGTGACCTACGTCGAGGAGAAAGGCACGACCTGCGATCATCACGGGCACCGGCGGAACCACACGCTCGCGCCCGCGCGCTTCGGCGCCGCACCCGTCGCCGCCCGGGCGTCCTAGCCTGATTCTTCGGTAGACTGGCGCGATGCTGCCGGTCGCCGATGCCGATCCGTTGTCCACGCCGTTCGCAACGGTGGCCAGCGGACGGAGCACGCTGCGTTTTTTCCGCTCCGACTGCGTCGAGCTCCTCGGCGCCCTTCCCCCGCAATCAGTTTCCGCCATCGTCACCTCCCCGCCGTACAACCTCGGGATCGACTACCGCACCTACGACGATGGGATGCCGCGTGACGAGTATCTGGAGTGGACGGGGATCTGGATCCAGGCAGCAGCGCGCGTGCTGGCGCCGGACGGTTCACTCTTCCTGAACCTGGGCGCCAAGCCGACGGACCCCTGGGCGGCAATGGACGTGGCGCAGGTCGCGCGCCGGCACCTCCGGCTCCAGAACACGATTCACTGGATTAAGTCGATCGCCATCGACAAGGCCGCGGCGGGAGCCAGGGCGGCCCTGAAACGCGACCTGGCGGTCGGCCACTACAAGCCAATCAACAGCCCTCGCTTCCTGAACGACTGCCACGAGTTCATCTTCCACTTCACGCCGGGCGGGCAGACGCGCCTGGATCGGCGGGCGATCGGCGTCCCCTATCAGGACGCCAGCAACATCGGGCGTTGGCAGACCGGCGGCAGCAACCTGCGCTGCCGCGGCAACACCTGGTTCATCCCCTACGACACGATCAAGAACCGCGAAACCGACCGGCCGCACCCGGCGACCTTCCCGCCGCGCGTCCCCGAGTACTGCCTGCGGCTGCACGGGCTCGATCGGCTGCAACTGGTCGTGGACCCGTTCCTCGGGCTGGGCAGCACGGCGATCGCGTGCGCCAAGATCGGGGCTGACTTCGCCGGCGTCGAGATCGACGAGCACTATCTCAATCAAGCCGTCACCCGCACGCGCGAGTTCATCGCCAACCCGTCGCTGAACCTTGAACCCTGAACGCCGCCCCGTCCCTTTGTTCCACCGGCGTCACACCGGCCGGGGTAAAATGGCGGGTCATTCTCGGAAGTCCCCCTTCAAGCAGGAGCCGGTTTCATGAAGTATGTGCAGTGGGCCCGCGTGACGTGCGCGGTCGCCGCAGTGTTCGTCTATCTCTGTGCGCTCAGCCCGACGCTGCAGGCGCAATCGACGACTGCCGGCGCGATTGGCGGCCTGGTCGCCGATCAGTCCAAGGCGGCGGTGCCCGGGGCCACGGTGACGGCCCGCAGTGTCGCCACCAACAGCACGGCTGACGCAGTCTCGGATGCGAACGGTCGGTTCACGATCATCAATCTCGCCCCCGGCGTCTATACCGTCGAGGTAGCGCTGAGCGGCTTCGCTCCTTTCAAGCGCGACAACGTCATCGTCGAAGTCGGCCGTACGACCACCATGGACGTCGGCCTCGGGCTGGCGGGTCAGGCGGAGACGGTGCAGGTCACGGCCGAAACGCCGATCATCAACACCGATCAGTCGGACTTCTCGACCAACATCAACCAGACGACAATCGCCAACCTGCCGACCAACACGCGGCGCTGGTCGACTTTCGCGCTGATGACTCCTGGCGCGGCGCCCGATGGCAACTTCGGTCTGGTCAGCTTCCGCGGCATTTCCGGGCTGCTGAACAGCAACACCGTCGACGGCGGCGACAACACGCAGGCGTTCTTCGCCGAGGAGCGCGGCCGCACCCGTCTGGCCTACTCGGTCAGCGCCGACGCGGTGCGTGAATTCCAGGTCACCACCTCGAACTATTCCGCCGAGTACGGACGCGCCGCCGGCGGCGTCGTGAACGCCGTCACCAAGAGCGGCACCAACGAGCTGCACGGCTCCGGTTTCTATTTCCTGCGCGACAACAAGTGGGGCGCGAGCAATCCGTTCCAGACGCAGACCGTGCTGGTCGACGGCGTGAGCACGGTCGTGCCGCTGAAGCCGAAGGATCGCCGCCAGCAGTTCGGCGGCACGGTTGGGGGGCCGATCGAGAAGGACAAGCTGTTCTTCTTTTTCAGCTACGACCAGCAGGCGCGCAATTTCCCCGGGGTGGCGGCGCCGAGCAACCCGGGCGCGTTCTTCGCCCCATTCAGCCAGGCCGAGCTCGATACGCTGGCCTCACGCGGCGTCACGACTGCGCAGGCGAACGCCGGGCTGTCATTCCTGCAGGGGCTCACCGGGGTCGTGGACCGCACCGGAGATCAGACGCTGATCCTTCCGAAGATCGACTACCGCATCAATAACAACCACTCGCTGGCGGTCACCTACAACCGGCTGCGCTGGGATTCGCCCGCGGGCGTGCAGACCGCCGCCGTCGTCAATCGCGGCGTCGAGAGCTGGGGCAATGATGGCGTCGACGACGACTGGACGACCGCGCGCCTGAACTCGGTGCTCGGGACGCGGATGACCAACGAGATCAGGTTCCAGTGGGGCCGCGACTTCGAGTTCCAGAGCAGCCAGGACCCCATCGCCGGCGAACCTGTCGCGGCGACCGGCCGGACCCCGGAGGTCACCATCTCCGGCGCCGCGGGCCTGGTGTTCGGCAAGCCGAACTTCCTGGATCGGCGCTCCTATCCCGACGAGCGCCGCATCGACATCGGTGACACCTTCACCATCTCGCAGGGTGCGCACCTGATCAAGATCGGCGCCGATTTCAGCCGCGTGTCCGACACGCTCGACAGCCTGTTCCAGGAAGCCGGCGCTTACGCATACAGCAGCCGGGTGGACTTCCTGACCGACTACGCCGCGCAGGCGGCCGGCTCCGGCGCGCGGAACTACACCAGCTTCGCGCAGGGCGTGGGCCCGACCGCGTTCTCCTTCCACACCTTCGACTACGACGCCTTCATCCAGGACACGTGGCGGCTGAATCCGCGCACCACGCTGAACCTCGGCCTGCGCTACGACTACGAGCAGCTGCCTGACCCGCAGATCCCGAACCCCGCGCTGCCGGCGACGGCGGTCTTTCCGAAGGACAAGAACAACTTCGGTCCGCGCCTCGGCGTCGCCTATGACCTGAGCGGCGGCCGCGGCAACTCGGTGCTCCGGGGCGGCTACGGCATGTTCTACGGCCGCATCATCAACTCGACGATCTCGAACGCGATCACCAACGTCGGCTCCTCGGCAGGCCAGCTCGCGCTGACCCTGCAGAGCACGTCGCCCGGAGCGCCGTCGTTCCCCAACGTCCTGTCCAGCGCTTCGGCGACGCCGGTGCGGCCCGACGTCGTCGTGTTCGGCGACAACACCCAGAATCCGCTCGTCCACGAATACGACGTGATCTTCGAGCAGCGCCTCGGTCCGACCACGATGGTTTCGGTCTCCTACGTCGGCAGCGCCGGACGGAACCTTCCGCTCTTCATCGACACCAACCTGCCGGTGCCGTCGGGCACCGTCACTTACGCCGCGATCGGTGGTCCGCTCGACGGGCAGTCGGTCACCACGCCGATCTTCACCGGCCCGCGGCCGAACCCCGACTTCGGGCGCATCACCACGATTTCGGACACCGTCGAATCGAAGTACAACGGGCTGGTGTTGCAGCTGAACCGGCGTCTGAGCAAGGGCCTGCAGTTTCAACTCGGCTACACCGAAGCGCGTGCGACCGACAACGGCCAGACCTCGCAGACCTTCACGTCCGGCAACAACGTGCTGAACCCGTACGATCTCGGCCTTGAAGAGGGCACCTCGAACTTCGAAGTGAAGCACCGCTTCACCGCCAACGCGATCTACACGACCTCGTTCGGCACCCCTGGCAGCACGACCAACACGCTGCTCTCAGGCTTCACCATCGCGCCGACCCTGGTCATGACCTCGGGCCTGCCCTACACCGCCGTGGTGACCGGCAACACGCCCAACACCGCGCGGGTGCTCACCGGTATCCTCGGCGCCGGCGGCTCGAACCGCCTGCCGCAGATCCCGCGCAACACGTATCAGCTGCCGCGCACCGCGGACATCGGCCTGCGCGTCTCGCGCGCCTTCTCCATCCAGGGCTCGCAGAAAATCGAGGCAATCCTCGACGTGTTCAACCTGACCAATCGGCTGAACTACACTCAGGTGAACTCGACGATGTATACGGTGGGCGGCACGGTGGCGGCGCCGACGCTGACCTACAATCAGACGTTCGGCACGCTGACCAACGCGAACAGCAACTACTTCGTGTTCACGCCGCGTCAGATCCAGATCGCGTGCCGCTACACGTTCTAACAGCGGAAGGATAAGACGAAGGGCCGGGCAGTCGTTGCCCGGCCCTTTTTCTTTGGCGTCGACTTCCCGAGACTCCTGCCCGCCGCGCGCCTAAGCGCGCACCTGGAACTGGAGCGTCACGACACCCTCTGAGGCCGTGACCTCGACCTTCTTGAGCAACGGCCGGAGCGCGGCGACGACATCCGCGGGAGGCCCGGCCGAAGCTGAGCGACCGAGCGCGGGGGAGAGGCTCTGGGCGATCAGGTCATTGAGCAGTTCCTGCTTCAGCGGAATCGACCCGTCGATCGCGAGTCCCGGAAAGTCCGCGAAGCCGCGTGCGGCCCAGCCCTGAACGAGATCCTGGAATGACATGGTGGCAGCCTCGCTATCTGACGGCGAGCACCAGGTGCACGTGAAGCACCCCGGGCCGCGTAGTGATGGACACGGATTGCAGATGCTGCAAATAGCCGCGATACGGCGCGAGTGGCGGGAGATCGGCCAGCGCGAACCGGAGCCGGCCCGCGCTGTCGCGCGTCGCCAGCGGTAGCCACCCGCCAAACAGCGAAATGGCCTTCCCGGAGAGCCCGTTGAACTCGAGGGTCAGATTCAATTCCCCATCGATGCCGACGAGGGTGACGTCCACCGGCAGCGTGATCCCGAAGGGGCCTCGCGCCGACGCCGTCAGCCGATTGCCTTCGGCTACCCTGATGTCGAAGACCTTGCCCGCGGAGCCGGACGCCAGGTCATTCAGCACGCGTTCGGAAACCGGAATCGCGCATGACACGACCGCGCCGCTCACCCGATGCGGCCCGTCGAGCAGCGCGTGGAGGATGTCAGGCATGCCGAGGGTGCAGCACGATAGCCGACTGAAAGCAGGAACGCAAACCGGGACGCTCCCGCCGTACAAACGAAAGGGCCGGGCGTGTGCCCGGCCCTTCCTTATAACCGTGAACTCAGCGCCGCGTCAGTTCCCGCCGCCACTTCCACCGCGTCCGCTGTTCTTGGGATCCTTCTTTGGCGGAATCACTTTCGGCGGCGTCGGCTTCGGCACGGGCGGCGCCTTGAGCGTGTACTCCGTCCGGTGCAGCACGTTGACGTTGGGGCGCGTCACGTTGACGTCGATGCGACGGCGCTTCTTGGTGGGATCGGGGTTGCTCGAGTAGTAACCGACGACGTAATAGTCGCTGGTCTCGTTGTCGATCCGCTTCAGGCCTTTAGTGAAGTCGTTCTGGTTGACGAGCGCGTAGCCGCCCGTCAGCTCCGCCAGCACGCGCAGGCTGTTCTGCGACTCGGTGACATAGTTCTGGTAGTCCATCATGTCGACTTCCTGGTCGATGTCCGGACCACCCACGAGCCCGCGCGGGTCGATGGTGTAGATCGTCGCGTTGGCGCGGTTCGCGGCGCGAGTGAGATAGCCGAGCTCCGAGGCGAGGTCGGCGTCAGCGAACTCATTCCCCTGCTTCCCGAACGGATTGACGTCGTCCTGCGACTGGTTCGAGTTGCTGCTGCTCGACCCGTCGCTGCTGCTGTTGCCGCCGTTCAACTCCTGGGCGCGCTTCTGATCGTTCTTGAGACGCGTGTCGGCAAACGGGTTGAAGTCGTAGCCGTTGCTGACGTAAATGAAGGCCTTGCGGCGATTGTGGACCTGCTCGAGGTTGCCCATGATGTCGTAGGCGGTCGAGAAGGCGACGTGTGCGCGATAGCGGACTTCCGGAACGCCCTGCTGCCCTTCCGGCGTTTCGAGGATGTCCTTGGGGCTCAGACCGGCGCCGGAGATCTTCTCAATCGCCTGGTCGAGCCGCTTGCGGTCGTAGGTGAGGTCGATCGACAGCGACGACGGCCCGGTCGACACGATGCCGAACATGTCGCCTTCGTGAATCAGCTCCTTCGCGATCTTCTTGAACAACTCGCGGATGCGGCCGGTGTTGCGGAAGTCGAGATGGAGGTCGTCGACAAAGATGAGGAAGATGCGCCCCGATGCGTCGGTCGTTGGCCGGGAGGGAGGCAGGATGATGCCCTCCTGGACCGGCGGCGGTGGCGGCGCGGCGAGATTCGTGGTGCGCCCGCCGTGCACGAGGATGAACGAGACGACGTCCTGTTTGACGCCGTCTTCGAGGACCGTGAACTCGTCCTTCGTCAGGTCGGGCACGAACTGCCCTTGCTGATCACGGACGATGACGTCGGTAGTGACGACGTCGACGCCGCTGCGGAAGATGTCCTGCTGCCGTCCGGCGGGTGCGGCCGGTGCCGCGGGCGCGGCCGGTGTGGCCGGTGCCTGAGGGTCCTGGGCATCGATGCCCACTCCGAACGCCGAGGCGATGGTGATCACCGCGAGCGCCTTCAGCCCATGCCGCGCCACCGCGTGACCAGCCATTCGGACCCGTTGCCGCCAGAGGGCCTGTCGTGACCCCCGGCGTGCGTCATCTGATCCCGAGGGCGCCTGAGCGCGCGCGGAATCCCGTCCGCAATCTGTGACGTGCATGCCCTGATTATACCGGCTCCTCATCCTCTGCATCGCGTCCTCCGGCACTCTCGACGGGACCGCGTTCGGGGCTGTCGGCGTCGGATGGCACGCCGGCCGGCGGCTCGACCGCACCGTCGCGGGGTCCGCCGGATCGGCGACGCCGGCGGCGGCCCTGCCCCACGATCGTGCGGAGCGCGTCGAGCACCGACTCGTACTGCTCAAGACCGAGCCGGACCTCCTCCTCGGTGACCCAGCTATCGGGATTTAGACGCTCCGCCTGGCCTTTCAGCTCGTCCTGACGGGCGGGGTCCGGGATTCGCTCGGAGATCCGCGCCAGAATTTCGCTGTGCCGGGCCCGCAGGCGGCGCACACCTTCAGCGCCAAGACGAAGATGAGTGGCCGTGACCGGTCCCTCGTCCTCGACGTGCTCCAGCGATGGTGCCTCGCCCGCACCCGGCGCCTCGCGACTGGCCGGCGCGGCGTCCGCGACTCGTTCAGGTTTCGGGAAAACAAGCTCGGACGCCGGCTCCGCCGCTGGCGCGGGCTCATTCGGTCGCGGTGCGTTGCGGCGTTCCGGCAGTGGCCGCGCTGGTGCGCCTGCCGTCCCGCCACGCGGCGGGCGTGGCTCGTTCTGCCGCCGAGGGCTGCGTCGCTCCGGAGGCGGCACGCGGGCAGCCGGCTCGGGCGGAGGCTGCTCCTTGAGGATGCGAGGCCAGTCGAACTCGATGTCCGGGTTGCGCGCTTCGATTGACCGCATCGCGCTTTCGTCGAGCGCGGATCGCCCCACCTTGACGCCGGGCGGGGTGCGGAACCAATACAGGATGCGAGTAGCGGCGCGGCTCCGGCGGCGGTCGCTGTGGATGACGAAGGTGTGCTCGTAACCGCGTTGGTCGCGGCTGAAGCGCAGGTACGGCAGGACTATTTCCTCTTCTGCGCCCGCGCCGGCTTCGCCGCCACTCGTGCCGCGCGTACCGGCCTGGACGCCGTCTTCGAAGGCGCCGCGGCTTTACGGGCCGCCGGACGCTTCGCGCTCGCACGCGCCGGCGCGGCGGCCGCGGCTGTGGCCGCCGCACGTGGCCCCGGCGTGCGGGAGGCGCGCGGACGCTCGGCGTCGCCCGCCCGTTTGGCCGTCGCCGGACGGGGCTCGGCGGCCGCCCGGCTCACTTCCGGAGTGCTGCGATGCACCAGCGTGAAGCGCGTCTGGTCGCCGATGGTGTGGAAGCTCCACATTTCCGCCACATTGACGTTGTTTTCGGCCGCCAGCCGGCGGGCAATCTCAACCGAGCCGGCAGGCACATACAGGTGAAAGGGAGCGCGTACGCGGCCCAGGTGCGCCCACTGCGCCATGGCTTCCAGATGGTTGACCGATTCGGCGGTTTCGACCTCTACCGTGCCAACCAGCTTATGGGTCCTATCAGTACTCGTGACCACCAGGTCGGGGAAGATTTGCACCTGCCCGACCCGCACCGGCACGGTCTGGGACCCGCCGATGTTGGCGACGATGTCCCCGTGCCGCTTCAGCCGCACCTGCAACAGGCGAATGACCCGGTCGTGCTCGAGCTGCTCGCGCACAGGGCGAACGAGGATTGGACTCACTAGGCCCCCCGAAGGAAGAACCAACCGATTGGATCGGCCACGAACGGCGCAATTATAGCCGCAGTCCGCGGCGGTCTATCGAGAAACCACGCCGCCCGCCGGCCGATCTCGCCTTGACGACCATGTCGTTGCGCCTCAGAATGATGCAGTGATCGCCTCGGTAGAGAGCGTACCGGCGGAATCGGCCATCCGCACAATCCTCATCGTAGACGACGACCGCTCGGTCGCCGATACGTTCTCGCGGATGCTCAAGCTCGAGGGTTTCCGGGTCGCGACGGCATTGTCGGCGGAGACCGGCCTCGAGTTGGCCGACAGCGTCCGGCCGGACGCCATCATCCTGGATATGCGGATGCCCATCACCAACGGCCTGCAGTTCCTCCGCATGGTCCGATCGAAACCGCACCTCACCTCCGTACCCGTCGCCATCGTCACCGGCGACTACTTTCTGTCGGAGCCGATTCAGCATGAGCTGAAGTCGCTCGGCGCCGCGATCCGGTTCAAGCCGCTCTGGCTCGAAGACCTGATCGCGCTGGCGCGCACCCTCATTTCGTGAACGACCGCTTCCTGCGCGCCTGCCGCCGTCAGCCGGTGGATCGGACACCTGTGTGGTTCATGCGCCAGGCCGGCCGGTATATGGCCGAGTACCGGGCGCTGCGCCAGCGCTACACACTGCTCGAGATCGTCGCCCGCCCCGACGTGGCGGTCGAGGTGACGCTGCAACCCGTCAATGCCCTTGACGTGGACGCCGCGATCCTGTTCTCCGACCTGCTGCTGCCCTTCACGCCGATGGGGCTCGATTTCGATTTCGTCAAGGGCGAGGGGCCGGCAATCGCCCAGCCGATTCGCACCGCCGGCGATGTGGCGCGGCTGCGCGACTTCGAGCCGCGCGAGGCTCTCGGGCATGTGCTCGAAACGATCCGGCTGGTGCGCGGCGAGCTGGCCGGCCGGGTCCCCCTGATTGGTTTCGGCGGTGCACCGTTCACGCTGGCCGCCTACGCGATCGAAGGCGGACCGTCGACGACCTACGCCACGACGAAGGCTTTCATGTATGCACAGCCCGAGGCGTGGCACCAGCTGTGCGGCCGCTTTGCAGAGGTCATGGGCGACTACCTCAAGGCGCAGGTCGAGGCGGGCGCGCAGGCGCTGCAGGTATTCGACTCGTGGGCGGGTGCCTTGAGCCGTCAGGACTACCGCGAGTTCGCCCTGCCGCATACCGCGCGGATCTTCGAGGCGGTGCGTGACGTTGGCGTCCCGGTGATCCACTTCGGCGTGGGCACGACGGCGATTCTGCCGGAGCTCGCCCGCGCCGGGGGCGACGTGATTGGTGTCGACTGGCGGCTGCCGTTGGACGAGGCGTGGACCGTCCTGGGACACCATCGCGGCATCCAGGGCAATCTGGATCCGTCCCTGCTGCTCGGCCCCGTCGATCGCCTGCTCGGCGCAGCAGAGGACGTGCTGAGACGCGCGGCCGGCCGTCCGGGACATATCTTCAACCTGGGACACGGCATCCTGCCGATGACTCCGGTCGAGCACGTGCAGGCGCTGGCGCGTCACGTGCACGCGTTCGCGCTGCCGGCGCCCGCCGCATCGTAACGGCGCCGGGTCAGCGCCGCTCATGCCGGCCATCGATCGGGACTCCATGCCGGTCACTTCCTCCGTGATCATCGTTGGCGGCGGCATCAGCGGATTATCGGCCGCGTACGAGCTCGATCGCCGCGGCGTGCCGTTCACCCTGCTCGAAGCGTCCGCTCGCCTGGGCGGGTTGATCCGCACGGATCACGTCGACGGCTTCACGATAGAAGCGGGGCCCGAGTCGGTGCTCGCCCAGAAGCCGGCGGCCCTGCAGCTCTGCGAGGAGTTGGGGCTCGGTCCGCGGATCCTGACCTCGCTGCCGCCACGCGACGCCTTCATCCTGCATCGTGGGAAGCTGATCGCCATCCCGTCGCCCTCCGTCCTCGGCATCCCGCTGACGTGGCGGGCGCTGGCCGGCTACGATCTGCTGCCCCTGACCGCGCGGGCCCGCGTTGCGCTCGAGCCCTGGATTCCGAAAGCGGGCGATCCCCAGGCCGACGAATCGGTGGCCGCCTTCTTCGCGCGGCGCTTTGGTCGCGCGACCGTCCCGCTCATTGCGACGCCGCTGCTGGGAGGGATCCATGCGGGCCGCATCGACGCGCTGTCGATGCATTCGCTGTTTCCCCGCTTCGTCGAGGCCGAGCGTCAGCGCGGCAGCGTGCTGCGAGCCTTTCGCGGCGCCAGCGCGAGGTCGGCGGGCGACGGCGCGTTCCGATCGCTCGTCTCCGGCATGGGCGAACTGGTGGCGGCGATCGGGCGGCGCCTGCCTCCGGGCACTGTCCGCCTCGCCACCGCCGCGGCCACGCTGACCCGCTGCCCCGCCGGCTGGCGCGTCGGCACCGCACGTGGTGACGTCGAGGGCCGGGTCGTGATTCTCGCGACGCCGGCCTACACCGCGGCCCGGTTGCTGGCCAGCGTCGATCGCGAAGCCTCGGCCATCTGTGGCGCGGTGCCGTATGTCTCCACTGCGAGCATCGCGCTGGCCTATCCGAGAGAGCGCGTGACGCACCCGTTGCAGGGCTCGGGGTTCGTCGCCGCGCGCGGCCCGGGCAGCGGCCGCCTGACCGCGTGCACGTGGGTGTCATCGAAGTGGCCGGGGCGCGCGCCGAATGGCACGGTGCTGTTGCGCGCTTTCATCGGTGGCGCGACCGACCCCACGGCGGTCGACCTGTCGGACGATGAACTGTCCGCGCTTGCGGCGCGTGAGCTGACACCGATCCTCGGTCTCTCCGGTGCGCCGATCCTCACTCAGATCGATCGCTGGCGCGACGCCGGCGCGCAGCATCACGTCGGCCACCTGGCCCGGCTGGCGCGGTTCGAGCAGCGGCTGACGACGTTGCCGGGGCTCTTGACCGCCGGCAGCGGCTTTCGCGCCATCGGCATCCCCGATTGTGTCGCCGATGGCCGGGGCGCGGCGGCCGCGGCGGCCGCCTTCGTCAGCGATCAGTCGCCGGTCGGCTGATCGCGCCGCGCGTGTAAGATCGCAGGACCGACGACGGACCGGGCCCTACGGGTCCTGCGCCGCCCGTGCCGTCCCACGCCCGTGGGCGGCTCTTCATCGAACGAGGTTGTTGCCGTGTTGGACCGACGTGGTGCAGTCGTGAGCGCGCTCATCGCGACGCTGGTCTTCGGGATCTCGGTGTCCCAGCCAGCGGTGGCGCAGTCACCGGAGCTGCAGAAGATCCTGTCGGAGATCAAGGCCAAGGACTCCGGCCAGCTGGCGGTGTCGGAGGAGGACGGCCGGTTCCTGCGCCTGATGATCGCGTCGAAGGGCGTCAAGCACGCGCTCGAAATCGGCGGCGCGAGCGGCTACAGCGCGATCTGGATCGGGATGGGACTGCGCGAGACCGGCGGCAAGCTGGTCACGATCGAGTACGACCCGGTGCGGGCCAAGGAACTGGCGGCGAACATCCAGCGCTCCGGCCTGAGCGACGTCGTGCAGGTGATGTCGGGTGATGCGTTCCAGCAGATCCCGAAAGTCGCCGGTACGTTCGACTTCGTCTTCCTGGATGCCTGGAAGAAGGATTACAAGCGCTTCCTCGATCTGGTGTTCCCGCGCCTGGACAAAGGAGGCCTGTTCCTGGCCCACAACGTCGTGAACAAGCGGAGCGAGATGGGCGACTTCCTGGATGCGATCCAGAAGAACCCGGCGCTGTGGACGACGATCGTCTCGCCGTCTGGTGAGGGGATGTCGGTGTCGCTGAAACGGTAGGCGCTACTCGCTGGCCTCTGACGCCGCTGCCTCGGCCGCGGCCTTCTTGGTGACGCGCTTCTTGCGCGGCTTGCCGCTGCGCAGCCCGGCCGGGACCGGCTCGTCACTCGGTTCGAGGTGCGACATGCTGGTGAGGAACTTCTTCACCCCATGCTCGTCGAACTGCACCCGGGTATACGCGTCTTCCACCGCCACCACGGACCCAAGACCGTAGGTCGGCTCTACGACCCGCGCCCCGACGTCGAACCGCTTCATCACGGACTCCTTGACCGGCACACGACGGCCCATCGCCGCCGCAACCCCCAGAGTATCCGCCATTTACCGACAATCGTCAACCGCCGTAGCAGTGTAGTACGCTGCGCGGGGCCCGGTGTCCGGCACCTGCGCCCCGTTCCGCTCATGCCTGCAGCCCACATCATCGGCGTGTCACTCGATCTCGGCGGGAACCGCCGCGGGGTCGATATGGGGCCTTCCGCGTTCCGCATCGCCGGGCTGGCCGAACGTCTTTCAGCGCTGGGGTTCCCGGTCGTCGACGAGGGGGATCTCGTGGCGCCGATCCCGGAAGTGCGCGAGCTGGGAGACCCGGCCAAGAAATACATCCAGGAGATTGCCTCGGTCTGCGACCGCCTCTACAAGACCTCGCTGCGCGTCCACGACGCCGGCGGGATCCCGATCGTCCTCGGCGGCGATCACAGTCTCGCGGCCGGGTCGGTGTCCGCCACCGCCGCCCACATGCGCCGCGAGAACCAGCCGATCGGCTTGATCTGGGTGGATGCGCACGCGGACATGAACACGCCCGGCACCTCGATGAGCGGCAATGTCCACGGCATGCCGCTCGCGTCGCTGCTCGGTCCCGAGCCGCCGGAGCTGGCCGCCATCGGCGGGTTCTCGCCAAAGGTGCTTCCCGAGCACACCGTCCTCATCGGTGTCCGCAACCTCGATACGCGGGAGAAGGAGATCGTTCGCGACTCGCGGGTCAAGGTGTTCACGATCAAGGATGTCGATCGGATTGGCATCGCCTCGGTGGTGGACGAGGCACTGGCCATCGCCGGGCGCGGCACCGCCGGGGTGCACGTGTCGTTCGATCTCGACGTCTGCGATCCGGCCATCGCGCCGGGCGTTGGCACCCCCGTCAAGGGCGGGCTCGATTATCGTGAGGCCCACCTGCTCATGGAGATGGTCGCCGACTGCGGGCTCCTGCGTGCGCTCGACCTGGTCGAGGTCAATCCGA
>Ga0207701_10000288_pt1 | contig 52142 bp, 43 predicted proteins | sample KBSSwiSSwithPhiX_FD_184294 | JGI IMG/M metagenome (GOLD analysis project Ga0207701, IMG submission 184294) | Switchgrass rhizosphere bulk soil microbial communities from Kellogg Biological Station, Michigan, USA, with PhiX - S5 (SPAdes) (version 2) | ecosystem: Environmental > Terrestrial >... | reverse complement strand
GAGGCGCGGATCGACCTACAAGCGACCGGCATCTTCCAGCCGGGGGCTTGCGTGAGCTTTGGGCGGGCGTACCTGAAGAGCCGGTCGTCGGACAGCTTCACGTCCGAGATCAAGGACTTCATCGCGCCGATTCCGATCTCGGTGTCGAACTGCTTGCCGCGGGACCTGCCCAACACGGCGTTCGCGCGGGCGTCGAACTTCGCCCCGCAGGGCGGTGCGCTGAACGACTGGATCTCCGATACCGGAATAATCCACGTGACGGAGCCGCAGGGCGCCATGGGTCCGGCGCTCACCACGCCAACGAATGTCCGGCTGGCCCTGCTTCCGGCCAGTGAGAGTGAGTTCGTCCCGGCGCGGCGCCGTGACGAGCGCTCCGGGGTGCCGCAGCGCTCCGGGACGCCGTGGCCACCGGCCGTGGGATCGGACGACGCCTGGTGGCGGAAGGTGATTACCTAACGGCGGATCGTTAGGCAGTCCCGCGTCATAGGTGTTGACAAGGAGGGCCCGGCGCGAGCCGGGCCCTCCTTGTAGCAGTCGCGTGCAGTTCAGGCTCGTTCCGCGTCTAGAACTTCGTGATCTCCTCGTACGCCGTTTTGAAATCTTCCACCTGCGGCAGGATCGCGTCCTCGAGCTGCGGTGCATAGCCGACGAACGTGTCGGTCGAGCCGATCCGCCTAACGGGCGCATCGAGCCATGAGAAGCAGTCGTCGGCGATGCGAGCTGCGATCTCCGCGCCGTACCCCCACGAGATTGAATCCTCATACGCCACGATCACTCGGTTCGTCTTTCGCACCGACGCGTACACTGTCTCCTGGTCCCACGGCGACAGCGACCGCAGATCGATGACTTCGACCGAGATGCCCTGGTCCGCAACCTGATTCGCCGCCGCGAACGCACGCTGCACCGTCGCCCCGTATGTCACGACGGTCACGTCCGTCCCTTCGCGGACGGTTTTCGCCTTCCCGAACGGAATCATGAAGTTCGGGCCGGGATACGCCGCCTTGTTGTACGTCTGGCGGTACAGGTGCTTGTGCTCGAGGAAGATCACCGGATCGTCGCAGCGAATCGCGGTCCGAAGCAGCCCGTTCGCGTCGAGGGCTGTTGCCGGACACACCACGCGCAGCCCGGGGCAGTGTGTGAACAACGATGCGCCGGTCTGCGAATGGTAGATTGCTCCGCGAATGTAGCCGCCGTAGGTGACCCTGACGACGACCGGCGACGAGAAGTTGTTGTTCGACCGCCAGCGCATCGTCGCCAGCTCGTTGCGGAGTTGCATGTACGCCGGCCAGATGTAATCGAAGAACTGAATCTCGACGACCGGCTTGAACCCGCGCACCGCCAACCCGATCGCGCGGCCGATGATGTTCGCTTCGGCAAGCGGCGAGTTGTAGACGCGGGTGCCGCCGAACTCCTTTTGCAGCCCCCACGTGACCTTGAAGACGCCGCCCTTGCCCTTCACGTGGCCGAGGTACTCCTCGCGCGATACGTCGGCAACGTCCTCGCCGAAGACGATGATGCGCTCGTCGCGCCGCATCTCGTCCTTCATGCACGCGTTGAGCAGATCGACCATCGTGGTCTCGTTCCCGGAGAACTGCGGATCGTCCTCGGTGTCGAACTGCTCGCTCGTCGGATCGACGTCGGGCGAGTACACACCGAAGTAGACTGAATCCACCCCAGGCTGCGGCTGGCCTAACGCGTCGTCCGTGGCGGCCAGAACGATTTCGTCCACCTCCTGCCGAATCGACGCGATCTCGTCATCGCTCGCGTGGCCATGCTCGACCAGCCAGCGCGGGAATACCGTCACCGGGTCCCGTGCCGCATCTGCGTCGCGCTCGGTCGGCGGGCGGTACATCACCTCGTCATCCGAGAGCGAGTGCGAGTAGGGACGGATGACGTGCGCATGCACGAGGGCAGGGCCCTTTCTCGCGCGAGCGTAGTCGACCGCCTTTGACATCGCTGCGTGACTCGCGAGGAAATCGCACCCGTCGACTTCCTGGACCAACAGCCCCGGAAAGGAGCTGACGAGTTTGGAGATCGATCCACCCGCGGTGTTGACTTCGACGGGGACCGAGATCGCGTACCCATTGTCTTCGACGAGGTATACGACCGGCAGCTTCAGGTTCGCCGCCGTGTTCAGCGATTCCCAGAACTCGCCCTCGCTCGTGGTGCCATCGCCAGTGGAGACGTATACGATTTCGTCATCGCGAAAGCCGTTCGTAATGTCGAGCAGCTTCGCGCGAAGCGTCGCCTCCGCCGCGCCGACGGACTGCAGGAACTGCGTACCGGTTGGCGACGACGAGGAGACGATGTTCAGCGCCTTGTGCCCCCAGTGACTCGGCATTTGACGGCCGCCGGAGTTCGGGTCGACCGCCGCGCCGACTGCCTCGTAGAGCATCTCCGCCGGCGTCATGCCGAGGGTCAGGCAAAGGGCCCGGTCACGGTAGTACGGAAAGAACCAGTCATACGACGGGCGAAGAACCAACCCGGCCGCCGCTAGTACGGCTTCATGGCCGGCTCCGGAGATCTGGAAGAAGATCTTGTTCTGCCGCTTGAGCTGGATCTCCTTGTCGTCGAGCTTGCGCGACAGAAGCATGGTCCGGTAAGCGGCAACCAGCTGGTCTCGGCTCAGGCCGGCCAGCCCCTTCTTCTCGCCGCGCGTCTGAGTGGCCAAGGCGATCTCCAGAATAAGGTGTGCGGGTGCATATCCGACGAATCGCCGCCGGCACGAACTGCAACAATGCCGTACCCTCGGCGCGCGAAAGATACTCGGTCGGTCGGACCGGCGCGCACCCGGCGGCCGCATGACCAAGCGGCGCGGGCTATCCATGCGTTTACACGCGGAAGCCGGGAATCGTTGTGCTGGTGCTGTGGCGCCGATGCAACTGCGTGTCGAACGTTGATCCCGCGATCGGCTGCCGGAGGGCAAGCTCGTTGGCACCACTGGTGCATGCTTCGTTTGGGTCCCTCTCTTCGAGACGTGCATGTCCAGGACTGCTGCTCACTGCATCTTCTGCGACCTGATTCAGGGCGCCGCCGAAGTGTCGGTCTGTTACGAGGATTCCCAAGCGATCGCGTTCATGGATGTTCAGCCGGTGAACAGCGGTCACGTCCTGGTCGTACCGCGCGACCACTACGAGTCGCTGTGCGACGTGCCGCCGAACGTTGCCATGCATCTGTTCGACGTCAGCATGCGTCTCGCGCCGATCATTCGCGACGTGTCCGGCTGTGGCGACATGAACCTCGTGGTCAATAGCGGGGAAGCCGCGGGACAGAACGTGTTCCACTATCATGTGCACCTGATACCGCGACGGAACGACGATGGCTTCGACATTCCGCTGCCATTCCCGGGGTCTCAGATGCCGGACCGCACGTTCCTCGACGCCATGGCAGCGAGAATCATCGCGGCGCTCCGGGACCCGGCACGTCGCCTCGGAAAGCTCGCGGCCGCGAGCTGACGTCTCGCGCGTAACCTGGAACAATGTTGATGCGTCGATTTTACAAGAGATGAGAAAGTCAGGGCTTGCGCGGTTGGCACATTGACTGCACTCATGTGACTGCGTGAAGCTCACAGACTTCAGGGCCGCGGAGGCCGATGAGCGATCGACGCACACAACCATTGTGTAGGCCGGGGCCGCCAACGAGTACGCAGCGGCACGCGCCACGGAGTCTCCGCTCCCGCCACCCCGCACGGGCAACTGCCCCGTCGCGGGGCTTTTTCTTTTACAGCGAGGTGCAATGTCTCGACGTGGTCTCCACCGAGTCACGCTCCCCCGCACACCGCGCGGACTTTCTCGCCGCGCGCGGCACTTCCACGACACCGGCATCAAGCGTGCGCTCAAACACGCTGCCATGCGCGATTGCAGCCGACGCTGCGTCTACTGCGCCGTTCCCCTGGCGCTCGACGTCGCGACGCTGGATCACGTATACCCGGTCTCGCAGGGAGGGCCCCATACTCCGGGCAACCTGGTCACGGCGTGCGCCCCGTGTAATCGTCTCAAGGGCGATATGCTCCCACACGAGTTCTTCGGGCGATATCCGTGGGCGGGCGCGAACTTCGTACGCTACGCTCGAGCCGTGCACCGAGCTCTGAAACGAAACGCTCGACGAGCCGTGAGTCTCGCGTTCGCTGCATGATCGCCGGGGGCCGTGCGCAGGCCCCCGGCCGGTAGGGAAGGCCGACGTTAGGCGCCGCGGCGAGAACGGCTCGCGGCGCCCGCGGAATGTTCACCCGGCGGCGAACGCGAACCGCCGTCCGGAACTCTCCGGAATCGCAGCGGTCGGTCGTCCGGCAGCGGCAGCTGGCTCGTCGCCGTACGCAGCCGCTGTTTCCCGAAGCAGCAGCGCGACCTTTCGTGCGGCGCCCCAGTGATAGCCGCCGAACGCGCCGGTCTTTCGGATCACGCGGTGACAGGGGATCAAATACGCAACCGGGTTGCGTGCGATCGCCGACCCGACTGCTCGCGTCGCACCAGCGCGTCCAGCGGCCGACGCGACATCCTCATATGTGGCGACCGCTCCGGGTGGAATGCGAAGAAGCGCCTGCCACACGCGCACCTGGAAGTTTGTCCCGCGAACCAGCAAAGACAGCGGTGTCGGCGACACGTCCACTCCGCCTGATGCCGCGTTCGGCTGCAGCCGGTGCCCCTCCCACGCCGCGAACACCTTTCGTACCGTGAGCCGCGTTGCGCGCTGATCCTCGACGAACGTGGCCCCCGGCCAATGACTCTCAAGATCGGCCATCGCGCCCGCCCGGTCACCGTCCACGACGAAAGACAGTCCACAAATGCCACGATCGGTAACGCCGATGAGGCATTCGCCGAATGGAGAATCGTGAAAGCCCGTCCTGATCGTTAGGCCTGCGCCGCCCGACTTGAATTCGCCCGGGGTCACGGCCTCCAGTGTCACGAACAGATCGTGAAGACGGCCACCGCTCGACAGGCCCGTCGAGTACGTCGTGTCGAGCACACTGCGAGAATCGCGCAGGAGCGTCTTCGCGCTCTCGATGGTCTGAAACTGCAGGAACCGCTTTGGGCTGATTCCGGCCCAGCGCGTGAACAGCCGCTGCAGGTGATGCTCGCTCAACCCCACATGCTCGGCCACCTCGGCGAGCGATGGCTGCGTCTCACGGTTCTTCGAGAGAAAGGCAAGGGCCGACTCGACCCGAATGTAGTCCTTGGTATCCATTGAGCCCTCTTCCATATGGCGATTGCAATAAGTGCTGGCTGAGATCTATCGCTTCGCTGACCGGTCGCCAACCCGATTCTTGCGGCTCGAATCGAGCACACATGCCAACCTACTAGAAAACTAGTTGACAGACGGGCTGTCGCTGCGTACTATCTACTAAACTTCTAGTAGATAGTACCCATGCGCATCACCTTTACGGATCGCGAGCTCGACGTCATGGCCGTGCTGTGGAGCCGCGGGTCGGCGACTGTGGCCGAAGTGCGCGAGCGCCTTCCCGACGACCTCGCGTATACGACCGTGCTCTCGGTCCTCCGCACGCTGGAGGAGAAGGGCCACGTCGGCCACCGCGGAGAGGGGAAGGCTCACCGCTACTTCCCGCTCGTGGAACGACGCGTTGCCGGTCGGAGCGCGCTCGCGCGACTGATCGACACCGTGTTCAACGGGTCGCCGGAACTGTTGCTGACACAGCTCGTGAGCGATCGGGATCTCTCCGACGACCAGATCAAAAAGCTTCGCCGGCTGATGGACGCGCGGCTGCGAGGAGACAAGCGATGATCGCCCTCTGGATGACCTATGCCCTGATCGTGTCGCTTGCGCTCGCGGCCGCGGCCAGCCTGCTCGATCGCGCCACGAGTGGAGCGCTCCGACAGCGCCGCTGGATCTGGATGCTCGCCCTCACCCTCTCGGCGGCCATACCGGCCTGGCAGCTGGCGGCACCGCGGCTGGGCCTCGCGCAGGCCGCTGTCGCGGCGCGAGTCGGCGACGACGCCCGAGCACGCACCGGTGTTCCATCGATCTGGGTCGCGTCACAAAATGGCATCGCGGAGCTGATCGCCCGCGCGGAATCCAGGTCGTTAGGCACCGTGAGCGTGGCGCTGGGCTGGGCGTGGATGGCGGCCGTGCTCCTTGCGGTGACCGGTTATGTCGCAACCGCATGGGCGCTGGCTCGCCGACGCCGAAGCTGGCGAAAGGTTGTCATCGACGGGCAGCCTGTCTGGCTCGCCGCGGCAACCGGCCCGGCGGTCATCGGCGCACTTCGGCCGAGCATAGTCGTGCCCGAGTGGTCCCTGACGCTGCCCCCGGCTCAGCGCGGGCTCATGCTCGAGCACGAGCGCCAGCACGTGCGCGCCCGCGATCCGTTGCTGCTGCAATCCGCCGCCCTGATCGGGGTGCTCACGCCGTGGAATTTTGTGGCGTGGTGGCTCGTCCGCCGACTGCGACTCGCCGTCGAGTTGGACTGCGATGCGCGCGTGCTGGCGGCCGGACGCGACTCGCGCGCCTACGGGAATCTGCTGCTGGACGTGTGCGAGCGGCGACTGCGATCCGGCGTCCTGCTCGCGCCGGCGCTCTTCGAGCGAACGTCTTCCCTCACGAGGAGAATCATGGCCATGCACGCTCATCGGCCGCGATTCGTCGGCGCCCGCGTCACGTTAGGCATTGCGGCGGCGCTCGCCGTCGTGTTCCTGGCGTGTGACATGCCGTCACCGGAAGCGGTCGCCCCCGACGGAACCAATCAGGCGACAAAACGAATGTACGGCGAAGTCCAGACCGTCGTCGGGCCCGCGCCTGACGTCAAGGGAATGGTGTCCCGATATTTCCCAGCGGTCGCGCGAGGGGAGGGTGGGCCCACAATCCTGTTCATCGTGAAGGCCGCTACCGGCGCGGTCGTGCTCACCGAGGCCAAACCGGCGGGCGAAGGCGGACCGATGAAGCGGCCAGGCGGAGCCCCGACCGTCGAGGACAGGGGCTCGGTGCGCGAGAGAACAGCCGCAGGGGAGCTCGAGAAGCGAGCGACAACGGGTACGGAGCTGCACGTCGCCGAGGTTCGCCCGGCCGGTTCGGCCGAACACAAGGTTGTCCTGCTCAAAACGCCATCCGCTCGGCCGCCGGCACTCCCGTCGGGCGTCGGGGCGCTCCAGCCTAACGACATCGCAACGGTTGATGTTTCCAAGCACGCACCGGGCACGCTTGCACCGAACGCTGTCAGCATCGTGACGATCGTGCTGAAGCCCGGTGCAGCCGCGCCGACACCGACTACGCGGTGACGCCCTAGTAGTCCACCGGCCGCAAATACGATTCGCCGATCGCGGTGGCGCTGAGCATCGCGACCGTGGGAAGGCGCCGCTTCCAGTGCGTACTGGCGAGGCGCCGCTGAACCAGGGCCACCTCGGCCTCGTCGAACCCGCGGCCGGCCAGTTCACCCGGCGTGTAGCCGGACAACAGCCAGTTCAGGATCTGGTCTGCCTTGGCGTAGCTGATGCCGAAGTCGCCCTCGTCGGTTTGCCCGGTGATGAGGTCTGCCGACGCGGGCTTGGTGACGATGACCTCGGGAACGCCGAGATGATGCGCGAGTGCCCACACCTGGGTCTTGAACAGGTCTCCCAACGGGTTTATCGGCGGCGAATCGTCCGCGTGCCAGGTGAAATAGCCGAACAGTCGCTCGGTCTTGTTTCCGGTGCCGAGCGGCAGCGCATGATACCGGGACGAGAGGTCGAACAGCGCGATCATGCGGACTCGCGCCATGACGTTTCCGCGTCGCGCCGGATCCGCATCGGGTTCGGTCGCCAGGTAGCCATCGACCGCAGCCGTGATATCGATCGTCCGGGCGTCGACGCCGAGGGCGTCGATCACGAGTTGCGCATGCTCGAGACTCGACGGATTCGAGGTGCGATACGGCAGGCGCACAGCCACGACGTTGGCTGGTCCCAACGCGCGTGCGGCGAGATATGTCGTCACGGCGGAGTCCACGCCGCCTGACAGGCCAACGACGGCGCGCTGGAAGCCGCGGCGTTTCATCTCGTCGCGAATGAAGGCAATCAACCATTGCTCGACAAGCGATGGATCGATGTCGAGAGGCGGCGGCGCTCCGCGGGCTACCTCGCCGCCGTGAACGATGCACACGTCGACGGTGGCGCCGTTCGTAGCTGCGTCGGTAGCTGCTCCGAGCGACGACGGTGGCGACACCGCCGGCGCCGTACCGGACGTGACGGGGGCCTGGGCCCCATTGTCGCTCGACGGAACCGCGTCCCACTCGACCGGCGGCCTAACGTGTTCGCGATCGACGTCGTCCAGTAGGTCCCGCAAATGCGGGAGCGCGGTCCGGAGGTCCGCAAGCAGCGGCACGTCGGACCGGGCGCGCGCGAGATCCCCCAGGTCGATCGTCGCGAGGAGCATTGCCTCCTCCCAGACCGGAGCGCGGCTGCGGATATCGCCCCGCGGACCCATCAGCATCGACGCACCGGGGAACATCTTGCCGCCTTCGCTGCCGACGAGATTCGAGAACGTCACGAACACGCCATGCTCTTCGGCAATGTCGCGCACTAGGCGCTCCCATCGCGCCACCGACGCCGGGCCCGGAGTTGCGTCCTCACGCGGCCACACACCGCGCGCCGGCGCAGCCGACGAAATAAAGATCAGCTGGGCGCCGTCGAGGGCAGCCACGGTCCCCGAAAGGCTGTGCCAGGCGTCTTCGCAGACGAGAATCGCGGCACGCCCCCATGGCGTGTCGAACGCCCGCATTTCAAGGCCACGCTCTACGAACCGCTCCTCGTCGAAGAGCCCGTACGTTGGGAGAAAGTTCTTCCGATGGACGTGGAGAATTTCAGGCTCCCCGCGACCGAGACGGACGTACGCGGCGCTGTTGTACAGCGTGTCTCGCCACTTCTCGTAGAAGCCCAGCACGACGTCCACCGGCTGCGGCTCGCGCAGCGCTTGGCGATACGCCGCATCGAGGTCACGCGCGAGCTCGCCGGCGGTGACCGCCAGATCTCGAACGCCCCCTTCCACGAAGTATCCCGTCGCCGCGGTCTCGGGGAACTGTACCACGGCCGGCCTGGGCGACAGTGTGGCGGCGCGCGCGAGCAGGCCGCCGATGCGCGCGATGTTCGAGGCGTAGTTGCCTTTACGCGGCCGGAACTGGACGATCGCCAGGTCGAGCGTCGATGCCATGCTGAAAGGTGCCATCGTCTCGCAGCCATCGGAATGCCAAACGCGTGATCGCTGTCACAGTGCCGGAGCCTGGGTCGCTGGCAAGGTACGTTCGAGGCAGTCAGGTGTATGTTTCGCGCTATGGTTGGCCCGCGAATGTTCCGGCGCACCTCAGTCGTCGTTGCGATCGTCTTGTCGATTGCGGCCCGACTTTCCGCGCAGGAGCGAGAATCGAACGAAGCCTGGCGGATCATCGTGCCGCCACAGTCGTCGCTCGTGTTTGCTCGCGACGGCTCGTTGATTGGCGAGCTCGGAAAGGAAAAGCGCACCATCGTTTCGATCCGGACGCTGCCTCGCTACGTAGGCCAGGCCTTCGTGGCGGTGGAGGACCAGCGCTTCTACCAGCATGACGGCGTGGATGTCGTCGGGATTGCCGGCGCGCTCAAGGATGCCGTGCGAGGGGACCCACGGGGTGCGAGCACGATCACGCAGCAACTCGTCGGCAACATGCACCCCGACCTGGTCGACCGGCGGGACAAGAGCCCGATGCGCAAGCTTCGCGAGCAGAGCGCGGCGCGCGAGATGGAGAAGCACTATAACAAGGAGCAGATTCTCGAAGCCTACCTGAACCAGATCAGCTTCGGGCACGGCTGGTACGGCATCGAGTCGGCGTCGAGACATTATTTCGGGAAGGGGGCGGCCCAGCTGACGCTGGCCGAGGCGGCGACGCTCGCGTCGATGCCGAAGGGCCCGGCGATCTACGATCCCGTCAAGGCCCCGGACCGCGTGACGGAGCGCCGGAACCTCGTCCTGACGCTCATGGCGCAGCAAAAATACATCACGCCTGCCCAGGCTGAAGGCACGAAGCGCGTTCCGCTCAAAACGGTACCTAACGCGGGCTTCTCGGTGGACGCATCGTTTTTCCTGGACGTCGTACGCATCCAGGCCGAGCGCGCTGGGGTTCCGGTATCAACCGGCGGGTACCGCGCGTATACGAGTCTCGATCCACTACTGCAACGCGCCGCGAACGACGCGCTGGTCGCGGGAATTCAGGACGTCGAGTCCCAGCAAGGCTACCGTCACGTCAAGTTCGCGTCGCGGCCAAAGGGCAGCACGGACTATCTTCAGGGCGCGCTGGTGGCGGTTGATCCGACCACGGGTGACGTCCGGGCATTGATCGGTGGCCGCGACTACCGCGAATCGTCCTTCGACCGCGTCATCGACGGGATGCGCCAACCCGGCTCGGCGTTCAAGCCGATTGTCTACGCTGCCGCGATTGCCGACAGCCTAACGGCCAGCACCATCATTCCCGACACGGCGATCGCCATCCAGCTGGATCGTGGCCGAGTTTACCGGCCGGATAATTCGGACAACCAGTTCCTCGGTCCGATCACGATGCGTGAGGCATTGGCGAAATCGAGGAATGTCGTCGCGGTGCAGCTCGCCGAGCGCGTTGGGATGGACACCATCGTACAGCTCGCACGCCGGTTCGGCATCGATGCCCCCGTGGCGCCATACCCCGCGAGCGCGATAGGCGCTTCCGCGCTGCAGCCGCTGGACCTCGTCGGGGCCTACACGGTGTTCGCCAACCTCGGCGCGCACGTGGACCCGCGCTTCATTTACCGGATCGAGGACCGCGCAGGGAACGCAGTGTTCACCAATCCGGCGGCAGCGCCGCGGGCGGTGATCGATCCGAAGGTTGCCTTCATCGTCCGCGACATGATGCGCGAGGTCGTCGAACGCGGCACGGCAACGTCGGTAAGACGCTACCTGCCCGAGAGCATCCCCGTGGCGGGAAAGACTGGCACGACCAACGACAACAGTGACGTCTGGTTCGTCGGCATGACGCCCGAGCTCGTCGCCGGCGTTTGGCTGGGCTTTGACAAACCGAAGACGATCACGGCCGGCGCCGCTGGAGGCACGCTCGCCGCGCCGATCTTCGGCAAGATGATGGCGGAATACTACGCGGCGCGGAGTTCGGCGCAGTGGACGGCGCCGCAAGGACTCATCGCTGCACAGCTAGACCGTGTCAGCGGCCAGCTCGCGGACTCCACAACGCCGCCGGAGCGCCGTTACACGGAGTATTTCCTCGAGGGTACCGAGCCGCTCCCGTTGCGCGTGAACGGCTGGCAGCTGTTCAAGAACGGGCCGATCGTGTTCTGATCCCGCGAACGCCTAACGAGTCAACCGACCCATTCACCGGATCACTCGTGGCGTATCGCGTCGATCGGGCTCAAGCGCGCTGCTCGCCGCGCCGGGTACGTTCCGAACGTCAGCCCGATCACGATGGCCGAGAGCGCGGCCGAGAGCACCGTCGACCACGAGAACGTCGCATCGAGGTAGATGGCTTGCGCCTGCGCCCGAATTCCGGCGACGATCGCGAACGCTCCGGAAAGTCCCAGCGCCACACCGAGTAGACTACCCGCGCCGGAGATCGCCACCGACTCCGCCAGGAACTGCCACAGAATGTCGCGCCGACGTGCGCCTAACGCTTTTCGAACGCCGATCTCGCGCGTGCGCTCGGTGACCGAGGCCAGCAGGATGTTCATGATGCCGATGCCGCCGACCAGCAGCGAGATGCCGGTGAGCGCGCCCATGAAGAGCTTGAAGACGAAGATCCCATCCGTCGCCTGAGCCAACCGCTGCGAAGACGTCTGCACCTGGATACGGCCTTCCCAGCGGCCGAAGCGCTGAGCAACCCAGTCCTCGACGAGGCTCTTGGTGAGCTCTACCTCCTCGAGACGTTGCGCCTTCACGAGCAGCGTGGGAGTTCGAGGCGCCGTCGTCGCCGGTAGGACCGTGCTCGCGGCAACGAACGGCACGTACAGGTTCAGCGCAAACTCACCCTTGTACGGCGCCAGAATTCCGATCACCTCACGCGGATTGCCGTTCACTCGAACCGCTCTGCCGAGCATGGACGATGGCGATCGGCCCCCGGCTAATTCTTGCGCAAGCTTGTTGGAGAGAACCACCACCGGAGCATTTCGCGCAGCTTCGACCGGCGAGAAGTACCGGCCATCCGTGAACTTGAGGTGCATGAATTGATCGGCGTCGGCCAGCGTGGCCGTCACTCCGGTCGACCGACGTTTCCCTGTTTGCGGCGATTCCACCGTCGCACGTCCAGATAATGAGAGCGACACGCCGATCGCCCGGTCGATCTCGTCGCGCGCGGCGGTGGCGTCGGCGAGAGTGAAGACGGGATAGTCTCGAACCGGAAGCGTTTGCCCGTCCACGGTCTCCGTGGTCCGAGACGTGACGCTTACCGTCTGCACATCTGTTGTGCGCTCGACTTCTGCCCGCGCCATTCGCTCCATCCCGTCACCAAGTGACAGCACGGCCACGAGGGAAGCGACCCCGATGATGACCCCCAGGGTCGAAAGCGCCGTCCTCAATGGGTTCACTCGAAGCGCGTCCATGCCAACGCGCGAAGCGGCGACAACAGAAAAACGCATCGAACTCGGGTCAGGGGGACGTGCAAGAAGAACCGCGCTGGCTCTCGTACGAGCCAGCGCGGTCGTGTGTTGCAGGTTGGTTGGGCAGGGTCTCGACGGACCCGGCGAACTCACGCCGCCACCATCGCCTCCTTCTTCTCCTCGGATGCCTCGGCGTCCTTTTCCGGCACGAGCGCGATCTTGAGCACCTCTTCCAGCGTTTCCACGGGGTGGAAGCTCAGCTGCGAGCGCACCTCCTCCGGAATGTCCTCGATGTCGGCCTCGTTCTCCTTCGGAAGAACGATGACCTTGATGCCTGCCCGGTGAGCGCCGAGCACCTTTTCCTTGAGACCGCCGATGGGTAGCACGCGACCTCGCAGCGTAATCTCCCCGGTCATCGCGACGTCCCGGCGAACCGGCCGATCCGACATTTCCGACACGAGGGCAGTCGCGATCGCGATTCCGGCTGACGGCCCATCCTTCGGAATCGCCCCCGCCGGCACGTGTATGTGCGCCTCGATGGCGCCCAGACGGTCTTTGGGGATGCCCAGCTTGGCCGCGTTGTTCGTCGCGTAGGTGAACGCTGCGCGTGCCGACTCCTTCATCACGTCTCCAAGCTGGCCGGTGAGAATGAGGGAGACCGCGCCGCCCGGGCCGACCTGCATCGACTGGTCGACGTTAGGCGCCCCGCCATAGTACCGGCGGATTGACGCCTCCACGAACATGATGTCGCCGCCCACTGGCGTGTAGTACATACCCGTCGCGATGCCGACCTCGTTGGTCTCGGCCGCGCGCTCGGGATGAACCTTCGGACGGCCGAGGAGCTCTCGGACTTCGTTCGCGTCGATCTTGCCGTCGTCGATCACTCCGCTGTCGCCCGCGGCGATTCGTCGCGCCACCTTCCGTGCGACGGCGCCGATCTGCCGCTCGAGCTGCCGCACGCCGCTCTCGCGGGTGTAGTTGGACACGACCGACATGACCGCGTCGTCGGTGAAGCTGACCTTCTTGTCGGCAAGCCCGGCGTCCTCGAGCTGACGCGGGATGAGGTACTTCTTCGCGATCTCCGCTTTTTCTCGTTCCGTATAGCCTGCGAAGTCGACCGTTTCCATACGGTCGAGCAACGGCCCTGGAATGTTCTGGATGAAGTTCGCCGTCGCAATGAAGAGGACTTCGCTCAGGTCGAACGGAACACCGAGATAGTGATCGGTGAAGCTGTCGTTCTGAGCCGGGTCGAGCACTTCGAGCAGTGCACTCGATGGATCGCCCTGGAACGAGACGCCAAGCTTGTCTACCTCGTCGAGCAGGAAAACGGGGTTCTTTGTTCCGGCCTGCTTCATTCCCTGAATGATTCGGCCGGGCATCGCGCCTACGTAGGTGCGGCGGTGTCCGCGGATGTCCGCTTCGTCGCGAGCACCACCCAGCGCGACGCGGACGTATTCTCGACCGAGCGCGCGAGCAATGGACTTCGCGATGGATGTCTTGCCCACTCCCGGCGGGCCCACGAAGAGCAGGATCGGGCCCTTGGCCATCGCGCGGGCCTTCGCCTCCTTCGCGTCCGTGATGGTCCGGTCGTCGTCATCGACGACGTTCAGCGCCGGCGTCGCGTCCTCCTTGGCCGCCTTGATCTTCGACGCCGGCAGCTCGCCGGTCTTCTCGACTTCCTCCGCGAGTTGCAGAGCCCGGAGCTGCCGAACGGCAAGAAACTCGAGGACCCGGTCCTTGACGTCCTGAAGCCCGTAGTGATCCTCGTCCAATACGTCCGTCGCACGCCGGAGGTCCAGGTGGTCGTCGGAGCGCGTATTCCATGGAAGCTCGGCAATCCACTCCAGGTAGGTGCGAATCACCTGCGCTTCCATCGACTCCCGCCCGGACCGCTCTAGGCGCCCGAGCTCTCGCTCGACCTCGGCTCGAGCCTCCTTGGGGAGGTTGAGCTTCGTGAGCTTGTCGCGAAGCTCGCTGACTTCTTTCGCCTGATCGTCGTCGCCGAGCTCTTTCTGGATCGCCTTGAGCTGCTCGCGGAGATACATCTCCCGCTGGCGCTCTCCGAGCTCTTCCTGGACCTGCGACTTGATCTCCTCCTGTGCCTCGAGCAGCCCGATCTGACGCTGGACGTGTACGAGGACACGTCGGAGGCGCTCCTCGACGCTCAAGGTCTCGAGCAGCCCTTGCTTCTCGGCGACCGGAAGCTCGATGTAGCCCGCAACGAGGTCTGCGAACCGTCCCGGCTCGGTGACTGAGTCGAGAACCTGGTGAACGACCTCCTCGGGTAGCCCACGACGTTCGCCAAGCTCGGCCGCGCGCTCGCGGATCTCCTTGTGAAGGGCCTCGAATGCCGGGTCGTGGTCGTTGAGCGGCGTCATCTCCTCGGTGGACATGACGACGGCAGTGAGGTAGCCCTCCGACGTCGAATATTGGAGGGCGGTGGCGCGCTGCTCACCCTGAAGCAGGAGTTGAACGCCACCAAGTCCGCGCTGGATCTGCCCGATTCGCGCTATCACGCCCATCGAGTAGAGGATGTCCGGCGTCGGTTCATCCGTGTTGTCGCGCTGCGCGACCGCGAAGACCAAGCGGTCGCTTTTCAACGCCGCTTCGATCGCGCGCAGCGTCCCCGGTCGACCAGCCGCAATCGGCGCGGTGAGGCCCGGAAAGATCACGGTTCCGCGGAGCGGAAGGACCGGAAGGGTTTGGCGTTGAGCCATTCTGAGTACCTGTTCTGAGGAGCGTCCCGCATCCGGCGGGCCGGGTGTGACGGCGCACACTCCATTCCACGGCATTCAGCGAACCATCGCGCGCCGCGAAACCGGGTTGCGACTCGTTGCGCAGTCGCATTGGGCCGCCTGTGTGCATGGATCGGGCACGTGAGTTACGCCAACCTGGCGGGGATTGCAACTTTCGGCGGCCGCTATGTCGTAGGGGTTGGCGCAAACGGCAGTGAGACGTTGACCAAGCGACTCTCGTGTGGACGCCGGTCGTGTGATGCATCTCAAATCAGCGCGCCACCTTACTCGTCTTTTCAGATGTCCGTCGCTGTGCTACACTACTCCACTCGCCTCTCCCACCAACGGATAATCTCGGTGCCGGATCCCGTCGTCTCGTCCTCGGACGCTGAGCTGCGCGCGCACGTCGAGCGCGTGCTCAGTGCCAACTATGAGCTCGACCGTGAGATCGGCCGAGGCGGGATGGGAATCGTCTACAAGGCGAAAGATCGCCGGCTGAAGCGCCACGTCGCGGTCAAACTGCTCCCGCCAGAGCTCGCGTTCCGCGGCGAAATTCGGTCGAGGTTCTTGAAAGAGGCCGAGACCGCCGCGCAGCTCAGCCATCCGAACATCGTTCCCATTTATAGCGTCGACGAACGTGACGGGCTTGTGTACTTCGTCATGGCGTTCGTCGACGGCGAGAACCTCGCCGCGCGGCTTCATTCAGAAGGCCGGCTGAACGCGACCGAATCGCGACGCATCCTCAAAGAGGTCGCTGAGGCGTTGGCGTACGCCCACGAGCGAGGCGTCGTTCACCGCGACATCAAGCCGGACAACATTCTGCTCTGCGCGGATGACGACAGCCGCGTGATGGTCACTGACTTTGGCATCGCACGAGCCGTGAGCGAGGGATCCGATTCCCGACTCACCGCTACGGGGATGGCAATCGGAACGCCGGCGTACATGTCCCCCGAGCAGTCAATGGGTGAGCGAGACATCGATGGCCGGTCGGACCTCTACGCGCTCGGTGTCGTAGGGTACCAAATGCTCGCGGGTGAGCTGCCGTTCAACGCGCCAAGCACGCCGGCTCTGCTCGTCAAACAGATCAGTGAGCGGCCAACGCCGATCGACGTGCATCGCCCTGACGCGCCGGCCGATCTCGCACGTGCTGTGATGATGCTGCTCGAGAAGGACCCGGCGAATCGGTTCCCAAGTGCAGACGCGCTCGTGACGGCGCTCGATACCGGCAATGTACCCGAGCTCCCGTCGTCGAACATGACGCACGAGCCGAACCGGCTCGCGAGCATTCCGACGCAGTCACGCGACTCCTGGTCCGTTTCCGGTGAAATGGGCACCGATGTCACCGCGGAAGAAATGGCGCGTTGGCGGGACGCGAAGGTTGTCGCGTTCAGAAAGAAGCTGGCGCCGTTCTTCGCCGTGAGCGCGGTCATCACCGTGCTCGCGATCTTCGGCGTACTCAACGCCATGGGCGTAGTCGGGATCTGGAGCGTGTACCTCGCCTACCAGTACGCCAAGCTCTGGACCGACGGGTTCGACTGGCACGACGTGTTCAAGCAGCCGAAGGATCGGCTGTTCTTCGATGTGGTGGCGGAATCGATCGATGATTTCCGCGCGCTGTTCGACAAGAAGAAGCGTGCCGAAGTCCTCGAGCGCGATCGCGTTCGAGCGCGCCGGTCCAACCGACGCCTGTTCGCTGACAGCTCGGCGCGACCGCTGGCTACATCCGAGATTCCTGCAGCGAATCTCGCTCGCGTTTCGCCGACATACGCGGCGAAGGTTCGGGACGCGGCACGGCACCGTGACGACATCCTGCGGTTGATCGAGACACTCCCGAAGCGAGAGCGCGAGCAGGTGGACGAGGTGCCGGCGACGGCCGATGCGCTCTACCGCCGCATCGAGCTGCTTGCCGGAGATCTCACGGAGCTCGATCGCGGTTTCGCCTCCGATGACGGCGACAAGGTCGAGCGAGAGATCGAGCAGCTCGAGGCCGCGGCCAACCCATTGGATGGTCGAAGCGAAGAGCGAATTCGGCGGCTCTCGGTTCTGCGGCGAAAGCTGATCTCGCTGCGAGACCTCAAGAAGCGTCGCGAAAGCCAGAGCGCCCGGTTCGAGAACTGTGTTCTCGCACTCGAGAACATGCGTTATGACGTGTTGAAGCTGAAAACTGGTGGGCAGAGCTTCCAACAGGTGACCCAGCTTGCCGAACGCGCGATGGTGCTCGCTCAGGAGGTCGACAACGCGGTCTACGTGGCCGAGGAGATGCGGAAGCTCGGGATTCGCGACTCGGGAGTCGTGAACCGGCGGACCTCGTGAGATCGCGGCCAACGCGATCGCGTCGGTCGTTGGGTGAACAGAATGCCTGACGAGCTGCAGTCTCGCCTTTCCACTGCTGTTGGTGCCCGATACGAGATCTCGGATGAGATCGGGCGTGGCGGCATGGGGGTCGTGTTCCGCGCTCGCGATATACGGCTCCGGCGTTCGGTGGCGATCAAGCTGCTCCCGCCGGAGCTCGCGTTTCGCGACGAAGTACGGTCACGCTTCCTCCGTGAGGCGCAGACGGCAGCGCAGCTCAGTCACCCGAACATCGTGCCGATCTACAGCGTCGACGAGGTCGACGGGCTCGTGTTCTTCGTGATGGCGTTGGTGGAGGGCGAAAGTCTTGGCCTCCATCTGAAGCGCGAGCGCCGTGCCCCGCTGGACTTCGCTCACCGCGTGCTTCGGGACGTCGCGGACGCTCTGTCGTACGCGCACGGCCGATCGATCGTGCATCGCGACATCAAGCCGGACAACATTCTCATGGATCGGATGACCGGCCGTACGCTGGTCTCCGATTTCGGGATCGCGCGCGCCGCCGAGGGCGATTCCCGCCTCACGGTGACCGGCATCGCGGTCGGAACTCCGGCCTACATGAGCCCCGAGCAGGCGATCGGCGAGCGAGACGTCGATGGGCGGAGCGATCTTTATTCGTTAGGCGTCGTGGGCTATCAGATGCTCACTGGTGAGCTACCGTTTGCCGCCAACAATACCCCGGCGATGCTCATGAAGCACATCAACGAGGCGCCGCGGCCCATCCGCGACCTGCGTCCCGACGTGCCGCCTGGCCTGGATCGAGCCATCGAACGCGCCATGGCGAAGAAGGCCGATCAGCGGTGGTCGGACGCAGCCGCTTTTCGTGATGCCCTTTCCGACAACTCCGTCCGCTCAGCGCCCATGCGAGACGTGATGCCTGCACGTACCGACGCTCCTCGGCCTAACGCCGGTCAGTCGAACGATCAGCCCCCTGCCACGCACCGTGCCGTGCGTGACGTCGCGCTGGCCGGCAGGTACGTGCCTCCTGCACCGCCGCTCGCTGCGCCGGTTCCACCATGGCTGCAGCCGCGGGGGACGGCTGATGGTTCGCAGCCGGCGATACCACCCTGGATGCCCAGCTCGTGGCGCGACGTGCGGAACGAGTGGCGGCAGTACAACAAGGACCAGCGCCGCTTGCTCAAGGAGCAAATTCGGGAGCAGCGCCGAGCATACGCCCGCGGCGCTGTCATGCCGCCCGGTTTCTCGCCAGGTCAGGAAGTGCCGATCGAGTACCGCATTCGCGCGTTTCGGATGCATGTTGCGCGGCTGGGGACGACTGCGGCGATTCTCGCTGGGGTGAACATCGTTACTTCACCCATGGTTCCGTGGTTTCTGGTGCCCGCCGCGTTCATGTCCTTGTCGGTGCTGCGGCGAGGCGGCGCGCTATGGGCCGAGGGCGTCCGACTTCGCGACATTTTCGGCAAGGACGCACGCCTCCCCGCCAGAGGCGCGAGCGGCGCTGCGGGACAGGCGTTAGGCCTGCCGGCGGCGAGTCGTGCGCCGCAACGCGCCGCGGGCCTCGTTCCCCGCGAAGTGCTCGACGGGCCCCACGGGGCCAAGGTGATGCGCGCCGCCGAGGACGAAGCGGAGATCATCGAGGCCATTGAAAAGCTGCCGAAGGCCGATCGGGACATGATTCCCGATGTGCGCCCGACGGTGCAGTCGCTGGTCGAACGGGTCGCTGCGCTGGCGCAGGCGCTCCAGCGGCTCGATCAGGACGTAACCCCCGAGACGCTGTCGCGCATCGACGCGCGAATCTCCGCCGCGTCGGCCGAGCCGGACACGAGCGAACGCGAAAAGAGACTGGCGCTGCTCCGTCGCCAGCGCGCGACGCTGGATGACCTGCTCAGCCGCCGGGAGTCGCTCGTCTCGCAGTTCGAGAGCGCGTCGCTGATGCTGCAGAACATCCGGATCGATCTCATCGCGCTGAGAGCGGCGGGGGTGCAGTCGTCGATCGATGACGCATCTTCGGCAACGCAGGAAGCGCGGGCACTGTCACGAGACATCGGCCACGTGCTCGAAGCGGCGAAGCAGGTGCGGGAATAGGGAATCGGGAATCGGGAATCGGGAATCGGAAGCCCCTCGGAATGTCACTTTCGCCAATGAGAGGCATCCCGAAGGGGGTCGATTCCCTATTCCCGATTCCCGATTCCCGATTCCCGGCTGTCAGTGTGCCGCCGCCAGATACGGGAACGTCGAGCCGAATGCGACGTCGTTGCTGTTGACGTTGTCCGTCGTTAGGCCTGGCGTAACGTTGGTGGTGTTGCCGAGCAGTGAGCCGAAGATCGCGCCGAGGCCGATGTCCACGACATCGTCCGTCAAGCTTCGGCCGCCATACCCGCCGAACACCCAGCTCAACCAGAACACGGGCGTCGCCGGATTGGCGTTGTCACGCCGGGGGTAGGTGACGAGCATATCGGGGAGCAGCGCTCCTGCGATGGTGTTCGCGTACGCAGCGTCGCGGCCGGCGACCCCGGTGACGAACCCCGTGAGATCGCCGGTGAATTCGGCGACGTCAGTGCTGGGGATACCGGTGTTATGGTCGTGGTGCCGTGCCTTGCGGATCATGACCTCACTGACGAGCGGATTCCCGAGACGCTCGCGCTGCGTGAAGACCCGACTCGAGCGTGAAGAGGCTGCCCGAGTGCCCGTGATGAGACCGTTGTCGGGGTGATCGCTGCACGCGAACGTGAATGCGGTGAGGAATAGTACTGCTGCGAGGGTCGCCGTACGGCGAATGGTGAAGGGAACCATGGAGAGCTCCTTGTGTTCAGCGTTAGGCATCGTGGTGGTCAGCGACTCGTCGTGGCCCAAATCCCGAGCTTCGGATCGGCACCAGCGTTCGGCGGAAGCAACATGGACTCCGGGAGCTCCACGACGATGCCAAGGCCGTTGATGCCGCGCAGAAAATCGACACCGGGATTGCGGAAGGCGGTCGCCTCCGGCTTCGGGCCGATCTTGGAGAGCGGACCCTCCACCGGCGCGCGATCGGGAATGATCTTGAAGAACTGCTCCAAATCGATGAAGAACGGGTCGTCTCGAATGCCCGCGAAGAGCTGCACACCGCTGGCCGAGCCGAGCACGGTGTTCGTAGCGCCCGTCAGTGTCGGGCCACCGGCAACCATCGTGTTCAACCGTCCCGACTGGTCCGGTGCGACAGGTCCATGCATCGTCACGTGCTGACCAGCGCCGTCGCCGTCGAAAGTGAATTGGAGGACGAGATCCTCGACGCCGTCGCCCGTATTGTCCACCTTGATCTGGTACAGGATGTCGGGGTCGAATGCGGCTCCGACTGACGCCGCGGGCGTAAGTGGCGATGAGGTGGTGAGCACGAGCGCGATGCGATCCGCGTTCGAGCCCGGGAAGGCATATACATCGTTGATGTCGAGACGCGGGTGGAGCTCGACCTCCGGCGTGTCCTGGTGATCCGAGGCGAGAGAGCTTCGCAGGGCAACACCGAGCGAGCCCGCGCCCGCGATCACGAGCGCCGCGATTGAAATCGCGACCTTGCGCGGCAAAAAGCGTCGAGACGACATGAAACCTCCGGCGATGCAGTGGCGTGGGAGCGATTCCCAACGCTGCCGGCCGGCCAGCGCGAGGGTCGCGAGTCACAACGTGTGACCGTTGCCACCTGTACGCCGCACAACCGCACTCGGATTTGTCCTTGCCGAATCGTGGTCGCTACATTCTCGACAGCATGAATTGCCGCCTTCGACGATTTCAAACCGCCACGTACGTGGCGTTCGCATGCTCCGCGATTGGTGCCGGTGGGTGTGACCGAAAGTCTGGGCCGACGCCCAACGGTGAAACGCGACCAACTGCTTCGACTGCGACCCCAGCCCCGCCAGCCCCGCCCGACTCCATCGCGCGGCCCCCGCAGCCTCGAGTCGCGACGCCACGCGTTGTTAGGGGCCTGTATGTGAATCGCTGGGCGGCGCTCGGGCAGCGGATGTGGGACCTCATCGATGTCGCGAAGCGCACCGAGGTGAACGCGCTCGTCATCGACGTGAAAGACGATCGCGGATTCGTTCTCTACCGTTCGACCGTACCGCTTGCCCGCGAGATCGGTGCGGACACCACGCGACCGATGTCTTATCGCCGCGTGCGCGCCGTGCTCGACTCGATGCGCACCTACGGGATCTATCCCATCGCCCGCATCGTCGTCGCGAAGGATCCACTGCTCGCCGAGAAAAAGCTCGAATGGTCGATCAAACGGCGGTCGGATTCGGCGAAGCCGTGGTTGGACAAGAACGGAAGGCCGTGGCTCGACCCGCATCAGCGAGGGGTGTGGCAGTATGCGGCCGACCTCGCGAAGGAAGCGGTGAACCTTGGATTCAGCGAGGTGCAGTTCGATTACGTGCGGTTCCCCGATGAGAAGCGGCTGGTGAGCGAGGCTACGTTCCCGCTGGCGAACGGTCGGATCCGGGCCCAGGTCATCCGCGAGCAGCTCGGCTTCACACGGCGTGAGCTGCGCTCGACCAGGGTTCCGATGACGATCGACGTGTTCGGCCTGACAGCCACCGACACGACGGACATGGGCATCGGCCAACAGTGGGAAAAATTCGTCGACCAGGCGGACGCCGTGCTACCCATGGTCTACCCGTCCCACTTCGCGCCGGGAACGTACAAGCTCGCGAACCCTAACGCGGCCCCGTACGCCACCATCGACCACGCGCTCGAAGATGCCGCGCGCCGCAGTCGCGGGGTGCCGAACGCGGCTCGTCTCGTGCCCTGGTATCAGGACTTCACGCTCGGGCCGCCCCGATATGGCGCGGCGGAGGTCCGGGCGCAGATGCGCGCCGGGTATGACAACGGCATCAAGAGCTGGATGCTGTGGAATCCCGGGAGCCGATACTCAACCGACGCGTTGGCCGCCGCGATCGAACCCGCGGACACGCTGCCACCGGGCTACGGCGGAAGCGTCCCCGCGCGGTAGAAGGACTGCCACTTCTCGCCGCCTAACAAGTATCCGACGGTGCCGCCGGCGAGGCCTCCGACGATCGCGCCGACCGTCGCGCCGGCGAGGAAATCCGAGAACTTCGGATCGACCTCCGGCAAATTGGTCGCGCCGAACAACACGGCGCCGCCGAGGGCACCAATGACCAGGCCCTTGATCGTGGACTTGCGGTGCGTCCGGCCGGCACTGATGTCGATTGATTGAATCGCGTTCGTCGGGAGCGTGACGCGGCGAAACTCCTCGACCAGAACCGGCCCGGTGTCGAAGCCAAGGCGGCGCCTAACGCCCGCGGTATCCAGCCTGATCGAATCCAGCGGCAGCGCTTCGACGCGACCAACATAGCGATCTTCCCGGATGCTCGGCGCCCGTATGCGGACACGGTCTCCGACGCGGGGCAGCTGGGGCGGTGGCTGGACCTGCGCCGTCAATTCGGCCGCTCCAATCGCTCCCGCTGCCATGGCGACCGGGAGCATCATCTTCCGAATCCCGGACATCTACTCCCCCTCCAACTCGTCGAGTCGAGCCTCGAATTCGTTCACCATCCCCGGATGACCGAAGCGGCGCGACGCATCAATGCCTCTGCGCAGGGCATCTCGCGCGTCCTCGATGCGGCCCAACTTGACCAGGGCGTCGGCGAGCCGGCCGTAGCCGTTCCCCTCGTCGTCATGTCGATCGAGGTACACGCGAAGGTGCTCCGCGGCCTCCTCGTAGAGTTGCGCTTTGAGCGCTTCGTTCGCCAGTCCGAATCGGGCGAGCGCATTCGATGGATTCTTCGCCACCATCGCGCGCAGCGCCTCCAGCCGAGACGTGGTCACCTCGTCAGCAGCTCCGTCAAAACGTCCGCGACCTTCTCGGGTGCCTCCTCGGGCGTGAAGTGTCGCGCGTCAGGCACGACCGCAATGGAGGAGCCTGGAATCTCGGTTTGAAGCCGGCGTCCAATCGCCACGGGCAAAAACGGATCCTCCGCTCCCCACACAATAGCGGTTGGGGCCACGATATCCTTGAGTCGCGGCTCGATCGCTTTCGTTTCGCTGCTGTCGAGCGACATCATGTGCTCGACGAGAGAGTCACGACCATCGGGCTTCGCAAACGGGCGCACGTACATCTCGATTGAATGCGCGCCACGATCCGACGTGACGTACCCGCGCATGAGGTCGGTGCGGAGAATCGACAACAACCAGGTCGCGGGCAGATGGCGCGTCAGCGGCAACATCGCTCGCGCGACTTTCACTTCACGCCCAGGCCATAGGTCGAAGCCCACCGAGTTCACCAGCATGAGCCGCGACACGCGCGTTGGCCATCGAACCGCCATCGTCTGTGCGATGCCCCCGCCAACATCGTGTCCCACAATGCACGCGTAGTTGATCGCCAGCTCATCGAGGAGCCCAACGACACGTTCCGCGTGACCTCGAACCGAGACGTCCCTCCCCGTCGGGCGGTCGCTCCGTCCATAGCCAAGGAGGTCCACGACCACGACTCGATGCCCCTTGGGAACCAGCGGGACTACATCGGTCCAGAGGTGCGATGACGTTGGAAATCCATGTAGGAAAACGACCGGCTCGCCGGCTCCGCGACTTCCGGCGGCGTAGTAGTAGAGTCGCGCTCCGTTTACGTCGATGAACTCACCCCGCATGAAGGAAGGCGGCGGAGGTGTCGGTACAACATCGATGGCATGGGTGCATTGCCATGAAGATCAGGTTCACGGGGCAAGATGTTCCCCCCAACGCCCTATCACAAGCGAAAGTGCTGAGCTGATACCGACGGTGACAGCCCTTCGTTGGACCCGTGGAAGCACCCTCTAGCGTCCGAATGCGAATGTGCTATCCTTACCCGCCTCTCGCCGGGCCCTTGCGGGAATCGGAACGAAAGCGTTGTTGGATAACGACTTAAACGCCTCCACGACCGTGACCGAACCATCCGCCCACGTCGCTGCCACGCCGACCGCCCTTGCGCCCGGTAGCCCGGTAGAGTTTCCCATGACGTGGTTGCTGGATCACGCGTCCAATGCGATCAGATACCGGGCGCTCACCGATGTGGGTCGGCTCAGCGGGGAGATATCGCGGGAAGCGAGGGTGATGGCCTACTCGCACGGCCCAGCGATCGCCCTCGCCGTTGCTCAGGCGCCCGACGGAATCTGGAACGGATCAATGCTCGAGGTACCGTCCTCGAGAGCAGATCATTTCGAGCGAGTCGGCACCATTAGCGCATTTCGTCGGCTCCTCGAGTACGGTTGGGAAAAAGACGCGCCTCCACTGATGCGCGCGCGACGCGTGCTGTTTCGCCTGCTCGCTGAAGATGACGACCCCGCATACTTGTTCGAGCTGGCGTCTGATGCAGACGAAAACGGCGACACGGCGCGCCGTGGCCGGACAATCCTACGCGAGGCGGCTGCAGCCGCACTGGCTCAGGCGGGGTACGAGGGCGACCCAAGACTTCGAGGCGCTGCCATCCGCATTCTCGGACGCATCGATGCGTTCCTCAGATCGCCTCTGGCGCACAAGCCCTGGGTCCGCGTCGGAAACAAGCAAGTGCTGGCCGCGGAGGCGGCGCCCCCATCGATCTACGCGCTTGCCATGCTCGCATACATGCCGCTGTTTCGAAACGAGCATCACGTCCAGCTCGACCACATCCTCAGGTATGTGTCGCAACCGCAGCCCCGTCAGGAAGCCCTTCAGCTGTGCGGAGCCAAGATTGTAGCACAGCCTCATCTGGTGCTCGGCGATCTCCTGCCTAACAGGAACGTCGCGGACGCGGACGTTCCTTTTGCGCTCGCGTGGCTGGAGCTGATGGCCCGACTCGGCTTCCTCAGACGAAATGAAGGTTGGGAGAAGTTGTTCGACCGCTTCCTCGACGACCGCGATCGCGATCTGGTCTGGCACCCACATAAGGGGTTGGCAATGCCGCGGTCCTCGAACCCGTTCGTGTGGCCCGGATTTCCGCTCGAGCAAATGACCGCGGGCGACGAGCGGTGGACCGATGTGACGTTCCGTCTTGGACTGATTGCGCGTCTGTCGGGAAGACCGCTCGAGCTGGTCTAGCGAGCCACGCCGCGGGCCGAACAGGCTTCTGTGGCGACAAGTTGTACAGCGAGTTAGGTTTATCTCACGAGCGCCGGCGTCATGCTCTTGTCGTACGCCACTCGTGGAGCCGATTCCCACCGCTTGGGGCGTTGGCTCAACTGAAGAGCCAGTCTCTGCCCCGCAGGACAATCTCTTCTCCGACATAAGCGTCCTCATATCGCGCGCAATCGCGTGCGACGTGCAGGACATCGCATTCGTGCGCCGGTCCTCGGGGTGGTCCCGAGCAAGCGGCCCCCGGCGCCGCAACCAGGAATCAATGCACACCACATCTCCAAACGAACAACCACTCGAAGCCGTTTCTTCAACTTCCGAGACGCCGGCCAGCTTCACTGACCTGGGATTGAGTCCCGTAGTACTCGCTGCGGTGAGCGATGCCGGCTACACTCACCCGACGCCAATTCAACGAGAAGCCATTCCGCTTGCGCTCAGTGGGCGCGACATGATTGGCCTGGCAAATACGGGAACAGGAAAGACCGCGGCGTTCACACTGCCAATCATCGACCGGCTGCTCGGTGGGCCCAGGCGGACTCGCGTCTTGATTCTGACGCCGACCCGTGAGCTGGCGGCGCAGGTCGACGACAGCTTTCGCAAGTACGGCAAGCACTCCGACCTCGGTGTCGCCGCAGTGTTCGGCGGGGTGCCGATCGAGCCTCAGGAACGGGCGCTTCGACAGGGCGTGGATGTGATCGTCGCGACCCCAGGCCGTCTGATCGACCACATCGAGCGACAAAACGTCGTCTTCGACGACCTCGAGGTCCTCGTGCTCGATGAAGCCGATCGCATGCTCGACATGGGCTTTGCGCCGCAGATCAACCGCGTCGTGAGCGAGATTCCGCGGTACCGTCAGACGCTGCTGTTCAGCGCGACGATGCCTCCTGAAGTGGAAGCGCTCGCCCGGAAATACCTTCGGAAGCCAGTGGTCGTGCAAGTGGGACGCCGTTCATCGGCGGCGAGCACCGTCGCGCACGCCGTCTATCCCGTGCCGCGCGAGAAGAAGAGCGCGCTGCTCGTGGAGCTATTGCGGAAGCCCGACATGGACTCTGTGTTGATCTTCACACGGACGAAGCATGGCGCCGACCGAGTCGTGCGTCATCTCGATCGCGCGGAGATTACCGCAACGGCGATGCACGCTGACAAGTCTCAGGCGCAACGCACGCAGGCGCTGGATGGGTTCAAGCGTGGCACGATTCGCGTCCTCGTTGCGACCGACATCGCGCAGCGCGGCCTCGATATTTCGGGGATCACGCACGTCATCAACTACGACGTTCCCCAGCAGCCCGAAGACTACGTGCACCGCATCGGTCGAACGGGTAGAGCGGCAGCGACTGGCGACGCCTACACGTTCATGGCGCCTGACGAGATCGCCATGGTCCGAACGATCGAGCGGGTAATAGGACAACAGATTCCGAGAATCTCGGTTCCCGGGTTCGACTTCGGCACGGTCGCCGCAGACTGACGCTGTGCCGAAGGTGGTGCGAGGGCTGGCGCGGAATCGCCAGCCCGTTCTGCTTGACGCGTCATCTCCGCACGCGCCCCAGACGGGAAACGAAGATCGATTCGGCCGCTACTCCGCGCCGAACCACGATCGTGAGGTTCGAAGCACCATAGCCCAAGCCGTTAGGCGAGTAGGCCATCGAGTCTCTGGAGGCGGAGAGTGTCACGCCGTGCGATGATGCAAGATTGCGCCGAGCGATGGTGTCCGAATAGCTACGGACGGTGAGTGTCGCCGCGACGGTGTCCAAGGTGATTGCGGTGCGCGATGAACGCGAAAGCGACCACCGCCTCGCCAACGCGAAGGTCGCGACGGTCTCGAGTCCGGCGGAACGGACGCTCATGCGGTCGCGCCACCGGACCGTCCTTGGGATGGCGATTGTTCCGAGAATACCCATGACCGTCAGCACGAGGAGGAGCTCAGGCAGTGTCGTCCCGCGTTGCATCCGTTCCCTTCCGTCGAAATCGTGCGCAACATAGGGTCCGATCACAGGTGTGCTGGCATCCCGTCGCCGCAACCAACATCGCTTCACCGCTCGCGGAACCCACGGATCGAGAGGAGGCCGATGCGCCACGTCGCATGCGCACTCATGCTCACGCTTGGTTGTGCGGCGTGCCCGGCAAGTCGGGCCGACGTCGCGCTGAGCGAGCAGATCATCCAGCTCGGCGATGGACTGAATGATCTGCGGCAGGACTATGCTGCCTTGCAGCAGCAGGTAGACTCGTTGCGACTCGTGGCTGCTCGTCAGGACACCGTCATTCGGCAGCTTGCGAATCTGGCTGGCGTCCCGGTCGCGCGGTGAGGCACCGGCGCGGCGGTCGCGTTAGAATCTCATCGATTTCACCCAAGCGCTTCGGCCAATGACCATCACCATCGAGTACTGCACGGTTTGAAGCTACGAGCCCCGGGCCACCAGTTTGGCGGCCGAGATTCGTGACGCATTTCCCGATGCCCGAGTGGAATTGATCCCGTCGGGAGGTGGTCGCTTCGAGGTCAAACGCGACGGCCGCCCGGTCTTCGAGAAGTCAAAGCTCGGCAGACACGCGACTGCGGGTGAGGTCGTGCGGTTGCTACGAAACCCGAGCGCGTAAGCGGAATACTCGACTGCCCAGGCGACAAAGGTCTCCGTTTGAGGCCATCGTCGATCACATTTGGCAGCACATTTTGCGGCAAATAGGCGAACCCAACCCCGATTCGTGGGTATCCTGAGTAGCCGCATTCGAGGGTGCCCCCTGTGCGACTTGAGTCGTCCGTCCCTGGGGTCGTGCGGCTGAGTGGTTTCGATTGCGCTTTCTAAGACATTGAATAGGATTTTGGTACCCTGAAGACGCCGATGTCGGCCGAGCGTCCGTGGTTGCGCCAGTCGGGACTCGGCGTCGTGAGGGCCTCTGGAGTGTCAATGACCCGCAGTTTGTTCGTGCTCGTGCTCGCCGCTGTAGCAGCTGGGGGCTCCTCGCTCCAGGCGCAGGCGCGCCCGCAGCCGCAGGAGCCCAAGGCAGCCGTGCCGCCAACGCATCTGCCGCCACCGGGGATGTGCCGGATTTGGTTGGAGAACGTCCCACCAGCTCAGCAGCCCGCGCCGACGGACTGTGCCAGTGCCGCACGCAACCTGCCGCGCAACGGTCGGCTGATCTACAACGACGCCGCGCGAAATCCGCGGCTGCCTATCGTAAAGTCGCTCAAGGATCCGATCCCTGAGCCGCGTAAGGCGCCTGACGGGCCCCCACCGACGAAGCCAGTCGGCCCGGACGGGAAACCGATCAAGCCCATTCGCCCGAACTAGAACGGCTGGTTGTCACGGGGACTACCTCGTTCGCCGTGCCAGACCCGGAGCAAGTACATTTGTCGAAGCCGTCGCCAGGGGAGTTCGACTTCCGCCTGCGACGGCTTCTTCTTTGCACCCGGGTGACACGTGCTCCGACAGGTTCAAGACCGTTCCCTCCCTCCGGACCACGGAGCGTTCCTGGCCGCGGAGCCGCCAACCGGACGCGTGATCGTGATCGCGCCTACTCGTGCGGCGTGTGAGACGATCGAGATTGCGCTTGGGCTTCGGATCGAGACGTTTCTCGAGCGTGAACATGGTGAGGAAGTCCGGGCGTTGGCGCGCGCGGGGCGGGGCTTCGGGATCGTCGCTGGTACCGGGACCGGTAAGACCCTGGCGATTCGGCCGATCGCAGAGGAGATACTGCGCGCGCCGTTGCGGGTAGGCGTCGTCAATCGGGAGCGGGAAGCGACTCCGGACACGCCATCGTGGAACGTAATCATCGTTACAACGGGCATCGCCCGGCGGTGGTTCCAGGATGACGACATCCTGCCTCACGACACCCTCATCGTCGACGAGATTCATCAGACATCGGCGGAGTTGGAACTGTGCCTCGCGCTCGGCAAGCGCGTTGGGTGCCGGTTCATCTGGCTCTCGGCGACAGTCGACCCTGCGTTCTACGCTCGCTATCTCGATTCCACGGATGTGGTCCAGAGCTTCGCATTCGACCCATCGCGTGCAGCCACCGTGAAGGTCGTCCGCGAACAGCCGGTGCAGTTCCTCAGCGATCGCTGGCTGCAGCAAGTCGTTAGGCAGCGTCGAGGCGTCGGGATGTTCCTGCCGACGCGGGCATCGGTGGAGGAAGCGGCTCGCTACGTCACCGAGCGATTCCCGCGCATCAATGCCGCGTTCTATCACGGTGGTGAGCCGATTCGGATCATTCGGCCATTCCTCGAGGACGGGGCGGAGAAGCCGTTTTTCCTCGCCATGACCGCGGCGGGGCAGAGCGCGCTGAACGTGAAAGGGCTCGACACCGTCATCATCGATGACACGCGCTTCGCGAACGTGATCGAAGGCGGCAAGAACGTCCTTACGCGGCTGCATCTCGGCGCGAACGAGATTCTCCAGATGGCCGGACGCGTACACGGGCGGGTCGAAGGAGGCCGCGTGTTCATTCTGTCGGATCGGGATATTGAGTTCTCGGCCCTGAAGCCAACCGAGCCGGAATTTCAGTTGGCTGGCGACTCGGAGCGCGTTGCGCTGACCTGCGCCGATCTTGGCGTGCGGGCGGACGAGCTCGATCTCCCGATCGCGCTCGATCGTCGAGCGTACCGCGACGCCCTAGGCCGACTCGAAGCGCGAGGGATCATCGAGAATGGGCGGTTGTCTCGCTACGGAAAGCTCGTTGAAGCGCTTCCGGTGGAACGGCCATGGGCAGAACTGATCGTCAACGCCGCCGACGATCTGATACCGTACCTCGCGGTCATGAGCTCGATCGAGTCGCTCCATCGAATGACGCGCGAAGACCGGGATCTCGAAGGCCTGATCGTGCCGGGCAGCGACCACCTCACCGCGTACAACGTCTATGCGGAAGCGCTCGCGGGCGCGGGGTACATGGGACAGGTGTATGGCTTGCCACGCCACCTGTTCGACGAGCGCATCGACGAATGGGCCGAGCAACGCGGTGTGCTCGTGAAGGCGATCGAGGACACGGCGCTGGCGATGGCGAGCGTGTATCGAGGTGTTGGGCTGCCGTTACCGAGCCGCCTGCCGTACGCGCGCGAAGAGACCCGGCGGGCGTTTGGGGATCTCCTTGCGCGATACATGCCGTTCGATCTCGTCATCGACGAGGAAACGGCCGATGGACAGGAAGCGCGCGTATCGAAGACGAGCGTCTGCGGGAGCTGGGGGCCTATTGCCGGAGAGCTCCGGTACTTCGCGGATAGGTTCGGCGTGCCACGGGCGTCGATCGAGGGCACGCAGATCCCGATGGAGCTCGTCAGGCGTTATGCAACGCGCGGCGCGGCCGACGTCGTGTATGATCCGCGACGAAAGCAGTCGGCGCTGGCGCTGCGACGGACGCTCACGTATCACGGGTTCGAGCTGGAGCGCGAATACGAGGCAATCGACGACTTCCCGTCAGAGCTTGCGGAGAGAGTTCGCACCGAGCTCGCTGGAGCATTGGCGCGCGGAGAGGCACGTCACTCGGCGCTCAAGCGTCATCGGCCGCAGATCGAGGAGATCCGTGAGGCGTACCGACGTTCCGGAGGGGCGACCCCGCGGCTTGGAGTTGCCGAGCTGACGCGGCTCTACGAGCGCGCATTGGCAGGCGTGGGCTCGATGACCGAGTTTCGCGCAACTCCACTGACGATCGACTTCGAGCATCTCGTGCCTGCGGACGAGCGCGCGCGGTTGCTCGCCCTGCCGGATTCCGTTGTGATTCGTGGTCGCGAGATCCCGATCGACTATGACGTCGAGGACGTTGACGGGCGGTTGCACGGCGTGGCGCGCCTGCGCTTGCCGGAAAAGGTGGCGCGTACGTTGACGGAGGACGAGCTTCCGCGACTCGACCGGCCGCTGCGATTCACCGTCCTTCGCGGCCCACGCGGCGCGGTGCGAGCGTCGACCCTCGACGAGCTCCAGGACATTCTCGACCGACCGTGGTCGCCGGATGAGATGGCGTTCGCCGAACGCTCGACGGATCTGACACCGCGCGACGAACGGCACATACGTGACCTCGCGCGCGAATTTCGGCAGAACGAGCGAGGTCGTGGAGAGCGATACGGCTCACGACGGGACGACCGTGACCGTACGCGGCGGGCCGGCGGATCCGGCCGCGGTCCGCGTCCGGCGGGGAAGGGGCCCGGGCGCCGCAGACGCCGCGGCCGCTGAGACGCGGCGGAGGTGCTTGGCGTTAGGCAGGCAACACGCGCCGGCGAAGCACGACGGGGTTCGCGGTCAGCGCAGCTCGCGCGCGGGCGGCGAGGTGGGAACCAACGGATGCGCGCGTGGCACATCGACTGGTTCTTCCGTGGCGTCGCCGTTGGACGCTCCGTCGTCGGCTTGCCGCATCCGCACGCGGTGGCGCGCGGCCTTGGCCCGGTTGCCGCAGGTTGCCATGTCACACCACCGGCGTCGCCCGTTCTTGGTTCCGTCAAAGAACACACGCGGGCAGCGCCCGTCGGCGCACCGACGGATCCTGGCCAATTCGCCAATCACCAACGCGTCGGCCGCGCTCTCGACGACCGGAATCATCAACCCGGCGAACGCGTCGCCGACGGGAACGAAACTACGTGCGAAGCCGCCATCGCCCTTTGGCTCGAGCCGTCTCGTACCGGCACTCCGCCCCAGAATCCGGTTGATCTCGGCCAGCGTATCGGTTCGTGCCTTTTCGGTGGTGTTGCCTCGTTCGGCGAGCGCACGCAGTGACGCGCGGACGCGTCGCGCATCGACGAGCGCAGCGGCCGCGCCGGACGGTTGCTGTACTGCGCGCCGCCGAAGCCCAGTCGCGCGCTCGACGTCCACGACGTTGGCTGCTTCGAGCCACTGCACGAACGTCTCGAACTCACGCAAGGCGTCGTACCGTACACCGCGACGGAGGTCGTCAGTATTGACGAAGTCGAGCCAGAGTCTCTCGCCGATGAAGATGAATGGCGCGTCGCGTGTTGGTGGCGACGCCGCGCGCGTGTCGGCAAGCGAGGTCTCGACGCGGTATTCAAGCATTGGCGCCAAAGCTTAGCCCCTGTGCATGGGGCGCGGCAAGCGTGCATTGGAACTTGACGTTGGACTTGGCAATGACGGCCCAACCTGCGCATCGCCGACCAGAGCCGACGTAGATTTTCCTATCCGAACACATGGGTCGCATGTCGGCAATCCAGCCTGAGTCCAAAGCGTCGACGATACTTGCGGCTGCGACGAATGTCGTCGTCGGCTCGACGAACCCGGTGAAGATCGCAGCCGTGACGGCAGTGCTCGAGCGGATCGGAAGTCACGCACGGGTTCGCGGGCTCGCCGTTCCGTCGGGCGTGCGCGATCAACCCGAGGGTGACGCCGAGACGATTCGCGGCGCGACGCAGCGCGCGATGGCCGCGCTCGAGGCGAGCAACGCCGATTTCGCCGTCGGCATCGAAGGTGGGATTGTCGAAGAAACAGGGTACATGCGCACCTGCGCATGGGCCGCGGTCGTCGCACCCGACGGTCGAGTGGGCGTCGGCGGATCGCTCGCGATGACGCTGCCCGATCGCGTCGCGACGCTCGTGCGCGGCGGCATGGAGCTTGGACACGCCATGGATCGCGTGACAGGCGGCCGCGACACGAAGCACGGCGCCGGCGCCGTGGGCATTCTCACGGTGGGACTGGTCGACCGGCAGCGCGCCTACGAAGCGCTCGTCACTTACGCGCTCGCGCAGTTTCTGGCGCCCGCCTACTACAACGGCGAGACCCCGTGATGGGGTCGCCATTCGTCGTACACGAGTACGTTCGATGGGGCGACGTGGACATCGTCGGCATCATCCGCTACGACGCCTACCTCCGCTTTTTCGAGTACGCGGAATCGGAGCTGCTGCGGACGGTGGGCTTGCTGTACCACGACATGGTGGCGCGTTATGCGGTCACGCTTCCACGCAAGGTCATGCACGCCGAATTCATCACGCCGGCGCGCCTGGACGAGCGGCTCACCATCCACACGTACGTGAGTGCCATCGGGCGGACGGCGCTGACCGTCAACTTCGACATGTTCGCCGATGATGGGACACCCCGCGCCAAGGGCTATCTCGTGGTCGTCGCGGTAGCGGTCGCGTCGCTCGAGAAGCAGCCGCTCCCCGCCGAGCTTGTCGAACGGCTCGCGCCGTACACCGTGGCCTAACGCCTGATGCGACCCGGACTTCAGTCGGCCGGGAGTACCTCGAGTGCGTCTTCCCGGTATTGAAGCCACCCGGTCGTCTCTTCGGCCACCAACTCGACCTCCGTGCCAATCGGTAGCGTGAGGTTTGGAACCTCATGACCGGCCGGGAAATCCATCAGGATGGGCACGTTCAGGTCTGACACGAGGTCGAGCAGGAAATCCTCGAACTCATCCTCCTCCGACCGGTCGAGCGACAGGTGGCCGAAGACGATACCGCGCACGCCTCGCAACAGCCCCGCTGCGCGAAGGTGCACGAGTCGCTCGTCCGCGAACGACATGGGGTCGCGCGTCTCTTCCACGAACAGAATCGCGCCGCGCGTATCGATTTCGTACGGGGTGCCGATCGATTGCTGGACGAGGGAGAGGTTGCCCCCAGTTAGGCGGCCAACAGCTCGCCCGGGACGAACGGCGCGCGCGACATCCCGGCCCATTCTGCCTGACGGGCGCGGCGTGGTGAGCGCGGTGAGCAGCGAGGCCATGGTGGGGTCTCGCGTACTCGGAATGAGATCGTCCACTGTCGGTCCGTGAAAGACCCGAAGCCCTGACCGGCGCATAAGCCAGAGGTGGAGGGCGGTGATGTCGGAGTAGCCGACGAACGACTTCGGGTTTCTGCGGAACACCTCCGGTTCGAGGTGAGGGATCATGCGCGCGGCGCCATAGCCACCGGTGCCGCCGATCACTGCTTTCACGCGGGGGTCCAGCCACATTCCCATGAAGTTCTCGGCGCGCCGCTCGTCTTCCATGCGCTCGAAGCGCCGCATCGTCCCGATTTCACTGTCGAGGATCACACCGTACCCAGCGCGCTCGAGCGCTTTCACGCCGCGGTGCAGCCACCCCTCACGCGGCGCGTACGACGGCGCGACAACGCCAATCGCATCACCTTTGATCAGTGGCGCGGGACGAAGAAGGGCGGGGAGCTCGAATCTGTGTTCCTCCGGTGTCACTTCCGAAGGGCTCCAGGCGTCGATTGCGGCAGCAGAAGAAGACACGGCTCAGCGGAGTACAGCGGCTTGAAGCGGACTACTAGATTCTAACACATGACGGCGCCTGAGCAGGGCTCGACCTATTTTCGGAAGGGATTCGGGCTCAAGGGCGAGGTCGAAGAGACACTCGCCGCCGATTACGATGGGTCATTGGTCGATCTCCTCCGCTCGCGTGATCATACGCTCACGATTGGTGGCGTAACGGTTCGGCTCGCTCGCGAGTTTGGCTTTTGTTACGGCGTGGAGCGCGCGGTCGAGTACGCCTACCAAACACGACGGAAGTTCCCGGATCGCCGCATCCGGCTGGTCGGCGAGATCATCCATAATCCGCACGTAAACCGCCGGCTCGGTGAGATGGGAATCGAAATTCTCACACCGGGCCAGGACGCGGACGGCAAGCCCGCGTTCGACTACGCGGACGTCTCGCCCCAGGACGTCGTGATCCTGCCCGCCTTCGGCGTTACCATCCGCGATTTCGAGACGCTGCGTGGGCTCGGCTGTGTCGTCGTCGACACGACGTGTGGGTCGGTGCTGAATGTCTGGAAGCGCGTCGAGAGCTACGCGCGTGACGGCTTCACGGCACTCATCCACGGCAAGCACTACCACGAGGAAACGCGCGCCACGGCATCGCAGGTCGGGCGATACCCCGGCGGACAGTATCTCGTCGTGCGGGACATGAGTGAGGCGCGGCTCGTGTGCGCTTACATCGAAGGAAGCGAATCGCGCCAGGAGTTCATGGAACGCTTCGTCCGCGCTGCGTCTCCCGGCTTCGATCCCGATCTCCATCTTCGCCGCATCGGCGTCGCGAACCAGACGACCATGCTCGCGCGCGAGTCGCTCGCGATCGGCGAGGAGGTCGGCCGTGCCGTCGCGCGGCGATACGGCGATGTCTATCGCGCTGAGAACTTCCGGACATTCGACACGATCTGCTCGGCCACTCAGGATCGGCAAGACGCCGTGCAGGAGCTGCTCCAGGAGTCGCTCGATGCCATGGTGGTCATCGGTGGCTACAATTCGAGCAACACGATTTCCCTCGCCGCGTTATGCGCGGAGCGCGTCCCGACCTATCACATCGAGGACGCGACGAGCATCGAGCCCGAGACGCGCCGCATTGCGTTTCGACCCGCTGGGGTCCAGCACAGCGAGGCGTCGGCCATCGACTGGATCCCCGATCGTTCCGGCGTGCGTATCGGACTGACGGCAGGCGCCAGCACGCCTAACAACAAGATAGGCGAGACCGTCGCGCGAATTTTCGCGACGCGCGGCATCGACGTTCGCGTCGTGGGCGCTGCCTGATGGCCCTGTTCGGCCGCTCGCGCGCGGCGCCCCCCGTTACACGCGTCGAGGATTTTGGATTCGCGGAGCTCCGTGGCGGCGGCTCGCGCGTGGTGATCGTCCCATCGTTGGGCGGGAAGATCGCCCAGATGGAGCTTGGCGGACGACAATGGCTGTGGGCGAGCGACGTGATGCCGTACGCGATGCCTGACGAGAACGAGTCGTACGCTGAGACGGCCGACAGCGGGGGGTACGACGAGTGTTTTCCGACCGTGGCGTCGTGCAAGGTTCCCACGTGGGTGAAAGGGTTCGGCGGAATCGAGCTTCCTGATCACGGCGAGCTCTGGTCGCAAAAACCCGCGATCGATGTGCGGACGTCGCCGGACGGCCAGAGCGCAACCACGGCCTGGATCGGGCGGCGCCTGCCGTATCGGCTCACGCGCGACGTTCGTGTCACGCCATCAGGTGCCGTGGAGATCGAATACGAGGCCACGAACATGGGCACCGACCGTGTTCCGTTCATCTGGTCCGCGCAGCCGGTCTTTCCCCTAACGAGCGAGACGCGGATCGAGATCGCGATGGCCACGCGTCTGCACGTCTATGCCCAGCACGAGATCTCCCTCGGGCTCGGCGCGACGGATCTCCGATGGCCGATGGTGCGGTCCCAGGGCAAGCTGCTGGATCTCTCACGGCCGTATGCGGTCGCCAAGCGTTATGCATCCAAGGTGTTCCTCGAAATGCGGGAGGGCCGCGCAGCGGTGATCGAGGACGGCCTCCGGCTCGAGCTCACCTTCGCGATCGACGAGATTCCGCACGTTGGGATATGGATCAATCACGGCGGGTGGTCGCCGCTCAAACGCGTGAAGCCGTATCAGAACTTCACGCTCCAACCCTGTATCGGGGCCCCCGATACGCTCGAGGAGGCGCTGGGGGCATGGAAAAGCGCGCACTGGCTCGATGCCGGAGAGTCACGGCGCTGGTCGATGCGATGGCGCGCCACGCCCCAAGCGCCGCTTCCGGACGACGTCAGAAGCTGAACTGCGCCTGGAGTCGAAGAAAACGTCCCTTCTGATGGTTGTCAGGCGCCGCACTGTCCCGGTACAGTCGGTCCGACATCGCATAGGCCGCCGTCAGCTCGAATCCGGTTTGGACGTTCCACTCGATCCCGGGTTCGTATTCGTGCACCACCGAGCTCCTCGCGTCCGGATCCGTCTTGAACGCTCCCTGAAAGTATTGCGCGCGCGCATACGCTACCACGCGCCGGTCGCCCGGTCCCTGCCATTCGTAGGATACGAGGCCGTACCCACCGGTGAGATGCTGCTCGGTGATCGCGTTGGTCGGTGCATCATACTCGGGACCTCGTCCGGTCGTCCATTCCGCCTGGGCTCCGAACGGTTGCGGGAACAACACCAGCGACGCGCCAACACGCTGGTCGGTGAAGTCGTCGGCGCCGCCGACACCGGCAGCGCGTTGTGCAGGCACGATCGTGTACGTTCCGCCGTACGCGTATCCGTTCACCTCGAGATACCGAGAGCCGACTCGAAACGGATAGGCGACGCGGGCAATGATGTGCGGTGTGTCATTCATCTCCGCCCGGTTGCCACCCTGCCCGTTGTACAAGCCAATGGCGACGACGCCGTAGTCGCCGGTCCCCTTGAGCTCCGGAGACGCGAGGGCGTGTAGGCGGCGCCTCGCTTCCTGAGGCGTCCAGAAGAAAAAGACGCCGAGGTCCTGCTCTCCAGGCGCCGAGCTCTCCATGGCGTCCGCGCGATCGAACGGGGCGCGTCGGCTGCTCGACTGCAACGCCTCGAATCCGGTTGGAACCTCGCTTTGACCCACTCTCGCGCGAAAGGTCTTTGCGCTGTCGAGATAGAGGTCGGCGTAGTAGTGTCGAAGAACCAGCGTGTTCTCCCGGCCGCCGACTTCCGTCGCAAAATCCGGCTGAATACTCACGCTCAGACGATCAGTCACCTGGGCGGTGATCGAGATGCGCGCGCGGCGTAGGAAGAACCCACCGTTGTCCCCAATGGAACGATCGCAGGTTGGGCACTTCAGCTGGTCGTTTGTCTCGAGCAGCCGGTTATATCGCAGCTGTGCATATCCGCGGATGGACAGGCGGTCATACCACGGGCGAATGCTGGCGCTAGAGTCCTGAGCGCGCGAGACAGCGGGGGCGCCGCACACGAGAGTAGCGCATAAGGCGCCGACGAGACCTGAAACGCGCATCGAGGACGTGAAGGTTCATTCCACGGTACCGCCAGGGGCTGGCGGCAAGCAGCGTGGGAGTCTTGCGAACTGGGCCTCGCGACGCAATGCCGTCACAGGAAACCGTTTGGCGGGCGCCCGCGTGGCTTGTTGGCTCGTGACACGCGATGGATATTGCGAGACTTGCCGGCGAATGCGCACTGCGAACACTGCACCTTCGATGACTCAGACCGCGGATCGAATCAGCGAGCTACGCGCGAAGGGACGGCGTGCCGCAGTCGCGACGCTTGTCGCTACCACCGGCGGCGCGATTCGTCGCCTCGGTGAGACGATGTGGGTTGACGACCAGGGTGCGATCGTCGGCTCGGTGACGATCGGCGGTTGCGTCGACGGCCGCGCCGTGGAGTTAGCGGAGGAGGCTCTGCGCAGCGGAGCCTCGCGGCGTGTATCGCTGCCGCTCGGCGATGAAGATGCCTGGGCGTTCGGCATGACCTGCGCCGGCGCTGTTGACCTGCTCGTCGAGCCTGTCGACGTGACCACGCTTGCAGACCCGGTTGCTGTTGCCGCCGATGCAGTCACGGATGCGCTGCGACGCGGTGCCCCAGCCGTCGAGGCGATCGCACTGGGCGTTCGGCCCTTCCGGCTCGTCGTGCTCGATGACGGAAGGCGCATCGGCACGCTTGGCAGCGAAGCGCTTGACGCTGCGCTTGTCGCGCGGGCATCGGCGTTGCTCGATGAACGCACCACGGGAGTCATCACGCTCCCCGGCGATCACGGATCGATGGAGATTTTTGTCCAGGTCCACGCGCCGCTTCCGGCCTTGGTTGTCGTCGGCGCGACGGACGTCGCGGCCGCCTTGGTGCAGCTGGCGAAACCGTTAGGCTTCGACACGACGATCATTGACGGTCGCGATCGATGGGGGAACCGCGAGCGATTCCCGACGGTCGATAAGTTGCTGATCGGGATGCCGTCGGAGTTGGTCGCCACCGTCCCGCTCGTCCCCTCGACGGCGCTCATACTGTTGTCGCACGACTTCAAGTACGATCTGCCGGTCCTTGAAGTCGCGTTGCGAACGCGTGTGGGTTACATCGGTGTGCTCGGAAGTCGGCGCCGTGCGAACGCGGTGCGGGAGTTTCTGAGTGGCATCGGGGCGAGCGAGGAAGACATGGGCCGGGTGCGGATTCCCGTGGGTCTGGATATCGGTGCGCGAGCGCCCGCGGAGATTGCGCTCAGCATCCTCGCGGAGCTCATCGCCGTTCGCGCTGGCCGGCCTCAAAGTGGGGCTGCCTGATGCACGCGGTTCGGGTCACGCGCGCGTCAGCGCAATCAACGGATCTCAGTGGGCGTGTGCTGTGTCATGAGCTCCGCTCGGACGACGGCAGGGTGGCGATCGCGAAGGGGCGCGTGCTCGACGACGCCGATTCTCGGCGCGCGCTGGAACTGCCGTGGACGGAACTGCATCTGTTGGCGCTCGACTCGGACGACGTGCATGAAGACGCGGCAGGCGATGCAATCGCGCGTCTCGTGGCGGGCGACGGCGTTTCCGCTCGACCTCCATCGGGCGGCCACTGGCCGATCGCGGCGGAGCGTCGTGGAGTTCTTTCGATCGACACCGCCCGTCTCGACCGCATCAACGAGCTCGATGGGCCATGCGTCTACTCGCTGTACGACGGCCAGGTCGTGGAGGCGGGCGACGTCGTGGCGCGCGCGAAGATCATTCCGTTCGCCGTGAGGCGTGGCGTGCTCGGCGAGGTGGAGTCCATCGTGGGCAGTCCGCCCGGGGCCATTCGCGTTCGCGGGTTCGGCGCGTACCGCGTCGGTGCTGTCGTGCACGAGTCAATGGGCGAGCGGGCACTCGCGCGGTTTCGCGATGCGGTCACGGAAAAGATCGCGTGGTTCGGCTCGGCGTTAGGCGCGCTGGAGGTCACGCGGCCGGACGCCAACTCGATCGCTGATGCGTTTTCTGCAGCGGCACGAGGGGCGGACATCGTCCTGGTCGCCGGCACCAAGGCGATGGACCTGCTCGACCCGACGTTCGCGGCGCTGGACACGGTTGGTGCGCGAATGGTCGGCCATGGCGTGCCGGCACATCCCGGGAGCCTCCTGTGGCTCGCCGAGTGGAACGGCATCCCGGTCGTCGGCATGCCAACGTGCGGGCTGTTTGCGCAAGCGACCGTGTTCGATCTCGTCATCGCACGACTCCTCACCGGCGAACGTCTCGGACGGAAAGACCTTGCGCAACTCGGCCACGGCGGCTTCTTGACCCGAGATATGGCGTTCAGGCTTCCAGCATACCGCGCGGCTGGGGTGCGTGGGGCGGTGGAGTAGTGGTGGGCGGGCCGTACAGTCCGACCATCCTCGATCATTTCAAGCACCCACGGAACCGGGGCACGCTCGTCGCGCCCACGGTCTCGCAGGAAGGAACCAATCCGCTCTGCGGTGACCGCGTGCGCATCGAGCTCGCGCTCAACGGGGACATGGTTAGCGAGGCTCGCTTCACGGCCAACGCGTGCGCGATCTGTGTCGCCGCCTCCTCCATGCTCACGGAGCTTGTGCGGGGAGCGCCACTCGAGGATGTCGAGACGCTCACGGTGCCTGAGCTGATCACGCAGCTCAAGTCCGACATTCCAGCCTCGCGGCTCGCGTGCGTGCGGTTGCCGCTCACCGTCTTGCACACGGGACTGCTGCGCTACACCCGGTCTCGTTAGGGCGGATGCCAGGAATCGGGATCATCGTGCTGGCGGCTGGACGGTCGACGCGGTTCGCGGCGGGTGGCGGCTCCAAGCTGCTGGCGTTGATCGGCGACACGCCGCTCGTGCGCCTCGCGGTCAACGCCGCGCTCGACGCGAAGGTGGGTGAGGTGGTCGTCATCACGGGGGACAGGTCAGACGACGTTGCGCGTTCGCTGGCTGGTCTCCCAGCCCGAATCGTCCGCGAACCGCGATTCGCCGACGGCATGGCGACGTCACTCAGCCGCGGTGTTCTCGAGCTGAGAGCCGCGGATGCCATCATGATTACCCTCGGTGATGTGCCGGGCGTCCTTCCAGAGGCCTATCGGCGGATCAGCGCGCGGTGGCAGGCAACCGGAGCACCGATCGTGGTTCCACGTTATGCCGACGCGACGGCGCCGTCGCCTCCAACCCTCTTCGGTTCGGCGCTGTTCGACGAGCTCCTGGCGCTACAGGGCGATGTCGGCGCACGAAGTATCATTGCCCGACACGCAGGGGTCGTTGTCGAGGAACCGATGCCGTGGCCCGCACCGCGCGACGTCGACACGCTCGACGACCTCAACGAATATCTGAATACGGAACGCACGCGATGAGACATCTCCGGATCGTTAGGTGGTCGATCGCCGTCCTCGCGGTCGCGGCGCCCACCCTTAGCGCGCAGGCGGCCCCCGACTCCGTGGGGCCCACGGCACGATACGCGGCGCCAGCGCGCGTTCTCGACCGCTTCATCCGCCACGAGATGGCGGACAAGGCGCTCCCGGCCCTTTCGATTGCGCTCGTCGATGGCCAAAACGTCGTCTGGGCCCGCGGGTTCGGAATCGCGAATCCGGCAGATAGCTCGCCGGCGACCGCGAGGACGGTCTACCGTGTCGGTTCCGTGTCGAAATTGTTCACCGATATCGGCGTCATGCAGCTCGTGGAGCGCGGAACGTTGGATCTCGACGCGCCGGTCAGTCGCTACGTGCACGACTTTCGGCCGGGTGGGACCGGTGCCTCGGCCATCAACCTCCGACAACTCATGTCCCATCGAGCGGGGCTCGTTCGCGAGCCGCCCGTTGGACACTATTTCGACGATTCGTCGCCATCGCTCGGGGCGACTGTCCGGAGCCTGAACGACACACGACTCGTCTACCGCCCTGGCGACAAAACGAAGTACTCCAACGCGGGCGTCGCGGTGGCGGGATTCGTGCTCGCGAGCGCCGCGCAACGGCCATTCCCCGAGTACCTCGCCGACGCGGTCCTGGGTCCGATGGGCCTCGACGACAGTGCGTTCGAGCCGAAGTCCTCGATCTCCCCGCGCATCGCGAAAGCGACGATGTGGACGCTCGACAATCGAAGCTTCGTCGCACCGACGTTCGCGCTCGGTATGGCCCCCGCCGGCAGCATGTACTCGACCGTGCTGGACCTCGGCCGCTTCATGAGCGTGCTCTTCGCTCGTGGGAGCGCTTCGAACGGACGCGTGCTGAGCACGAAGTCGCTCGATCAGATGTGGACTCCCCAGTTCGCACGGCCAGGCGCGCGGTCGGGCTTCGGCCTCGGATTCGATATTGCTTCGGTGGACGGGCACCGGGTTGTCCGGCACGGTGGGGCGATTTACGGCTTCGCAACCGAGCTCGCGGCGCTCCCTGACGACAGCCTGGGAGTCGTTGTCGCCATCACGAAAGACGGTACCAATGCCGTGGCGTCGCGCATTGCGACGGCAGCGCTTCGTCTCATGCTCGCGGCGGCGAAGCAGGCCACGCTGCCCGAGCCACAGGTTACGTCGCCCATCAGCCTCGCGCTGGCGCGGAAGCTCGAGGGAAGCTACGGCGAGGCTGGCCGACGCGTCGATCTTATCGCGCGTGACTCGACGGTATACCTAACGCCGGCCGCGGGGATGGCTCGCAGCCGATTGCGCGTGCTCGCAGGCGACACACTGCTCGTCGATGACGAGTTGTCGTTCGGGCCGCGCGTCCGCCTTCTCGGCAACCGCCTGATCGTCGACCGGGATACGCTCGCGCGCACGCGTCGAACACGGCCAGCAAGCCCGCCCGAGCGATGGCGCGGGCTCATTGGGGAATACGGATGGGACTACAACACGCTCTACATCCTCGAGCGCGATGGACACCTTCACGCACTGATTGAGTGGTTCTTCGATTATCCGCTCACGGAGATCAGCGCAGCGGAGTTCAAGTTCCCTGCGTCCGGGCTCTATGACGGGGAGCGGCTCACGTTCCAGCGCCGCGCCGATGGCTACGCGACCGAAGCGCGCGTCGGCGGTGTCGTGTTCCCACGAAGACCGATCGAGGGCGAGGATGGAAAGACCTTCCGACTGACGCCGATGCGCCCAGTCGCCGAGCTACGCGCCGAGGCGTTGGCGGCAAAGCCGCCGGTCGAAACGGGAACGCATCGCCCGTCGGATCTGGTGGAACTCTCTACGCTCGATTCCACGATCAGGTTCGACATTCGCTACGCCACGACGAACAATTTCATCAGCACGCCGATGTACTCGCAGGCGCGGGCGTTTCTCCAGCGTCCTGCCGCCGAGGCGCTCTTGCGCGCGCACCGGGCGCTGGCCAAGCAGGGCCTTGGGCTTCTGATCCACGATGCGTATCGGCCTTGGTATGTCACGAAGATGTTCTGGGATGCGACTCCAGAAAGCGGCAAGATCTTCGTGGCCGATCCGTCACAGGGGTCGCGTCACAACCGCGGCGCGGCCGTGGACCTGACGGTGTACGACCGCCACACCGGTCGGGAGATAGAAATGGTGAGCGGCTACGACGAGTTCTCGAATCGCGCGTTTCCCGAGTACCCCGGCGGCACTTCGCGTCAGCGGTACGATCGGGAGCTTCTACGTCGTGCGATGGAAGCCGAGGGCTTTCGAGTCTACGACGCCGAGTGGTGGCATTTCGACTACCAGGACTGGCGTCTGTACCCGATCGGCAACCAGACCTTCGATCAGATCCGCCCTGCGCCGTAGTTGGGAATAGGGACGGCCAGGCGAGCTGAGCCTCAAGCCCAGCTCGAAAATCGGTCCGTGATCGTCGTCACGGATTCGTCACGCGTCAGGGGTCGCAAACGGCGGCGTCGCTCGCACGCGTGTTGCCGGAGAGAATCGCGATGACGGACGTCACTCCATACCTCGACGGCCGCACACTGATTCTCCTGTCGAACCGCGAGCCGTACGAGCACCTCGCGGGCGACTCAGGAGTACACGTGCGCCAACCGCCCGGCGGGCTTGTCTCCGCACTCGATCCTACGATGCGCCGCACCGGCGGCACGTGGGTCGCCTGGGGCTCAGGTTCTGCGGATAAGGCTACCGCAGACGAAGTCGGCCGCCTCGGAGTTCCGCCGTTCGAGCCAGCGTACACGCTACGCCGTGTTTGGCTCGATGAGTCCGATATCGAAGGCTACTACCTTGGCTTCGCGAACACGGTGCTCTGGCCGCTCTGTCATCTCCTCATTCAGCATTTCGAGTTTCATCGAGAGCACTGGGAGTGTTACCAGACCATCAACGCCCGATTCGCGAATGCTGTGTACGAGGAGTCATTGCATACGTCGGGTACGCCGCAGGTGTGGGTGCAGGATTATCACTTTGCGCTGGTGCCCTCGGACCTTCGGCGGCGCGCCCCGAACATCTTCATCCATCACTTCTGGCACATTCCGTTTCCGCCTCCGGACATCTTTCGCCTCCTGCCAACGGGCGTGCCCGAGGCACTGCTGCGCGGATTGCTCGGCAATGACCTGATAGAATTTCACACGGAGCGGTACGCGCACAATTTTCTGAACTGTGTCCGCGCGTTCGTTCCCGACGCACAGGTGCGTGGCGAGACGGGGTACGTTGGCTTTGAAGGCCGACACATTGCCCTCGGCGTCTTTCCAATCAGCATCGACGTAGCGGCGTACGAACGTCTCGCGTTGACGGAAGAGAGCGATGCGCGGGCGAGTGCCCTGCGACAACGGTACGCGCGAGGCGATCGCGCGCTCGGCATCAGCGTCGACCGCGTCGATTACACGAAAGGAATTCCCGAGCGGCTCCGTGCGCTCGACCGCCTGTGGCAGGAATCGCCGGAACTTCGCGGTCGCTTCACGATGCTTGTCGTTGCGACGCCGTCGCGAACCGAGCTCACCGCGTACCAGAATCTCCAGACGGAGGTGCTTGCAGCCGTACGCGAGATCAACGAGCGATACGGCTCGGTCGACTGGGACCCAATTGTTCTCATCCACGAGAACATCCACGCCGAGCTGCTCGCGGCGATTTACCGGGCGGCAGACTTGTGCCTCATCTCGTCGTTGCAGGACGGCATGAACCTCGTCGCAAAGGAATTCGTCGCGTGCCAGGTTGATGAAAACGGCGTGTTGGTGTTGAGTCGATTCACCGGGGCTGCCGAGGAGATTGCGGAGGCGGTACTGATCAACCCCTTCAACGTTGGCGGTTTCGCCGACGGCATCCGCGAGGCTTTGGAGATGGAGCCGGGCGAGCGCCGGCGTCGCATGCGCGCCATGCGTACGCAGTTGCACCAATCGACGATATTCGACTGGCTCGAAGCGATTCTCGCGCGCTGTGCAGAGTTGATGGACTGCGGAGTCATTCCGCCGGATCGAGAGCGGCGGCGCGACATCATCACCGAGCCGTCCGCCAACGGCCGCGATGGTGAAACCGAAAAGCCACCTGACACCGCGCCCTGGGGAGAACTGCGGCAATGACGCGGGCGCCCGTCACCGACGGGTCTTTCGAAAGCAAATTGGACGGGTTGATTGCGGAACGACTCACGGGTCGTCCCCTGGTGCTCTCGTTCGACGTGGATGGAACGCTCGCCCCGATCGCCGCGCATCCGGCGCTCGCGCAAGTTCCGGAAGCGACGCGTCGCACCATTGCGACGTTGGTGACCCGGCCGGGAGTCATGGTACTTCTCGTCTCGGGTCGAGCGGCGGGCGACGCCAAGCGTATGGTGGACGTCGAGCGCGTCTGGACCGTGGGTAATCATGGTGCCGAAGTGATCGACCCGAATGGCGACATCAGCGTCGATCCAGCCGTTTCGCGTTATGCAGAGGCGATGGCAGGAACGGCGCAGACACTCGAGCCCCTGATTGGGGCAATCCGCGGCGTCCTTCTCGAGAACAAAACCTGGACGCTCAGCGTTCACTATCGGGCGGCGGATGAGCGCGTCGTTCCACGACTGCGCGAGATTGTCGAGGGCGTTGCGGCACAGCACGGGCTCATCGTGACAGAGGGAAAGATGGTGTTCGAAATTCGACCGCCTGTCGGCGTCAACAAGGGCACGGCAATTTCGCGACTCGTTGGCGACCTTGGAGGGTTCGGCCACGGCGCGTCCGTTTTGTTTGCGGGCGACGACATCACCGACGAAGACGCATTTCGATTTCTTCGCGAGCACCACCCGGCCGCGGTGACGATTTGCATCGGCGACCGACCTGACACGGCAGCGGAATTCACGTTCGGCGACACCGACCGGCTGCGCGTGTTCCTCGAACGCGTTGCGCGTGCGGCGGTGGAACGCCAATGACGACGCGAGTATGGCACGAGACGCCGCAGCCGTGGCGGCTGAGCGAGCATCGCGACTATCGCCCGATTTCCTCGTACGCTCTGATCGGCGATCTGCACACCGCGGCGCTCGTCGGACTGAACGGATCAATCGATTGGTGTTGTTTTCCTCACTTCGATTCGGCGTCGGTGTTCGCCGCTATTCTCGACGCCACGCGTGGTGGAAGCTTCGTGATCGCTCCCGCAGTGGCGCACACGTCGGAACAGCGCTATTCGCCGTCGACCAACGTGCTCATCACGACGTTTAGTCTCGATGCAGGCGGAGTGGTCGAGCTCACCGACTTCATGCCGGTGACTGCCTCCGGCCATCGCGGCGACTTTCCCGAGATTCACCGCCGCGTGCGCTGCAAACGCGGCGAAGCCGAGATCGTCGTACGATTCGCGCCGCGCTTCGACTACGGCGAGCCGATGATTCGATTGCAGCCCAGATGGAATGGCGTGTTGGCGACCGACGCGCAGGACGACGTGCTGACGCTGTCGGGCCCACGTGACATCTGGTGGCGATTCGACGGTGGCGTTGCCGTTGCGGCGATCAAGCTACGGGAGGGCGAGCAGGCGTGGTTCGTCGCGCGTTATGACGACGACGAAGTACGCCCGATCGAACACTATCAGTCGGAGACGAAGCTCAAGGAGACGACCGCGTTCTGGGACACGTGGACCGCGCGCATTCAATACACCGGAATGTACCGGGAGGTGGTCGAGCGATCGGCGCTCGCGCTCAAGCTGATGTGCTTTCAGCCGACGGGCGCCATCATTGCGGCCCCGACGACGTCGCTCCCGGAGCAAGTCGGCGGAATTCGCAACTGGGACTACCGCTTCTCCTGGCTCCGTGATTCGGCCTTCGTGCTCTACTCGCTCAACATTCTTGGCCACTTCGAGGAAGCCGACCGCTTCATGCGCTTCCTCAAGCGGGTGTGTCGCAAGACCGATGACACGCATTTGCAGATCATGTATGGCATCGATGGCGCGCGTGATCTCGCGGAGCGAACGCTGGGTCACCTCGAGGGCTACCGGGGTTCACGGCCAGTGCGTGTTGGGAACGGTGCCTTCGATCAGCTGCAGTTGGATGTGTACGGCGAGGTTTTGGAGACGGCTTACCTCTGGAGCCGACGCCACGAGGTAACGGAAGGTACGTGGCTCACCCTCCAGCGCCTGGTGGATTGGGTCGCGGACAACTGGCGGCGACCCGACAGCGGCATCTGGGAGGTTCGCGCGGGGCTCCAACACTACGTGTTCAGTAAAGTCATGTGCTGGGTCGCCCTCGATCGTGGGATACGGTTGGCGCGCCGGTTCCGTCTTCCCGCGGACCTAACGCGGTGGCACGCGGAACGCGCGGCTGTTCATGCCGAGGTGATGGAGAAGGGATGGAGCGAGCACAAGCAAAGCTTCGTTCAGTACTACGGTACCGAAGCGCTGGACGCGTCTAACCTCGTCATCCCGATGGTCCACTTTCTTCCGGCCGATCACCCTCGCGTTCGCGGTACCGTGATGGCGACGCTGCGTGAGCTCACCAGCGAGGACAGGGAACTGGTCTACCGTTACCGAAACGATGATGGGCTGCCTGGAGAGGAGGGCGTGTTCTCGATTTGCACGTTCTGGCTCGCGGAAGCGCTCGCGTTATGCGGCGAGGTCGAGCGAGGCGAGCGAATTTTCCAGCGGATGCTGAAACATGCCAATCACGTGGGTCTCTACAGCGAGGAGCTGAACCCGGCGACCGGCGAGTTTCTCGGTAACCATCCGCAAGCGTTCACGCACATCGCACTGATCAACTGCGCGCACGTGCTGGAAACGTTGAAGCGCCGTCAGGCCCGTTCGTAAACCGGGTCCGACGGCGCTTCGGATTGGGAGGGCGCAGCGACTATTTCTTCTTGCTCGGTTTCGCGCTTGCCTTCGCGACTGCCGGCCGCTTCACGGCACCTTTTGTTGGCGCAGCTTTCTTCGCGGCGTGGGCCGGTTTCTTGGCGCTGGCGGCAGCCTTGGGCGCCACCGGCTTGGAGGGCGGCGCGGCGGCGGCCTTCGGCGCGGGCGGTGTTGGCGCCGGCTTCATTGGAAGGATCGTCGGTGGCTTGTCGACGGCTTTGACCGTAGGCCGGCTTGCTGCACGTTCCGCTGGCGCTGTTGGCGGTTTGTGCGCCGCTGCGCCCGGATTGCGCTTGCCGTGCGCCTCCTCGGCTTCGCGAATGAGCTTGTCGGCTTCGTCCTGGGTCATCTGGCCACGGCGGACCATGTACTGAACGAGGTCCCGGGCGCTTTCGACTGCGAATCCAGTGAGACCGGCAGCGGCATTGATGACGTCTTTCATCGCTGCTGCCATCTTGCTGCCGGCTTCGAGGCTGATCTCATGCGCGCGCGCAGCCATCTCCGCGACGGTGTCGCGGACGTCCTGGCCGCGGTGTCCGGGGCTTCGTCGCGGAGGAGTGGTTGTCGCGGGCGGTTCAGCCGCGGCAGGCTTCGACTCGGGGAGGGGCGCTTTTTCCGACATAGGGATAGGGGCCGCGCTCTCTCGGGGAGCGGCCGTCGTGATGATTGAGGAGAAACCGGCCGAGTGATACCGTTTGCGAGCGGACGTCGAATTCTAACCGCGGGACGGCGGTAAGTATATGATTTTTCGCGAGCTATGCAAGTGACTCAGCGGTAGGCAACAGGCTGCAAGCAGCGGAATCATATGAATCGTATATGGTTCAAGACACCAGTATAGCGCCAGAATAGTGACTTTACCGCTCGCCGGATTTAGATTGGTCGATCTCTCCAGAGTGCTGGCCGGGCCACTCGCAGCCATGACGCTTGGCGACCTTGGCGCCGATGTCATCAAAATTGAACGGCCCGTCACCGGCGATGAGACGCGGGGTTGGGGCCCGCCGTTCGATGCCGATGGCGAGAGCGCGTACTATCTCAGCGTCAACCGAAACAAGCTCAGCATTGCACTCGATATCGACGCACCCGCCGATATCCGCATCCTCGATTCGCTCATCCGTACCGCCGATGTCGTGGTCGATAACTTCCGCCCGGGTACGCTCGAACGCCGGGGCTTGAACGTCGCCGCGTTGATGGCCGAGCAGAGCGAGCTTCTTTGGTGCACGATCACCGGCTTTGGCCCAACAAGCGCTCGGCCGGGATACGACTTCGTCGTCCAGGCCGAGAGCGGCTGGATGGCGATTACAGGCGAGCCCGGGGGTAGCCCCATGAAAGTCGGAGTTGCGTTGGCGGACGTGCTGGCCGGCAAAGACGCCGCCATCTCGATGCTCGCCGGGCTTGCGAGTCGAGGCCGCGGGCGCACACCGGCTGAGCGACGAACGTTCGTCTCGTTAGCGGCCAGCGCCGTCGCCGCGTTGGTGAACGTCGCCCAGAATTCGCTCGTCTCGGGCCAGAATGCGGCGCGCTGGGGCAATGCGCACGCGAACCTGGTTCCCTACGAGTTGTTTCACACCGCCGACCGGCCGATCGTGATCGCCGTGGGCAGCGACAGTCAATGGAAAAGCTGCGCCCGGGCGCTCGGGCTCGAGACCCTCGCCGCCGATGAGCGGCTGGCCACCAATGCCGGCCGGATCGCCAATCGCGAAACGGTCGTCACAGCGATCGCAGAGCGCGTCGCATCTCGTCCGGCCTCGCACTGGCTCACCGCGCTGGCGCGGGTGGGCGTGCCCGCTGGCACTGTCCGTACGGTTCCCGAGGCCCTCGCTGATGTAGACGCCTCCCCACTCACAGGCGTCGCGCCTAACGCGCCAGGCACCGTCCGACTCCCGCCGCCGAGGCTTGACGAGCACGGCGCGCTCGTGCGACTGTACGGTTGGGGTGCGTTCGAGCGCCTAACGTCAAGACCGGTGTAGCACGACATGACCCGGGCGCGCGACGCCGTCCGAAGCTTCGGAGGACTTGGTGCTAGTGAAGTCGCAGTCGCCAGATCGTATACCACACGCCGCCGACCAGGGCTGGCAGCCAAATCCAGGACGACCACCTGTTCCGCAGCGCGACGGCGGCGACGACGAGCAGAACGAGGATCGCGATCGCGGCCCACGGCGCGTGCGACACCGCATCCTTGAACAGGGCGACGATTTCCTGTAGTGCCGATCCGACGACGTCGCCCAAGCGCGCCCGCCCGCAACGAGTGAGCGTGCACGTTACAATCATGCACGAACACCGTCCAGCGCACACCGTTCAAGCCAGCACACCTCGGGATTCGGAGCACCGTCGCTGTCAATGCGATACATCGGCAACAAGACGAAGCTGCTGCCGTTCCTCGGATCCACGATGGCGAGACTCGGCATCGCACCTGGGGTTGCCCACGACGCATTCGCGGGGACCGCAGCGGTGGGACGAGCGCTCAAATCCGCCGGGTGGGTCGTTCACTCCAGCGACCTCATGACGTACTCCTACGTAATGCAGCGGGCGTACGTCGTCGCATCGACGATCGATTCCTTCGACGAGCTGGCGAAGGCCGACGCACCTGTTGGCGGTTTGTTCGTCGCGCGCGGCCTGGCCGCCACGCAGAGATCAGTCGTCGGCGCGGAGCGAGGTATTGGTTTGGATTCCACCGAGGTCGTTGCCAGGCGGTTGAGCGCGGTCGCCGATCATCTGGCAAACGGCGTGGCTCCGAGCGAGGGGTTTTTTGCGCAGAACTTCAGTCCGGCCGGCGGGAGAATGTATTTCACCGACGAAAACGCTCGGCGGATAGATGCAGCCCGCGCGACGCTCCACGACTGGCGCCATCGCGGACTTCTGGCCGACGATACGTTCTACGTCCTGCTCGCCGCCGTCATAGAAGGCGCGGATCGCGTTGCGAATACCGCCGGGGTGTACGCCGCGTACATCAAGCAGTGGCAGCCGAACGCGCTCCGAGCTCTTACGGTCGTTGCCGAGCCTCCGATCCGAACTCATGCCCGTTGCATTGCCCATCAGGCAGATGCAACACAGGTGGCGGAGACGCTCGGCTCGATCGACCTCCTGTACGTCGATCCTCCCTATAACACCCGGCAGTACGCTGGCTACTATCACGTGCCCGAGCTCATCGCGCGAGGGTGGTTCGAAGATGAGGTAACGCTACGAGGGAAGACCGGCCTGATCGCCGACAAGGAACAGCGGAGTGCCTGGTGCTCAAGACGGGAGGCTCCGAACGCACTCCGCAGCCTCCTCTCTGCGACGGGAGCTCGCCACGTGCTGGTCAGCTACAACAGCGAAGGTGTCATCGGCGACAAGGAGTTGCGAGCGATCCTTGCCGACGCCGCGATCGACGGTCGGGTGAAGCGGTTCACGCGGCGCTACAAGCGCTATCGTGCCGACAGCGACCGCGAAGGGCGACGCTACAAGGGCGACGAGGTGCGAGAACTGCTCTACTACGCCCGCCTCCGGCGTGGCGGCGAGGGGCCAAAATGAGGCGAATCGCGGGTGTGTTGTTACCACGGCCTAACTCGTTCGTCAGACACATGTGACCAACAACACAACTGCCAGGCCGGCGGCGAGGCGTGCCTCAGCTGCACTATCGACCGCGCGAGAATCGGATTACACTAGCACCGTGAAGACGACGGTGCCGGCCTCTCCGACCGACCAACTGGAAGTAGATCAGGACATCATCTCGCGAGTCCTCGCGGGCAACCGGGATGCCTTTTCGG
>Ga0207701_10000287_pt1 | contig 52187 bp, 40 predicted proteins | sample KBSSwiSSwithPhiX_FD_184294 | JGI IMG/M metagenome (GOLD analysis project Ga0207701, IMG submission 184294) | Switchgrass rhizosphere bulk soil microbial communities from Kellogg Biological Station, Michigan, USA, with PhiX - S5 (SPAdes) (version 2) | ecosystem: Environmental > Terrestrial >... | reverse complement strand
CACCCAACGATACCCAACCTCACCCAACGGTACCAACCTCACCCAACGTTTCCGAACGATACTGTCAGGTTGCTATCGTCGTACCGTCCGGACCTCGAACACTGCTGCTGTCAGTGCGCCGGAGTGTGGCTGATAGGTCACCGACACCGTCGCCTTGCCGCGGGTCAGGGTGGGCGGCACGGGGTGCTCCAGGTCGATGAGTTCCGGTAGGCCCAGCGGAATGGTTTCGGTGGCGATGACCTGACCGTCCACGAGAACATCGAAGGCCCTTGTGCGTCCGTCGCCGGCGCGGCACGTCGTCACCACTGAGACCGGCGAGTCTGGAAGCACCTTCAGCGTGTAGCCGAACGGCACGACCTTGGAGTCCCGGCCGTTGCGGCCCTCGAACCACGGCCGGCGCGTGTCATTTAGATCGTGGCCCTCATGGGCGCGCTCGGATTCGACGTCGTCGGCGTCGACCACATCGATCGTGGTTGCTTCCGTGCGACGCCGGGTCGCGGCGAGCGCCGAGGTCTTTGCGCGATCAGACTTCCATTCAGCCGGCGAATACACCCGCCAGTAGACGGTGTAGCGGACGGCATCGGCCCGATAGAAGGGAATGAGCCGCATGTCGTGCGGCTGAACCATGCCGGCCGCGACGAAGGTCAGCGGCGCGCCGCCAGGCTTGATCGCCGACACGACATCACTACCTGACGTGACGAGGCCCGGCAATTCGACCGGTTGCAGGCGCGAGAGCGCAGGTTCTGCCGGACCGTATCGAGTGTCATCCGACAGACCCGTGGTGCCGAGGTCGCCTGCGAGCAGGATCGGCCCGTAGAAGATAGCGATCGTCTTCGGGTTGCCGGGCAGAGGTTCGGTCCGGAGGCGCATCGGGAACTGCGCCGTCAGGACGTCGCCGGTGCGCCACTCACGCGAGACCGAGACGTACGACCCTGGCGTCGCGTTGGCCGCGACAGCCTGACCGTTGATCTTGAGCATCGCGCCGTCGAGCGCCCACGACGGGTAGCGCAGCTTCAGCGTCAGGCGGATCGGCTGCTGTGCCGTGAACGTCAGCCGCGTCGTGTCCTCCTCCGGAAACCGCGTCTCTTGTTTGACCGTCAGGCCCCGCTCACGCCATGTCAGCGTGGACGCCACGAACAGGTTGACCCACAGCGCGGCGTCGCCCTGGAAGTAGATCGTGTCGGGGTACTTCGCGTGGTTTTCCATGCCCGTGCCGACGCAGCACCAGAAGGCATCCGTCGGCGTCGAGTACGTGCGAAAGGCGCCGGGCTTCAGCGGGCAGTAATAGATCATGCCGCCCGTTGCGGGATCCTGCGAGGCGAGGATGTGGTTGTAGAGGCCGCGCTCGTAGAAGTCCATCGCGGCCGCGCTCGGCGCCCACGCGAACAAGTGCCGCGTCAGCTTGAGCATGTTGTAGGTGTTGCAGGTCTCGGACGACTCGGCGCCGAGGTGATACGCGAAGTCCGTCACCGGGAAGAAGTGCTCGTCATCGCTGTGGCCGCCGTTCGCGTAGGACCGTGACCCGGCGACGCGGGTCCAGAACGTGGCGGCGATCCTCCTGTAGCGCTCATCGCCGGTCAGCTCGTATTCGCGCGCCGCGCCGATCATCTTGGGGATCTGGGTATTGGCGTGCAAGCCGTCCAGCGGATCGCGGCCATCGGCGAGGGGACCGAAGACGGCGTCGTGATCGAAGGCCTTTGCGAGCCGCAGGTGATCCGGGTTGCCGGTCACGGCGTAGAGGTTTGCCAGCACCTCGTTCATGCCGCCGAACTCGGTCTCGAGCATTGCCTGCTGCTGCTCGTGCGTGAGTCGATCCATGCGGAACTGCACCCAGCCGACGGCGCGTTGCAGGACGTCCAGCGCCTGTCGATTGGCGCAGAGCTCATAGCCGTCCAGCAGGCCGGCGAGAATCTTGTGCAGCGTGTAATACGGCGCCCAGACGGGCACGCGTTTCTCGACGCGATCGATCAGCTCCTCCGGATATGCCGACAGGTACCCCTCGTGAAACCCGCGGGACGGCATCGCAGCCTGCACCCTGGCCAGTTCCGCGACAATGAGATCGGCGCGCGCCTTGAAGCGCTCGTCTCCAGTGCTGGCATACATCAACGACAACGCGGAGAGGTAGTGGCCGACGCTGTGTCCTCGCAGCTCGACGCCCGGCGCTTCCCAGCCTCCGAGCGGCTGCGCACGTGACTCGAGACCCGCGGTAACGCGGAAGTTGTGCAGCAAGCGATCGGGATCGAGCGCCAGGAGGAACTGCTGGTCGCGGAGCATCGCGTCGCGGAACGGTCCGTCGAGCAGGCGGACCTCGTCGAGCGGAAAGGGACGGGCCAGGGGCGTGACCTTGTCGGCGATGCGATCGGATGGCCGCGCGGTGGGTGCGGCGATGGACACGACAACGCCGATGGCGCACAGCAGCGTCCGGCGAAACACGGGCATTCGACTCTCCGTCGGACCGACTATACCCGACGTTTCAAGGGCAGAGCGCAGCCGGCGAGCACCGTGATCACCGGGAAGAACTCCATCGTGTAGCGCGGCTCGGGGTTTTCCATCGACGCCAGGAGAATCAGCCGGGGAACGATCACCAGCGCCGCGAGCAGGAGCCATTGACGGCTGTCCGGCGCCCGCCACAGCGCGAGCGCGCCCAGCCAGCCGGCAAGGGTCCATGTGAGGGTGAGCGCGACGAACAGCGGAAGCCAGAACCTCTGGTTGCGATCGGGATCCAGGCTCTCCCACGGAAACAGGTAACCACCGAACGGGTAGTAGTCGGCGTGCGGATCGAACCACAGCATGATTGCGCGCTTGGCCGGCAGGATGACGTAGTGGCGGAAGGGATGGCGTGCGGCGCGTGCGCGCCCGATGTCGGCAAACGCGGCATCGATCTCCGGAGTCATGCCCACCAGCGGCACGTGCCCTTCCTCGTCAGCGTCGGCTGGCGACCCCGGCGTGTTGTAACGCCTGAGGAGAGAAACCACCTCTTCGCGTTCGGCGGGCGAGTCGAAGGCGCGGTCGGGCACCTGCGCGATGTTGATCGGATCGCGGTCCACGGCGAAGAGCAGCGGCCCCACGTAGCGCGGGTGGTCAATCCAGGAGCGCAGCCACCCGGCGTAACCCTCGGCGGCGAACTCGCCGGGCATCGACAGCGTGCGCGGGTTCAGCGGCTCGAACGTCTTGAACAGCATCGCGTTGCGAATCGTCCAGGGCGCCAGCACTGCGAGAAATCCCGCACTGAGCACTGTTCCATTCCAGAACACTTTGCCCCATTGGGGACAGTCCCCAAAAGTGGCAAGAAGTGCCAGGCCGACGGCAGCCACGTAGAGTCCGCTCTCCGGCCGCACCATCGTCATCATGCCGCCGAGAACGCCCGTGAGCGCCCAGAGCCGGCGCGGACCGCCATCGCGCAGCGCGATCGACGCGCACAGCAGCACGCCCATGCCGAGCGCGCACGTCAGCGTCTCGGTGAGGATCGTCGTGACGTAGATGGCGACGAACGGACAGACCGCGGCGAGCGCGAGCGCGGCGAGCGCCGCGCGCTGGCGACGGTCCGTGTCCCACGCTCGCGGCGACCACGTCAGCGCGACCAGCGCGACGAGCAGACACGTGCCGGTGTCGAGCAGCGCCTGGACGACGCGCACGGCCGTGTTGTTGCCATCGCCGAAGACGCTGTAGATCGCCGCCAGAAACAGCGGGTATCCAGGAACGCGAACGTACGTCGCGTTGAACGGCGCCTCCTCGTCGTTCGAGTAGACGCCGTTGGCGATGATGTTGTGCGCGAACAGGCTGTACATCCGCCCATCGTCCGGCTCGTCACTGGGCATGGCGAGCGCGAAGGTCAGGCGGATGGCCAGCGCAAGGCACACCAGCGCGAGCGCAATGCCCGAACGGCGTGTCACAGCTGGTCTGCGGGGATGCCGAGCGCGAGGCCAATTTCGCGCAGCCGGGCCTGGATGCGCTTTGCGTTGGCGGGGCCGGTTCTCAACAGCAGCTTCTGCGCCGGGGAGAGCGACTCGAGGTCGGCGTCCGCGAACGCGTAGGCGCCTCCACGGGGCACGACTGCGATGTCGCCGTCCGGCACGGGGGTCTTCACGAGGCGAATGATCGCATGCTCGAGCGCGGCGTCGAGCGTCGAATCCGTGATGCCGAGCTGCGCGTAGGCCTCGTTCAGTCGTGGCGCCAGTGTCCGGTAGGCGCGGACGCTGGCCGCCGGGTCGAGCGAGGTCACCGTGTCGGCGATGCCGTCAAACCTGGCGAAGCTGCGAGGATCGATCACGGTCTGGCCGCCACGCTGGGCGACGGCGAATGGCGTCGACGGCCGGAACCGGTCCAGCATCCGCGATGGCGCCTTGCCCTCGGCGACGCCCTGCACGATGGCGGTGAACTGTTCTGCGAGGTGATCCGTCGCGAGCCACGCCTCTGCCGCCGACATCTGCGTGAGCGATCCGACCGTCGAGCGAATGAACGGGTCGAGCTCGCCGAGCGGCGGGAGATTCGTGACGGCCGGAGGCGCTGGTGACGGCGTGGGCGCTCCCGTGGCCGCCCCACGTCCCCCGATCTGCGCTGGTGCAGCGGGGCTGCCTCGGTGCGACCGGTACCACCAGAAGCCGCCCAGGAGCAACAGGAACACGACGAGCAGCAGCGCCGGCCCCACCCACGACGGCCGCGGCGGCGGGGCCGACAGCATCGGCATCGTTGCGTGGGGATCGAGGTCGAGATCGTCGAGGTCGCTCACGATGACGGCTCCAGGCTCGTGACGATGATGTCGATGCCGTCGAAGTCCTGCAGGACGGCGCTGCCGGATGGGCCGCGCGAGACGACGCGGTCGCTCGCGGCCGCACGTTCGTGCGGCGCGTCCGGATCGCGCAAGCCGACTTCGACGCTCGCGAGACCAAGGGCGCCTGGGCTCATCGGCTCGCGCGACTGCCAGACGTTGGCCGCGATGTGATGATGATAGCCTTCGCGGCCGTAGAACCGCGCGCCCGGATAGTCGCGTTGGCGGACGGGAAAGCCAAGAATCGATTGGTAGAACGTGTCCGCGTTCTCCAGCGATGACACCGACAAGTGGACGTGGCCGATGCGCGTGTCGGCTGGCATGCGCGCGCCCGACCCGGTGCGCCCGGCGGCGAGCAGCGACGGCGCGTCCAGGGCTTCGGTGAACATCGCCACCTGTCCATCAGACTGCGCCGCGGGCCATTCGGCTGTGGGCCGATCCGCGTAAAGCTCGATCCCGTTGCCTTCCGGATCGCTCAGGTAGAGCGCCTCGCTCACTCCGTGATCCGCCGCGCCAATTCGCACGTCCTCCTCGACGAGCTTCCCGAAGATTCTGCCGAGCGACGGCCGATCTGGGAGCAGGAACGCGACATGGAACAGTCCGGCCGTGCCTCGAAGCCTCGGAGGAGCTCCGGGGGATGCCTGCAGCACGATGAGCGCGGGCTCGCGCCCGTTCGCCGACAGGCGCACATGGCCGTCACGCCCGGGCAGGCGCTGCAGGCCCAGCTGGTCTTCGTAGAACGACGCCACGCGGCCCGCGTCCGCGACGCGCAGCGTGAGCTCGGCCAGCCGGAGCGTGGTGAAGAACCCGTCGGAGGTTCCCATGCTTCGAGACTACACCCATCGCATCGGACGCGCACCACAGCGCGGAGATCCATCGGTATTGACGATGGAATAGCATGCCCGGAAGATGAGACGCGTGTCTGCCGCCACCGCTGCCGTCGCCGAGCTGTTCCCGGCAATCTACCTGCGCTTCCATGTCCGCCGGCCGAAGCCTGTGAGCCGCCTCGATCAGACCGGCACCGCCGTGTTGCTGCATTTGGAGCGCACCGGGCCACTGTCGATTGGCGAGGCGTCGAAGCATCTCGGCCGCGCGCAATCCGTCGTGAGCGAGATTGTTTCGCGGCTCGAGCGACGCGGGCTGATCGAGCGCATGCGCGACGAGCGCGATCGACGCCGGGTACTGGTTTGGCTGACGGCGAACGGGCTCGCCACGATAGCGGAGCAGCGGCAGGTGCTGTCGCTCGATCTGCTCGACAAGGCCGTGCGACGGATGTCGCCTGCAGCCCGTCAGGCGCTGGTGGTGGGCATGCAGGCGCTCATCGGCGCCGCCGATGGAGGTGACTCATGAGCACGACGATGCATTGCGAGAGTTGCGGAATGTCAATCGAGACGGGGCCGTATTGTCAGTACTGCGTTGGCCCTGACGGCAGGCTTCAGGACTTCGATGAGCGCCTGGCGCGCATGCTGCAGTGGCAGCGCCGCCAGCATCCCGGACAGTCGGAGGCCGAGACGCTGCAGCAGACACTGGACTACATGGCGACCATGCCTGCGTGGAAGGATCACCCTCGAGTCGCGGGCCGCAAACAGCAGTCGGCGTGAAGCTCGACTGTGTGATTGCGGACCTGGCCAAACGGCTGGGTCGCGGATTCGCGTCACACGATAGGCTGGAAGCGCGGAGGTCGGGTCATGACGCGCGTTGGTGTGCTCGGTTCAGGGCAGGTAGGGCAGACGCTGGCAAAGGGATTGTCTGCCGAGGGCTATCAGGTCCGCATCGGCAGTCGATCGCCCGGTAAGCTGTCGGCGTACTCATCGTCCACAGGTATCGTCTCCGAGACGTTGGCCGAGGTCGCGGCCTGGGCCGAAGTCCTGGTGCTGGCCGTGCTCGGTCGCAGCGCGCAGGAGGCGCTCGCCGAAGCCGGCGCGACAAACGTCTCCGGCAAGGTCGTGATCGACACCACCAACCCGGTTTCTGACGCTCCGCCCGAGGACGGCGTCATCCGCGTGTTCACCGGGCCGAATGAATCGCTGCTCGAGCAGCTCCAGGCGGCGTTTCCTGACGCGCGGCTGGTCAAGGCATTCAACAGCGTCGGCAATTCGCTGATGGTTCATCCCAAGCTCGCCGGCGGGACGCCGACGATGTTCTACTGCGGCAATGACGAGCTGGCGAAGGCCGACGTCGCCCGAATCATCCAACAGCTCGGATGGGAACCTGCGGACATGGGCACCGCCAAAGCTGCGCGCGCCATCGAGCCGCTCTGCCAGTTGTGGTGCATCCCGGGGTTTCTGCGGAACGACTGGAACTACGCGTTCCACGTCCTACGCCCGTAGCCTGTGGTCCGTCCGACGTTCATCCCACTCTCGTTTCGCCGTGCCTGAGCAGCCAGAGGCGATCGTCAGGCAGCTCGGCCGACTGCCACGCCGCGCGCAGCCGCGCTGGAGGCTCATCCAGCGGCTCGTCCGAGAGCTTGAACGTGCCCCAGTGGATGGGCAGCATCGGGGGCGCGGGGTGGCCCATCGAGACCTGGGTGTCCGCGATCTCGCGATAGGCGCGCACCGCGGCGTCCGGGTCCATGTGCACGCCCGACATGATCCAGGCCGGTTCATACGCGCCGACGGGCAGCAGCACCAGATCGAAAGGACCGAAGCGCCGAGTGATTTGCGGGAACTCGGGGTGCCAGGCGGTGTCGCCGGCGAAGAACACCGAACGGCCGCCCGCCTTCAGTACCCAGCCGCTCCAGAGCGTGCGATTGCGGCCCCATGGCGTGCGACCGCTGAAGTGCTTCGCCGGGGTGCACGCGACGGTCAGCCCCAGGTCGTCCGCCGTCTCTCGATCCCACCAGCCATGCTCGCTGACCGCCGTCGCGCCGAGCCGTCGCAGCTGTCGTCCCACACCGACCGGCGCCACCCAGCGGGCTTCAGTGTGGCGCCGAACAATGCGTCGCAGCGTCCGGCGATCGAAGTGGTCGTAATGATCGTGCGAGAGGACGACGAGGTCCAGCGGCGGCAGGTCGTCGAAGGCAATGCCCGGTCGGACCCAGCGACGCGGTCCCGCGAAGCGGACCGGAGAGGCGCGCTCGCTCCACATCGGATCCGTCAGCACGTTGAGCGGGCCCAACTGCAGCAGCGTACTGGCGTGTCCGACCCACGTCACCGTCAGGATGCCGTCGCTGGCGCGCGGGGCGAGAAAGGCCGGCGACGCGACCGGAAAGCTCGAGGGAGACGGGTCGGCCGGCCGCCGCGTGCGCGCGCGCCGGCCCATCCATTTCAGCACCGAGCCGAGACCGGCCACGGTGCTGCCGGGCCACGGGTTCGAGTATCGACGTGCCACCAGGCTCAACATACACGCGCCTTTCGGGCCGATCCAGACGCTGGGACCGACTGCAGGGACGGGCGGCGGCCCACGCCTTCACGGACTCCTAATGGATCCCTGACGCTCCCCTTACGCCGCCGGGCGTAGGGTGAGGCCATGGAGATCCGACGGCACACCCTCGCAGAGACGGATTGCTGCGGCGACTTGTTCGAAATCTGGACGGACGCGGGCGTCTCTCCTGCCCGTGTCGAGCCCACGCGCCAGCGAGCGGGCCGGCTTGCCCGGCTTGTGACGCCAGTTCTGTCGCTGTCTGCCTGGCTGCTCGCCCTCCTTGGCTAGCGCCTGCGCTACAGTTCCCGAGTGTCCTCGTCGGTGGCATCGGCACTGCGCGCCGCGATCTCGATCGCGGCCATCGGCGGCATCACCGCCGTGAACGTGCGGCTGCCCCTCAACCCGACCACCGTGGCGCTGACCTATGTGCTCGCGATCCTGACTATCGCGACGGTGTGGGGCATCCTGGAATCGACAATCGCCTCTATCGTCGCGATGCTCTGTCTCAACTTCTTTTTCCTTCCGCCCGTCGGGACGCTGACCATTTCGGATCCGGAGAACTGGGTGGCGCTCGCCGCCTTCATGGCGACAGCCACCGTCACGAGCCAGCTGTCGGGCCGCGCGCGGCGCCGGGCGCTGGACATGGCGGCGCGCCAGCGCGATCTCGAGCGCCTGTATGCGCTCAGCCGCGCGCAACTGCTCTGGAGCGGGGCGACCGCGCAGGGCACTGCGATCGCCACCGACATCGCGACCATCTTCGGGCGATCGGCAGTGGCCCTCTACGTGCGGCGCACAGACACCATCAGCCGCGGTGGCCCCGACGATTTGCCGGACGTCGAGGGCACGCTGCGCGCCGTGGCGCGCCAGGGCATCGTGCTGCAGCACAACTCCGGCGCCATCATCACGGCCATCCGGCTGGGTGGCGCGCCGATCGGAAGCCTGGCCCTGTCGGGCGAGCCGCTGAGCGACACGGTCGTCCAGTCGATCGCGAACCTGGCCGCGATCGCGCTCGAGAGGGCAGAAGGGCAGCAGGCGATGGCGCAGGCCGAGGCCGCACGTAGAAGCGGTGAGCTGCGGGCGACGCTGCTCGATGCCGTCGCGCACGAGTTCAAGACGCCGCTCACCTCGATCAAGGCCGCCGCCACCGGCCTGGGTGATCGGCTGCCCGCTTCCGGCATGGAGCGCGAACTGACGACGATCATCGGGGAGGAATCGGATCGACTCGAGGCGCTGGTGAGCGACGCCACGCAGATGCTGCGCCTGGAGTCCGGCGACTTCAGGCTGCACCTGGCGGAGCACCGCGTGTCCGATCTCGTCACCGCGAGCTTCGGCGAGCTGGCGGCCCGGCTCGACGGCCGCCAGGTGCATAACCTCGTGCCGCCAGACCTCAGTCTCGCGGTCGATGGAGATCTGCTGCGCGTCGCGCTCCGACACCTGGCCGACAACGCTGTGAAGTACTCGCCTGCCGGCTCGACGATCACAGTCAGCGCGTCGGCGTCGGACGACGCTGTCGAGATCGCGGTCGCGAGCGAAGGCGTGCCCATCCCGGCCGCCGAGCAATCGGCGATCTTCACACGCTTCTATCGCGGAAGCGCGGGCCATAGCGTCCCCGGCAGCGGCATGGGGCTGGCCATAGTCCAGCAGATCGCGCGCGCGCACGGCGGCGATGTGTCGTTGCACACTATTGACGCCGGCAACCAGTTCCGGCTGACTCTGCCGAGAGGATCACAGACACCGTGAGCGCGGGCCGCATTCTCGTCGTTGACGACGACCCGCAGATCCGTCGGGTGATGCGCGTGACGCTCACTGCCCAGGGTTACGAAGTCGACGACGCCCGGAGCGGCGACGAGGCGTTGGAGAAGCTCCGGGAGCGCCGGAGCGATCTCGTCCTGCTCGACATGAACATGCCGGGGCTGAGCGGGATCGAAGCGTGCCGGCTCATTCGGGCCGATTCCGAAGTCGGCATCATCATGCTGACCGTGCGCGACAGCGAGGCCGACAAGGTCGAGGCGCTCGACGCGGGCGCCGACGACTACGTCACCAAGCCGTTCCGCACGCCCGAGCTCCTCGCGCGCATCCGGGCGGCGCTGCGCCGTTCGCCGTCGGCGCGCGCAGCGGAGATCCGGCACCTGGCACTCGGACCCATCGAAGTGGACTTCGAAGCCAGACGGGTCCAAGCGGGCGACCGTCGGGTGCGCCTCACGCCCAAGGAGCTCGACGTCCTCCGGTATCTGGCGCTGCACGCCGGCAAGGTCGTGCCTCACCGTGAGCTGCTGCAGGCCGTGTGGGGGCCGGACTACGGCCATGAGGTGGACTACCTGCGCGTCATCGTCAACCAGCTCCGCAAGAAGATCGAGGCCGACCCGTCTCACCCGGTATACCTGCTGACAGAGCCGTGGGTCGGCTACCGCCTGCAACTCTCTGCCCCGGTAAGTTCTCGCCTGAGTTCTTCCTGAGTTCGTCCTTATGACTTCTTGATCGTGACACCTCTAGAGTGGAGGTGTTGCGTGAGACGCTGCTCGAGGCTCACGGCCACTGGGTGCTGTTCGTTGATGGAGGCTCACCATGCTGCTTGATCTGGCTTATGCAGCCGTCGGCATCGCGTCGCTGACGGTGTTCTGGCTGTTCGTCAAGGCCTGCGATCGGTTGTAACCATGGACTACATCATTTCGGGTCTCGCGGCCGTGGGGTTGTTCGTCTACCTCGTCTACGCATTGCTTCGACCGGAAAGGTTCTGAGGCGATCATGTCCGCCCTGGGCGTCTACCAGATCCTGTTCTTCTTCCTCGTCATCCTCGCGCTGACCAAGCCGATGGGGATGTTCATGGCGCGCGTCTTCGAAGGCGAGCGTACGTTCCTGCACCCGGTGCTGCGGCCGCTCGAGGTCCTGCTCTACAAGCTGTCCGGAGTCCGCGAGGACGTCGAGCAGCACTGGACGACGTACGCGGGCGCGATGCTGGCGTTCCATGCGGCCAAGTTCCTGTTCGTGTACGGGATCATGCGCCTCCAGGGCTGGCTGCCGCTGAACCCGATGGGCTTCAGCACGGCGCACGCGCCGGCCAATGCCACGCCGCTCACGCCGGATCTCGCCTTCAACACGGCGGTCAGCTTCCTGACCAACACGAACTGGCAGTCGTACGTCGGCGAGACGACGATGAGTTACTTCTCGCAGATGGTCGCCCTTACGGTGCAGAACTTCACGTCCGCGGCTGCCGGCATCGCGATTGCCATCGCGCTCACGCGCGGGTTCGCGCGCCAGCAGTCGAAGACGATCGGCAACTTCTGGGTCGATCTGATCCGAGCCACCGTGTATATCCTGCTGCCGCTCTCGTTTGTTGCGGCGCTGCTGCTCGCCTCGCAGGGCGTCGTGCAGAACTTCGACGGGTACACCGAGACGACAACGGTTGAAGGCGCGACGCAAACCATCGCCCAGGGGCCAGTGGCCTCGCAGGAAGCGATCAAGGAGCTCGGCACAAACGGCGGCGGGTTCTTCAACGCCAACTCGGCGCATCCCTTCGAGAACCCGACTCCGGCAACCACGTTCCTCCAGATCGTGCTGATCTTCCTCATCCCTGCGGGGCTGGCCTACACCTTCGGGCAGATGGTGCGCGATACGCGTCAGGGGTGGGCGCTGTTTGCCGCGATGAGCGTGATGTTCCTGATCGGCGTGTTCGTGGCGTACGGCTACGAGCAACAAGGCAACCCGATCATCGGCGGAATGGGCGTCCAGACCGAGATGACGGCGACGCAGCCGGGCGGCAACATGGAGGGTAAGGAGATCCGCTTCGGCATCACGCAATCGGCGCTCTTCGCCACGGTGACCACGGATGCGAGCTGCGGCGCCGTCAACAGCATGCACGACAGCTACACGCCGCTCGGCGGGCTCGTGCCGCTGTTCAACATCCAGACCGGCGAGGTGATCTTCGGCGGCGTCGGCGCGGGGCTGTACGGGATCCTTCTCTACGCCATCCTGGCCGTGTTCATCGCGGGGCTGATGGTCGGCCGCACCCCGGAGTACATCGGCAAGAAGATCGAGCAGAAGGAGGTGAAGATGGCGATGCTCGCCCTGATCGCCACGGCCGCCAGCATCCTCGTCTTCACTGCCGTGAGCGCCGTGATCCCGTTCGACAAGGGCGGGTACTGGAACGCGCCAGGCGCGGCGATCGCGAATCTCAACAACGGCGGCGCGCATGGGTTCAGCGAGCTGCTCTACGCCTACACCAGCGCCACGGGCAACAACGGCAGCGCGTTCGCCGGCATCAGCGCCAACACGCCCTGGTACAACCTGACGCTGGGCCTCGCCACGCTCATCGGCCGCTTCCTGTTCCTGCTGCCGCTGATGGCAGTGGCTGGCACCCTGGCCGCGAAGAAGCGCGTCGCGATCACCAGCGGCACGCTGCCGACCCACGGCGGCCTGTTCGTCGGCCTGCTGGTCGGCACGGTCGTCATCGTCGGCGCGCTGACCTTCTTTCCGGCTCTCTCGCTCGGGCCCATTGTCGAGCACTTCTTGATGAAGCAGGGGCATCTGGTCTCGATGGCCCTGCCTTCGCTTTCGGGGGGACCATGGCTGTAGTCGCATCGGAGCCTCGCCCGACTCAAACCGGGCCGGCGCCGGGCCGGATGCCCGACGACGACACGTCGCTGCTGCCGAAGAAGCTGGCCCATTCACGGCCGCTCTTCGACCCGGAGATCGTGGGGCGGGCCATCAGGGAGTCGTTCGTCAAGCTGGATCCGCGGACCCTGATCAAGAACCCGGTGATGTTCGTCGTGGAAGTCGGCGCTGCGCTGACGACGGTCTTCGTGATTCGCGACGTCGTCACCGGCCACTCCGGACTGCTTTTCGGCTTTCAGATCGCTCTCTGGCTGTGGTTCACCGTGCTCTTCGCGAACTTCGCCGAAGCGATGGCGGAGGCACGGGGAAAGGCCCAGGCCGACACGCTGCGGAAGACGAAGACCGACACGCTGGGCAAGCGCATCCTTCCCGACGGGACGACCGAGCAGGTCCTGGCCTCGCGGCTGCGCGCCGGCGACGTGGTCCTGTGCGACGCGGGCGACATTATCCCCGGCGACGGCGAGGTGATCGAGGGTATCGCGTCCATCGACGAATCGGTGATCACGGGTGAGAGCGCGCCGGTCATCCGCGAGTCTGGCGGCGACCGCAGCGCGGTCACCGGAGGCACCCGGGTGCTGTCGGACTGGATCAAGGTCCGCATCACATCGAACCCTGGCGAGACGTTCCTCGATCGGATGATCGCGCTCGTCGAGGGCGCCGAGCGGCAGAAGACGCCGAACGAGATCGCCCTGAACATCCTGATCGCCGGGCTGGCGCTGATTTTCCTGCTGGCCGTGGCGACGCTTCAGCCGTACGCGGCTTACAGCGTGTCGTCGACGGGCGCGGGGGACGTGCCCAGCGTCGCGGTGCTCGTGTCGCTGCTGGTCTGCCTGATCCCGACCACCATCGGCGGGTTGCTCTCGGCGATCGGCATCGCCGGCATGGACCGCGTGATGCAGCACAACGTGCTCGCCATGAGCGGCCGCGCCGTGGAGGCGTCGGGCGACGTGCACACGCTGCTGCTCGACAAGACCGGCACGATCACGCTCGGCAACCGCCAGGCCGTGGCGTTTCTGCCGCTCGGCGAGGTCGATGAGCGGGAGCTGGCCGATGCCGCGCAGCTCTCGAGCCTGGCCGACGAGACGCCGGAAGGCCGGTCGATCGTCGTGCTGGCGAAGCAGCGATTCCAGTTCCGCGGCCGCGAGGTGGCCGACAAGCACGCCGACTTCATCCCCTTCTCCGCGTTCACCCGCATGAGCGGCGTGGACCTGAACGGACGCCGGCTTCGCAAGGGCGCCTCAGACTCCATCGCGGCCTTCGTGAAGGAGCAGGGCGGCGCCGTTCCCCCGGGCTTTGCCGAGGCAACCGAGCGCATCTCGCGCACGGGCGGCACGCCCCTGGCAGTGGCCGATGGCCGGCGCCTGCTCGGGCTGATTCATCTGAAGGACGTCGTGAAGGGCGGGATGAAGGAGCGCATCGCGCAGCTCCGGCTGATGGGAATCCGCTCGGTGATGATCACGGGCGACAACCCGCTGACGGCCGCCGCCATCGCCAGCGAGGCCGGCGTGGACGACTTCCTCGCGCAAGCGACGCCCAAGGACAAGCTCGAATACATCCGCAGCGAGCAGGCGGCGGGGCGGCTGGTGGCGATGACGGGCGATGGCACCAACGACGCGCCCGCGCTCGCGCAGGCCGACGTGGGCGTCGCGATGAACACCGGTACCATGGCCGCGAAGGAAGCAGGCAACATGGTGGACCTCGACAGCAACCCGACAAAGCTGATCGAAGTCGTCGCCATCGGCAAGCAGCTGCTCATCACGCGCGGGGCGCTGACGACCTTCTCGATCGCCAACGACGTGGCCAAGTACTTCGCCATCATCCCCGCGATGTTCATGGCGACCTATCCTGCGCTGGCCGCGCTGAACATCATGCAGCTGCACACCCCGCAGAGCGCCATCCTGGCGGCGGTGATCTTCAACGCGCTCATCATCATCGCGCTCGTGCCGCTGGCGCTGCGCGGCGTGAAGTACCGCCCCGAGGGCGCCGCGGCGCTGCTGCGCCGCAACCTGCTCATCTACGGCGTGGGCGGGATCATCGCGCCATTCCCGGGCATCTGGGTGATCGATCAATTGCTGGTGCTGCTGCACCTGGCATGAGGACGTCCATGTGGTCCTATCTCGCTACGGCATTTCGCGTCACCATCGTCTTCACCGTGCTGACCGGCGGACTGTATCCCGCGGCGGTCACCGCCGTGAGCGCCGTCCTGTTCCCCCGGCAGGCCCACGGGTCGCTGGTGACTCGTGACGGCGTGGTCGTAGGCTCGACGCTCATCGCTCAGAACTTCACCCGCCCGGAGTACTTCCACCCGAGGCCATCGGCCGCCAGCTACGACGGGTCGGCGTCGACCGGATCGAATTTCGGCTCGACGAACCAGAAGCTCATCGACCGCGTGAAGGCCTCCATTGCCCAGTACCGCCAGGAGAATCCCGATTACACTGGGCCGGTGCCGGCCGACGCGGTGACAGCGTCCGGGAGCGGTCTGGACCCGGAGATCAGCCCGGCCAACGCGGACGTCCAGGCCACGCGCGTGGCGCGTGCCCGCAACCTCCAGCCCGACCAGGTACGTGGCGTCATCGCGGAGATTGCCGAGGGCCGCTGGCTCGCGTTCATCGGAGAGCCGCGCGTCAACGTCCTGAAGCTGAACCTGGCGCTCGACGAGCGATTCGGCAGGATCGCGCACTAGTCATTCGTCAATCGTCAATGTGAGCCCTCGCCCCGTTGACATTCGCCCCGATCCCGAAGCACTGCTGCGCCAGGCGCAGGCGGCGGAGCGCGGGCAGCTGAAGGTGTTTCTCGGCTACGCCTCCGGCGTCGGCAAGTCCTTCCGGATGTTCGATGAAGCGCGCCGCCGCCGGGAACGCGGCGAGGACGTGGTTGTTGCGGCCGTGCAGCCCGACGTTGACGATGAGGTGCGGCCGATGGTCGATCAGCTCGAGACGATTCCGTCTCGGATCATGGATGGCGTCGAGCTGGTCGATCTGGCCGCCGTGCTGGCGCGCCGGCCGGCGGTGTGTGTCGTCGATGGGCTGGCGTCCGACAATCCGCCGGCGGCAGCCCACCCCACACGCTACGAGGACGTGCAGTTCCTGATCACGGCCGGCATCTCGGTGCTGACGGCAGTCAACCTCGAAGACATCGAGGAACAGCAGGACTTCATCGAGCGGCTCACGGGCCGCAGGAAGCGTCAGACCGTACCGCAGGAGTTCCTGAACCGGGCCGACGAAGTGGTGGTGGTGGATGCTCCCACCGAGACCGACGATCGCGTGCTCTCGGAGCTTCGCCAGCGCGCGCTTCTGCTCGCTGCCGATGTCGCCGAGCGACAGCTCGACGAGTACCTCCGACTCAATCGCATCCAGGCGTCCTGGGGCACGCAGGAGCGGATCCTCGTCTGCATGACGCCGCGCGCCAACGCGGCGATCATGCTGGCCAGCGGACGCCGTAACGCCGAACGGTTCCACGGGGAGCTGTTCGCCGTCTACGTGACGCAGAAGAACCTCACGCCGGAGGATCGGTCGGCCCTGGCGCGGAACGTGATGCTCGCGCGCGCCCAGCAGGCCCAGGTCGTCATCCTGGAAGGCAGCGACCCGATCCTGGCGATTCTCGACTACGCGCGCGCGCATGGCGTCACCCAGCTGTTCGTTGGCCACAATCTCCGCCGGACGTGGCGCACGCAAATTGCCGGAAGCCTGCTGGACAGACTGATTCGCGACGCCGAGGGAATGGACGTCCGCGTGTTTCCGCACTGACCATGACGACTGGCTCTCCGGCCCGCGGGCGGTTGAAGGTCTTTCTTGGCTACGCTGCCGGCGTGGGCAAGACCTACCAGATGCTGACCGAGGCGCAGGAGCTGGCCAGGGGCGGCGTGGATGTCGTGATCGGCTACTTCGAGCCGCATGCGCGGGCCGACACAATCGCCCTCACCGAGGGCCTCGAGACGATTCCCACGCGCGAGATCGCGTACCGAGGGTCGACGTTTCACGAGATGGATACCGACGCCATCGTCCGGCGTCATCCAGCCGTGGCAGTCGTGGACGAGTTCCCGCACGCGAACGTGCCCGGATCGCCGCGGGCCAAGCGGTGGGAGGACGTGCACGCGCTGCTCGATGCCGGCATCGATGTGCTGACGACGATGAACGTGCAGCACGTGGAGAGCCTGAACGATCAGATCTGGCAGAGCACCGGCGTCAGGGTTCGCGAAACCGTGCCCGACTGGGTGGTGCAGCAGGCCGACGAGGTCGTGATGGTGGACCTGACGCCGCGCGCGCTGCTCAACCGGCTGGAGCGCGGGGTCGTCTATCCGCCCGAACGCGCCCAGAAGGCGCTGGCGAATTTCTTCAAGGAGCCGACGCTGGTCGCCCTGCGCGAGCTGGCATTGCGGCAGACGGCGCAGACGATCGAGCACCGAGCCGGCGCGGACGCCGTGGCTCAGAGCGCGATGCCGGCAGGCGAGGTGAACCCCGCGGGCCGGCCGGTGGATCGAATTCTCCTGCTGATCGACGCGAACCCAGCCAGCGCCGCGCTGATCCGGCGCGGACGACGCGTGGCCGACTACCTGGGCGCCGAGTGCCTCGCGGCCTACGTCTCCACGTCGGCGAGCCTCGAGGTTCTGCCCGGCGCCGAGCGGCATCAGCTGGATCGACAGCTCAATTTCGCGAGGGCTCTTCAGATCGAGACGCGCCTGCTGGTGGGCAGCGACGTCCCGCTCACGCTGGCCGCGTTTGCACGACTCCACGGCATCACGCAGATCTTCGTGTCCCGACCGGCCCGCACGTGGCGTTCGCGGCTCGGCCGCGACCTCGTGCAGCGGATCGTGAGCGCCGCGCCGGACATGCAGGTGACGATCGTGGCGAACCGAACCCTCCGGGCCGCACGTCGAGGCACATGAAAGGTTGTGGAGGGTTTCGAGACGTTGTGGAGCGTTGAGTGGGGTTGTTTCCAACGCACCGCAACCTCTCACAACCCCTCACAACCCCGCGCAACGGCGCAATTCCTTTGCTGTCCTTTGGTATGCTGGCGCGCCGATGATCGATCGCGACGTCCTGCCGCAGGTGACGCGGCGGCTGATCCCCTTCCTCTTCATCTGCTACGTCATCGCCTACATCGATCGCGTGAACATCGGCTTCGCCGCGTCCGCGATGCAGCGTGACCTCGGGCTCAGCGACAGCGTCTACGGCACCGGCGCCGGCCTGTTCTTCCTCGGCTATTTCCTGTTCGAGATCCCCAGCAACCTGATTCTGGAGCGCGTCGGCGCCCGGCGCTGGATGGCCCGCATCATGATCGTGTGGGGGCTCGTCTCCATGGCCACCATGTTCGTGGAGGGGAAGTGGAGCTTCTACGGCATGCGCGTGCTGCTGGGCCTCGCCGAGGCCGGCTTCTTCCCCGGCGCGATCCTCTACCTCACCTACTGGATCCCGCAGCGCGCGCGCGCCCGCAACGCGGCGCTGTTCATGATCGCGACGCCTGTCGCGATCCTGGTCGGCGCGCCGCTGTCCGGCCTGCTCATGGAGCTCGACGGCGCGCTCGGCCTCCACGGGTGGCAGTGGCTGTTTCTAGGCGAAGGGCTGCCGGCCGTCATCGCCGGCGTGGTCACGCTGTTCTACCTGACGGACCGGCCTGAGCAGGCCGAATGGCTTTCGTCCCAGGCGCGCGAGTGGCTGACGAACGAAATGGCGCGCGACCGCCGAGCCGCCGCGCACGGCCACGCGACGCTGGGCGCCAGCTTTCGCAGCGCCCGCGTCTGGTTGCTGTCGTTCGCGTACTTCCTGAACACGAGCGTCACGTACAGCGTCTTCCTGTGGCTGCCCAGGATTCTGGAAGACGCCTCGGGGCTTCGCGGCGTTCGACTTGGCCTGCTGACGACGATCCCGTTCGTGTTCACGCTGGCTGCGATGGTGATCGTGGGCCGCCATTCGGACAGGACCGGCGAGCGCAAGCTGCACGTCGCCGGGTGCGCGCTGGTCGGCGCCTGCGGTCTCGCGCTGGCGTCAGCGTCCGGGTCGAACGTGCCGCTGCTGCTCGTGAGCTTCACGCTCTGCCAGTCGGCGCAGCGATCGATTCAGCCGGTGTTCTGGACGCTGCCGCCGCTGTTGCTGGGCGGCACCGCCGCGGCCGCCGGGTTCGCGCTGATCAACGCGGTCGGCAATCTCGGCGGCTACGCTGGCCCGTCGATGATGGGATGGCTGAAGGAAACCACCGGCGGCTACGGCCCGGGGATGCTCGTCCTTGCCGGAGGGCTGGTCATCCTGGCGGCCGTCGTTGCCTCGCTGCGCTTTCCGAAGGTCAGGCCGAGCTAAAGCTCGGCCGCTCATCATGCGCAGGCCATCTCAATGAATCTCCGGTTCCGGAATCTGCCCCGGCGCCGCGAGAAAATCGAAATCACACCCGTGATTCGCCTGCGTGATGTGCTTCGAATACAGCCACCCGTAGCCGCGCGGGTAAATCGATGGCGCCGGCTGCCACCGCGCGCGACGCCGCGCGAGCTCCTCGTCCGAGACCGCGAGACCGAGACTCCGTGCGGGCACGTCCAGCTCGATGATGTCGCCGTCCTGGACGAAGGCGAGCGGCCCGCCGACGAACGACTCCGGCGCAACGTGCAGCACGCATGCGCCGTAGGCCGTGCCGCTCATCCGCGCGTCAGAGACGCGCAGCATGTCGCGGACGCCCTGAGCCAGCAGCTTCTTCGGGATCGGCAGCATCCCCCACTCCGGCATGCCCGGTCCGCCGATCGGCCCTGCGTGCTGGAGCACGAGCACCGAGTCCGGCGTCACGGGCAGTAACGGGTCGTCGATGCGCGCCGTCATGTCGTTGTAGTCGCGGAAGACGACGGCGGGCCCGCGATGACAATGGAGCCGCGCGTCGGCGGCGGTGTGCTTGATGACGGCGCCATCAGGCGCCAGGTTGCCGCGAAGAACCGCGAGCCCGCCTTCCGGCGACACCGGACGCTCGCGCGGGACGATCACCTGATCGTCGTAGACACGCGCGTCCGCGATGTTCTCGCCGAGCGAGTGCCCGTTCACCGTGGCGCAGGAGAGGTCCAGCAGGTCGCCGATGCGGCCGAGCAGGGCGCCAAGCCCGCCCGCGTAGAAGAAGTCCTCCATCAGGTACTGCCCGATCGGCCTGATGTTGGCGATGACGGGCGTGGTGCGCGAGAGGCGATCGAAGTCGTCGAGCGACAGCGGCACGCGCGCCCGGCCCGCCAGCGCGACGAGATGGATGACGGCGTTGGTCGATCCGCCGATCGCAAGCGAGACGGTCGCCGCGTTCCGAAACGCAGCCGGCGTGAGGAGCGTGGAGGGCCGCACGTCCTCCCACACCATCTCGACGACGCGGCGTCCCGTGGCGGCGGCCAGGCGCGACTGGCCCGAGTCGGCCGCCGGCATGCACGCCGCACCAGGCATCGTGAGGCCCATCGCCTCGGTCACCGACGCCATCGTCGAGGCCGTGCCCATCGTCATGCAGGTGCCGACGGATCGCGCGATGCCGTCCTCGATCTGGCCCCAGGCGCGCTGGTCGATCCGGCCCGCGCGCAGCTCGGCCCAGTACTTCCAGACGTCGGTGCCGCTCGCCAGCGGCTGGCCGCACCAGTTTCCGCGCAGCATCGGGCCCGCGGGAAGAAAGACGGCCGGCAGATCCATGCTGATGGCGCCCATGAGCAGGCCGGGCACCGTCTTGTCGCAGCCGCCGAGCAGGACGACGCCGTCAACCGGGTTCGCGCGGAGCAGCTCCTCGACCTCCATGGCGAGCAGGTTGCGATAGAGCATCGTGCTCGGCTTCATGAACGTCTCGCCGAGCGACATCGCGGGCATCTCGAGTGGAAACCCGCCCGCCTGCCACACGCCGCGCTTCACTTCGTCGGCGCGCTGGCGCAGATGCACGTGGCACGGATTGGCTTCGCTCCACGTGTTGATGATCGCGATGACGGGCTTGCCGGCGTAGTCATCGGCGGAGAAGCCCATCTGCTTCGTGCGCGATCGATGACCGAAGGAGCGCAGGTCGTGGACGCCGAACCAGCGATGGCTGCGCAGCTGCTCTCGGGTCTTGCGGCGCCGGCTCACGCGCGAGCTCCGCGCTGGGCGAGCGCTTCGGCGCCTGCCAGCGTCTGCGCCACCGTGCGGACCTCGGCGCGTTGCCCGGCGTCCAGCTCCGTCACGAATGGGGGAATCGGACCGGTCGCGGCAAGGCGAGCTTCCTCCACGGCGGCGTGCAGCACACGCGCCGGGCCCCACTCGTCCCGGACGTCCTCGAGCGGCAGGAAGCGCGCGCGGATCTCCTCGGCCACCGTCCAGTCCTTACGCGACACGGCATCGAAGATCGACTGGCTGAGCGATGGCGCCACCGATCCCGAGCCTGTCGTGAAGCCGGGCAGTCCCCGGTGCCGGAGATGCGCAACCGCCGGCCGCTCGCCCATCCCGCTGATGACCCGGCGGCGATCGACGCGCGCGAGCAGTCCGTCGAGATACGGATCGTCCTGCGGGTCCGGCCGTACGACGGCGTACTTGATGGCGACGACCGTGCCGGCGTTGACGAGCCGGGCTACCGCGTCCAGGCCGGCCTCCCGGTTCCTGCCGAAGTTGTCTTCGTCCTTCACGTAGACGATGAGCGGCACGCCCGCGGCGTCGGCGATCTCGCTGATGCCACGCTCGAGGCCCGCGGCGTCGCGCGGGTCGCTGCAGGGCAGCAGCATCATCGTCGGGAAGCGAAAGGCGGACGCGCTCCGCGCCTGGTCGACGGCATGGCCAAAGGACGGCCCGATGCTGGGAATCGCCCATGTGTCGCCGGGCGTGCCTGCCAGCCAGCCGATCAGCGTCTCGAACTCATCGCGCGTGACGTGATAGAGAAACGCGTTGCCGCCGTAGAGCAGCCGCGTCAGGCCGCCAGCCAGCATGTGGCGCACCAGCACGTCGTTCTGATCGATGTGAAGGCTGCGCGCGGCATCCGGCCGGCGGGCGAGCGGCGGGACGACGAACACGCCGCGCAGATCGTCGAGCGTGACCGGGCCGGTCTTCATGCCCGGATTCTACACGCCGATCTCGTCGGCCGCGTAGTACCGGGCGACGGCCTCGTGTCCGTCGGGGCGCGTGTAGACGTCAGCCTTTCTGGACTCGATCACGCCGGCAATCACGGCCGCCACCTGCTCGGAGGTCTGTCCGCCAGGAATCGAGCGCGAGTCCACGCCGCCGTGCATGGCGTTCAGACCGAAGTCGGTTGCGACGACGCCGGGAGAGACGAGGGATACCTGGATGCCCGGATGCGTTCCGTGGATTTCCGTCCGGAAGTTGGCGGTCAGAGCGTTCAGAAAGTGCTTCGAGGCGCTGTAGGCCGCCCGCGGAAGGAATGTCGGCATGCGTCCCAGCATCGACGACACGTTGATGATGTGGCCGCTGTTGCGCGACTTGAAGTGCGGCAGGATCTCCTGCATCCCGTACAGCGCCGACTTCACGTTCACCTCCATCATGGCGTCGATGTCGGCGTCGGTCAGCTCCGACGGCAGGCGCGAGATGCCGCGGCCCACGTTGTTGATCCAGACGTCGACGTGGCCGAAGTGCTGAATCGCTTCCTCGACCACGCGACGCACGTCAGCGCGATGCGTCATGTCGCCGGCGATGCCGATCGCGCCAGCGCCGCAGTGACGCGCGATGCCGTCCAGGACGTCCTTGCGCCTGGCGGCCAGCATGAGGCTGGCGCCGCGGCGGGCGAGCAGTTCGGCCAGTGCCGCGCCGATGCCGGCGCTTGCGCCCGTGATGACGACGACTTTATTGGTCATGCTGCCGCGATCATAGCAACAGCTGCACAGGAATGCCGCCGCGGAGACAGGGAGGATCTCGCCGCGGAGCCGCGGAGATTGTTTTCTGGTCTTTCAAACGCGTGACAAGACCAAAGAACTGCTCCTTGTTCTCCGCGCCTCCGTGGCGAATTCCTTCGTGCCCTCCGTGGCTTTCGCGCAGCGCAAGCTCAGCGGCCGGCGAGGTTGATCGTCCTGCCCGTGCGCGCAGACTCGCGCGCGGCGTCGAGGATCTCGGTCACGATCAGGTTGTTCTCGAGCGACGACAGCCCGTCCGGCTTGCGCTCGCCGCGCACGATCGATACCAGGTAAGCCACTTCGTCGCGATCGCCTGGCGGCAGCGGATCGAGCTTGCGCGCTGCTTCGGCATCTCCGATGCGCACCTTCAAGCTGTTGCCGCCCGTCGCGATCGCATAGCCGCGCTCCGCGTAGACTTCGAGGTCTTTCCGGCCGAACGGCCAGTTCCACGAGGCCTGCGCGATGCCCTGCGCCTTCGGATACTGCACGAGGATCGTGGCTTCGTCGTCCACGCGCGGGTAGATCGACGGCTTGTTCGTCTGCGTGATGGCCGAGACGGCCAGCGGCCGCGCGTTGTCCATGAGCCACGTCATCAGGTTCGCGCCGTAGCAGCCGAAGTCGAACAGCGCGCCGCCGCCGTCGAGCAGGGGGTCGGTGAGCCACTTGAAGAACTCGGGGCCGACGCCGATCTCCTGCGGGCCCTGATGGCCGTCCATCACGACGATCTTGCGGATGTCGCCGGCCTGGCGCTCGACCTTGAGCATCTGCCACAGCGCCGCGTGGCTTGCGTACCACGTCGTCTCGTAGTTCACGATGACGTGGATGCCGCTTCGCATCGCGGCATCGCGGATGGCCTGTCCGTGCTCGACGCTCACCGCCAGCGGCTTTTCCATCATCACGTGAATGCCGCGCTTCGCGCAGGCGGCGACGACCGCCGGGTGGTCGTACGTGCTCGTGAACGTCGCGACGGCGTCGGGCTGGGCCTTGTCGAGCATCGTCTCGAGATCGGCGAAGAGCAGCGCCCGGCTGACGCCGGTCTTGTCCGCCGTCGCCGTGCGCAGCTCGGCATCGGGATCCGACAGGCCGACCAGCTGCACCTCGGGGCGGCTCGCCGCGAGGCGGATGAATCGCTGCACGTGTCCGTGCACCAATCCCGCGATCGCCAGCCGGATCGGGCGGTTCGCCGGCGCCACCTTCGGCTGCGCCGCGCATGGCGCGGCCGCGGCGATCGAGAGGATCAGCACGAGAGACAGTCGCGACGTCATGCGGGCTCCATTGAAGTGAGGCGAAGCTCGAACTCGCGCCAGAGCAGCCACAGGCTGGCCACCACCTGCAGCAGCACGGCCCCGACCGAGAGGTACCAGATCCATCGCAGCTCGAATCCCGGCTGGCGCGACAACAGCATCACCGGAATCGCGACGATCAGGACCCGGAGGAACGAGGTGGCCAGCGACGGCAGCGTGTTGCCCATGGCCTGAAACGTACTCGACGCGACGAAGACGACTCCTGTCGCGACGAAGCCCCACGAGATGACGCGCAGGTACTCCTCGCCGACCGACACCACCTCCGGGTCCTGCGAGAAGATGCGCACCATCCCCGCCGGTGCGATGTGGCACAGCACGGCGAAGGCCGCCATCAGCACCGCAGAGAGTGCTGCACCCATCAGGAACGTCTGTCGCACGCGCTCCGGCCGCCGCGCGCCGAAGTTCTGTCCGGCCACCGGTGCAACTGAAAAGCCCAGAGCCACAACCGGCAGGTAGCCCGCGAGGACGATGCGCAGGCCGACGCCGAAGCCGGCCTGCGCCGCCGCGCCGAATGGGCGGGTGACGATGTAGACGAGGAGCATGTAGATCGTCGTCATGCCGAACTCCGCACCGGCCGGCAGGCCGATCTTCAGTATTCGGCCCCAGAGGCCGATCTGGGGCCTGGCGTCCGCCGGCACGAAGCGTAGAAAGGAGTCCTCCGGCAGGAAGTACAGCGTCAGCCACACGGAGCCGACAGCCACGGCCACCAGTGTCGATATCGCCGCGCCGGCCACGCCGAGCGGATGTCCCGTGCCCCAGCCGAAGATCAGGAACGGCGCCAGCACCATGTTCAGCACGACCGTCGATGACTGGACGACCATGCCGGGCTTGAAGTTGCCGGTGCCTCTGAGCGCCGCCGACATCGCCACGATGCCGAACTGCAGCGCCATGGCGGGAATGAACCAGAGGAGGTAGTCCGACGCGAGATCGGCGGTCAGGGCGTCGGCCGCGACCTTCTCGGCGTAGGTCGTCCGGAGCGCCATCGCCAGCACGAAGAAGATCACACCCGCCAGGCTCGACAGCACCAGCGACTGGTTGAACACCAGCAGCGCCTGCGGCTTGTCGCGACGGCCAGCGGCATGCGAGACGAGCGTCGTCGTGCCGACGCCGAGCATCTGCGAGATTGCCAGCACGACGAAGCTCAGGTTCCCGGAGATCCCGACCGCGGCAACCGCTTCCTTCCCGAGCCGTCCCACCCAGTAGAGGTCCACCAGGGAGTACAGCGTCTGGAACACCATCGTCACCAGCATGAAGCTGGCGGTCTTCAGGAGATGGCGGACCACCGATCCGGTGGTGAGGTCCTGCATGCGTCGCCCGGCGTTCGCGCTGGCGCTACTTCCGCCGCGTGTACGAGATTTTCATCGTCTGCATTTCCTTGCCGTCGGGGCCGTTCACGAACATCGTCATCACGCGATGATCGTCATCGGGATAGGCGGTCACGGCCTTGGTCTTGACGGTGGTCCCTGATGCGGGGTCCGTGCCTTCCATCCAGCCCGTGATGGCCTTCGCGGCGGGATCGTACGTGCTTTCCGAGATCTGCAGGGTGCCCGACATCGAGTCGCTCCAGCTGCCGACGTACTTCTTCTTCTTGCCGTCGTAGATCGTCAGGCCGCGGCCGGCGAATGGCATGCCAGGCATGAGCTCGGCGTTGAACTCCACCACCAGGCACAGGCCGCCGCAGCCGACCGTGCCCACCTCAACGCCTTTCGACGTCATCGGCGGCGCGCCACCGACGCCGCCCATCTCGATGACCGCGTCCCAGGTGCCCGCGTCCTTCGCCAGGATCGCGTGCTCGGGGCCGGGCTTCGGCTGTTCTGGCATCTGAGCGGACGCCGTCGAGGCGCCAAGAAGAGCAACGGACGCAACCAGCACGAGTCCACGAGTGATCGACATGTCGGCCTCCTATTTCTTCACTGCTGCAAGTGTCCAGAACTGCGCGTCGCCGAGCAGCGTAATCCGATGCCCCTTCTCGCGCAGCCGCTTGATCTCCATCAGCTTCAATCCCGCATCGCGCCCGGCCGCCTGCTGCGGATTTGGACGCCCTCGCACGACGACGGTGGTGCGGGCCGACGGCTGCCCGTGCACGACGGCGCCGGCGCGCTTGGCCGCGCGAATCGCATCCTTCCGCGGCCGGCTCAGAATGCCCGTGAAGGCGATGTGCACGCCTTTCAATGACTTGAGCGCGCCCGTCTTCAGCGCCGCGGGCGGATGCTGCAGCGCGTCGATCAACTCCTCGGCGCTCTCGTATCTCTTCCGTCGCTCGCCGATACAGCGGTAGATGATCTCCTTCAGGTGATCGCTGCATGTCAGCCGGCGCACCTCGCTGGTCGCGAGCCGCGCGCGGGCGTCGCCCTTCACGAGGATGCCGAGCAACTGGCCTACCTGATACACGTCGTCGCGCGCCTGCCACTTGGGCACCTGGCCGGCGAGGATGTCGCTCGGCGCAGTGAACGGGTTCAGTGTACGGACCGTGATGCCGCGACGATCGCTCTGCTGCCGCGCGATCCCGAAGTCGCCGAGCTTCAGCTTTCGGCCCTCGCAGACGAACACGTTGAGTGGCGTGAGGTCGCGGTGCAGCATCCGGCCCGAGTGCAGCCGATCGAGCACTTGCAGGATGCCGGCGATCTCGCGGCGAGCGGCCGCCTCGGAATAGGCCTTGCCCTCGTGCAGGAGGTGCGCGCTGAGGTCCCCGTGTCGCGCGTATTCCATCGCCAGGCAGTAGAGCATCTGGCCGTCGTCGCGGGCGACAGGAAAGCGGTCGAAGATGCGAATTGCGCGCGGATGATCGCCGAGCAGATCGCCGAAGTACGCTTCGCGCAGCCAGCCGTCGATGAACGCGCTGACCTTGATGCACAGCAGCTCCGGCACCGTCTGCGACCGCCCGAGGCGCCTCGCGAGGAAGGCCTGGCCGAACCCGCCGGCGCCGAGCAGCCGCTCGATGCGGTACTGCAGCCGGCTCTCCGGGCTCAGCACGATCTGCTGCGGCACGAGCAGGTACGCCGACTGCTGCGCCAGGTGCTTCAGCGACAGCGTGTTGCGCGTCGTCGCCGATGTCGCGTGCTTCAGCGTGGGCAGCGGACGGACGCCGGCGCGCGCCTTCTGTCCAGCAATGGCCATAAGAGCAAAAGCGTACTATAGCGCGGCCACGGCAGAACTGAAGTTCGGCCCTGCGACTGCACGGCCGACTGCGACCGCACGCGTCACTGCGACCTCACGGCTGACGTACATAGGGGCGAACTTTCGTTCGGCCACCACTGCGGTAGTATGGCCGCATGGAGAGCTGGCGCAAATTGACGGCACTGGTGCTGGCGTGTGCCGTCACGGCCGCGTCACACGGCCACGCCGCCGACCCGCCCGCCGGCGACTGGCCGGTGTACGGCCACGACCCGGGCAGCACGCGCTTCTCGCCCCTCGCGCAAATCAACCGCGACAACGTGTCGACGCTGACCGTCGCCTGGACGTTCCACACGGGCGACGTCTCGGACGGCAAAGGCAACCGCCGCCGCAGCGGTTTCGAAGCGACACCGATCGTGGTGGATGGGACGTTGTTCCTGACGACGGGGTTCAATCGGATCATCGCGCTCGATCCGGGCACTGGCACGCAGCGGTGGGCCTTCGATCCACAGACTGAGCTCACGTTGGGATACGGCGACGGCCTGATCAACCGCGGGGTGGCGACGTGGCTGGACCCTCAGCGTCCGGCCGGCCAGCCTTGCCGGCGGCGCATCTACGAGGCAACGCTCGACGCGCGGCTGGTCTCGATTGACGCGGCGACGGGACAGCCGTGCGCCGACTTCGGCACCGGCGGTCAGGTCAGCCTGACCGGCGTCGCCCGATTCTCGCGGGGACGCTACCACATGACCTCGCCGCCCGCGGTCATCGACAATCTCGTCGTCGTCGGCTCGTCGATCGACGACAACAGCCGCGCCGACATGCCCGCGGGCATCGTCCGCGCATTCGACGCGCGCACGGGCGCGCTGCGCTGGGCGTGGGATCCCATTCCGCCGAACGAGTCCGAGCCGGGCGCCGATCCCGCGAAGCGCTGGCGCACCGGTGCGGCAAACGCCTGGTCCATCCTCGCGGTCGATCCCGAGCGGCACCTCGTCTTCGTGCCGACCGGCAGCGCGAGCCCCGACTACTTCGGCGGCCTGCGTCCCGGTGACGACAAGTGGGCGAACTCCGTAGTGGCGCTTCGTGCAGCGACGGGAGAGCCCGCATGGGGCTTCCAACTCGTGCACCACGATCTGTGGGACTACGACACGGCGTCGGGACCGCTCCTGGCGACGCTCACGCGAGATGGCCGGCAGGTGCCCGTCGTGGTGCAGGGCAACAAGACCGGCTTCGTCTACGTGCTCAACCGCGACACCGGCGTGCCGGTGTTTCCCGTCGAGGAGCGGGCAGTCCCGAAGAGCGACGTCCCCGGCGAGGCAGCGTCACCGACGCAGCCGTTCCCGGTGTCGCTTCCGACGGTCTCACGCCAGCACGTCTCGGCCGACGACGCATGGGGGGCGACGCCGGAGGAGCGTGACGCGTGCCGCGCACGGATGGCCGGGCTGCGAAACGACGGCCTCTTCACGCCACCCAGCCTGCAGGGATCGCTCGTGTTGCCGGGCAACGTCGGCGGCATGAACTGGAGCGGCTACGCGTATGAGGCGTCGCGGCACCTGCTGATCGTGAACGCGAACAACCTGGCCGCGAAGGTGAAGCTGGTCCCGCAGGCGGTCTTCAACGACCCCGCGCAACGGACCGAGAAGGGAGAGTACACGGGACAGGCGGGCACGCCGTATGGCATGTTCCGCACGTTCCTGATGTCCCCCGGCGGGCTGCCGTGCATCGCGCCGCCCTGGGGCACGCTGACGGCGCTCGATCTGTCGTCGGGGACGATCCGCTGGCAGGTGCCGCTCGGGAGCTTCAATCCGGCGAACCCGAACGTGCCGCCCGGCACCATCAGCCTTGGCGGGCCGATCGTCACCGCCGGCGGTCTCGTGTTCATCGCAGGGACGTGGGACCCGTTCATCCGCGCGTTCGACATCGAGACGGGCAAGGAGCTGTGGAAGGCAAAGCTCCCGTTCGGCGGTCACGCGACGCCGATGACATATCAGACCTCGACAGACGGCAAGCAGTACGTCGTGATCGCCGCGGGCGGACACGGCAAGATCGACGAGCAGCCAGTCGGCGACGCGCTGGTCGCGTACGCGCTTCCCTGAGATGTCACGCCTGGCGCTCGGCCTCCTCGTGTTGCTGCTGGTGGCAGGCGTTGTCCTGTCGCGCGGAATGGGGTTTTCGTCGCGCAGGGCGCCGCTGCCGCTCGAGCCCGCGGTGGCGCGATCGGCGCTGCGGTGGGCCACTCCGTCGGCCATCGGCTCGGCCGCCAATCCCGTGAAGAATTCACCCGACGTGCTCCGCGACGCGATGGCGCACTGGGCAGACCATTGCGCCCTCTGCCATGGCAACGATGGCCGCGGAACGCCGCTTGGCCGTTCACTGTACCCGCCCGCGCCCGACATGACGTCGCCCGCGACCCAGGGGCTGAGCGACGGTGAGCTGTTCTACATGATCGAGCACGGAATCCCGTTGACCGGCATGCCGGCGTGGGGTAACGGCACGGCGGACGGCGAGAAGTCATCATGGGCGCTCGTGCGCTTCATCCGCCATCTGCCGCAGCTCACGCCGGAGGATCTGGTGACGATGGAGAAGATGAACCCGAAGACCCAGGCCGATGTCGAACGGGAGAAGGAAATCAAAGACTTCTTGAGTGCCAAGTAAGAAGTGAGAAGTGCTAAGTGGAGTAGACAGTGGGAAGTGGCGCAATGATCATTCAACGTAAATCGAGTCGACTCCTTGCGGTTTCGGTCGTGATCGCTGTAGTGGCCATGACGACGCTCCAGGCGCACGAGATGATGTACCGCGGCACGGTGGTTGAGGTTCAAGCCACGAAGGTCGCGGTGAAGACGACCGACGACAAGACGAAGAAGACCGAGACGGTGTGGCTGACTGTGAACAAGGACACGAAGGTGAAGCGCGGCGACGTCCTGGTCCCGTACAGGGAGGCGCACATCGCCAAGGACGAGCGCATAGTGGTGATCGTGAACCACGACGCGGAGACGAAGATGCTGGCCACCGAAATCCGGCTGGCGCCGTCGCATTAGAAGCAGGGACCGGGAACGATCCATAGGTCCATGGTCCATGAGTCCATGCGGGGGGCCATTCTCACCTGTGGACCTACGGACCCATGGACCTTCGCAAAGGAGCCCGATGACGACCACAATCCGAGTGGGCCTGTTCGTCCTGACCGCGGCGCTGTTTTGCGCGGTGCCCTCTTTCGCGCAGCTCGGCCTGTTCTCGCCTGAGCAGCGGATTCAGTTCACGCCGGACTGGAAGGGCGACCGGTTCCCGGACGGCAGACCGAAAGTGCCAGATGAAACGCTGGCGCGGCTCAAGGACGTCACGGCGGAGGAAGCCTGGGGCGTTCTCCGGAAGGAAGGGTTCCACAACCAGTTCGAGGGCAACTGGACGGTCGTCAATCCCGGTCCGCGGCTGGTCGGCCGCGTGGTCACTGCTGTCTTCATGCCGCTCAGGCCCGACTTCGACAACGTCGTCCGCGCCAACGGAAAAGCCGAGGGCCGAATCGGCAACGAGAACTCGTGGGTGATCGACATCCTGCAGCCGGGCGACGTGCTGGTCGTGGATCTGTTCGGCAAAATCCAGGATGGCACGATGATCGGCGACAACCTGGGCACTTCCATTTACACCAAATCGAAGAATGGGCTGATCGTCTACGGCGCCGTGCGCGACGTCAGCGGCCTGCGCGAGATCGAGGGCTTCCAGGTCTACACGAAGGGCGTGGATCCCTCGTATCTTCAGAACGTGATGCTGACCGGGATCAACACGCCCATTCGCATCGGCAACGTGCCGGTGATGCCGGGCGATATTGCCGTCAGCGATCCCGAGGGCATCAGCTTCATCCCGCCGCACCTGGCCGCGAAGGTCGCCGACGAAACGGAGATGACGCACCTGGTCGACGAGTGGGGACACTCGATGTTGCGCTCGGGCAAGTACACGCCCGGCCAGATCGACGGGCAGTGGAGCCCGGCGATGATCGACGAGTTCAATACATGGCTGGCGTCGAAAGGCTCGAAGATGCGGATGCCGAAGAAGTGACTAGAGGTAGCTGAGCCACCAGTCGGATCCTTTCCATCTGCTCCCGCAACTCAGGCGTGACGGCTGAGGGCGCGGGAAGGAGCTGACCTCCCATGTCTGATGCGAACGGTGCCCCCAAGCCGGATTTCACGGCGGGCATTCGATTTCAGGATCTCCAGGACGGAGTCCCGCTTGCCGGCCGCGCAGGCGACGATGACGTGATTCTGGTGCGACGGGGTCGCGAGGCGTTTGCCGTCGGCGCGCATTGCACCCACTATCACGGCCCGCTCGCCGACGGTCTGGTCGTCGGAGACACGGTCCGTTGTCCGTGGCATCACGCCTGCTTCAGCCTGCGGACGGGCGAGGCGCTGCGCGCGCCCGCGCTCGACGCGATCGCGTGCTACCAGGTCGAGCGCAGCGGCGACACGGTGTTCGTCCGGGGCAAGCTGCCCGACCATCCGAAGCGCCAGCCGCCCGCGGCGCCTGCCTCGATAGTCATCGCCGGCGGCGGCGCGGCCGGGCTCGCGGCGGCCGACATGCTGCGCCGCGAGGGCTACGACGGGCCGCTGACGATGATCAGCGCCGACAGCGATCCGCCGGTAGACCGGCCCAACCTGTCGAAGGACTACCTGGCCGGCACGGCGAAGGAAGACTGGATTCCGCTGCGCGGGCCCGAGTACTACGAGGAGCAGCGCATCGACCTGCGCCTCGGCTCGCGGGTCACCAGTCTGGATGTCGCCGGCAGGCGGCTGCGTCTCGAGGACGGCAGCACGACGCCTTACGGCGCGCTGCTGATCGCAACAGGCGCGGATCCGGTGCATCTCACCATTCCAGGCGCGTCCGCCTCGCAGGTGCACTACCTGCGCAGCTTCAATGACAGCAAGGCGATCATCGCCGCCGCCGGATCGGGAAGGCGAGTTGTCGTGATTGGCGCCAGCTTCATCGGGTTGGAAGTGGCCGCCTCGCTGCGCGCGCGGGGCATCGACGTGCACGTCGTCGGGCGAGAACGCGAGCCGCTCGAGCGCGTCATGGGCACGGACGTCGGCGAGTTCATCCGGTCGGTGCACGAGAGCAACGGCGTGGTGTTCCACCTGGGCGCGACGGTCGATCGCGTCGACGGACGCAAGGTGACGTTGAGCGACGGGCAGAGCCTCGAAGCCGATGTCATCGTCGCGGGTGTCGGCGTACGGCCGTCGATCGCGTGGGCCGAGCAGGCGGGCCTTGCGGCGGACAGGGGCCTGACGGTGAACGAGTACCTGGAGACCAGCGCGCCCGGGGTGTTCGCGGCGGGCGACGTGGCGCGCTGGCCCGATCCGCACACCGGCGATCGGATTCGCGTGGAGCACTGGGTGGTGGCTGAGCGCCAGGGTCAGGTGGCCGCGAAGAACATGCTCGGCCTGCGCGAACGTTTTGACGCCGTGCCGTTCTTCTGGAGCCAGCACTACGACGTCACCATCAACTACGTCGGGCACGCCGAGCAGTGGGACGCCGTGCAGATGGACGGCAGCCTTGGCGAGAAGGACGTGACAGTGACCTACAAGCGCGGTGACCGCGTGCTCGCCGTCGCCACCGTCTATCGCGACATGGCGAGCCTCGAAGCCGAGCGGGATCTCGAGAGGCTGCGGTAAGTTGCGACGGGCGGCGATGGCCCGCGGCGCCCCCGATCGACTCTGCGACTTTACTTACCCATGCGCCGAGAATCGTCGAACGAGATCTTGACCTTGGCACCGGGCTTCACGGGTGCTGGTTCTTTACCGTTGGCGGAGTACATCCCGATCGGCGTTCCGATAGGTGGCGTAGCACTCGCGCCGTCGTACTGACCACTCTCGTCGTAGGCGACGAGAACGTACACCGTACTGGCGCTCACAGCCTTGAAAGTCGTTGCTTCGCCGCTCTTGGTGATGGGCTGAACGGCCACTGGTTTGTTGTCGGGCCCCGGCGCCGGTGTGTCGAACAGGAACACCCAGATTCGATGCGCGGCGTCGACTTTTCCGCCACCGGTATACGTGATCGTTGCCTGGATATCGTTCGCATTTCGCTTCGGCTCCGCCGCTGGCGATTGCGCGAGCTGGACGAGTAGCGTTGCGACAGTTCCCATCGTTACTATCGTGTGCATACTCGGGCTCCTTTCCACCCCAGCCGTCCCGGTTCGACGGCACGACTTCAGTCTTGCCCTTTCTCTCTCAACTCTTCCGGAATGCCCGTCAGCTTTCCGAGCATCTCGTAGACCTTGACGATGGCGTGGTCGACGATCCGCGCGCCGGCGTCGGGCTGGACTGCGGTGGCCATGTTGCCGGCGCCGTAGCCGCCCAGTGAGGCGGCGCGAATGGTGGGGAAGTAGCCGAGCGCCGCATTGGCGTAGCCCAGGAAGAACGCGTCGCGGACAGGGCAACGGTTGCGCCAGTCGATCTGGTAGTCGACGAACGGTTCGCCCGGGACGGTCATGAACGCGATCGACTTGTTGATCAGGATCGTCGCGACCGGCGCGAGCATGCCCTCGGTGTACCAGCGTTCGACGACGGCCGCCTGCCCATCGCCCCAGTCGCGGCGCACGGCGCTCAGAAACGGCTCGCGGCTCCATCGCGGGCGGAACTCCAGGACGTCCTCCGCGAAGTCCAGGCGCGCGTCAGTGACCGCCTCCGTGTGGATGCCTCTGGCCACGCGCACGGCCTCGCGTCCGAGGCGGTCCCCCGTCCAGTCTTTCCACCGCGGCGCGTCCTGATCCAGCGGGTGGACCGCGTAGAACGGGTTGATATCACCATCGCCGCCCTGCAGGAACATCGCCTGCCCGCCAAGCTCGCGCTCGATCACCGCTTCGGTCACCCCTGGGAAGTCCGCCGAGTACTGAAGGTTGTCAGGTCCGAAGACAACCGGATGGCACGCGTAGTTGAGGAGAATCGCGAGTGGCTTACCTTCCGTCGTGTCGAGCCGCAGCACCGAGACGACAGGATCGACGGGTGACGAGGGCGCCATCGTGTTGTTGCGCTCGAACCACGTGATGCTGCCGTCGGGCTCGAGGCGCAGGCGGTTGTGGCCGATGAGCACGCTGCCGTATCCCGTGCCGATGCGCGCCTCGACGGCGTGCTGATGTGCCTCGTCGATGGCCCGGCCGATCTTCGCCAGCGCGTCGGACTCCCAGTCCGGCGGCGTCGCAGCGGGAAATGCCGGTCGGATGTCGGGGCCCGAGTGCGTGTGCGTGGCGGTGACCAGCACGTACGAGATGCCGCTCGACTTCGACGCGTTCTCACGGAGGCGCTTCACCCAGGCGGGCGCCGGCGGCTCGCCCAGGTCGAGGCCGACCATCGCGATGCGCGTCTCGCCGGCCTCGAGCACCAGCACGCGCGCCATGAGCGGATCCCGCACGCCGGTCGCGCCGGCCTTTCGGCCGCCGTAGCCGTACATCGTGAGTCCGAGCGGCGGGGTGATGTCCACGCGCGCGACGCCGGCCTTGAGCGGGCCGGCCGTCGCAGACAGGGCGATTCCAGTGCCGATCCAGATAGCCAGAGCCAGGAACTGGACGAATCGCACGGCAGCCTCCGCTGTAAGAACCGAACGGGTTCCCTCGCAGGCGGTCTACAGCTCGCTGAGCGCTTCGGAAGGCGAGATGCGCGCCGCGCGGTGAGAGGGTAGCAGACAGGCGAGCAGGCACACGACAGCGATGACGCCGGCAGTGAGCGCGAGCACGCCCGGCTGGACTGCCGGCACGTGGAAGAGGATGCCCTGCAGGGCGCGCCCCGTCATCCAGGCGCCTGTGAGCCCCAGCGCCGTGCCGGCGGCCAGGAGTCGTCCGGCGAGCCTGACGAACTGCGCGCGCACCTGATCGGGCCTGGCGCCCAGCGCGACCCGGAGCGCGATCTCGCGGCGGCGTTGCGCAACGGCGTAGCTCAGGACGCCGTACGTGCCCATCGCGGTGAGCAGCAGCGCGATGACGGCGAAAACCCCGGCGAGCATCGCCGGCGAACGTCGGGTGAGCAGACTCTGGTCGATCCGTGCCTCCATCGACCTCAGGTTGTTGACAGGCAACTCTGGATCCAGCGCGCGCACGACGCGCTGCACCGTCGCACTCAAGGACTCCGGCGACACCGTGGTGCGTACCACCACGAACAGGTTGTTGTCGAACCGCTCGTTGTAGGGATAGTAGACGGCGCCAAGCGCGTTTTCGTCGGCCAGCCCCGCCTGCTTCACGGCGCCGACGACACCGACGATCGTGTACGCCTCGTTGTCCGGGCCTTCCTCGGATCCGAGGAACACGCGCTGCCCAAGCGCGTCGCCGCGCGGGAAGTAGTAGCGGGCGAGGTCGTCGTCCACGACGCAGCCGAGTGCCGGCCCGCGCCCGTCAGACGATGTAAGGACACGTCCGTGCATGACCGGGATGCGCATCGCCGCGAAGTAGTCGCCGCCGATCGCGTACGTGTAGATCGCGTGCGGCGATTGGCCCGGGGCCAGCGGCTGCCCCTTGATCGTGACCGCGCTCTTGTTGCTGTTGCCGCTGAAGGGCACGTTGGTCGCCACGCCTGCGGCCGCGACGCCCGGCTGGTGGCTCACGGCTTCCATCAGACGTTCGACAAACGTCAGCCGCCGCGGACCGTCGGGATATCGGTTCCATGGCAGGGCAATCTGGCCGCTCAGGATGCGTTCAGGCCTGAAGCCGGGCGCGACGCCCATCACCTGCTTCAGGCTCAACGCCAGCAAGCCGGCGCCGGCCAGCAGCACGAAGGCGAGCGCCACCTGCGCAATCAGGAACCCGTGGCGCATCCGCTGCGCCGCGCGGCTCGCGGTGGTGGTACGCGTCTCGGACGTTAGCGAGCTGGTCGCATGGCTTCGCAGGTTGTACCAGGCAACCGGCACGCCGATGGCGACGCCAATCACGAGGGCGCTCGCCACGGCAACCGCCGCGGCCCGCCAGTCGAGCGCGATGTGTGCGCCGAGCGGAAGACGATCGGCGCCGAGCAGCGTCAGCAGCCGGACGCCACCGGCGGCGACGGCCAGTCCGAGAAGGCTGCCGATCGAGGTCAGCAGCGTCGTCTCGGTCAGGACCTCGGCCACGACGTGTCGGCGGCTCGCACCGATGGCCTGTCGCACGGCCAGCTCCCTCATGCGGCCGCTGGCGCGGATCAACAGCAGGTTGGTCACGTTGACGGCGCCCACGAGCAGCAGGAGAAACACGCCCGCCTGCAGGATCAGCAGCGTGGGCCGGACCTCGGCGACCTCGGCTGCGTGCAGCGGCACGACGATCGATCGGAAGCCGGCATCCGCGATGAACTGCGCCTGCGGGTCGGTCAGCTCCATCACAGCGTTGTGGGCGTCGATCTGCGACTGCGCCTCCTCGGGTGAGACGCCTGGCCGAAGCCGCGCGATCATGTGCGACGAGTTTCCGGAGTGACGTCGCTCGGGGTCGCGCTCACGCGGATCCGATGCGAGCGGCAGGTACAGGTTCCGCTTCGAGGACAGGAAGCTGAACCCCGGCGGCAGCACGCCGACCACCGTAAATCGCTCGCCGTCCACGCGCAGCGGACGTCCGATCACCTGCGGGTCTGCCCCGAGATGCTCGCGCCAGTACGTGTCGCTCACGATGGCCACGTGAGACGTCTGAAACGTGGTCTCCCCTTCCGTGAACGCTCGACCAAGCGCGGGGCCGACGCCAAGCGTCGTGAAGAACTCCGGCGTGACGCGCATGACGTACTCGCGCTCGGTCGCGCCCGTCTCGCCGACGATGGCCGCGTCGTCGCGGTACAGAGCGAGGCTCGCAAACGCTGCGATGCGGCCCCGGCGCTCGTAGTAGTTCGTCACGGAGCTGCCGTCGTCCGGCACGCCGGCCTTCGGGTACGTGTTGAAGATGCTGACCAGATGCTCCGCCATCGGGAAGGGCAGTGGTCGGAGCAGGATGGCGTCCACAAGGGCAAAAATCGCCAGATTGGCGCCGAGACACAGGGCGAGCGTCGCCAGAGTCGTCGCCGTGAAGGCCGGGCTTTTTCGCAGCAGGCGGGTCGCGTAGCGCAGGTGCTGCTGCAGCGCGTCGAAGGCGCCGAGGCCTCTCGCCTCGCGGCAGTCGAGCACCACGTTGTCGATGCTGCCGAACTCGAGCCGCGCCCGGCGGCCGGCCTCTTCGCGCGGCAGGCCCTGGCGCACGAGCTCGTCGGCGTACATCTCGATGTGCTGGCGGACCTCCTCGGCCAACCCGTCCTCGAATCGGCGGCGGCCGGCCAGCGCGCGGACGACGGATCGCAGGCGGCTCAGCACGTCACACCTCGTCGGGGGAAGTGTTCAGGGCCGCGGCAATCGCGCGGGCCAGTCGATTCCAGTCCGCGGTCTCCTCACGCAGTCGTCTGCGGCCGGCGGCGGTGACCGTGTAGAACTTGGCGCGGCGGTTGTTCTCGCTCTGCCCCCATTCGGTTGAAATCAGGCCCTGGTGCTCCAGGCGGTAGAGCGCCGGGTAGAGGGAGCCTTGCGGGATGTCGAGCGCCTCGCCGGAAATCTGCCGAATGCGCAGCAGGACCCCATAGCCATGCAGCGGCTTCAGTGACACCGCCTTCAGGATCAGCATGTCCAGCGTGCCAGGAAGAAGGTCGGCCGTCTTGCCCATCGAAAGAGTCACTCCTAGTTACGCTAGGAGTGTAGCGACCGTTCTCCTGGTCTGTCAAGGGAGGCAGGGTGCGTAAGGTGCGTAAGGTGCGTGAGGTGCGCAGGGTGCGCGAGGTGCGCGAGGTGCGTAGGGTGCGCGAGGTGCGCAGGGTGCGCGAGGTGCGGGTCACGGCTGGCCGATCGACGTCACTTCGATCGAGACTACCTGGCGCACCCACCGTGCCGGGCGCTACTCGCTGGTGATGACGAGTTGAAAGGGCGCGGCGTTGGCGGGCAGTGGTGCGTCGTCCTTTCGGTCGGCCAGGATCGCGACGCGGTCGGTGAAGGCGGGATCGAACTCGGCGATGCCGAACACGGCGCGATAGCCGTCGGCCCCGGTGACGACCACCGCGCTCGACAGCGCACGGCCGCGAAGCGCCTCACCCTCCGGGACGCCCGCGCGCGTGAGGAGCTCACGAATCGCCACGCCTTCCCACCTGCCCTCCACATGATGCGCGCTGGCCTTTCTTCCCCGCCGCTTGCTGGAACGTAGTAGCGTTACGCGCCTATGTGCATCAACGTTGGCAGGCTGTGTCGGCGGGCGGCGATTGCGATCATCTTGTTGAATGGAGCCCAGCCCGTGGCGCACGCGGCTGACAAACAGCGCAAGGCCAAGGAAACGGAAGCGAAGCGACTCATCAGCCTGGGCAAGGCTGCCGAAAAGCAAGGCCACCTTCTCGACGCCAGAGCGCAGTATCTGGCCTCCGAGCACGTGCTGTTCACAAGCGATGCCGAGAAGGCCCTCGAACATGTCGCGGAAGTCGCCGACGATCAGGTGAAGGCGCTGATGGCCAGCGCGGCGCAGGCGTACGCGGCTGAGAACTTCGCCAAGGCGGCGCAACTGCTCGAGACCGCCGGCGAACTCCACCCCGGCAACCTCGCCATAGGTTGCAACCTGGCGCTGACGCGCTACCAGCAGGGCAGACGTGACGACGCCCTGGCCCTGCTCGACGAATGTGTCGCGTCGATCAGGGAGAAGGACACGCGCCGCCGCTTCGCTGAGCTGGACACCGCCCTGAGCACCGGCGATCGCGCGACCGTCGTGACGCCAGCATCCAGGCCGCAGGTCGTGCGACTCAACGACGCCATTCTGCGCGAGAGCGACAGGGACGCCTCGTCAGGCGACGATGACGACGATGGGCCGCCCGCACCAGCCGCGGACCTGTGCGCGCAGATGAAGCTGTTGCAGCCCGCGCTGACGACCAATCCAGCCCTGCTGTTCGACCTCGCCTCGTGTGCCGAGTCGGAGGGTCGTGCTGACGATGCGACGAAACTGCTGACCGAGTACGGCCGGCTGGCGCCGGGGGCCGACGACATCGACGACGTGCAGGCGCGGCTGGTGGTTTTGAGGAATTTGTCCGCGCTGCCGGAGCCCCATGGCGCCGAGGTCCGTTCCCTCTATACGAGCGCAGCCAGGCACGTCGATCACCGCCAGTACGACTTGGCGATTACGGACTACAAGAAGGCAGACGAGGCGATCCCGGAGTTCGTGGAGAGCAAGCGCCGCATCGCGACACTGCTGGAGGCGCAGGGGCGGACCGATGGCGCTCGCACGTACTGGCAACAGGTGGTGGCCGCGGAGACCACCGACGAAGGCCGGAAGCAGACGCAGCTGCTCCTCGACGGGCTGGACGCGGAGAAAGGCCAGTACGACGAGCAGGTCAGCGCTGCAAGCCGGATCCTGCGCGACCTCGTGGGGCGCAGCGTACTCGAGGCGGAACCTGTCGGACGAATCTACGCGGCGTACCGGCTGCAGCTCGCCAACAGCAACATCCAGTTCGCCGATCTGCTGTTGCCACTCGCCCCGGAGGCCAGCCTTCTCCAGGCGTTCACCTGCTCGCAGATGAACGACTTTCACTGCGTGCGAGCCAGCTTCGACGCGCAGCGTTCGTTGACGCTGCCCGTGTCGTTTTACGGCGCCGTCTTCTACAAGGGCGTGGATCCGAAGAAGAAGGCGGAACAGGAGCGGACTTACGCGAAGATAGAGTTCGAAAAAGGTACGGTGCGGTTCGCGGAGATTTCGATCGTGAAGCCGAAGAAGCGCACGGCGCTACTGGCCTCGCCGAGCGCAGGTGAGGATCGCCTCGGCCGCATGGGCGTGGCAGAGGGCATGCGGGCGGGGGCCTTTCAGGGGTTCACCGTCCAGGCCAGGACGATCAAGCGCCTGGAGAACCAGAACGGCCTGCTCTACCTGGAAGTGGACGACAAGAGCCTGAAGCATCGCAAGATGTTGATCGAGCCGCTCAACTTCGTGCTCGTCGTTCCTCCTCAGGGTCCGGGCGCGCGTCGCTACATGAACAACTACATCAACATCGCCGAAGCCTACGGCGGCGTCGAGAAGGCCAAGCTCGGGAAAGAGTCCACGACGACGGGTGAGAAGCTGAAGATGGTCTACAACGTCGCGTCAATCGGGCTCAGCGTGACCGGAGTGATGTTCGGCGATTTCTATTCCCTCATCGACATGGCGACGGGAGTGAGCAGCCTGGCGCACAAGATCGGACTCAATCAGCGGCAAGTGAAGCACCTGGCCATGGAACGGCGGGAAGTCGTCCGGGGCGTCGCGTTCAAGGCCATTCCCACCGAGCCGGTCAGCCTCGCGTTCCGCACGGACCTGAAGTAGGAGCGTTCAAGTCGGAGTCGAAAAAGCGTCCAAGATCAGTGTCTCGTTCCAAAGGGAGTCCTGTGAGAGGTGCCCATGCGGATGAGGCCCGGAGTGACAGGTGCCTTGGCACTTGATCGACCCCGGGCCTCACAATCGTAGACGCGACGAATTGCTGTCGACCGAGAACGTCAGCAGATCTTGTACCATCTCCGCCGGACGGGGTCGTAGACCCAGCATGGAGCTGTTCCCGCAATCACGTTCGCGCAGGTGACGTAATCGAACTGGATCCTCTTTATTTCGGTGACTTCGTGACCTTCCGGACATCTGCCGTCGATGCGGGCCGGCTCGTAATCGAGCGCCGGAGCCCCTTCTCCGTCCTCGTCTTGAACTTCGACGATGTCCCCATACTTGCTCAGTGAGACCGTGGCGTGCTTGCTGGACTCCTCCATGCGCATGCCTCCCTAGACCGCGATGCTCCGCGGCACACGAACGATTAGAAAGTCACCGACAACCGTGCGAACACCTGACGCTTCGGAACGATCGTTGGATCCATTGGATTGGCATCCTGGAATCTGAACTGGCGGTCGAACAGGTTCCGGATATCAACCGCGGCCTGACCCCAGCGCCGCGGAAGCCTGTATCCGGCCGAGAGATCGGCAGTCCAGAAATCAGATGCGCCTGTAGACAGGCCAGAGTCCATGAACGTGAACACTCCCTCCTGCCTGACGTATGTGCCGCGCACGCCCGCGAAGAATCCCCGTGGACCGAAATACCGGAGCTGAATGGGCAGCTGATTCGTCGTCGATTTTTGCAAGAGCAACGGGTTGTTTCCCTCCGGATCGAAGAAATGCGTGAGGCGGTATTCCACACTAAGAGCCATCCTGCGTGCAAGAAGCGAGTACAAGTACGCCCGGCCGATTCGCTCCCGGAAGCTCCCCTCAACGATGCTGCCAGTGGCGGGCTCGAAGGCTGGCACCGCCAGATTGCGTTGCGAGAACTCCGCGCCGACGTACCCATTCGCCCATACGCCCTGATCCGCGGCCACTCCGTAGCGCGTGACTCTGGTGCCGACCGCGTCGTCAAAGAACTGGTTGAACCCGGAGACTTGCGTCGGCTCGATCGTCTGACTCGCAATGAGCGTTCGGTTCAACACGCGGAAGGCTGCCGCGCGGATGACCGTGCGCGGCGTCGCTGCCCACGTGATTCCCAGCTTCGGGTTCACCTGTCGGCGGTCGCCAATCACCGGGTCGCTCAACGCGTCACCACTGAGGCCGGTAGTCAAGGTCACGTCTTTCGGGAGACTCAGGCTTGCGTAGACGTAGCCGTTCGAGTGCCGCTCATCGATAGGTTCTGGCGGGGGTGACTCCGGGCCAAGTGCGAGTTGGTGCGTCCCCGAGGCCCAGAGGGCGCCGAACCCCCCTGTGAGGTTGACGCGCTTCCAGTGCTGCAGGTAGCGCATCTCCAGGAAGTTCGTGTCGTCGTTGTCATGGACGTTGAAATCACCAACGGCGAGACTGCTCTGCTCGCTCTGACGGACGAAAGTACCAATCAACGTCGCTGCAGGCGTGAACGTCTGTCGGAGATTGAGGCGCACGGACTCGGCGTGACCGATAGACCGCAACTCCGGCTGGAAGAACCCCGGATCGAAGAGCAGGGTGCGATCTCCCTGCTCGGTGTCGGTGTTCCGGTATTCCAGCCCAAGACTCGTGCCGCGGGCGACCTCAGCCTGGACGAACACGTTCGAAATAGTCTGGGTGGCGTCGTCGTTTTCGCGGACACCATCAGTGTTGAACCGAAAATGGCCGAGACTGAAGGAAATGCGATTGAAGATCCCGGACACAATGGCATTCTCCATGTCCGTGTCATCGGTTCCACCAAGACCCTGGGCGATCACGCGTAACTCGTTCGAGGTGAAGAGTCGCGAGTACTCATTGAAGCCGACAGCGGAAGTGCCAATATCGTCCAGGAAGCTCAAGCCGTTGTCGGCCAGGCGCGGCTGCACTGCATTGATGTTCAGCGGCTGAAGCAACTGTGACTGCAGGAGTTCGCTGTCCCTCGCAATCTGGTGAGACGGAAGCGCAAGATAGTTGTCGGACAGCAGTCGATGCGCCGAATGGTTCGCCGGGTCGGCATCAAGCGACTTCCAGCCCTCGAGAAGTGCGAGCTGCTCGAATCCGAGGTCCTCGTAGATTCGGCTGAGCTTCGCTCCGCGCGCCGCGAGATCGTCATCGAGGAGCAGCCGGGATCGGTACACGGCTCGGTTTCCGTTCCGGTCGATCGATCCCTGCAAGTCCTCCAGGGCCTCGATGGGACGGTTGATCGTCTGTTCGGCGATCGCCTGGTAGAACCAGGGCGTCGGATCGAGCGGATCCAGCTGCTTTGCGCGTTCGAATTCACGCGCGGCGAGATCGTCACGTTTTTCATCGAAGTACGCTTTGCCGAGATAGCTGCGGAGGATCGGGTCCTCGGGGTTGAGCGCGACGGCGATCTCGATCTCGCGACGCCCTTCGGCCAGGTGCCCTTCACGGATTCTCGCGAGGCCAAGGCCCAGCCGTGCGAGCGGGCCGCCGGGTTCCAGCGAGATCGCCCGCTCGAATGCAACCTTGGCACCTTTGGTGTCCATGCGCGCCAACGCGGCGTAGCCGAGTACCGTGTTCGGTCGCGCATCGTCTGGCGCCAGCGCGACGGCACGCCTCGCAGCGTTGCTCGCAGGATCGACGTAGCCGAGCGAGAGCTCGAGCTCCGCGAGCCGCGCCAGGGCCCGCGCATCGTCGGGATGGTCAGCTACGGCCTCCAGCATCTCGTCGCGCGCCGCTTCGAGCTGCACGTTTGCCTGCAGCGCGTACGACAGCGCGAGCCTCGCAGCCGCGGACTTCGGACTGTGCCCGACCGCCTCGCGCCCGCTGGTGAGCGCCGCCGCCCGGTCGTTCTGCGCGATCGCGATGATCGCGCGCAGAGCATCGACGTCGCCATCCTTGGGATCGAGCGTTGACGCGCGATCGAGGTCGCCGCGCGCCTCGTCCAGACGCCCGGCGCCCAGCAGGACCGACGCTCTCCGGACGAAGAAGTGTGCGTTTCGCTCAGGCTCGGGGACCTTGTCGAGCTGCTCGAGCGAGTCGGCGGGCAGAATTGGCTCGTAATACAGAGCCCACTGCACCGCGTCCCGGGGCCGGACGACGACTTGACGCTGCGGAGCCTGTCCCTGAATGGCAATTGCCGACTCGTCACGCGTGAGCGTCAGGCTGCCCTGCTCGTTTGTCGCCGACACGTGGCCTTCGAAGACCGAGATGAACGTGCGGTCAGCCTCGACGCGCACGAGAAACTCCGTGCCCTCGACGGCCGCATTGGCGAACGGCGTCTTGACGTCGAGCGACCGGGGCTGACGGGCAAAGAAGAGGATGGCGCCCCTGACGAGATCGATCAGCGTTCGGCCTGGAGTCGATGGTGGACGGACGACCCACTCGGTGTTCTGATCGATCACCAGGCGCGTGTCGTCCACGAACACGATGGTCACGCGACTGCGCTCCCCGGTGCGGATCGAGTCCCCGAGACAGACGTCCAGGTTCACGCGGGCGGGCGTGAATCCACTGGCCGATTTAGCCTTGTGCTCGACCACTCCATCGAGCCGCAGCACTCGCGCGGTAGGTGCGGGACACTGGGCCAGCGCGGTCGATGGTAGGGCGCCCCAGCAGAGCCAGGCCGCTAGCACGGCCGCGAGCTTCTGGTAGAGCTTCATTGGAAAAGGAACTAAGCAATATCACACTTCCAATGGTCCCGCTTCGGACGAGACGCGTGCGGGCGCGGCAGCGTCGGCCGGGCACAAACGACCGCCCGGTGAGCTCAGAGGGCCTCGATCCTGATGACGGGGCGGCCATCTGGGGGTGCCAGCACAGCCGTGGCGTAGCGGCTGGACAGATCCCGGAAGTAGCCCGAGGGACCATCCTCGGGATAGTCGATGGCGAGCTGCTGGAAGAGGCTGGCGGCACCGGCCCAGTTGCGAGTGTCAAACAATTCCATCCCCCTGGCGAAGCGTTCGCAGAGTTGCTGGTCGGGGGCCCCGACGGTCTCGCGCCGGCCGACGATTTCGGCGATCTCGACCGGATCGGACTTGCCAGGCAGCACGAACGATCCGAGCGGGCGGACGAGCAGCACGTCGAGTCCCCGTACCGCCGCAGCCGAAGCGAGCAGGCGCGTGGAGAACAGCTTGTTCACGTGCTCGATGCGCGAAGCCGTATTGGCCGGATCCCCCACCGCCTGCAATTCGCCGGCGACGGCACCGAGGCCAATCTCGCCCGCATCGAGGCCGATGCGCGTGGGCATCCGCTTCGCAACTGGATGCGCCGCGTTGAAACGATCGATGGCGTCTCGTATTTCAATCGCCGCCAGGCAGGCGTTCAGTCGTGCCGCCTTCTCCTGCTGCCCCTGCCGCCCCAGCCATCGCGCGAGCGTGCGTGCAAGCCAGAACGGAGTCGATGTTCTCCAGACACAGAGCGCGCTGTCGCCGCCGCGGCCCCAGACAAGGCCTCGACGGGCCGCGACCAGCCCGCGGAGCATCTCGTGGTACTCGTTCAGCAGGTCGTGCAGTTCATCGCGAGTCAAGTGCTCCGCCAGGTGGGTGTAACCCTTCACGTCCGTGGTCAGGCAGACGCCGCTGAAGAGCTGCTGCCGTGCGTACGGGTTCACCTCAATCGGCATCTGCTTCCGGATATCCCGGTACCGGGAAAGCAGGCCGGCGAACATCGCGACTGGGAGCTGGATCAGGAGCGGCACTGCCAGCGGCACGAGCACTGAATGACGGATGAACATCCATTGCGCGAGTGCAACGACGCCGATCCCCAGGCCGATCGCCGTCGCCGTGGCCTGTACTCCAGGGAGCAATCGCGTCAGGCACCCGGCGAGGCCGCCAAACGCGAGCAGTATCACCAGCGATGTCAGCGGACTGGTGAGCTGGAGCGTCCGGTCGGTCAGGAGATTGGCGAACGCAGTGGCGCCAATCTCCGTCCCGCTGAGATCGACGCCCTCGCTGGTCGTGAAGACCGTCGGGTAGCTGTCGGTCTGTGTGGCGCTCGTCACCAGCGCCGACGCGCTTTCGCCCACGAACACGACCTTGCCCGACAGATCGAGCTCCGAGCCCGGGTCACTCTGGAGCAGCTGGTGAAATGGAATCGTGCGGATGCTGCCTGGAGGCCCGTAGAAGTTCAGATAGTACGTGTCGGGTCCGCTGTAGAGCCTCACCAGCGCGGAGAGCACCCGGCGTTCAGGCGCGGTGATCCTCTGCGAGTCGAGCGACGCCAGAACACGCGCCGCGACGGGCGCCTTCTGCTGAAGCTCGTGACGGAGCGACTCGACGAGCTTTCGCATGTCCTCCGGTGAGGTGACGCGGCGGGGGAGTGCCGCGGCGCTCTGGACGCCGGCTTGCTCCAGCGCAGACTGCAGGTGATCGAGGAGAGGGAGCCCGTGAATCTGCAGCCCCACGGCAGGCAGCGTCGCAACGACGCCCGAAGGCGTGTCAAAAAACGGCCAGAAGACAGGAGTCGGCGAGCTTCTCGGCAGCGGGAAGGGCGCGAGGCTCAGCGCGCTGTCCTGAAACTGAGTGATGGGGCTCTTCAGCAGCTCCGTGCTCACGTCGGCGCCCGTTAGGTGGGGGTGATCGACGCGCTGGACCAGAACGACGTTACCGCTCTCCGCGATGGCCCGGGCAAGCTCGTCGTCGTCCGCCGGTAAGCGGTGACCCTCGAACCAGACGTCCATGGCGATGGCCGAGACGCGGTGGCGATGAAGACTACGGATGATTGCCGCGTGGATTCGGCGCGGCGGCGGCCATGCTCCAGGCTCCATCCCGAGCTGCTGTGCAGAGCCTTTGTCGATGCTGACAACGACGACGTCCGGTGGGGGCGCGACCGGCCCCCGAAGCGCGAACAGCCATCTGAGCCCGAACTCTTCTTCCAGCCGTACGCCAAGGCTGGCGGGGCGCAGCAACATCCCCAGCGCGCCAACGAAGAGACCGAGCAGGATGCTCTTGCGAAGCCTCACCAGCGCGGATTGTAGCGCTACCGCCCTGAGTCCTCTGGTGAGGACGTCACGCGGGCACGGATCTTCGGCCGAGCGCGCGGGCCACGAGATCTTCAGCGGCCGGCTCGTACGCGCTCAGCGGCCGCATGCCATCGCCGTCGGAGACCGCGAGCGGCACGCCGTCACGAAACACGAGCCGCGTGCTCGAGAGCGCCGACACGCGCTCGGTGCCGGTGACGATGCCCACGAGGTTCAAGGGGTCGGCCCCGCTGATCGTCAACAGCTCGCCGGACGCCGCCGCACGCCTCACCTCGCGCACGGACTGGACGGCCTCGGGCAGGGCGAACTGCTCGCCCGACATTCCGCCGACGAACCGGCCGCCGCGAATTTCGCCGCGCGCCTCGAGGCGGCGATACACCATGACCAGCTCGCGCCAGGTTGCGACGTGCGGTTCGCGCGTCAGCAGCCTGCGGAAGACGATGCCGTACCGCTGGAGCAGGACGCGCGCCACGATTTCAACGGCGGCGGCTCGATCGACGGCATCGGCCATGCTCACCGGCACCGCTGACCAACGTCCGCCCGCGGCCGCCGGCGCGCGGGACTGCCTGCGCGAGTGATAGCGCAACGCCCGCGGCACCTCAGCTCGCTGCCGCGAGAACATGGCCCTCAGACCCCCAAATCCGTCCGACGTCACGTGTCCTCCTGCCACGAGCTCCGCCAGGCTCCGCTGGACGTCGTCAGCCGACAGATGGACGCCGGATGCGATCTCATGCAGGAACAACGCCCCGCGCTGCTCGAGGAGCGCCAGCAGGATCGCGGCGTTTGGCCCCGGTGCATCGCGTGAGAGCTCGTCGCGAGTCGACGTGACGGAAAGCGCATGCCATGCCGGGCGATGCTCCCGCAGGAAGAGCGCGACCGGCGTGGAGCGGATCGGTCGCGGCCGCTCCGCGCCCGCGCGGCCCGAACCCGACCGACCGGAGAGACGCGCCCATGCCACCTCGCCGCTGAAGCAGAGCAGATCCAGCATCGCCGGCTCGTAGCCCTGGACTCGAGCGGGCAGGATGTGCCGCTCCCACGCACCGGCCGCCAGCTCCACGCCGTCCAGTTGCGCGACCACGGCTCGAAGCCCTTCGAGGCCCGTCAGGCGGTGCGCCGGCGAAACGTGCTGCCACGTAAACAGGAAGCGCATGAACTCCGCGGGCGTGACCGGCTCGATCTCGGCCCGCAGCCGGTTCAGCGTGAGCCGGTGGATCCGCGCGAGCAGGCGGCGGTCGCACCATTCCTCGTCCCTCGCTCCGGGCGTGAACGAACCGCGAAGCACGATGCCGTCCGATTCGAGCGTCAGGAGGGCAGCCTGAGTGTCGCCCGCCGAGAGGCCCAATGGCGCACCCAGGGCAGCGGCCGTCACCGGACCGAGCAGCGCCAGCCGGCCACGAAGCAGCTCGACGATCGCGTCCTCGCGAGTCCAGGTCCTCGAGCGTCGCGTGTCCGGCGCGGCGATCGCCGGCATCATGTGAAACGACGAGACGGTCTGCAATTCAGGCAGGCGCTCGGCCGCCACCCAAATCGCCTGTGGCGATGCCGAGTTGGAGGCGAGTGTTGCACGACCGCTACGGACGAGCGCCTCGAGCCAAGCGGACGCGGCGGGGGTCTGCGCGACTTCCTCCTGCGTCAGAAAGCCGGCGGTCACCAGCGCGTCGTGCAGCTCGTCGGCGTCGCGCGGATCGGGCCGGACCTCCTCCGTGACACGCTCAATCGCGCTCGCGTCGAGGACGCCGAGTCCGCCGTACGTCGCCGGATCCGTGGCGCGCCGCGCCATCACGGCCTGCGTCCTCCGTTCCTCGAGCGGCGCATCGTCCACGAACTCGTACGGCCGCGCGTTGAGGATCTCGTGCGAGAGCGGAGAGGGCTCGGGCGTGTCGCGGGAGACGCACCGAATCGTTCCGTCGTGAATTCGCTGCAGGATCGTGAGGAGCGCCGGCAGGTCCATCGCCTCTTCGAGGCAATCACGTACCGTCTGGTCGACCAGCGGGTGATCCGGGATCTGTCGGTCTCCCGGGATGTTCTCCAGGCACGCCGCGGCGTCGGGAAACGCCGCGGCCAGCAGATCGTCGGCTTGCATCCGCTGCAGCGGCGCGGGCACCTTCTTGCCCCCGCGATTTCTCGGCACGGCAAGCGACACCGTGGCGTTCCACCGCCAGCGGGTTTGAAAGACCGGCGCGTCGAGAAACGCCTGGATCAGCACATCCCGGACGGTGTTCGGGTGCAGGTAGCGAAACACGTCAGCGAGCGGAAACGAGTGCTGCGGGCCGAGCGACAGGAGCAACGCCTCTTCCGACGCAGCCGCCTGCAGCTCGAAGTTGAACTGGCGGCAGAAGCGCTTTCTAAGCGCGAGCGCCCACGCGCGATTGACACGGCTGCCGAACGGCGCGTGCAACACCAGTTGCATCCCGCCCGATTCGTCGAAGAACCTTTCGAGCACGATCGTGTCCGCAGTCGGCAGGGCGCCGAGAATCTGCAGCGACTCCGCGCAGTAGGTCACGATCTGCTCGGCCGATGCCGTTGCGAGGCCGACCTCGTCAGTCAGCCAGCGCAGCGCCGTCGTTCTGTCGGGCCCGCCCGCGACAAGGCGATCCGCGAGCTGGCGCCTGAGCTCGCTCACAGAGGCCGACAGCTCTGCGCTGCGCGCTGGCGCCTCGCCCAGCCAGAAGGGCAGGGACGGGGGCGCACCGTGCGCATCGGCGACACGCACGACGCCGGTCCCGACCTGGAGCACCTGCCAGGAACGGTTGCCCAATTGAAAGATGTCTCCGATGTTGCTCTCGATCGCGAAGTCCTCGTTGAGCGTGCCGATGAACAGCTCCTCCGGATCGAGGACGACGCGATAGTCCGCGTTCTCCGGGATGGCGCCGCCGGAGGTCATCGCGATGAGCCGTGCCGAACGGCGCCCCGTCAGGCGGCGCTGGACTTCGTCGCGATGGATCAGCGCGCCGCGCCGGCCCCGCCGTGTCGTGATGCCGTCTGCGAGCATCCGAACGACGCTGTCGAAGCTCTCGCGTGCCAGCGACCGGTAGGGCCAGGCACGTCGCACGAGACTGAACAGATCGTCCTCCCGCCAGTCCGACGATGAGGCTTCGGCGACGATCTGCTGGGACAGCACGTCGAACGGCGCATCGTGCGAGACGAGACGATCGAGCTCGCCCTGACGCACGGCATGCAGCAGAGCCGCGCATTCGACGAGGTCGTCACGTGTCATCGGGAACAGCCGGCCCTTCGGCGTCCCGTGAATAGTGTGCCCCGCACGCCCGACGCGCTGGAGGAACGTCGCGATGCGGTGCGGCGACCCGATCTGGCAGACCAGATCGACGTGGCCGATGTCGATGCCAAGTTCGAGGGAGGCGGTCGCGACGAGCGCTTTGAGGCGCCCCTGCTTCAAGCGCTCCTCGGCATCCAGCCGGCGCTCCTTCGAGAGGCTGCCGTGGTGCGCGCCGACGGCCTCCTCGCCAAGCCGGTCTGCCAGGTGTCGCGCGACGCGCTCCACCATCTTCCGCGTGTTGACGAAGACGAGCGTCGTGCGATGGCCGCCGACCAGCGCCGCCAGGCGGTCGTAGTATTCCTCCCAGACCTCACGCGACATCACCGCTTCGAGCGGCGAGCCCGGGATCTCGAGTGCCAGATCCAGATGCCGTCGGTGGCCGGCGTCGACGATCGCGCAGCGCGCCACGCCGGATGGATCGACATTGTCGGTGCCGACCAGATAGCGGGCTACTTCGTCGATGGGCCTCTGCGTCGCGGAGAGGCCGATGCGCTGCACCGGCTGACGCGCGATGTGCGCCAGCCGCTCGAGCGAAAGCGCCAGGTGCGCGCCTCTGCGCGCGCCGATGACCGCGTGGATCTCGTCCACGATCACGGTGCGGACGGTCTGCAGCCGCTCCCGGCTGCGCTCGGCGGTCAGCAGCAGATACAACGACTCGGGCGTCGTCACCAGGATGTGCGGCGGCGTCCGGATCATCGCGGCGCGCTCGGACGCCGGCGTGTCGCCGGTGCGGACCGCCGCCGTGATGCGCGGAGCCTCGAGGCCCAGCTCGGCTGCGATTCGCCGAATCGCCGCCCGCGGCTCGGCCAGGTTCTTGTGGATGTCCGCGCTGAGCGCCTTCAGCGGCGACACGTAGAGGACGCGAACTTCGTCGGGCAGGCCGGAACGGAGGCCCTCCTGGAGCAGGTCGTCGAGCGCGATGAGAAACGCGGCAAGCGTCTTGCCGGAGCCGGTGGGCGCCGCGATCAGCGTGTGGGCTCCGCGGCGGATCGCCTCCCATCCTCGAAGCTGAACGTCGGTCGGATCGCCGAGCGTCTCCCGGAACCAGCGCTCAATCGCGGGATGAAACGAGACGAGTGGCGCAGGAGGTCGCGCCTGAAGCGAAGCGTGCGATTTCATGTGAGTCGAACTGAGAAGGGCGTCTGGAGCGCCTCACTCGATCTTAGCTGCCATCGCTGGTCCAGCGCGATGGAAAGTGGAAAGCCCGGCAGGCGCTGCTCTACGTGCGCTCGGTCTCGCAGCCAGGCAGCTGGCTCAATCGATCGAAGACTTTCAGCCCCTTGTCACGCGCCCGCGCGACCAACATGTCGGCTCCCTGCGACGGCCCGCCGACCCGGAGAATCGCGTCGCAGCGATCGAGCAGCCGCTCGGCGATGGGGTGGAAGATTTCGTTGAAGGGTTCATCGCCGACAGCGCGGCTGCCCGCCAGCGCGACCATCGGCAAGGCGAGCCATTCTCCGACGATGGGAATGTGCCCTGCGCGGAATAGCGGCAGCGCGTACTCCTCCATGGCCCTGACGTTGGCCGCCATCTTTTCTGGATCGTCGTTTGTTCCTGACCGGTAGGGCCCTGCCACCATGATCATCAGGCTCGATGATGTAGTCACGTGAGTTTCCTCGCAGCACATTCGTAGGGCCGAACTTCAGCTCGGCCACGCCGGGTCAGCGCGTCCGGTGCCTGTCGCGCAGGCTCTGCCAGCTCCCGTCGCTGGTCCACCCGCCGTCCACCGTCAGCGTCGCGCCGTTCACGAAACCGCTCTGTTCCTGGTCCGCCAGAAACGCCACGGCCTTCGCGACATCGTCGGGGAAAGCGAAGCGGCCCATCGGGATGCGACTGGTGATGTCGGCGTCGGAGTAATAGCCGGCGGCCTGGTCCGTGTCGTCCATCGCGGTCTTCACCCAGCCTGGACAGACGGCGTTGGTGCGGACGCCGCGATGGCCCCACTCGGCGGCGAGCGTGCGCGTCAGGCCGATGAGCCCGTGCTTGGAGGCGTTGTACGCGGCCCGGTCCGCAACACCAACGAGACCGGCGATGGACGCGATGTTGACGATGCTGCCGGAGCCGGCGGCGAGCATGTGCGTGCCGAAAGCCTGAGAAGTGAGAAACGGCGCGACCAGGTTCACGTCGAGCACCCGGCGGACCTCGGCGGCGGACGTCATCTCGGCGGGGGAGATGCAGCTGATGCCCGCGTTGTTGACGAGGACGTCGACTCGGCCCCACCGCGCCATCACGTCGTCGGCGAAGCGGCGCACCGCGCGCTCATCGGAGATGTCGCCGACCAGCTCGAGCGTCTCGGCGCCGAGGCCCTGTGCGAGCGCGGTGGTCTCCACAGGGGAGCGAAGGTCGTTCAACGCCAGCGCGTAGCCTCGAGCCGCGAGCACCCGGGCGATCTGCCGGCCGATACCCTGCGCTGCTCCGGTGATGACGGCAACCTGCATGTAGACCATAATGTCACGCCCGCCGGACGGCACTGGTGGTGCTCCATGTTGATCAGACGTAACCTCGGCGTCCTGACTCTTTGCGCTCTTTCTGCCGCGCTCGCTGTGCCGGCACCCGTCCGCCTCCTCGTGGTCACGGGCGGGCACGACTATCCCACGTCCTTCTACACCCTCTTCGAGCAGGACAGCCTGACCTGGGATCATGCGGTCTCC